>Ga0209167_10001132_pt1 | contig 16416 bp, 9 predicted proteins | sample Coa_R1_9_FD_187154 | JGI IMG/M metagenome (GOLD analysis project Ga0209167, IMG submission 187154) | Surface soil microbial communities from Centralia Pennsylvania, which are recovering from an underground coalmine fire - Coalmine... | ecosystem: Environmental > Terrestrial > Soil > Unclassified... | reverse complement strand
TCGTCACCACCAATCCCCTGGTCATTCAGCACGTGCTGAAGACGAATTCGGAGAACTACTACAAATCCGAGATTCAAAAGAAGCGGATGGGCCATTTCCTGGGCAAAGGTCTGCTCACCACTGAGGGAGAACCCTGGCGCACGCAACGGCGCCTCATCCAGACGGGTTTTGAACGAAAGCAGCTCGAAGTTCTGTCCTCGATCATGCAGGACTCCCTCGCCGACTCGCTGCACGATTTCGACAGACAAGCCCGTATCGGCCCTGTCGATATCTACCCCCTGATGATGAAGATTACCTTCGGGATGGTCGGTAGATCTCTGTTTGGCGCCCGGTTGAAAGAGGAAGACATCGAGCTCATCAGCCTGGCCATCTCGACTGTCCAGGAATTTATGGTTCGGCAAACCATCCAGCCGTATCTGAATCCCTGGTTTGCCATGTCGGGCGAACTGCGCAGGCACTGGGAAATGCGATCCCGCGCCTTTGGCGTGCTGGACGAATACCTCCAGCGGAGGCGCAAGGAGGCCCCAGGCCACGATCTGCTGCAGATCCTGATGGATGCTCGCTACAGCGACGGCCAAGGCATGCCCGACGATTTGATCCTCAGTGAGAGCATGCAGCTGCTGGTCGCCGGCCATGAAACGTCGTCGAACGCTCTGTCGTGGCTTCTCTACCTGCTAAGCACGCGTCCCGATTGCATCGAGAGAGTCAGGCAGGAGTTCGATTCCGTGCTCGGCGAAAGGCCTCTGAGTTACTCCGACGTTCCCAAGTTCGAGTTTACGACTCAGGTCATACTGGAGGCGCTGCGTCTCTATCCGCCATTTTGGATGGTCGACCGAATGGCTCTGGCGGACGACCGCGCTGGAGATGTCGACATCCCGCGGGGCTCGACCGTCGTGGTGTTTATCTACGGCGTGCAGCATTCGCCGAGGTACTGGCCGGACCCGGAGATTTTCGACCACGAACGCTTCACCAAGGCGAAGGAGAAGCTCCACACGCCCTTCAGTCATTTGCCTTTCGGGGCCGGGCCGCGGGGTTGTATCGGCGGAAACTACGCTATGCTGCAGATCCTCATGATTCTTAGCGTGCTGGTCAGAAAATACGATTTCCGCCTGGTTCCGGGCCAGACCATCGAAGCCCGCCCCATGGTGATCCTGCGCCCGGAGCACGGAATCCGCATGACCTTCACTGAGCGCGAGGCCCCTTCCGTGCAAATCGTTCAGCCTACAGGACGACTCTGCGGCGAATAGGAGTTTAGCGCGGCAGTGATTACGTAGCATTACGCAAGTTCGGCTTCCGCAGTGGACGATGGCCTCGCTGATCCGAGTCATGGCTGCCCCGCAGATTTCGCGCGCGTGTTGCACCGTACGACCCTGCCGATTTCGGTAAGGAGTTGGTGCTTCCAGGAGCCGTTCTTCTGAAGGAGCCCTTGCGTATCCCGACTTAGAAGGGCGATCTCTTCTGCGGTCAGGTTCTTGGCGGTCATGACCAGAATCGGCAGGTCTCTTAGAGATGGTTCGGAACGGACGTGGCGAATGACTTGAAAACCGTCCATACCGGGCATCAGCAGATCGAGTAGAATCGCGCCTACGACTTTGTTTGACAACACTTCCAGAGCTCGTGCGCCACTGCGCACGCCCTGAGTCTCGTATCCCGCGGACCGCAAAGTCTCCTGCAACCATTCCAGTGTCTTGGGATCATCATCCACCAGCAGGACGGTGGAATCGTCATCGCCTGGCGAGGGCGCATGCTTGCGAATCGTTTCCAGCAGCGCGGGCTTGCGAACCGGCTTGATGAGGTAGTCAGCCGCTCCCAAGGCGAAACCCACCTGCTTTTGATCAACAATAGAGAGAATGATCACAGGGATGCTTGCCGTCTCCGGGTTTCTCCGAAGCGCGGCCAAGGTCGCAAAGCCATCACTGCCCGGCATCACCACATCCAGGGTGATGGCGTCCGGCCGCAGTTGTTGAGCTTTGGCAATAGCTTCGGCTCCGGAAGCAGCCACTGCCACACGGTATTCAGGCTCCAAATAGCTCGCCAGAAGCTCACGGGACGGTCCTTCGTCGTCGACGATCAGGATCAGCGGTAGGAGACGACCTGGGACGCTGATGACAGAAGTCCTGGCTGCTTCCGCAACCGGATGGACCTCAGATTTCGGGTCTGCCGCGAGAAGCGTAAAAGTGAACTGGCTACCTTTGCCCAGTTCGCTTTTTATGGAGATCCGGCCCCCTTGCTGCTCGACCAGTCGTCTCGTGATGGCCAGCCCCAATCCCGTTCCCTGCTGCGCGTCCGCTGCACTACCCTCGACTTGCCGGAATTCGTCGAAGACAACCTGCTGATCCTCAGGCGAGATCCCGATCCCCGTATCGGTTACCGAGGTGCGGACGAAGTCCCAGTCGTCCACACACTCGATGCAGATCCGGCCACCCTTGGGCGTGAACTTGACCGCGTTGCTGAGCAGGTTGTACAGAATCTGCTTAAATCGTACCCGGTCTGCCTTCACTTTAGACTTGCTCTCTAGCTTCTCGTCGAACCGTATGTCCTTGGCCAGCGCCAGGGGATGAATCGTGGAAAGTACTTCTGGCAAAGCATCTTTCACGAAAAACTCTTCGGTATGCAGTTCCAGCTGTCCCGCCTCGATCTTGGAGAGATCCAGAATGTCATTGATCAACTGCAGCAGGTGAGATGACGCCTGCTTGATGTGATTCACAAAGCGTTCCTGTTTGGGGTTGAGGTCACCCGGCGTACGCTCGGCCAGAAGATCTGAAAAACCAACGATTGCATTCAGAGGAGTTCGCAGCTCGTGGCTCATGCTGGCCAGGAACTTGCTCTTCATCTGGGTTGCGCGTTCGACTTCCCGGTTACGAAGCTCGAGCTCTTGATTGGAAGCAGCCAGGCGGTCCATGAACTGGACCCGCTCTGCTTCGGCCCGCTTTTTCTGCGTAACGTCGACCGCGACCACAACCCGAGCGGGACGGCCCAAGAAGGTTAGAGAGTAAGAGGTGTTTTCCGTGTCGATCACGGTTCCGTCCTTCAGTAGATGCTGCCAGGTTCCACTGCTCTCGTTTCCTTCCCCCAGAGCTTTCACCGCTTCGAGCAAGGCGGGAATATCCTCGGGCGAGCGAATGTCTTTGATGGTCATGGCCAGGAATTCATCCCTGGAATAGCCGTACTTGCGTACTGCGGCGGCGTTTACCTCAAGAAACTGCAGCGTCTCCCGGTCAAACACCCAGGTCGGATGTGGATTGTTATCAAACAACTTGCGGTGTCGCTCTTCGCTCTCCCGCAGCAACTTCTCGGATCGCTTGTGCTCGCTGATGTCGCGCGCAATTTTTGAAGCTCCGACAATGGCGCCGCCCTTGTCCCTGATCGGCGAAATCGAAACAGAGACGTCGATAGGCTCTCCGTTCTTGCGAATATGGACGGTCTCAAAGTTGTCAGCTTGCTCTCCCAGTCCGATGCGCGACAGAATCTCGGATTCCTCGTTCGCCCGTTCCGGCGGCAACAACATACCCATTGGTTTGCCCACCGCCTCGGAGCGCGCGTACCCAAACAGTTTCTCTGCGCCGGGATTCCACGCCGTGATCGTCCCCTCCAGAGTCTTGCTGATGATGGCGTCATCGGAGGAGTCGACGATCGCGTTGGCAACCGCAAGTTGGGCGGTACGCTCCAGAACCCGTTGCTCCAATTCGTCGTGCGCCTGCTGCAGGGCGGTATCCCGTTGCTGAATCTGTTCCAGCATCTCATTGACCGATAGAACCAGGGTCGACACTTCGTCGTGATTTCGGCTGGCGGCGGCCCGGATCGAATAGTTCTTCTCGCGGGATACGATGCGGACAGTCTCTGCCAGCTGCACCACGGGTTCGGAAATAACCCGCTGCGATCTCTTTGAAATCAGCAGGGCAAACACCAGCGAACCCAGAAAGACTCCGACAATGATTACTGCGTAACTCTTCAGCCGGTCATTCATCGCCCCCAAGTCGGAGCGTATGTAGACCGTCCCGGTTGGTTTGCCCTGGAAGATGATGGCGCGAGCCAGCCCCAGCTGCCCGTCTTTGAACCAGGAGCTCTGTATCTGACCCGGAGGAATGATGGGCAGAGCATGAGTCTCGCCCGCGCTATCGCGCCAGTATCTGGCAAATGGCCGGCCATCTTGCGTGTAAATCTGCGCGTACATCAAGTGTCGGTTCGCGTTCAACGCCGACAACGTTTTCTCCGCAGAATGGGGGTCGTCAAACAACAGCGCAGAGACCGTGTTGTCTCCAATGATCTGGGCCTGGGTGGACACGTTTTCTACGAGCGCAGCGCGAAAGCTGTACAGGTCATAGGCACAGAAGCCGCCACAGGCCAGCAGGAGGGCAGCCCCGCTCACCAGCATGTTCATCCATGTGAGTTTCTTCGAGATCGAATAGTCTTGGATGTTAAGCATTGAGCGTCAGTCCCCCGACTGAGGATTCCTTCTGACCGTAGTCGCCACCTTGAGCAGTTCAGAGCTGAGCATCAGGCCGGCGCGCTGGGCCGCGGTTAGGTTCACCTCGAAGCGGATTCGGTTTTCCTCCAAAACAAACTGGATCATGCCGTGGCGCTGGGCAAACTGGGGGATATCGCTGACGGTCAGGACGGCAGTTTTGTCTAATGCTTCAATGATCTTGTTGAGCCGAGTGGCCTCCGATGAACTGATGAACAAAATCTGGCAGCCGGCTGATTCGCGAGCAGTCGAGATTCGTTTGGCCACCACACTTCGGTTGCCAATTTTTTCGCCAGCCAGCACGGCATCGAGAGCCGGTCCAAAGGGATCCTCTCCGAGAACGCAAATGGTAAAGGCGTCGTTTGCGGTAGCCGCGGCTGGGGCGGGCCATTCGACAAATCGACTAAAGTTGTAGAGGTAGGCTGCCTCGACCTGGTACTCACTGGGCTTTTGTTGCCCGAGAGCGATCGAGGGAACACTCGATACTGCGAGGAGCAGCCGTAACAGGATGGGGATCATGAGCGGCACTCGGAGGCTGCGATCACTCCGTAACCTGCGATGATCGGGGGTAGCGCCGAAGTGAATTGCCCGCATTATGTTTTGTTGGTTCGCCACCTCGTCCCCGCTTTTCTGCGTTATCCAGTTAAGAGTTGAGAGAAGTTGTGCCCTAGCCATAACGAAAGCAAAATTGCACCACCACGGACGTTTCAGCGTCCGGCTTTCTTTGTTCCTCCAGCGCTGTGAGAGATCTGATCAGGTCACTTCTCGTTGAATCGCCAGACAAGCTTGGCGTACACGCTCCTCTTGACTTCAACCGGCCCACCCGGGTCGCCTCCGAATTGGGCGTAGTGCGGCTGCAACAAGTTCTGACCGCCGACCGATAACTCCAATTCTGGAGTAATGTGCCAGCCGAATCTCGTGTCCATCGTTTGGTAGCTTCCGACCGTCTGGGCCGGCAGGGCGCTTACATAACGATAGGTCTGGTCGAACTCCAACTTCTTTGGCAGGCGAACGAAAGACTGGATCGTCACCTGGTGCCGTGGACTTGAGCCCTCATCGTTGGCAACGCTCGTTGGGTCGTTGCTCCCGGGCTTGTTTTCCAACTCCATATTCAGATAGGAGTATGAGACTCTAAGCTCCCACGCGCTGACCGGCTTCCAATCGGGAGTGATCTCAAATCCTTTTGTGTTGCCTTTGATCCCGTTACTCGTTAGCAGGGGGATTACCGCGTGCGGAGGCGTTGGCGATGCCTCGAGAAAGGGCGCCCCGACCTGAAAGCTATAGAGATCGTTGTAGTCGTTGTAAAAGAGGGCAACGTCCACGTAACAACGCGGCGTCACTAGTGCCCGGTAGCCGGTCTCATACGCAATCAATTCTTCGGACCGGAACTGAGTATTGCCGTTGACGCGCAGGTAAACGGGCAGGCCCGAGCTCGTTCCCGCATAATCCGTGAGTTCAACGTCCTCATCGAGTCGGGACGGAGTTCGCACCGCTCGAGTCACCGATGCCCAGATGGACTGTCGTGGCGAGCTGTTCCACAACAAGCGCGCACTCGGCTGCACCTCGAATCCTGTGTAGTTATTGTGTTCGAGCTTCGAACCTACGGTGAGAGCGAGCCGATGACTGAAGAAGGGAATCTCGTCTTGCGCAAAACCGCTGTAGATGCGGTCCGTCTGTTGATGGGGCAAGAAATCGATCGAGGGGACTGACTGTATGAGATTCGAGGGACTTACTCGTACCCCTAGTCCCCAGAGAAAGTTCTGCTGCCCTGGCAGCGTCAGATGGTCGAGGAAGTCAACGTCGAAAGTGTCGCGAGTCTCTCCGAATTCTGGTTCAAAATGATTCGTGCGGTCAAAGTAAGCCTGAATCTGGAAGTCCGATCCTTCGTTTACAACCCGCTTCCAACGGCCCAGCAGATTTCCTCCCGTCAAGTATGCGGTGCCGAAAACGTTGACTTGCGACGGAGTCGAATAAAGGGCATATGTGGTCGCTTCGCCTGTGCCTTCACGGTAGGCATCACCTTGGAACGTGAGGCTATCGCGACCGCTTGGGGCCCAGTCTGTGCGGAAACCGGCCTGACCTAAGCGCCAATCGTCGAAGTTCATGCCGTTCGAGTGAAAGTCAGCCCCACGAACGAAGCCCATGCCGTAGACGCGGTAGTTGAATCCGTGGTCATTCCCGCCTCCGTAGTGGATCGTCCCGGTGCCTTGATCAACATTGCCTCCCCCGAGCGAGACCATTGACCCGTGAGTCTCTTTCGTGCTCTTGGTGATGATGTTGATAATCCCGTCGACGGCATTCGCACCCCAGATGGTGCCCCCGGGTCCTCGGATCACCTCGATCCGCTCGATATCCTCGAGCGGAGTAGCCTGCGCCTGCCAGTACACTCCGGCAAAAAGGGGCGTATAAATGCTTCGTCCGTCGATCATGACGAGCAGTTTGCTGGCTAAGACGGCTCCGAATCCTCGAATCCCAACCGACCAATGGTCAGAGTCGACTTGGGCCACCTCGACCCCCGGCACTAACCTCAAGACTTCCGGAATGCTCGTGGCGCCGGACTGGCGAATGTCCTCCTGTGTAATGACGAAGACGGCCGCTGGTGTCTTCCAAACCTCTTCCGGTTCCTTCGAAGCCGTCGTCACCTCAACGGTGCCGAGTTCTGCCAGGCTCAATTGTTTGAGGGGTTCGGTGCTCGCTGGCTCCGCGCGCGGATTGGCAAGACTCCGGTTGACCAGTCCGGCAAGCAAGAGCACGACAACGGCGGCTGAGCGTAGCCCGCACTTGTTTACCTGCCACGCGCGCGCGCGGCAGGGTGTTCTGGTCGCCTGCGGACCGGCCCAAGATCGGTAGGTGCTCATAACTGGCGCCATATTCCGTACATTGCTCCTCTTCTAGTAACCATTTCCACTTAGGACCGGGGCAACGGGCATTTGATAGGTTTCTGGAGTGCTGTTTATCTTTTTGCACGCTCCAACTCCTGTAAGTCGTGGCATCATGACATCTAAGGTCACTAAGTCGACTTGAGTGTGCGCAAGCTGATCGGGAGCGGAGGTGCAGGCAGGAATCACGATGACGGTAAAGCTTTGCGGAGCGAGGAGTTCGTCTAGTAATTTGCGCTTAGATGCCTGATCATCCGCGACTAAGATAGTTTCCGCTATTGATTGATGGGCCAACGGTTGCATATTTCAACACCACATTGTCAGCCAGAGTCGCACAGAAGATTACGGAGGGCTAATTACCGAAGTTACTGAGCGGTGATTTTTCGAAAACCGTTCCGGTCTACGACGCAGGAACTTACGAGGCTGATCTTCCACTTGGCTTCTACATTCAGGACGGATGGGCCTTCCCGATGCATAGGATCGTTGAGGGCAATCAGGTGTTTGGACTCATTGACCTTCAAGGAATTGGCGGAAAATCGATAGCTGCCACGAGCGGTAGGCGTGTTCACTTCTGCTTCAAAATATCCCGAATCTACTGTAAAGACCTTGGACCGGGGAATCAGGAGAACCGGACAGCTTGCTTCGCACCGCCGACACCAATCAGTCCCGCCATCTCGTGCATTACGATGAAATCGAAGGCATTGCCGTTGATGCGGTTATCGCCATAACGGCGTCTATCGCTGGTTCTAACCGAATAGATTCGAATGCGAACGACTCTACAGCCCAGAGATGCTTCACTCGCCCTGCTTCAGATACTATGTACTTTGCGAAGTCTGCCATGCGAAACATACTGTTCCTCGTCGTAATCCTCTCTTGCTTGCTTCCGCCGGCCTGGCCACAATCCGTGAAGACCGTTCTCGGTGCGTGGGAGGGCGAATCCAAATGCACCGTTCCCAATTCCCCTTGCCACGACGAGCATGTTCTCTATCAGGTCGCGCAGGACAGAAGAGACCCATGGCAGTTGAACGTTGATGGCTACAAGATCATTGATGGAGCACCCGAATTCATGGGTACACTGACTTGTCAGTATCAATCCAAGTCCGGCGCCCTGAGTTGCACTTCCAGCAGCAAAGAAAAAGACGATTGGGAATTCCGTGTCTTTGGTGACGCCATGTCCGGAAAGCTAACGATTGACGACGGAAAGACGACCTACCGCCGTATCACGCTGCACAAGGTCCAGAAGTGAATTGAAGAACCGGCCTGTCCTGCCCCCCTGCTTTGCGGCAGGTGGAAGAGCGTATCGCGGCGATGCCTATTGGGGGGCATGGCCAGCGGAAACGCAGCGCTCGCCCCGCGTATTGACAAATAAGAAAGTACAACCAACCCGCTGAAGACGCTCTTAGCCCAGGACTACGCATGGCGGGTTTAGCCGGGGTGGTGGCAGAGGATCACCCACGCGATCCTGGCGCATGCGTCAATGGACTAGAACGGGTCTACCTCGGGGAAATGAATCTTCAGTTTATAGCAAATGAAGAGAATCAGGATCGCACCCAGTGTGGAAAAAATGAGGCCAGCGGGATGATATCGTTCGTTTCGCGGGCGCGAAAACATGTGGGTAACACTGCCGCCGATGATCGACCCGATGATGCCGAGCACGATCGTCCAGAAGATCGTGATATGCACGTGCATCACCGATTTGGCGATAACCCCCGAGGTTAACCCAATAAGGACATACCAAATTATGTGAAACATGTTTTACCTCCGGCATTTGTAACTTCAGCAAGACTTTAGTATTTCGGCCATGTCGAAATCTGAGCAAAAAAGCTCACTGGACCTTGAGTGGCCTATGAGGAGATATGCACCCCACGTTGTTGGCGACAAACTCATGACGGTCAACGAAAACGTCGGTAGGCGCAAATGGGAACCGGGTCGGAGGTGTCCTCGCAACGATACGCACTCGACACGTTCCCGACTTACGTACGCGAGTTAGCCAGCAACGCCTCGAAGAAAGGCTGCGGGGTCACCGCCGCCGGGTTGGCCGCGCAACCACCCCCGGCCAGCTCAGTTACACCGCCGCAGGATTGCAACACTGCATTCTTATACGCCTGGGCGAACCGTTGCCCGCCCATCGTCATCATATGAAACGCAGGGTGGTGCGGGGTGACATAAACCGAATGAAACGTCTACATTCTTGATGGCGGCATGTGGGGGGTACGTTGTTTTAGAAAAGAATTCGCAGGATCCAGGGATGATGAAATCAGGCCAAAGAAGGGTTAGCGGCGAAATCGAGTCGCTACGCCCGGCACGAGGCCGGACGCGAGCGTAAAATCCATCGAAAGGGGAACTCAATGCGCCGAAGGATACTCAAGATCATCGGATTAGCGAGCTCCGCGCTTGTTGTCGCGCTGGGTGCGAGCTCGCAAATGCGAGCACAATCCAAAACCCCGTATTCAGCCATGGCCCCGCTTAACCAGTACCTGATACCGGATCGAAATGCCGAGATAGCCCTGGCACGAAGCGCGGCTCCAGACTCCATATCCCACGATGCGAAGGTTCTGGTCCTTGGGCCGCATGGCTATGAAACTGCCGTCGAAGGCAAGAATGGTTTCGTATGCGTCGTGGAGCGAGGCTGGATGGGCCCATTCGATGGTGAATTGTCTGCTGATTTTTGGAACCCTAAGATTCGAGGTCCGATCTGCTTCAATCCGCCGGCTGCCCGCTCCATCCTGCCAATGACGTACAAAAGAACGGAGATGGTATTGGCCGGTCAATCCAAAGCCCAGATCATTGACGGCATCAAGACATTCATCAAGCAAGAGCTGCCGCCCCTCGAGCCTGGAGCTATGTCCTACATGATGTCAAAGGAACAATACCTTACCGATAACGACCACCACAACTGGATGGCTCACCTGATGTTTTACACGCCACTCATGGACGGTGCCGCCTGGGGTGCAGATCTGTCCCATTCTCCCATCATGCTCAATCCACAGTTCAGCGGTGCTCCGGAACCAATCGACGTGTTCATGGTGCCCGCGGGCTGGTGGTCAGATGGGACGGCGGACCCCGTCAAGGCCATGTAGGGACACAGTGTAACGGACGTCTTTTGGATAGCGGCGACCTCCGTATTCGTAAAGTCGTAAAGGCCAGTAGTGAAGAGCTGGGGCATCCAAAGCTGCCCTGTCGCTTCCGCACACTGGGAGCATTCGAACGCGGCTTTTGGGAGACCGGAGCTGGATGAGGCGCTCGAACCCTCGAACGAGCACATTCGAGCGCCCTTCAGAGTCGGGTTCCGGCAAAGCACAGCAGGGCAGGTAACAAGCCTGAGCTGAGCTTTACCCCAGACGCGAATGCTTGCGATGGGGAAGTCTGCGCGGATTGCGATCAAAGCCAAGGGGAGGATTCTTTTCATCCATGCGGCGGACGTTATCGCGGTGGAAGCCAGGGGAAACTATGTCTCGTTATTGCATACCATCCAGATCGGGCCTGGAGGCCATTAGGCGGGTCACGCCACCGACACCGCGAAAAATTGAAACCCCTCTCAACCAGGGTACAGCGCCAGCGACACTCACAGGACACTACCCTTTTCGGCCCAATCGAGTAAGATTTTGAGCACCTGCCCAGGGAGGTGCGTCATGAGAATTTCCTCTTCACCAGAGGATTGGCAGGCTGTTATGAGGGCCAGCAAGTCTTTGGACGGAGCGGCAAGGACCTCGTCTACCGCGCCGTCGAAACTGCCGTGCGCCAGACTTGACCTTCGAGGTTAGAGCGCTTGGAGAAAACACGCGACCAGCCAACGCCCACCGTATCCAAAACGTGGCTCATTGAGCAGATCAAAATCTGCCTGCGCTCGGGCGACCACTCTCGCGCCCTGGAGCTGTTGCGAGGCGCAACCGCGGAATTCCCTAATGATAACGATGCGGAGCTGTCCGAACTGCAAAAGCTCGCCCACGATGGCGTCAAGCGCAAGGCCGAAGCTGATCGTCTTATCACCGAAAGCCAGGAACTGTTTTCGCAGCGGAGGTCCGCCGAAGCGATTCAGTTGTTGCGCAAGGCCTACGAGCTCGACAAAAACAATTCTCTCGCCCGCGCCATTCTGGCCAATGCTCTGGTAGAGCACGCGCAAGCCATGGTCGAAACCGACTGGCTGAAAGCCGAGACGCTGACCAATCAGGCGCTCGCCTTGAATCCCGCACATCCCACGGCCAAAACGATCCTCAGCCTGATCGTTACCAAGAAAGAAACGAGCTCCGTGGAGGACTGGGTTTCGCAGGCACGCAAGCTGCAGTCCTCGGGCGATCTGTTCGCAGCCTTGGCGTGGGTTGCCGAGGGGTTGGCCGTTCATCCCCACGATTCCAGGTTGCTTCAGGTCCAAGATGAAATTCAGCGCGACCAGGATGCTCGGCAGCGCCAAGCGCGTCGCGGCGATCTGGAAGACCTGCGACGCCTGCAGCGCGAAATCGATGGGGCCACCGACGTGGCTGCGAAACAAGCCTTAGCCGTGCGGATACAAACGGCGGCCGCGAAACATTGGACAGATGGCGAAATCTTGTCCATCGCCAATGCCTTGCTCCTCCGCTTGGGAGTTGTCTCCCAGGAGAGTTCCAGCGCCTCGCCGCGCGGCAAAGGATCGACCGTAATTCTTCACGTCCCGCGCTTCAGCGCTCCGAAGCCTTTGCCTGTCGATAGAAGCCAGGTTGCGCCGAGCGACGTTACACCCGCGGCAGGAAACATTTCGACGACCCCGGTCCTGCCGAATCAAGTTCCGCCCAGCAAAGTTCCGCCGAGCAGAGTCCCACCCCAGACTTCGCCCACCGAAGTTTTGGCGAGTACTGCGCGGCGGGACTCTAAACCAGCAAACATTGTGCCGTCGGCCAAGGTGCCGACTGCTGCGCCTGAACCGAAGCGACAATCTTCTCCTCAACAAGCCGCCACCGTTCTTGTAGCCGAACCTCCCGCGCCTGCGGCCAAAGGCGCATCTTCATCGTCGCCTGTAAAACAGCCTACGCGGTCGAACCTCACCTCGCTGATCCTTGTCTCCGCGGCCGCTGCGGTCGTCGCGGTCGCGGCAACCTTATTCTTCGCGCGAAGACATTACGCTCAGCCGGCAGCGGAGCACGCCGCAGCCGCTCCCTCAGTCATAGCGCCGACGGTCCCAGCACCGGCTGCCTCTGCGCCAGCGGTCTCGGCTGTCTCCGCTCCAGCACAACCAGCGACCGCGCGATCGACTCCCGAGCCATCTTCGCCCGCTTTGACGCCTTCTTCCGACGCTGGCGCTGGAAAAGTCACGCTCCCCGACCCTCCAACCGCTGATGACCAACCGGCCGCCGACTCCAGTCACAACCTGGGCACGCTCCTGGTCGTTGCCGGTCAAGACGACGCAAAGGTCTTTATCAACGGAAAACTTCAACCGCAACTCACTCGAGCCGGCCAGTTGCGCCTGCCGAACCTCGAGCTCAAGGACTACGTTGTACAGGTCTCTAAGAGCGGCTTTCAGGATCCTCCCCAGCAAAAGATCCGCATTCGCAAAGGCGAACTGGCCAGGCTGATTTTTAACTTGCAACCCCAGAACTTGCAACCCCAGAACCTCCAATCGCAGCCTCGCCTGGCCTCGCTGACCATTCAGGGCGGCTCTCCCGGAACTACGGTTCTGGTCGATCAAGCTCTTGTCGGCACCATTCAGCCCGATGGCACACTCTCCGTGTCGACGGTCAATCCCGGTGACCATACCGTCGAACTGCACAAAGAGCGATTCAAGCCGCGGCAGTTCAAGAAACACTTCGCTGCGGGCGGAGCCGTATCTCTCGCTGCTGCGGATGCCGCGCTGGAAGCCGCTCCCGGCGAATTGAAAATTACCTTCGCGCCCGCCGACGCCACTGTTGTAATCGTGAAAGGTGACCTTCTGAAAATAGTCAGCAGTGGTGTCCCGCTTAACCTTGCCGCCGGGACCTATACACTGACTGCGCGAACCGCCGAAAGGTTCACGCGTTCTTCCACGCTCGAAGTCATAGGCGGTCAATCCAAGACTTTGAATTTGTCTCTCGCCCCGAACGGCATGTCGAAGTGGGATGAGCCAGGCGAATGGAAGCAAGAGGGGGATTCTTTCATTCGCAAAGGGGGAGACTTCGTCCTATACGGAGTCGCTCCTGCCTCGGGCACTTTTGCTTTTTCCGGCATGCTTACCAAGGGTCACCTTTTGCAATGGGTGCTCAACTACACCGACCCCAAGAACTATGTCCTCTTCCAAATGGATGAAAATAACTTCTACCGCGCTGTCATTCGTAACGGGGAGAAAACGGACGAGATCAAAGTTCCCGATAAAGGCGACAAGAAAAGCTTCCGCACGCTCCAAATCCGCGTTAGCCCTACGGAGCTTGTCCACCAGATCAAGCACGGTGACCGCTGGACCGTCCTGGATCGTTGGACGCAGCCCGGCGCCAACCTCAGCTTGGGCAAGTTTGGCTTCTACCTCCCCGGCAACGACCAGCTATCGCTCTCCAGCTTCGCCCACTACGTCGACCTGAATATCCGCTAGCTACAGCCTGGGCCTTCCCTGACCGTCGCAATACTGTTGAAGCATTAAAGTGAGCGGCCGCCGGGCTTTGCCCGGGATGGACAGCCCCTTCGACTTCGCTCAGGGCAGACTTGGGGGCTGTACCCACAACGGACTTCAGACCACGCTTGCGGTTTCCTGCTTTAGCTTCTCCGCCTGGTAATGCGTGGTGAGGGCCTCGATGAGGGGCTGGAGTTTGCCGTCCATCACTTGCTCGAGTTGGTGGATGGTGAAACCGATGCGGTGGTCGGTGAGGCGATTTTGGGGGAAATTGTACGTACGAATCTTCTCGCTGCGGTCGCCTGAGCCGACCTGGGCTTTGCGTTCCTTGGCAAGCGCGGCCTGCTGTTTTTCCATTTCAATTTCGTAGAGCCGCGAGCGCAGCACGCGCATGCCTTTTTCGCGATTCTTGATTTGCGATTTTTCGTCCTGGCAACTGACCACCGTGTTGGTGGGAATGTGCGTGATGCGCACGGCGGAGTAGGTGGTGTTCACCGACTGGCCGCCGGGGCCGGAGGAACAGAATGTGTCGATGCGCAGGTCTTTGGCTTCGATCTTGATGTCGACGTCTTCGGCTTCGGGCAGCACGGCGACGGTTACCGCTGAAGTGTGGACGCGTCCCTGTTGTTCGGTGGCGGGCACGCGCTGCACGCGATGGACTCCGCTTTCATACTTGAGCTGGGAGAAGACGCGGTTGCCTTCGATGATGGCGATGACTTCTTTCAGGCCACCGGCGGAAGATTCGGAGGAGGAAAGTACTTCCACTTTCCAGCGCTGAGTTTCGGCGTAGCGCGTGTACATTCTGAAAATTTCGGCGGCGAAGAGCGTGGCTTCGTCGCCTCCGGTGCCGGCGCGAATTTCGAGGATGACGTTTTTGTCGTCGTTCGGATCCTTGGGCAGCAGGAGAACTTTAAGATCGGCTTCCACTGCTGCTACGCGCGACTCGAGTTGGGTGAGTTCGTCCTGGGCGTAGGCGCGCATCTCGGGATCTTTTTCGTCGGCGAGCATGGCTTTGCTCTCGGCGATGCCTTTGGTCAGATCTTTATACTCGCGGTATTTCTCGACGATGGGCGCGATTTCAGCGTGCGCCTTGGCAGTCTTTTGGTATCGCGCCGAGTCGCTCGCGATCTCCGGCGAAGCGAGCGCCTTATTGAGTTCGTCGTAGCGAGCTTCGATTTGGTCTAGGCGTTCAAACATGGGAATCAGCTTTCGTAGAGACGTTGCTTGCAACGTCTCTATTTTCGCGCGGCGGGCTGAGATCGCCGGCGCTGCGGGTAGAGACGTAACAGGTTACGTCTCTACGATTTTAGTTGTGACGGATGCGGGAGCGGAAGTATGCGCGGGGGGACCGCTAGGCAATGACGAATTCGCCGCCGCGCTCTTTCTCTAGCGACATGGCCTGGTCGAGGGCGGTGATGGCGCATTGGGCCATCTCGTCGGACGGGGGCTGGGTGGTGATGCGCTGCAGCCAGAGGCCGGGGGCGGTCATGAGGGCGAAGAGGGATCCACGGTGCTTGGCGGCGAAGCGGATGATTTCGTAGGAGACTCCAGCGATCACCGGCAACAGCACGATGCGCGAGGCGAAGCGCGCCCAAAACGTGGTGTAGGGGACCAGCATGTAGAAGACGATCGAGATCAGCATGACCGTCATCAGAAAGCTGGTGCCGCAGCGCGGGTGGTACGTCGAATATTTCTGGACGGCTTCGGTGTTGAGCGGGTCACCGTTCTCGAAAGCGAAAACGGTTTTGTGTTCGGCGCCGTGATACTCATAGACGCGGCGGATGTCTTTCCAGAGCGAGACTCCCCAGATGAAGAGGAGGAAGAGTGCGAGGCGAATGCCGCCGTCGATGAGGTTGAAGATGATGCGGCCGCCGAGAGCGGGGTCCATCTTCTTAAGTTCGGTTGCCGCGAGTAACGGAAGATATTTGTAGGTGAAGATGAAGAAGGCCAGGGAGAGCATGATGTTTCCGGCGGCCAGCCAGTTGCTGAGGGCGGCGGCTTTTTCGCGGGTGGCGGACTTGGAAGAACTTGGTAAGGGCAGCTGTTCGTGTTCCGCCTCGCTTCGCCTCGGCGGGACGGGCGAGGCGCCCGTTGCTACATGGTCGGTTCCTTCTTCTTGCATCATGTCTTCGATGGCTACGTTGGCGCTGAATCGCAGGGCGCGGTAGCCGAGGTTCATCGCGTAGCCGAGGGTCATGACGCCGCGGACGACGGGCCAGGCCATCCACTTGTGTTTTTCCGAGGGGCGTTCGAGCGGTTCGCTCATGGTGACCACTTCGCCCGAAGGCTTGCGGCAGGCAATGGCCCAGGCGTGCGGGGAGCGCATCATGACGCCCTCGAGCACGGCTTGTCCGCCGACCAGGGTTTCTTCGCCGCTTTCAAGGGCGGGGAGAAGCTGCACGGCGGTGAGGAACTTGACGTAATTTCGCAGAGAACGCACGAGTATTGGATGCTCCTGACAGGGGCACGATGCAGGTTCTAGGGTAACACAGAGCGGCGGGCGATTAGATGGGGTTGCGGGA
>Ga0209167_10001131_pt1 | contig 16422 bp, 16 predicted proteins | sample Coa_R1_9_FD_187154 | JGI IMG/M metagenome (GOLD analysis project Ga0209167, IMG submission 187154) | Surface soil microbial communities from Centralia Pennsylvania, which are recovering from an underground coalmine fire - Coalmine... | ecosystem: Environmental > Terrestrial > Soil >... | reverse complement strand
ACGGAGACGGCGAACAATTTCATCGGGGTGCCTCTCTTCTCGCTCCGTCACTCCCATTAATCTGAAAGGCCCCTGAAGCATCGTAAGGATGCGCACGATCTTTTCGCTTCCTTAGGACCGATCGGGTGGGTCGCAGGGTCATCACCGGTCAGGTGGAAACCCGCCCGGCGCTTGAGATAGGTCGGGATTTTTTAGAAGACCGATATTTACTGATGGATAGAACAAGATCGACACCATGGAGGAAAAGAGTATGGTCCGCTCCAAATGGATGCTGTTTTGCTTGCCCCTCGTGATGGGGATGTTACTGCTTCCGGCCTGCAATCGAAAGGTGGGAACCGCCACGGTGAAAAACGACAACCCGGGACCCTCCGTGTCGCCGGCGCCTCAAGCACCTGCCGCCCAGGTACCCGCCTCCCCGGAGATGTCAACGCCTCCTGCGCGGCCAGAACCCGCGCCCACGCCAGTCGCTTTAGGATTGCCGACCCAGCTTCGCGATGCCTATTTTGACTTCGATCGATCCGCCATCCGCGAGGACACCAAGCAATTCCTCCAAGAGGATGCAAAACTTCTTGCCGGCCATCCCGAGATGAAGGTCAAGATCGAAGGCCACTGCGACGAACGGGGGACGGTCGAGTACAATCTGGCTCTCGGAAATCGGAGAGCCGATGCGGTGAAGCGCTATCTCATCAGCCTCGGGGTCGAGGCGTCTAGAATCTCGATCATCAGCTACGGAAAGGAGAAGCCTTTCTGCGACGAGCACAACGAGGTCTGCTACCAGAAAAACCGCCGCGGTCACTTTGTCACCTTGACGGCAGGCAGGTAAGAGCGCGTTTCAATTTTAGAGATCAGAGAAAGGCGTGCGCGTCCTGCGTCGCAAGGGTGGCAGAAAAGACATGGATCGATTTTTGGGATTTGACGAAGACCCGACTCCGATCTCAGAAGTTAATTCCTAAACCGGTTCGGAGCCCGTAGATGGCCGTGCTGCTGCGCGGCTCGAAGGCGTTGGTCAGGGGCCTTATCGGGACGCCACCGGAGGTCAGGGTCACGGCATCGGAGGCTCCCACGTTCCAGAGCTCATAGAAGGGAGTGACAAACAAGAAAATGCCGGCTTCCCTGCGGTTGACGAGGTCAAATCTCGCGGGAGCGTCGACGCGGAAGCCGGGCTCGGACCGAATCCTGAATGTGAGATCGTCTACCGTCCCGGAAATGCTGGTCTTCATCGCGAGACTGAAGGGGACGATCGCCGCGGCGTCAAGACTGAGCAGAATTCCCGCATGGCGAAAGGCAAGGTTGGCACCGGCCGCCGCGTACCACCAGCTGTAATCTTCCTGATAATCGGGAAGACTGTTTTGACCGCGGATCCAGTACCGGTATCCAATCCCGGCATAGGGTGCAAGGGTAAAGGTCCGATAATTAAGAACCTTGGCTCCGATGTTCATCTCCGTCTTATAAAATTCGTCTCGGGTCACCATGGTTGTCGGCGTTAAAATTCCCCCGTTTTGGATCGATCCAGTGTATTTCGCGGAATTCGATAGCGTGAAATCCAGGGTGAAGCGTGTGAACATCACCCGGTTATCACCTCTCAATTCGAAGAATCCGCCGTTTAACCAGCCGGTGTCCTTGTCGGCGACCGCTCCCTGGATGCTCTCCTTATAGGAGAGCTGAGCCCCCTGGTATCCAACCCTCATCTCAAGCCCTCTTTGGTTCGTTCCCACATTGAGCGCCTCAGAGGCAAAGGAAGCCTTGTACTCGATCAGCAAGCAGCCAATCACGCACATAGAGAATACGATCGCTCTCACGACAATTTTCTCCGAATCGTTCGTACCCGGCAAGAGGCCCCATCGCCAGACTGTAGATTTCCTGGCCTGGGTTTCAGGCCAGAGCGCCATTCATCAACTGCCGCCCTGAGATCCTCAACTTTCGTAAGAACTGTCTCTCAACCGGAATCTTAACATAAATCCGAACCCAAGAGACTGCATTCGTCGTCCTTCCGCGGGAGGATCTTCTTGTCTATTCGTCCCAAAATGAGCGCAAACTCGTCACCGATCTCCGGTAGGAATAAGAACGAGCAGACGATGCCTCGTCCCCGATTCTCGACAAGTATAACGGTTTATTCCGCCGGGTCAATTTTCTTGCGATCGCGGCCTCGGCCTTTCAAAAGAGGAGTCAACGACACGCACTTGGGAGCTTGTCCCGGGATCCCCTCAATACGACCCGGAGCTCTGTGAGGAGAAAAGCTTCTCCGGATTTCGATCCAACCATGGTGAACCAGGAGCTCTGCAATCTTCCTTCGAAGGCCTCCCGCCAGCGGATTGAAGCGGAAAACCAGATCTCAGCCCCTCTTTTGACAACCGGATTTGATCGTGTTACTTTCAAACCCTACAAGGCGGCGTCATATGCAATCCGAAACCGACTCCAAGGGATGCGGCGGGGCCCCCCACCGACCGCCCGCAGGTAGCCCACCCGAATTTGTCCTCTCCTCCCCACCCCCAGGACGATCAAGATCCGGCCACGCCGCCTCACTCGGAGAAAACTGGTATTTCCGCCACCCCTTGGCCGTCAGGGTGGCGCATTGGATCAATCTGGTCACCGTCTCAATCCTATTGATCAGCGGTTTGCAGATTTATGACGGAAACCACCAATGGCTGGCGATCGGACGATGGGGCCACTTCTTTTTTGCCTGGATCTTTGCGGTCAATGGATTGTTCTTTTCAACTTACTCTCTTTTAAGCCGCCACCTTTTTCGAGATCTCCTTCCCCGCTGGAAAGAGCTGCGGAAGATAGGCCCGACTCTACGGGGCTATTTCATTCTTCGCCGTTTTAGGCAAGCGGAACGCCGGTACAATGTGCTTCAAAAGATCGTTTACACGGGAGTTCTTTTTGGATTGGCACCCTCGATCCTGCTGAGCGGTCTCGTACTCTCCCCGCGGGTGGACGCCTCGTTCCCCCTCCTGCTGGCCCTCTTTAGGAGGAGACAGAGCGCTCGCAGGTTTCACTTGATCGCGGCAATCCTCGTGGTCGCCTATACCTTGATTCACATTCTCATGGTCTCCTTGACCGGATTTCGGAATAGAGTCGGGTCGATGATCACGGGATGGTATCGAATCGAAATTTCGGAAAAGGCAAGGAAGAAGGGGGGAAAATAGGCGGCCACCTGAGTAATTAAGGCGCTCGCCCGAATGCCTTTCTCCTCGGGCCCGTGGCTTCCCGCTCAGGACGCGCTCTACGCACCGGTCGAACGGCGTTGAGGAAAGGAAAAGAAGAAAGCCGCAGCATGTCGGACCTGAACATTCCGGGTTATTTCAGCCCCGATAATGGAACCAAAACCAGTCCGATTAAATCTTGCAAAAAATGCATCATGGTCGGGGCGACCAGACTCCCCCGCCACAGATAAACAACGCCCAGGATGAGCCCCATAAAACCGGTCATCAAGACTCCGACCGATCCCTCATAGCCGTGTCCAAAAGAGAAAATGACCGAAGAAAGAAATAATGCAGCTGCCTGACTGGAAGTAACGCTGCGCAGACGGTGAATCATATAGCCCCTAAAAACCACCTCTTCTGAAACCGCAACCACCAGAACCAGAATCAATGCGCTCAGCAACTGAACCTTTCCGCTGGGGAGCAAGAACGGCGGAAGGCTCCTCGGCGGGGCCGGAAACCCGGCCGAACCCAAGAAGGCCTGAACGCCGGCCGCGCCGAAGGTAAAAAGGGGGAAAAATCCGAGACCCATCAAGACCTCGCGGGGTAAGTTCTCGGCCGTCCAACCGATCCGACTGACGCGCTCCCCATTTCGCCACAAGAAAAAGAGGACCAGACCCACCAGGGACAGATCGCGCAAGAGCGTCGCCACGGCGACCACTTCGAAGCGTAACCCCGTTCGACTCGAACTAAAGAAGGAGAGCATCATAGAGGGAAACAAAAGGAATACGAAAGCCACGAACTCGTAGAGCGCGATCCTGCGACCCGGTTCGGACTCCATTTCAAGGTTTCTCGCTTTGCAGGCGCCTTCGTCTCCCGGCGGGCTTTCCATCATCCTGATCCATCCCTCCGCAGAGCCGGCAGGTTGAGCACCCCTCTCAAAAGCTCTAACCTCATCTTAAGCCCCGGAGCTTCTTTTTATCAAGCTCCTTTCCGCCGCTGGAAAAAAAGGACCTGTTGAATCTGCCGCCACCCTGGAGGCCCCCTCGCCGGAGGCGCTCGCAATCGTTGCAGCCCTCTCCGGCGCCGGCCCTGAGCTCAGAAGTCTCTCCGTTTCCACCCTCGAAAACCGCGCAGGAACGTTTCCACCGAGGTGCCTCAGCCGCGCGGGGGGGCGATACTCCTCGATTCAGGGGAGCGCTCGAAGCAGGCGGATGAAACGACCGCGCCATAGGAATTCGAGAATATCAAACTGGAAAAGAAGTGATCAAAAGTGATCATTTTTTCCAGCCCTCGGTAGGACGCCGACCTGAAGGAAAAAAAGGCGAGCCGAATGACCTAAGAAGAAAGCGCCCCGTCTTCTAGGGGTGAACATGGCTGCTCCCCCTCAAAAGCCGGAGCCTTCTTTAGAAACGAATCAAGCCCCCCATCAAACCGGATCCTCCGCGGATGAATCGCCTGGTCAGGCACGAACTTTGCTCTAGAGGGTGTTCTGTGATTTTACTTCGGCCCAAAGATGAAAAAAGCTCTGCTTTAGGGCCCGCGTCCTGGAGACGCCTGGTTGCTTTCCTTCTTTTCTCCTTGCTTCCGTTAGGCTGCAGCGGCAGCTCTTCACCCCCTTCGCCTTCACCCTCCTCTTCCTCAACCGGTCCTTCGTCCGGATCCACGACGCCGGTTCCGCAAGACAAGGTCGCAACGATCACTCTGACCCCGGTGGCAGAGACCGTCGCGGTTGGAACACACATCCAGTTTGGGGCGGTCGCCGACGACCCGGCGGGAAATCCGCTACCGATCGGCACCTTTACCTGGAATGTTTCGGATCCGAGTGCCGCGAGCATCACGTCCTCGGGGCTGTTCACCGCAATTAAGCCCTCCAGCATCACCGTGACCGCGACATTCGAAGGAATAATCAGCAACGCGGCCCAGGTCACGATCCCGGATAGTGCCGCCTCTCTCCAGATCTCTCCACCCTCGGCCACAGTCTCGGTCGGAGCCAATCAGCAGTTTTCGGCGACGAAAATAGATGCCGCCGGACAGCCCCTAAAGGCGGCCTCCGTCTCCTGGTCTTCTTCAAACCCTGCGCTGGCCACGATCAATACGACTGGATTGGCCGTGGGAGTAGCGCCCGGAACGGTGACCATCACCGCCACATCCGAGAGCTTTACCGCCCAAGCCTCCATGACGGTGAACCGGCCTCAATTGATTCCGCGTTTTGCCTATGTGGCCAATTCCGACACCGAAAACATCGAGGTATTCGCCGTCAATCCCTCTAACGGCTCTTTAACGCCGATCGGCTCGTCCGGCACGGGGGGCCAATCCTATGCCGTCGCCATTGATCCCCTGGGAAGGTTCGTTTACGCAGGGAATTTCGATTCGAACGACATTTCAATGTATCAGATCAATTCCATCACCGGGCTACTGACGGCAACTGGAACGGTGACAACGGGTTCGGGAACCTACTCTATCACATTCGATCCGTCGGGCCGTTTTGCATACTCAATTAACGAGAACTCCCCGACCGACCAGGATGTCTGGATCTACTCCATCGATCAGACAACCGGCACCCTTAAGGCGCTGGGCACGGCGTCGGGCGGAATCAGTCCGACCTCCATCGCGCTCGATCCCGCCGGACGGTTCGCTTACGCCTCCAATATCAGCACGAATGACGTTTCCATGTACACGGTCGACGCCCACAGCGGACTGCTGACCCACCTGGGACAGATCGGAGCGGGAACATCCCCTGTCTGCGTAGCGGTACATCCCTCCGGCCAATTTGTTTATGTCAGCAACTACGACTCAAACGATGTCTGGGCATACAAAATCGACCAAACGACTGGGCTTCTGACCGGGATCGGCCGGGCTCCTGCAGGAGGTCAACCTTTCTCGATCGCCATCGAACCGACTGGCCGGTTCGCCTATATCGGCAATTCCGCCTCAAACGATCTCTGGATCTATCAGATCGACCCGACCGCCGGCACGTTGGTCCCCCTCGGGTCGGTCCCCGGCGGAGTGGGTCCCCGATCCGTCGCAGTCGATCCGTCGGGCCAGTTTGTCTTTCTAGCCAATCTCGACTCCGCCGACATATCAGCCTATCGCATTGATCCGACCACCGGGCTCTTAAGCGCCCTAGGAAGGTTCTCGTCGGGGGGAAGCATGGCGCGTTCGGTGAAGATTCTCGGAGGGAGCCAGTAGCCGGCATCCTCGCCTGCGGCTCAAACCTACCGTGGGTTCAAATGGGATATCGACCGACGGATCCGGGGATCCCTCCCGGCGGGAGATCCAATCCACAGGGCGCGCTAGTTGTCCTCCGAATGGGCATCTCGTCCCAGGCGCATCTCCTGCAAGTCCAGATCGAGCTCGATGAGGCGAAGGACGCTGTCGCTGATCGCCCCGTCTTCTCGAAGTTCCAATACCTTAGCCCGTTCCGTCCCCAACGCCTTAATCGCCAGTTCGATCGCCCGTTTGGATAGATGTGCAAACTGCTCATCGCTTTCTTCGTCCCGATGGTGGCTGAACTTCCGAATTTGATCCCGATAATAGCGCCGTAACTGCCGCGCCACCGGCTCCGAACACGCTCCCTGTTTCGTCCAGGTATCGATCTCTGCAATGGCCGCCTGCCCCGCCTCAATGCGCGCTCGCGCTTCCTGATAGTGCGCCCCCCGCTGCTCCTTTTTTCCATCCCGGTCGACACCGAGCCATCGGATCAGCGGCGCAAGGGTCATGCCCTGCAGCACCAGCGTACTGAGGATGACGCAAAATGCGATGAAAATAATCAACGAACGTCCCGGAAATGGAATTCCTGCTTCCGTCGCCGCGGGAATGCCGAACGCCGCCGCCAGCGAGATCGATCCGCGCATACCGGTCCAAGAAATCATAAAGACATGCCGCCAAACCGGCTTCGGACCCACTTTCCGCAGATGGGGGCTCAGGAGACGAGGTACATAGGTCTCCGAAAATACCCAGAGAACCCTGGAGAAAATGACCACGGCACTGATCAGGACCCCATCATAGAACAGAACACGCGCCGGGAGATCAGAGGTCTTCTCCAATACGGCTCTCAATTGTAATCCGGTCACAAGGAAGAGCAGGTTATTCAGGATAAACGCCATGAACTCCCAGATCGGAAGACCGGCCAGCCGAATTCCGGGGGTTAATATCTCCGACCTGCGACTTCCGAGATAGGAACCGACGACCGCCGTCGCCAGGACCCCAGATCCGCCAAGCCGCTCCGCAGGGAGATAGGCGACAAAAGGGGTCAGAAATGACAGCGCGATCGCGACCGTGGGATCCTTTACCTTCTGGCGAAGCTTCGAGAGGACCCAGCCCAGAAGCAATCCGAATCCGACTTCACCCAGAACGATTCCCAAGAAATTCACGGCGGCGACGGCAAATGAGAACGATCCCGAAACAACTGCGGCGGAGGAAAACTTGAACGCGGTTAAGGCGGTCGCGTCGTTGAGCAAGGCCTCGCCTTCAAGAACGCTCACGATACGGTGCGGCAACGAAAACCCCCGGATCACTGCGGCCGCGGCAACATCGTCGGTGGGCGCGACAATGGCCCCCAATACGAACGCGACAGCCCAGCTCCAGCCCGGAATGAACCGATGAGCGACAACGGCAACGACCACCGTTGCGAAGAGGACCAGTCCGAACGACAAAAAAAAGATCGGTTTTAGATTTTTTCGCAGAGCCTGCCAAGAACTAAAGGCCCCGATGTAGACCAATGGCGGCAGAAACACAAAGAGAATCAGGTCCGGATTAAGTTCGATCCGCGGGAACCAGGGGGTGAATCCGAGGATCACACCGGAGGGGACCAGGATCAGGGGAGCGGGAACGGACCACCGATTCGCCAGAAACGTCAGAGCAACCATTGCTGCGAGCAATACAAAGACAATCTGAATTTGGTTGATGACTTCCATCGCAGATTATTTGCCAATTTCCAGCAGAATACACTTTTTTGTATAGCGCAACAAGGAGCGTGCCGCTGAAGAACCGTCTGCCCGATCACGATCGAAGGGCTCAATGGCGCATTTCCCGCTTGTCGCTAAAATTTCGAAAAAGATCGGCAACCAGAAAAGAGCCCCGATGCCGTACCGGCAGTGGATCTCGGGGCGGCCTTCTTTAAGAAGCGCCCAATGGACAATTGAGGGACCTCTTCAGGAGACCTAAACGGTGGGAGCGGGAAGAGCCGGATCCTCCCAAATGTCGTGCGACCCGTACCACCCGATCCTGAAGGGGCGGGGCGCTTTTTGGAGTGATGATCGGTCGATTTGAAATGGTCTTAGGAAGGAAACCTGACCCCAGGATGGATGTCCGATAACGTGACGCTTTACTTCGCTCGAGGCGGTGGATTGAATTCACCCCGCCGACGGGCGGACGATGAGAGGCTCAAGATTTTCCGAATCTTTTTGAGGCAAGCCCTCTCCGCGGGGCCCGAACCTCTAACCGAACACTTGAGAAAACCAGAAACAGAGCAAGCCTCGACTCTCTTGCATGCAGCCCATCCGCGGCCGGATCAAGGTTGTGGCAGACCTCAAGCCGATCGCCGCCAGCAGCCTTGACGGACGGGGGCCCGGCGCGGCACGAGCGCAAGAACGCCGAAGAATCTCAAGGCCCTTCCCGCTTCAGAAGAACCGGGGATCAGCCTGACCGTCCGCGGAGGGGATCAATCAGAACCACAGAAAAATGCAGCACCGGGAGGACGCCAAGATCGCACGAACAGAAATCTCCACCGCCTCTGCGTCCGGGAACGACGTCAGTAGCGGTCCCTTCCGCCTCGTCCTCCCCCTCTGCTGTCTCCTCTCGGTTCCCGCGGCCGCGCAACATTCACATTGAGACTTCGTCCCTTTAATTCTTTTCCATTCATGCCATTAATCGCCGCTTGAGCCTCGGTATTCTCAGGCATCTCGATAAACCCAAACCCCCTAGACTCCCCGGTGAATTTGTCCTTGACCACAGTTGCCGAATCGACCTTGCCAAATGCCTCGAAAGCCTGATTCAAGTCTTCATCAGTAACGTCGCGAGACAGATTGCCGACGAAAATCTTCATTTCCTCTCCTCTGGATGAAGGTTTAACATTAGACGGGCCGAGCCCGCCCGGGATTCGATACAACTTTAGATGGAGTCTACCCGAAGAGACCGCTCGCGTTCCGTAAGTCTCGCCGCCTCGACCGATCCGGTCGCCGTCCTGTGCCTCCCCTGTTCACACCAAACCTAGATTTCGGCCGATTCTCTTTGGCCTGGGTCTCTCGATCTCGATTCCGCTTCGCCAGCCCACGGTCAAAGAGGAGCGCTCCGGAAAACAACCGGCGTTTCTCTTCTCAGAGAGGGGCGAACGGGGCGGGATCGGAGAACTTTTCGGGTCACCGACAACCACAGCCTCAAATTCTTTGAGAACAATACGCGGAATGGTCTGTCCCATCAACCGCTCGATATCCCGAATGCTCCCGCGTTCGTTAGGAGACATCAGCGAGATGGCATCACCGGTCGCCTCCGCCCGGGCCGTTCGGCCGATGCGGTGAATGTAATCCTCCGGGGCCTCCGGGATTTCGTAATTCACAACGTGGGAGATTCCTTTAACATCAAGTCCACGAGCGGCAAGATTCGTGGCAACCAGGACCTGAATGGATCCGGAGCGGAATCGCTCAAGCGCCTGGGTGCGCGCGCCCTGGCTCTTGCTGCCATGGAGGGCATCTGCCCGCTTTCCGCAGCGGTGGAGCTGTTCGGCCAGATGATTGGCCCGGTGTTTTGTTCGGGTAAAGACCAGAACCTGTTGCATCCTCTCTTTTTCGATCAGGTGCAGCAATAGGGCCTGTTTTCGACCGGCGTCCACCGGATAGACCACCTGCCGAACGCCTCCGACCGGAGTCCCCTGGGGGGCAATTTCAATAAGGACGGGCTCTTTTAGGAATTCCCGACCCAGCGTCTGGACCTCCTGAGACATCGTCGCCGAGAATAAGAGGGTCTGGCGACGTGCCGGCAAGCTCTTTAGGAGGGTCCGAACATCGGGAAGGAAACCCATGTCGAGCATCCGATCCGTCTCATCGATCACTAGAATCTCAAGACGAGAGAAGTTCACGTTGCCTTGGCGAAGATGATCGAGGAGTCTCCCAGGCGTGGCCACCAGAAAATCGACGCCGTAGCGCAGGGACTCCTTTTGCACCCTAAGACCGATCCCTCCAAAGATGACTTCGGTTCGAAGGCACAGATGGTGTCCATACGCTCGAATATTCTCGTAGACTTGCGACGCCAATTCACGCGTTGGAACGAGAACCAAGGCCCGAAGAGTCGGCGATTTCCCTTCCCGCAGGCGGTGAAGGATTGGGAGGGTGAAGCTAGCGGTCTTCCCGGTTCCGGTCTGAGCACATCCGATCAAATCTTTTCCAGAGAGGGCTACAGGGATGGCCCGTTCTTGAATGGGGGTTGGAATCAGGTAGTTTTTTGCCTTCACGGCACGGAGAATTTCAGGCGCGAGGCCCAACTTTTCAAAGGACATCTGTATTTGGTCTCCTGTTTTTTTGAGATGAATACCCGGATGCCTCCACAAAGAATTCGGCTACTCGATCCGGGTCAGATCGGCGCGCCAAAAACGGCGGCGAGTCGATGATCAATGGAAGAACCTGAAGAAGTGGAAGGGCACAAGAGGTGCTGGACCCGCTCCTGAGGAAGGGGTCGTTTCTTAAGCGGTCCGCCTCGGGGTTCGGCCAAAAGTGACTTCAGTATACGCGGTCCTGGCGGAGAATACAACAAAAAAACTCGAACCCGCTCTCTTTGAATGGAGCGGAGCCAATTGATTCGACAAAGATCTCTGGAGCAGCAGCACCGATCGTGTTGAAAACTTGCATGCCCAACGCGCTTTTCCGGGCAGGCGCGCTTCAACCCGACCCGCGAGGCCCACCTTTTTGACCAAGGGCGAATCACATCCGTCAAGTCCCCCTTAGATTACAATTCCGGCGGACGCGCGGCCATATCGGAAGGCGAATGATTCCGTTTCCGTGCCTTACACACGTTCAGGCGGCACGAGCGCTGCCTCTCGGGAGCCATGCGGCCGTGAACGAGTATCCCCCTGCCGAGGGGATCGCTCCGGCACCGAGGTTTCTGATTCAGATTGCCACGGATCGGGCCGACTGAACTCTCGGCCTGTTGGGAGCTCATCGATCGCCGGCCTCAAAAATCGGGCCTTCGGGTTCCTTTGTAAAAAAGGCAAAAAATTCCATCTCCCAGGTTGCAACACCCGTTAGTAGCTCGCATGTGATTACGTTTACATTGGAATCGCAGGGAGGAATGAATGAGAGAGGAATTACCCAAAACCCGCCGCCGTTGCATCGGCGGACCGGCCCGAGAACGCCGCGGCGCTCTCCGAGCCTGGTCCTGGTCGGAGCGGAAACGATTCGCGACACCTTGGAATGTCGGCGCAAGACCGCTTCGTGTTCACCTCGTTATATGCTACCGGCCGTGTTCAGCATAAAGAAAGTTTTTAAACAAACGCCCCGGCCGGAGGGGCTCCGAATCGGGGCGCTGCCGTTTTCAGAAAGTCTTTGCTAGGAAATGACCTTGACGTTGGTGGCTTGAGGACCCTTCTGACCCCGCGTTACTTCAAATTCAACCTCGTTTCCTTCGGCAAGGGACTTATACCCTTCGCCGGCGATTGCGGAATGATGGACGAAGACGTCCGCCTCACCATCATTGCGGGTGATAAATCCATAGCCCTTGTCGTTATTAAACCACTTCACTTTACCCGTAATCATTCTTGGTTGTTCTCCTTTGAATTTTTGTCTGAACTGACCACCCACTGAACGAAAGCGGACCTGAAACAAAAAAACTGCAGTCCGATGTATGGGCTACAGCTTTAAATTGCATACATCCAGCTTTCACAGTGAGCCGACGTTCTTATAACACGGCCTGAGTCAACAAGTCAATCAGATAAGCTGCCCGGCCGGAGATCCGAAAAGGGATCTCCGGCTTATTTACACCCGCCCGTGACAAAAAGGCAGGGTCATCTTTCAATCAGGTTGAACATCTTTGAGAGCGTCCGGTGGCCCAGTAACTGATGGAGGACCCCCATCGAGCAATGTCCGATCAAATAGATCCAGACGAATGTGGCCATGAACCCGTGGACGTTCTTGACGATATGGGTGGACCGGCTCATTTCTCCTTGGGGAGAAATTCCCAGAAAAAGGAAAACGCCGGTAGTCGCCATCAGGGTGGTTAGAAGAAGGCCAAGTCCTTCGACGGCCCCCGCGAGAGCACTTTTTTCAGGAAGCGCCGAGATGTCGAACTTTAGAAGCGGCTTTGCATCCTCCCAAACCTTTTTTGATCGTTCGCCCGAATACCAGGGAAAAAGATGACCCACCCCTTCGGGCAAGTGACCCGTCAAGATCCAAAACCAGTGAATTGCCAAAATATAAAAAGCTCCCATCCCGATCAGGCGATGGACCTCAAAAGCCCCCGCTTCAAGGGGGACAAGATTTCTCCCCGGCTTTGGCAGCACCATGAAAAGACTCGAAGCCAATTGGCTCAGGATCACGAGCCCGAGGCCGAAATGAATCCAACGGGTTGGTCTGTCATAATTCATGAACCAGAACTCAGTCTCGTCCGTCGAAAATTCGGGACCATCAATTTTAGGTTCCTCCCCCTCGGTTTCAGCGTATGCGGCCAAGCCTCTCTAACGCCGCCCCAGGATCGTCTATGCCCATCGCTGCGGATGTAATTACACAGTCATTGATACGGAGTCCCGGCGCTGCTACCAATCAATAAGTGACCATCCGGTGTTATCAGTCGCCTTCCCTGCCTGGTCTGATTCGTTTTTCAGTCCCCTTAAAGGGTTTCCGGCTGGTTTCCTGGAGCCTTCTTCGGGGGCCATCATCGCCGGACCCCTCTCGTTTCAGACTGCACAACTCGGCACGGCTTGCGTCTGCGATATGTCGATCCAATCACCAGGGTTCGCGAAAATCATTTCTTTCGCGCCGGAAAGAAGTTCGGCGCGGGTCTTCAAAAATGCGGACGGAAACAGCCCCGAACACGACACCGCCGATATGAGCCAGATAGGCCACTCCCCCTCCCTGAGATTCGGAAACGGCTCCCAAGCTGAAGAGTTGCATGATGAACCAGAACCCGATTAAGAGCGCGGACGGGATAAAAGCGACACGAAAAAACAAGCCGAAGAACAGAACAGTGCGAATTCGATCGCCGGGATAAGTCACAAGAAACGCCCCCATCACGGCCGCAATCGCACCACTTGCGCCGAGCAGGGGAACCGTAGAACCGGGCCAGGCGAAGATCTGAACAAGCATTGAAGCGACCCCGCCGATCAGGTAAAAGGCAGTGTACCTCCAAGGGTTCATCACGTCTTCTATGGCCGGCCCAAAGGCCCATAAAAAGATCATGTTGCCTAAAATATGGGACCAGCTACCATGCATAAACATGGCCGTCAGGAGGGTGACCCAGCGGCGGCCCGCCAAAATATCGACGGGCAAAACAGACCATTGAGTCACAAACGCATCACCCCCGGTGAGCTCAAGCATGAACACCAAGCCGTTCACCGCAATGATAAGGGTTGTGATCACGGGGGAATGGGCCAGACGTCGAGATTCATCTCTGAGAGGTATCATGCTGCCCTTTCACGTTATGACAACGTTATCCATCCAACCCGCTGGATCAGCCCAGCGCACATCATAGCAAATAAACCATGCCCGTTCCAACGCTAAGCGCCGTTCTAGGAACCTAGAGATTCATTCTGTCGCTGAGATATCCGCAGCCGATATCGATGAACTTCGATCGGGGTGGTCTAATTTCCATGGCCTGGGGGACGATAATCCAACACACCATCTCATTCCTTTAAAAATTAACGCTTTACCGGAGAAGCCGAAGGCTACGGTTGAGATTCCAGGCACCGAGTTGCTGAACCGAAGGCGCCGGGCGCTCGGGAGGAATGGTTCGGGTAACGGCGGGAGCATCTTTTTTTTCAACTTGGCGATGCATTCGGGCGAGATAAACTGGGCTTCCGCGAGGAGTTTTCGCGACAGCACGGCGGCGGCTCAGTGGGAATGGTCGGTCAGAGACGTTGACGGAACGTCCCGGGTCGGACGAATGGTGGAGTCAATCACTACCCGTCCCCAACGGGGCTGGATCAGAGTCTCCGCTCGATTCTCCGCTGCAACGTTGCGCCTTGTTGCCCGATCTATGTTCTGGGTATACTGAAATTTTTCAGATACTCTACGGGCTTGTTGGGATCAAAGACCTTGCTCATGATCGTATGATTGCGGTATGTGCCGCTTGGAGGGGGGACGCCGATGTTTTTCATGATCTCACCACATTCCGAGGCGAGATAAACCTTCTCCGCGATCCCTTTATAGTCGATCTCCCCTTTGACATACCCCCATCGTTTCATCTGCGTCAGAATCCAAACCGCCATCGAGTGCCACGGAAAGGGATTAAACTCGATCCGGCCGGGGACGTGATGCTTGTTTCCAAGTCCGTCATCGAAGCTTCCGGTCAGTACTTGCTCCACAACGGGCAACGGGTGATCCAGATAGCGCTGTGAGGTAATCGCCTTTGCGACTTCCATCCGATTCCCGGCCTTCGCCGAGAATTCAGTTGAGTCGACAATCGCCCTGAGCAGCGCGCCGAAGGTGTTTGGCATCTCGGTCACGAATTCCCGACTCGCTGCAAAGGCGCAGCAAGGATGCCCATCCCAAATCTCTCTCGATAGGATGTGAATAAAACCGACCCCTTCAAAAACGGCTCGCTGGTTAAAGGGATCGGGGGAGAGAAAGCCGTCGAGGTGGCCGGTCTGAAGTTTGGCAACCATGGCGGGGGGAGGCAGGTACAGAATTTCCACGTCTTTTTCGGGGTCGAGTCCGTGTTCCGCCAGATAGTAGCGGAGCAAAAAATTGTGCATCGAATATTCAAACGGCACCGCAAACTTTAACCCCTTCCACTGCTTCGGATCCCTTCTATCCTTAAGGCTCGGATGAAGAGTAATCGCCTGGCCGTTTAAGTTTTCGATCGCCGCCGTCACAAAAGAGACCGGGGGAGATCCGGCACCCAGGGTGATCGCGAGCGGCATCGGACTCAGCATGTGTTCAGCCTCGTAGTCCTTGGCGAGCGCCTTATCCCGCATGACCGCCCAGGAGGCGGTTTTGATCAATTCAACCTCGAGACCGTACTTCTGGTAGAAACCCATCGGCTCAGCAAGAATGAGCGGCGTGGCACAGGTAATCGGCACAAAGCCGATCCTGACCGCTTTCTTTTCCAAGGGGCCCCTTTCCTTGATCGCCGCCTTTACCGCTTTCAAGGGAAGAACCTGGGACAAGGCCGCTGTAACCGCTCCCACGCCGACGATCGTCATAAAACGGCGGCGGCTCACCGGAGCCTGGTTTATCACGGCCCTAAGAATGGCACCCTCCACCGCACGGTCGAGAATCTCCTGAGGGTCGGGCGGACACGGCAACCGGACCGGTGAATCTTCCCGATGAGAAACGAGCGCATTGGGTTCGGCTAAAGAGCGTCCGCCATCCGCTGCCTGAGTATCTTTATCCATCGTATTATGTCTCCCCGCATCTCTTTCTGAAAACTGTATTTCAGTATACCATTTATTCTTAGGAAGGCTCGGTCTTCCGGTGGGTGCCGAAACCCTGAGACATGGCGGCGTAAATACCGCTGCATTTCCGATAAGAATAACGAAATCCGACTTACGATAAAGAAAAGCGGGAAACGAGCGATTTGCGGCAGCGGATTTATGGAGACCAACTCGTCCATCCGGGAAAATGATCGTTATGGCGAAACGAAGTCCCAAGCGGAAACTCTCCCAAGTACGCGAGGACCGATCCGGGCCGCCTGGGCAGGGTCCTTTGTGGGTTCTCCGACCGCAGACCGATCACGGGTGATCGGTTTCTTTTTCAGGGCTGACCCAAGTCTCATCTGCCAAGGGTTGCGCCTTGACGGAGGATGAGGAATAAGGGCCCGGAGAAGGCTACCGGAACGGCGGGCCTGGGCGGAAATGGCGAATCGGGACCGATGCCGCCGTTTTTCGGAGACGTTCTGTTGCGCCCGCCTGGTCCCCGGTATAGCTGTTCAAAAGATCCTCGATTTAACAGTATCTTCATTTAACCTTGATCCAGTAGTAACTTGGATTGCTAATACTGGATTTTATCGCTCGTACTTCTTCTTCATAGATCCTTTTGCGACATCTGACAAAGCGGACCAAGAGATCGTTTATGCCTCGGGGTATGTGGCTATCTGGATATGAGCCTCGCGGGATACGAATACCGCTCTCCATAAA
>Ga0209167_10001128_pt1 | contig 16430 bp, 19 predicted proteins | sample Coa_R1_9_FD_187154 | JGI IMG/M metagenome (GOLD analysis project Ga0209167, IMG submission 187154) | Surface soil microbial communities from Centralia Pennsylvania, which are recovering from an underground coalmine fire - Coalmine... | ecosystem: Environmental > Terrestrial > Soil >... | reverse complement strand
TCATATCCGGGCCTCTTTGTCCGCCATGGCGTTGTTATCGCCTCGAGCACGGCAATTACCGGCGAGTCCCGTTGGCAGATGCCCGTTCCGCGGGAAGCGCGGCGATGCGCGGAACGCTGATTTGGCCATGGGGGCAACAGCGGCGAGCGCTCCGGATGGCCGGCTGAGCCAGTGCTGTAGCGGTGGCTCGGCGGTATGCGCTGGCGGGGCCGCCACGCGGTCAGGAAGCGAACGGGGAGGGGAGCATCGTTGCCTGGGAAGGCGGGGCCGAAGGGGCGGGAGCTTTGCCGCTTCCGCGCCACGTGGCCACCGGTCATGATGGCCGCCGGTCATCTTGGATGGGCTGACTTTCCCGGCCCGGTGCGCGCCACGCGGCCGGGCCGGGCTGGGCACTGCGGCACGGGCGTGCTGGGCTGGTTGCGCGGATGACTGGCAGCCGGGCGGGAAGGATCTGGGGCCTGGTCGCCGTCCGGGCGGCCCGCCGGGGTGGGCGTGTGTCCGCCGCAGATGCGTGCGCGGCGGCTGTGGTCGCAGTGAAGGTCACGGGCGGCTGGCTGACGGCGGCCAGCGACGGGGAAGCCGGTCACCTGATGCAGGTCACCGATGCGGTCAGCGAGCAGCTCGCCGAGCTGCAGCTGACCCTGGGAGAGGGACCATCGCTGGATGTGTCCGCCTTCGGCGGCCCCGTTCTGGCCTCGGATCTGGGCACCGCGGAGGCCGGGCGCCGCTGGCCGGGCTTCGCCCATGCGGCACGTCGGGCCGGGGCCGGGGCGGTCTTCGCGTTCCCGCTGCGGATCGGCACGATCCGGGCCGGCGTGCTCGGCATGTACCGGACCCGGCCCGGCCCGCTGAGCGCATTCCAGCTGGGTGACGCGCTGGTCTTCGCCGACACCGCTACCCTGCTGCTGCTCGGCGGCCACGATGACACGCCGGGGGACGGGGCGGCGGGGACCGCCCCTGGTGGCCAGCCTGCGGGCCTGGCGCTGCGCCGGGCCGAGATCGACCAGGCCACCGGGATGCTCACCGTGCAACTCGGAACGGGCATCGCGGAGGCCTTTATACGATTGCGGGCCTATGCTTATGGCAACGATCTCCGGCTGGGCGATGTTGCCCGTGACATCGTCGCCCGCCGCTTGCGGCTGTACCCTGACAGCGGTCCGTCCCCGGATGGTGAGGCGTGATGCAACCGCCCGGCGCCAGCGCACATGCCGCCTTGCACGGGTGCCCGCAGCCGGTCTTGCAGCGTTTCCTTGGAGGGTGAGCGGGGATGGACGGACAGTTGCTGTCGGAAACGTTCGTCGAGCTGACTGACACCATGGTCGCTGACTTCGACGTGATCGACTTCCTGCACGTGCTGACCGACCGCAGCGTGCAGTTGCTGGACGTCTCCGCCGCCGGGCTGCTGCTGGCTGACCCGCGCGGTGAGCTGCGCGTGGTGGCGGCCTCCAGTGAAGCGGCCCGGCTGCTGGAGCTGTTCCAGCTGCAGAACGACCAGGGTCCCTGCCTGGACTGCTTCCGGGCTGGGCAGCCCGTCACGGCCGCCGACCTGGGCGCCGAAGCGCAGCGCTGGCCCCGGTTCTCCGCCGCCGCCCGCCACGCCGGCTTCGCCGCGGTGCAGGCGCTGCCGATGCGGCTGCGCGAGCAGGTCATCGGCGCGCTGAACCTGTTCCGCGCCGCCCCGGGCGCCTTTGACCCCGCGAACGTGCGCGTCGGGCAGGCCCTGGCGGACGTGGCCACGATCAGCCTGCTGCACGAGCGCAGCATGCGCCACAGCGACACCCTGAATGAGCAGCTGCAGACCGCGCTGAACAGCCGGGTCGTCATCGAGCAGGCCAAGGGCAAGCTCGCCGAGCGGCTCGGTATCGACATGGCCCAGGCATTCGGCATCCTGCGCACCACCGCCCGTAACCGCAACCTCCGCCTGGCCGACCTGGCCCAGGCCGTCATCGACGGGACCGAACCCCTCACCGGCCACACAGCAGCCGGGGCACGGCAGCCAGCCGCCGGGCAGGTACAGCCTCCGCCCCGGCCCGGCTCATGGCGCAGGCCGTGACCGGCAAACGTCATTGTCTCGCGCCGGTACATAGCAGCAAGACGAGCTGGACAATGCCACGCTCGCCGAGCTGGCGAGAAAGGCAGGCCCGGACAGCGGGCGGTCTGCGCCTGGTGACTGCCTACACCTGTTGGGTTGGCTGCGGGTCAGGCCGGTGAGGGGGTGTCGAGACCGTGTTCGGGCTCGGCGGCGCCGTCGTAGGCGGCCAGGATGAGGGCTAGGCCGCGGAGCAGGCGAATTCGCCGGATGGCAGCCGGTGCAGGCCCAGCCGAGGCAGTACCGGGGCGCTCCCAAACCGCCCGTCACGCCAGCGAAGGGCAACCCGGCTTGGCGTGCGGTTCGAGAGCGCGTCGTTGCCGGACGCGATGAGCTGGTGCCGGTCCGGCCGGTGGCGCAGTAACGTCCTTTTACGCCAGCGCCCGCAAGCCCGGGCCCCAGAGGAGGCGCGGGCTTGCGGCCAGTCGGGGCCGGAATCCCGGCGGGGAATGCGATGGGCTGTCAGCCTGGGGTCATGCAACCTGAATCTGGGGACCAGGACGCTGTCCGCCGGGCATCCGCATCGGCCCGGACGCATCTGCTGGTCTCCCTCGGCGCGGCAGTCCTGGCCGGCGCGGCTGCGGCGGCGCTGGGGGCGGGCCGGGCAGCACCCTTGATCGGCTGGGACATCCTGGCGCTGGTGTTCTGCGGATGGGTGTGGTCCACCGTATGGCGGCTGGACGCGGAGTTGACAGCGAGCCACGCCCAGCGGGAGAACCCCAGCCGCGACTTGGCGGACCTGGTGCTGCTCTGCGCGGCGGTCGCCAGCCTGATCGCCGTCGGGGTCGTGCTGTTCGGAGCCGGTAATGCCAGCGGGAACCTGAAGTACCTGCAGGCTGGTCTCGCGCTTATGTCCGTATTCTTGTCCTGGACCCTCATTCATACGGCGTTCACCCTGAAATATGCGCGCCTCTACTACTCCGGTGAGGGCGGGGGATCGATTTCAACGAGCCAGGGGCACCGCAATACAGCGACTTCGCCTACCTGTCTTTCACCATTGGCATGACGTTCCAGGTCTCCGACACCAACATCGGGTCCAAGCAGATCCGGCGCACCGCGCTGCGGCACGCGTGGCTGTCGTTCCCCTGGGTGCTGTGATCATCGCGACGTTGATCAACCTCGTGTCTGGGCTGGCCAAATGACAGGACCAGGTCAGCATTCCGCTCAGCGCCCACCGCTGTCATCCTGCGGGAGCGCATCATCTGCTGCGGCGCAGTGGTCACCGGCCGGCCCCGGCTGGCGCTCACCAGCCGGATCATCATCGCGCAGGCCAGGTGACCGGGGGCCAGGCGGCGGGAGCACGCGGGCACGGTGCCGCGTGGCGGGGGGATTCACCTGGGGCCCCCGGCGCCGCCGCCCTTGACGCGCAGGGACGGCTCGGACAGTATCCGCCACCGGGGAACCGGCGTTCGATTACCGGGTCCAGCGACCATGGCTCTCGTCAGAGAGCGTGTCGAGCCGGGTACAGCGCGAGGAACACGATCACGTAGATGATGCCGGTCCCCGATGTCGGTTGCCCCCCGTGTAGGGGCCTCCGAAGCCCTCCGGAATAGCCCAGAGGAAAAGGGTGTAAGCTGCGGCCGCGAAGTAAGTGACCTGCCGGGCCAGGCCGAACAGCAGAGCCAGCGCAGCCAGGGACTCCACGATGGCGCTCAGGTAGGCAAAGGGGACAGGCGATCAAGTGCGCCCAGAAGTGGAACCAGGGCAGCAGCCAGCCAGGCTGCCCCTGGGCGGCGGCGGTGACCTGGCTGAGGAAGCTGCCGGCGAAGCCGGGACCGCTACTTCAGGAAGGCGTCGATGGCAAAGACCACGCCGAAGACGATAAGGATGGCCGCCACCCGCTTGTGAAGGTGGAGCCGCGGCACCCCGGCTACCAGCGTGAGAACCTTGAACTTGCCCAGCGTGCGGGCCTTGCCGTACAGCACGTCGAGCAGCACGAACAGAACCCGGGCGGCCATGCCGTATCGTCGCCGCGGCGCCTGCAGGGTCTCCGCCTGGGCCCGTCCCAGCTCCTAGTGCGCCAGCCGGGGCAGCTGCCCCGGTAGCGTCCTGGCCCCCTTGTCGCTACCGGCCACGCCGGCCTCCTGACTGTTGCCCGCTCCGATCGGCTGGTGGGTTACTCCGGCTGTAGGCCATCCCGCCTCGAGGCGGGGTGCTAGCCGGTGGGACTGACAGCCTGGAAGGGGGCACGTCGGTGGCAGCGCACAGCTATGGTCTGGTGACAGCGGGCGCCGGCAGCGGGAACATGCGGCTGGCCGAGGAGTTTGCAGGCTGGCAGGTCGCCGTGGATGGAAGCGGCCGTTGTTAACTGCAGTGCCTGCGCTCGCCAGTTCACGGCCCCGTTCCAGGTTCAGCTGCCGTTGACATCAGCGTCGCCGCCGTCCGGCGTATGCTCGTATCAGTACTTGCTCAGGCAGCCTGAACGAGTTTCCGGCCGGGTCTAGACCGTACGCCAGTCCCGAGATCGCCTCGCTGCATTTCTTGCCCTTCCTACCGTCGCGAGGCGGGACTGATGACCGCACCATTGGTGAGAACAGGTCATGGCAGCGCTGGGTCTTCCACCGCCGCCAGCGCCCGCATGGCCGGGGACCTGGAAGTCCCCAGGCCGCTGCGGCTGCTTGTGACGGCTGGCTGGAGCCTGACCGAGTCTGCCGGGTTGCCCGTGGCGGCCTACGCGCTCGCCGCCTGGCTCGATGGCCGCGACGCGGGCCTGCTCGCGGGGCTAGCGGTCATCTGGCTGACCGCGGTCATCCGCAAGGTCGCGACCGGATCTGTGCCCAGCCTGCTGACGATTTCCGCGGTGGTGCTCACGGTGCAGACCGTGATGGTGCTTGCCACCGGCCAACTGTGGCTGTTCCTGCTGCAGTTCCCGCTGGCCGACCTGTGCATGGGCGTCTTGTTCGCCCGGACGGCGAGTGGCCCGGACCCGCTCGTTGCCCGGCTCGCGGCTGAGGTGGTGGCGTTGCGGCAGCCGGCCACCCATCATCCGGGCCTGCACCGCTTCTTCCAGGGGGCGACCTGGCTGTGGGCGGGCATCTTCCTGCTGCTGGCCGTCGTCTTGGCGGTGCTGATGGTGACCGAGCCGGCCGGCCTGTTCGTGCTGCTCTCGACCGTCGCCACCGCCGCGCTGGTCGTCGCGGGAACCGGCGCGTCCACCCTGTGGTTCCTCCAGGTGCTGCGCAGGCTCGGGCTCAGGCTCCGTTTCGCCCCAGCCTGACCCATTCGGGCCGCCACCACCGGCGGGCCCTGAGGCATGCAGCGGCGGGCGCAGCTTGATCCGCAGGGCGGGTTTCCCTGTCCGGTGCTGGCTGCGGGCTGATTCCGCCGATGGACACCCGTGCCGCGGCGGGGTAATATAATGGTAATTGCTCCGGACCACGGCAGCTGCCCCCGAATAGGGGCAGTGCAGGACCGGAGTTTTTTAGTGTTCGGGCTGGCGTCAGGAATGGCGCGGCGGCCCAGAAAAGGGCAAGAGCCCGCGGGAGATCTTTTCTCCCACCGCGATTTATCGCGCAGGACCGGCTACCCCGCACGTCAATTGGTTACTGACTGAGGAGTCGGTCATGAGCATCATCGCATGGATTGTTCTCGGTCTCGGCGCAGGGCTGCTGGCCAATATGCTGATCCCCGGCAAGAGATCACAGGGCCTCATCCTGACCTGCCTGATCGGGGTGGCCGGGGCCCTGGGCGGCGGCTGGCTGGCCACCAAGCTGTTCCACGTCCACACCCTGCACGGGTTCTTCAACCTCTCCACCTGGCTGACCGCGATCGCCGGCGCGGCCGTCCTGCTGCTGGCCTACCACCTGCTCAGCAGCCACGCGACCACCGGCCGCAGCCGGCGGCCTGGCTGGGCGCGCCGGTGAACAGGCCGCCCGCGGGCGGCCGGCGGGTGATGAGCACCGGTGTTGGCATCACGCTGATCGCGATCGGGGCGATCGCGAACGGCACCTGCGCCTGGTCCTCGGCGAGTACGCCGATCACTACAATTCGCACCGGCCGCACCGGCCGCACCGGTCACTGCAGCAGGAGCCGCCCGCCGGGCGCGCGTATCCGCCTGTCGAAGTGGCCGGTATGCGCGTTCTGCGCCGGGACCGGCTCGGCGGCCTGATCCACGAATATGCGCAGGTCGCATAGGGTGACAGCATTTTCGGCACCCACAGGCCTCGCCGGGCGCCCGGCCACCATGATCAACTATTTCCGGACTGACGAGCAAACGTGGAGCAACCATGACCCGGAAACGGCCACCGACCAGGGTAAAGGATTAGCAAAAATACCAGGTCAGGACGGGTGCGCCGCCAGGGACTTGAACCCCGAACCCGCGGATTAAGAGTCCGCTGCTCTGCCAATTGAGCTAGCGGCGCTTGAGACGCTGTGATGTTAGCAGTATCCAAGTGCCGGTGCGAATCCACCCCGCACACCCGCCCCCTCCTTCTGTCCCAACCGCCCCACCGTCCCCAGCGCAGCCCAGCCCAGCCAACCGCACCGCGGCCAGCTACACCATCCCCCATGAAGCATCTCAGTGCACACCCCCGATCGCGGATGCCAGAATCGTGTCGACGATAGCTCTCACCCCTGGACACCCATGACGACGCCACCACCGACAGGCCCAGCACGGCCGGCCAGGTCAGCCGCGCTGCCGCCGCCCCGCGATCCGGCCGGGCCGTACCGGGTGTGCCTGGTTTGCCTGGGGAATATCTGCCGCTCTCCGATGGCCGAGGCGGTGCTCAGGGCCGAACTCGACCGGGCCGGGCTGAGTGGTGCGGTCGTCGTGGACAGCGCGGGGACGGGGGATTGGCACATCGGCAGCCGGATGGATCCGCGCGCCCGGGTGGAGCTTGGCCGCCGAGGCTACGATGGGGCGTCGCATGTGGCCAGGCAGATTCAGCCGGACTGGCTGGCCGAACGTGATCTTATTTTGGCCATGGATAGGCAGAATCTCGCGGCGCTTCGCCGCATGGCCACGCCGGGTGATCGCGACCGGATCAGGCTTTTGCGCTCATTCGATTTTGCCTCGCCGCAGGATGCCGAAGTCCCCGATCCATATTATGGTGACGGCGAGTCCTTCGGCCCGGTACTCGATTTTATCGAGGCTGCTGCGCGCGGTCTGGCCAAGGCGATTCTTGCTGATTTTACATGACCCTCGCGGACAGGATAGCCCAGCTCACCGGGTCATCGGTGACCGCTCTTGAGGTTATCGGTGGCCAGCATTCGTGGCGGCATTATCGCGCCTGCTTGGCGGACGGCCGTTATATTTTTGCAAAGGCTGCCGAACGGATGCCTGGTGAGCTCATCGACTCTGAATCTCAGTCTTTGCGATGGCTGGCCGAGCCTGGCGTGATTCCCGTTCCCGATGTTATCGGCTGCGATGAAAATACCTTGATTTTGTCGTGGGTACCGCCCGGCCGCGCTGACGCGGCCGCAGCCGAACGGTTCGGGCGGGACCTGGCCGCCTTGCACGCGTCGGGGGCTGACTGCTTCGGCGCGCCGTGGCCGGGGTTCATCGCCAGTTTGCCGCTGGACAATACACCGGCCGGCGGGCCCGGGGGCTGGCCGGAATGGTACGCGAGGCGCCGCCTGCTTCCGTTCCTGCGCCGGGCGGCCGATGCTGGCACGCTGAGCCGGGCCGACGTCAGGCTGGTCGAGTCGGTGATCAGCCGGATCGGGGAACTGGCCGGCCCGGCCGAACCGCCCAGCCGGATCCATGGTGACTGCTGGTCGGGCAACGTACTGTGGTCGGCTGGCAGAGGGTGGCTGATCGACCCGGCGGCGCACGGCGGGCACCGGGAGACCGATCTGGCCATGCTGGCCTTGTTCGGCGCCCCGTACCTGGAGCGTATTGCCGCGGCCTACAACGAGGCGGCACCGCTGGCCGAGGGGTGGAAATCCAGGCTCGCCCTGCATCAGTTGCACCCACTGCTCGTGCACGTGTGCCTGTTCGGCGCGGGATACGCCGGATCGGTGCGTGAGGCGGCCCGCGCGGCGCTCGCCGCCTGAATCGGCCGCCGGTCAGGAGAACGGGTGCCAGGGGTGCCGTTCGATGATGTCCGGCTGCTGGCCGGACGCGCCCGGGCGGTCGGCAGCCGGCCAGATGCTCTCTCCGGCCGCCGGCGGGCCGTTCTCTCCTGGCGCCGCCATGAACTGGGCTGGGCCGCTGGGCTGTCCGGCTTGGGCCCGGCCAGTCTGCCAGCTGTGGGCCCGCTGATCCTCGTCCAAGGGGCCTTCGGGTTCCTCCGCGCCATCTGCCTGCGCCTCGGGAGCCAGCGGCAGGGTCACCCGGAAGGTGGCGCCCCGGCCGGGTGCGGTGTCCACGAAGACCGTGCCGCCGTGGGCGCTGACGAGGGCGGACACGATGGCGAGCCCAAGGCCCGTCCCACCGGTTGCCCTGTTCCGCGCCGCGTCGGCCCGGTAGAACCGCTCGAAGACATGCCGCGCCTGGTCCGTGGACATCCCCGGCCCGTGATCGACGACCTCGAAGATGACCGCGGGAATCAGCTGGTCGGCGGGGCCGCCGATCGTCGCCGGGCCCCAGCCTTGCAGCGTGCCCGATCGCACATGTACCTCGATTTGTGTCCCGTCCGGGGTGTGATTGAGCGCATTGCTCATCAGGTTGCCGACCACCTGGCGGAGCCTGGCTTCGTCGCCCATCACCAGGAAGGCGGTGCCGTGCCCGACAGTCAGTCCTATCTCCCGGTTCGGCGCGATCATCCGGGCATCCTGCACCGCGTCGGCGGCCAGCGCCAGCAGGTCCACCGGGCGCCGTTCGAGCGGGCGCTGCTGGTCGATCCTGGCCAGCAGCAGCAGGTCCTCGACCAGCCCGCCCATCCGGGTGGCTTCGTTCTCGACCCGGTTCATGATCCGGTCGAGTTCCCCGGAGGTGAGCTCGCCCTCGCCGTTCACGGTGAGGCCGCCACGCTGCCGGTAGTACTCGGCGAAGCCCTTGATGGCGGTCAGCGGCGTGCGCAGCTCGTGGCTGGCGTCCGCGGCGAACTGCCGCATCCGCGCCTCGGACTGGCGGGCCATCGCCTCGGACTGGGCCTGCGCCCGGAAGGCGGTCTCGATCTGGGCGAGCATGACGTTGAGCGACCGGCCCAGGCTGCCCACCTCGGTGTTCGGGTCACGTTCGGTGACACGGCGGGTCAGGTCTCCGGCTGCGATCTCCCCGGCCGTCTGCTCGATCTCGGCGAGCGGCTGCAGGCTGGCCCGCACCACGGCAACGCCGACGACGGCCAGGCCGAGCACGACGATCGCGCCGACGATCAGGTCGATGCTGACCAGCCGCCCGATGGTCTGATTGAGGTTGCCCAGGTCCTCACCCGCGACCAGGGTGCCGGTGACCGGGCCGTTGAAGGTCTGGAAGGTCTCCTGGCTGGTGATCACCCGCCAGTTTCCGCCGCCGAAGGTGGCGGGCAGCGTCACCAACTGCCCGGAGTGGCTTTTCAGCCAGCTTTGGCTGGTGGGGATGCTGGGCACGGGCGCGGTGTTACCTGACGCGGACTGGCATCCGGTCATCGTCTCGCCGGACGGCACGAAGGCCTCTACGAACGGCCCAGGGCAGTTGACGGAGCCGTTGGGGATGATCGCACCGTTCTTCGCCAGCGACGCGTAGGCGTCGTGCAGAAGCGACGTGACCTGCTGGTCCGCGTTCGAATGCAGGTAGCCCCGGAACTCGAAGGCGCCTGCCACGGTGATGCTGATGAGTGCGGCGATCACCAGCGCGAGCAGCGCGGCGACCAGCTTGACACGCAGCGGCGTCCGGGCGGACAACTCGGTCACGGACCGCCACGGGCTTCGCCCCGGCTGACCGGGCGGGGCCGTCGCGGTGGTCGAAGGGGCGGCCATGGCTGGCACCTAGGACGGGAGCCTGAGCACGTACCCGACACCCCGGAGGGTGTGAATCAGCCGCGGCTCGACCGTATCGATCTTGCGCCGGAGCACCGAGACGTAGGACTCCACGATCCCGGTGTCACCCCTGAAGTCGTAGTCCCACACGTGATCGAGGATCTGCATCTTGGACAGCACCCGGTTCGCGTTGCCCATGAAGTACCTGAGCAGCTTGAACTCGGTGGGGGAGAGCTGTATCTGGTTGCCGCTCCGCCACACCTCGTGGCTGTCCTCGTCGAGCTCCAGGTCGGCGAACTTCAGCCGTGGGGTGACCTCGGCGCCGTCGCCCCTGGTGCGCCGCAGCACCGCCCGGATCCTCGCGATGACCTCTTCCAGACTGAACGGCTTGGTCACATAGTCGTCGCCACCCAGGGTGAGGCCGCGAATCTTGTCCTCGGTGGCATCCCGCGCGGTCAGGAAGACGACCGGGATACGCGCGCCGCCGCCGCGCAGCCGCCGGACCACGTCGAAGCCATCCATGTCGGGCAGCATGACGTCCAGCACGATGAGATCCGGCCGGTGCCGCTGCGCGGCCTGGACCGCCTCGCCGCCGGCAGCGGCCGTGACCACGTCGAATCCCGCGTAGCGCAGGCTCGCCGAAAGCAGTTCAAGGATGTTCGGTTCGTCCTCGACGACCAGCAGCCGGGCATCCGCCTGACGCTGCCCGTCACTACTGGCTGCAGTCATGTTGGATAGTTTGACCGGTGACCCTGAGTGTTCCCTGAAAGCGGCCTGAAGAATTCAGGCGGATAGCTCGCGTGACTGCTGGCAAGGTAATGCAGGTCAGCGGCCGATCACGGGCTAACGACGCGGTGACTACCGTTGAGTACCGTCACCGGTGCTAAGCCAGTAGTCGATCGCAGCCCGTCTGGAGCCGACGCCGAGCTTCGCGTAGATCCGGTTGACGTGATTCTTCACCGTCTTCTCCGCGACGGTGAGCGCGGTCGCGATCTGGCCGTTGGAATGCCCCTCGGCAATGAGCGCCATGATCTGCGCCTCCCTGGACGAGAGGCTGAGCGCGGACGGGTTGCGGGGGATGCTGTCGGTGCTCATACGACCTCCGGGTAGCCCCCGTAACGGATCGTGGTGACACGCATGATACCCAATAAGTCCGGAAGAGCCTATGAGCACGAAATGGGCAGTCTGCGGCAATCTGCTCCGGCTCCCGCGCCGGTTCACCTGGGACGTGTGGTGCCGAAAGAGACCACTGTGACAGATTGTTTGTGCACAGCGAACCATAGATCACCCAGAGTTCTCACCCCCGGAGGCGAGCCCGTCCAGCGGATCCCGCCTTTCAAGCGTGGCTCAGGCGGCCTGGCGGGAGAGCTTGGAGCCGGTCAGCAGGCGCTTGGGTATCGCGCGGTCGGCGCCCAGGTCGCTGAACAGTTCACTGGCCTGGGTGTGATCCCAGAGCACGGCGTCCCCGGCGTTGGCCGTAGCGTAGTTGGCGTTTGCGATCGGCACGGTGGTCGTCTCCGGGCTGCGCAGTGCGAAGGCCGCCTCGATGAGCTGGTAGAGCTGTGTGCCCTGGTCGACGGTCAGCGTGCTTGCGGTCCCGAACGCCGCCGGGATGGCGGAGAACGGGTTCAGGAACGTGCCGGGGCTGGTCAGCTTCGACAGCAGGGACTTGAGGAACAGCCGCTGGTCCTGGATCCGCTGCAGGTCCTGGTTGGCGAAGTTATGCCGGTCCCGCACGTAGCTGAGCGCCTCGCCGCCGCTGAGCGTATGGCAGCCCGCCTTCAGGTTCAGCCCCGACGCCCGGTCCCTGAGCGGCCCCGGCAGGCACATGCTCACCCCGCCGATGTCGTTTACCACGTTGACGAAGCCACCGAAGCCGATCTCCATGAAGTGGTCGATGCGCAGGCCGGTAGCGTTCTGCACGGTTTCCGCCAGCAGCTTGGGCCCGCCGAACGAGAAGGCGGCATTGATCTTGTTACTGCCGTATCCCGGGATCGCCACGTAGGAGTCGCGCGGGATGCTGACCAGCACGTCCGGCGTCCCGTTCGACGAGATGTGCAACAACATGATCGTGTCGGAACGGCTGCCACTGATGTCCCGCCCGGTGGAGTACTTCCGCTCATCCGCCCGGGTCAGCCCCTGCCGGCTGTCCGAACCCGCGATCAGCCAGTTCGTCCCCGCCGAGGCGGCCGGCCTGTTCGGGTAGTCGACCAGGATGCTGGACCGGGTCAGCTTGGAGTTCAGGTAGAAGTACAGTCCCACCGAGACGAGCAAAATGAGCACGATCAGCCCGGCGATCAGCTTGACCCACCGGCCCGGCCGGCGCCAGCCACTCCGGCCAGACCGGCGTCCGGTCCGCGGTGGCGGCTGCTGCGGCCAGGTGCTTGGCGGCGGCATCTGATCCGGCTGAGCGCCCCATGCCGGGTCACCGCTCATGGCCCGCCCCCCGGACGGAAGCCGTACCGTGGGATCGGATGATCCCGTAACGGAGGGATATTCATCCTTTGACGACGCACGCCTGGCCTCGTCGCGGTACCAGCCCTCTGGCGGCCAGTCGCTCATTTGTGGTTCCTCCACCAGGTGATCACACGCTCGCGGGTGACGGAAGATCGGGGACACCAGCGGCCCCCGCCCACGCGGCCATAACCGCGCCTGCCCGGCACCCCGCAGCCCCATTGTGCTACCAGCTCCGCAGTGAATAATGCATCCCGCGCCCAGATCCAGAAACCTGGTAGTCACAATCAGCGTTCCTCCAGCTACGTGAGGTGAACCACGTGTTTCGCCCCTGGCGGCTGGCCGGCGGTTAGTGCAGGGTGATCAGATGCGGCTTCTGCTCATCGGCGCTCCCGGCGCGGGCAAGGGAACGCAGGCCACCCTGCTCGCCGAACGCTTCGGCATCGCGCATATCTCCAGCGGCGATCTGCTTCGCCAGAACGTCAAGGACCAGACACCGCTCGGCCGGACGGTACAGTCCTACGTCAACAGGGGCGACCTGGTCCCCGACGAGGTTGTCCAGGCCATCCTGCTCAAGCCGGTCCTGGCCGCGACCAACGGCTACGTCCTCGACGGCTTCCCCCGAACGGTCAAGCAAGCGAAAGCCTCCTACGCCATCGTCCAGCCGCTGGGCGCCGAAGTCCAAGCCGCCATCCACCTCAACGTCCCCCGCGAAGAACTGATCCGCCGCCTCCTGGCCCGTGGCCGGGGTTGCGAAGACGCCCAGTCCATCATCGAACACCGCCTCGACGTCTACCGGGAGAAAACGGTCCCCCTCCTGGAGTACTACGCCGGCCGCGAATGGATGTTCAGCGTAGACGGCACCCGCCCACCTCAAGCAGTCCACGAAGACATAGTCACCCGCATCCAGAAACTAGCCGACCTGGCCGCGTCCCTTTGACCCCAGGAGGCTGGCCCTCAGGGGTGCTTGTAGATGTGGTGATCACCGATGCGGCGCCACACCAGAAGCGGATCGCCATCATCGGTCTTGTCGAGATGAAAGGTTGCCCGGCCGTCAGGTGAGGCGAAGTTCCAGGTCAGTGAGTAGATTTCGGTATTGCTCAACCTGTGGATCCGCAACCGCTTGGGCCATGGTGGCGTACCGCTGAACGATCCCGCCTCAATGGCTGGAAGAAAGTAATCCCGCAGCATCTGCTGAAACAGGCGCTGATGGTCGGACGGAAGCCGCCGGAAGTCGTTCCTGAACGACTCCAGCGAGCGATACTTCATTCGCTCGTCTCAGTGGCCAGCGACGCAAGGTCGGCGAGGAAGGACTCGGCGTCATCGAATGTGCGATACCGGCCGGCCTTCAGGTCTTCTTCCGCCTCCCGCTCAGCCACCTGGTGCTCTTCAGTCCAGAACCACATCTCGTCCACCGGTACCGGCAAAGTGGGCCGCAGCTCGATCACCCCGTCCTCCCGCTCGATGATCTCCAGTTGCGCCCCCGGCTCGTCCAGCCGGTACTTACGCCGCAACTCGGCAGGAAGCGCGACCGTTCCGCGCCCTTGAACAGCGGCATACCCGTGATAACTCATAGGGCCACTATGGCGTAATGCCGCATTACGGTCAAGCAGCAATGACGCTAACGCAATCACCGGCCGCCCACCGGAACACCCCGCAAACGCAAAAACCCCGAACCCTGACGTGGGTTCGGGGTCATTCCGATGTCTTGCGACATCACAGGGGGTGAGCGATGGGATTCGAACCCACGACATCCAGGACCACAACCTGGCGCTCTAACCAACTGAGCTACGCCCACCAAGGTGCCGGGCGATCAAACCGATCGCGTTCGGCCTCCTGAAGTGTAGCGGCACTGAGTCACAGGTCCGAACCGGATTCCTCAGCCGCGTCCCCTGGGGGGCCGGGCCGGACAGAATGGCGGGCGCCGATCGCCCTGGCCGTCACCGAGTCCGGGCCGGGCTGCGGCACGAAGATCGCCTCGCGGTAGTAACGAAGCTCACGCACCGAGTCGTTGATGTCGGCCAGGGCCCGGTGGCCGCCGCGCTTCGGCGGGCTGGCGAAGTAGGCGCGTGGGTACCAGCGCCTGGCCAGTTCCTTGATACTCGACACGTCGACCATCCGGTAGTGCAGGAATGCGTCGAGCTCGGGCATGTCGCGGGCCAGGAAGGACCGGTCGGTGGCGATGGAGTTGCCGCAGAGCGGTACCTTGCGTGGCTCCTTCACGTGGAGTTGCACATAGCTGAGTACCAGCTCGTGCGCCTCGGCGAGGGCGATGCCGTTGGGCAGGTCGGCCAGCAGGCCGGATGTTGTGTGCATCTCCCGCACGACGTCGGCCATCTGGTCCAGAGCTTCGGGTGGTGGTTTGATGACGGCCGCCACACCGCCGTCGAGCACGTTCAGCTCGCCATCGGTCACCAGGCAGGCGATCTCGATCAGAGCGTCACGCTCAAGGTCGAGACCGGTCATCTCACAGTCGATCCAGACGAGCCGGTCGGTCATCTCCCCAGCCTAGAGGCAAAGTGGACCGCTAACGGTCCGGGCAAGAAAAGGAATTACCGATCCGACAGGGTGCCGCCGAGCTGGAGGATGTGCTCGGGGATGCCGATGCCCAACGGTAGCTGCGAATCGGGCTCGGGCTCGCCGAACTCCAGCCGGGTGGGCACGACACCGGCCCAAACGTCCAGGTCATAGTCTTCCGGCTCGTCCGACGCGGGGCCGGTGCGGATCTTGACCGAGGCCTCGGCCAGCGGCATCGCCAGCACGGCGGTGGCGGCCAGTTCCTTGCGGCTGGGGGAGCGGGAAGCGTCCCAACGGCCGGGGATCATGTTGTCCACGATGGTCCGCAGGGCGGCCATCCGCTCCTGTTCGTCGTGGATGAGGCGGGCCGTGCCGAACACCATCGCGCTACGGTAGTTCATTGAGTGGTGAAATACCGAACGGGCGCAGACCAGGCCGTCCAGGTGGGTCACCGTCACGCAGGCGGGCTGGCCGTCGGCGGCGAGCAGGCTCCGGTTCGCGGTCGAGCCGTGCAGGTACAGGCTGTCTTCGATTCTGCCGTACGCGGTGGGGATCACCCGTGGCGCGCCGTCGTGGATGACGCCGAGGTGGCACAGGAAGCCGGCGTCGAGCACGGCATACAGGTCGGCGCGGTCGGTCCGGCCGCGCTCGGACAGGCGGCGGAGCTTCGTGCGCGAAGTGGCGGACAGCGGCGTTTCGGTGCTCATGATCACGACGGTATGGTGCAAGTGGACTCTCAGCAAGAGCCACTTCGGCGGGAAAAAGGGTGACCACTTGTCCAAGGTGACTGTCGAGCCGCCGCTGACTCTCGACCGCAGCGGCCGGGTTCCACTCGCCGTCCAGATCACCGGGCAGCTTCGCGCCGCCGTCTCCGGAAACCGGCTGCGGGCGGGGGAGCGGCTGCCGTCATCCCGGGCGCTGGCCGCCTCGCTCGGCGTCAGCAGGACCGTCGTGACCAATGCCTACCTGCAGCTGTTCGCCGAGGGCTGGCTGGAGGGACGGCACGGCTCAGGCACCTACGTGGCCCAGGGCGCGGCCAGCGGTCAGGCCCCGCCACCCCCCATCGAAGCACGGTCAGCCGAACCACTGCCCAGCGCCGCTGTCATCCAGCCCGCACCAGCCCCGCCCGGCCAGGCATTGATCCCCATGCTGCCCGGCATCCCCTGGGTGGCCGGGATCGACCAGGCCGCATGGCGCCGAGCCTGGCGGCGGGCCGGCCTCACCTCCGCCGCCCGCTGGCCGGATCCCCGTGGCCTGCCAGCCCTGCGCGCCGCGCTCTGTGGCTACCTCCGCCGCAGCCGCGGCCTCGCCTGCACCCCCGGCCACGTTCTTATCACCCGGGGAGTCGCCAACGGCCTGTCCCTGCTGGCCGCCGCGGTACTCCGTCCCGGCGACCGGGCCGGCGTCGAGGAACCCGGGTACCCGGTCGGCCGCTCCATCCTGTCCGCGCGCGGCGCGACCGTAGTTCCGTCCCCGGTGGACTCGCACGGCCTGGTGACCGGCGCCCTCCCCGGTAATCTGCGCCTGGTCT
>Ga0209167_10001127_pt1 | contig 16430 bp, 14 predicted proteins | sample Coa_R1_9_FD_187154 | JGI IMG/M metagenome (GOLD analysis project Ga0209167, IMG submission 187154) | Surface soil microbial communities from Centralia Pennsylvania, which are recovering from an underground coalmine fire - Coalmine... | ecosystem: Environmental > Terrestrial > Soil >... | reverse complement strand
ATGCTGCCTCTTATTAGGGCCACACCTTGCAGATCACACAGGCGGCGGGCGAAGAATTTATGGCATGGCCTGCCGCGCTGCGCGACACCAATACCGATGGTTTGCTGCACGTGGCGCTGCGCGCCGTCGTTCGGCAATAAGATACATTCGCGAGGGACGAGGGCGACCACAAGGGTCCCTGCCCATCATCCCAACCAACCTCGTCCCTCGTATCCTGATGCAATTATTAGAGCTCTTCCATCGTCTATTATGCTGTAATTACCTACATTATGTTTTGGTTAATGCCTGGTGGGTAACTTTTGTGAAGGGAATCCTATGCACAAACGTATTTTTATGATGTGTATGCTGATGCTCTTATTGACCTCTTGCACTTTATTTGGGGGAAATGCTACTCCTCAAGAACCTAAAATTGTCAAAGCGCCTCCTTCTAAACAGGTGTTTATCGATCCTATGACGGGTATTTCGGATATCACCACCTTCGATCCAGCGCTGGCCTATGACGCGCAGTCGATCACTGCTATACAGATGGTGTTTACCGGGCTGGTGCAACTCAACGATCAAGAGCAGGTAGTAGGACAGTTAGCGCAAAACTGGAGCGTGAGTCCCGATGGTTTGAACTGGACTTTTCATCTGAAAAAGCATTTGAAATTTAGCGATGGCATACCGCTGACTTCGGCTGACGTGGCCTACAGCATAGATCGCGCCTTGCAACCAACCACCAGATCTACGGTCGCGCCGATTTATCTCAGCCTGATCCGCGACTCGGATAAGTTGCTGGCCGGAAGCATTCACACGCTCATCAACGACAGTCTGATTACTCCTGACCCGAATACGATCATCATCCAAACCAGGGTGAAATCGGCCTATTTCCTGGCGATGCTTACACATCCATGCTCTTACGTCGTTGAAAAGAAGCTGATCGAAACCTATGGCGCGAATTTCACCGATCACCTGACGAATGGCGGCGGCGCAGGGCCGTTCCGCATCACGAATTATACACGTGGGAAAGAGATTGACTTTGCCCCCAATCACTTTTACTATGATGTCCCTCCACAACTTGAAAAGGTGATTTTTCCCTTTTATGCACAGGATGCAGCCGCGTACAACGCATACCAGAAAGGCGTCGTCGATGCTAGCGGGGTGCCAGTCTCCACTTTCGCCAATGATAAGAAACGCATGGATTTTCACCAGGTGCCGCAGTTATGGATCAACTACTACACCATGAACTACCTGGTCAAACCATTTGACAACATCCAGATACGCCAAGCATTTGCGCTGGCCATCGACAAAACCGCCATCGCCAACACGGTCTGGCATGGGACGGTCGTACCCACCAACCACATCGTACCCCAGGGAATGGATGGCTATAACCCGCATCTGACCGGCCCGGATGGCACACAGAACCTGAATGGGAATGAGAAGCTGGCAAAAACACTGTTGATGCAGGGGCTGCAAGCCGAGGGTTGGACGAGCGTATCACAGATGCCACCCATCAAATTGATCTACGCGAGCGGAGTAAGCAACTTCGGTCAGGAAGTAACCGCTATGATCGACATGTGGCAGAAAGCGCTAGGCATTACCGTGACGGCTGTCGCGGTTGATTATAATACCTTGCTCGCCGAAGTGACGGCTGCGACCAACAACCCACAGGGCATACAAATGTGGGGATTGACCTGGGTCGCTGAATATCCCGACCCGCAGGACTGGTTGACGCGCCAGTTTGATACAGGGATCCCAAATAATAACATGAACTACGGGCAGAACTACAGCAAGGATGCCCCCTTGCAGCAGCATACCCAGCAGTTGCTTGAAAGCGCTGATGCCAATTTCCAGGCGCAGGCTCGTGAGCAAGCGTACCAAAAGGCGGAGCAGCAGTTAGTAAACGACGTGGCATGGCTGCCCATGGAGCAGGTAACGCAGGTATACCTGCTCAAGCCCTATGTAATCGGCATGGTACCCAACGCCCAGGGACAGATCCCGCCCGATGATTGGGCCAGTATTTACATTGAGCAGCATTGATGTTATGTTACTCTAGGCTGTGAGTTTTCAAATGGCATTGACGTAGTAACAATATGCCACCGTTTGCAACCTGGCGTGCATGCAGGCGGTTCATCGCTGTATGTTGATGCAGCATCGCTACGAATCCGTAGCAACGTGCGCCTCTCCGCATACCAGGCGCGAGGCGTCGTCATCAGTGTCCTACCATATCTTACTGGTAATGTCGGTGCGTGTGAACACGCAGGCATCTACGCCTGATAATCAAAGCCTGTACTGGAGAACCCTGGCACACCTGGATAAGCGCCGCGATCAAGCGTATGCCGGGCTGCCATCCTGAACACGATAGGCTCTGTGAAAGGAGGGTTGAGAGAAACCTGGCACATGCCATAGCTTATTCTTTCTAGAAGAGTAAGTGAGGAGGTGACGTCCTCAGAGGTAAGGTGGCCAGTCTTCTACAAAGCGGATGGTAGTACCATCTCTCGTATTATAGAGAGCAACGTCACATCAAGTGTTGTCTTGAGACAATGTAAGGAGAGAAGTTACACATGCGATCAAAGAAACTCAAGGCCGGGTTTCTCCCAACCCTCCTCTGCCTGGTAGCCATGCTCGTCGTAGCCTGCGGTGGCACCAGCAGTCCAGGAGGTACGACCCCAACCTCGACACATACCAAAGCGCCACAGGACCAGCAGGTCTTCATTTCCGGTGCAGCGGAGGGTGGCACACCCGATATTGCGACATTCGACCCCGCTTTGTCGACGGATGCGTTCTCAATATATGCTATCGACAATGTATTTACGGGCCTGGTACAGCTGGACGACAAACTTCAAGTACAATGCCAGCTCTGTTCGACCTACAGCCTTGCGCCCGATGGCGTCACCTGGACATTCACACTGAAGCCTAACCTGATGTTCAGCGATGGCACGCCGCTTACATCGGCTGATGTGGTCTACAGTATGGACCGCGCGCTTGATCCTAAAACCCAATCAGGCACCGCGCCATATTACATGCGCTACATCAAAGATGCGACCGCGCGCAACGCCGGCACGGTCAAGACCCTGATCGGCGATAGCCTGCTGGCTCCCAGCCCCAACACTGTTGAGATCGTCGCGACCCAAAGGGCCGCTTTCTTCCTGGATTCGTTGACCTATTCGTGCTCCTACGTGGTTGAAAAGAGCGTTGTCCAGAAGTGGGGTACCGCCTGGACCGATCACCTGTCAGATAACGGCGGCCAGGGCGGCGCGGGTCCGTGGAAGGTGCTGCAATACACGCACAACAAGCAGATCGTCTTCGTGCCAAACACCAACTACTACGGCCCGAAGCCGCAGCTGTCAAAAGTGATCTACCCGTTCTATAAAGATCAGGACACTACCTACCCGGCATACCAGGTCAACCAGGTCGACGACACGGTCGTTCCACTCGTCCACTACGCGACCGACAAGCATCGTTCCGACTTCTTCCAGGTTTCCATCCTGGCGATCAACTACTACTCGATGAACTACCTGCAGAAGCCTTTTGACGTCACATCCTGCCGCCAGGCATTCGCGCTGGCGATCAACAAGGATCTGATCGCGAAGTCCGTCTGGGACGGCGCCTTCGTTGCCACCAACCATATTGTTCCAGCCGGGATGCCAGGCTATGATGCGAACCTGACCGGCCCGGATGGCACCACCAGCACGGCAGGCAACCCGACGAAGGCGAAGCAAGATTTGCAGGCCTGCGAGCAGGCCCAGGGGTACGCGAGCGCTGCGAACTTCCCGCCCATTACCCTGACCTACTCCAGTACCGGTAACCAGGCAGTGCGCAACGAAGTCGCGGCCATGCAGCAGATGTGGCAGACTGTGCTGGGCATCAGCGTGAAGACCAACGACGTTGAATTCAACAAGCTGATCGGCGACACAACTCTGGGCGTCAACGACCCCCTGCAGTTCTTCAGCGGCCCGGCCTGGCTTGCCGACTATCCTGACCCGCAGGACTGGACTACCCTCCTGTTCGACAAAGGCGCAGGTGAGAACGGCATGAACTTCGGCCAGAACAAAGGCCCCGACGCTGCCGCGCAGCAGGCGCTGCAAAAGCAGATGGAGCAGGCGGATGCAATGCCCGCCGGCCCCGCTCGCTATGCGGCTTACAATGCCATCGAGCAGCAGTTGGTTAACTTCGTTGCCTGGATGCCGATGGAACAGCAGACCGCCTTCGGCCTGCGCAAGCCCTGCGTACAGGGTGTGGTCGATAACGCCGATAACCTGACCCCGCCGGATGACTGGGCCCACATCTTCATCTCGACCGACAAGCCCTGCGCGTCGGTAACTTCTTAACGCATGCATAGCTTGCGCTTAAGCGTGACATCGTGCATGGCTGACGCGTAACAGCACGGGGGCAGTAATCATGATGGTTACTGCCCCTTTGTGGCATCTGCCCGCATAAGCACAACCGCCGCGAGAAATGCTTGACAAGCAAGAAACCGTCAAATACAATTAGATTAAGTTTATCCCCGTAGAGTCTGCCTTCATGCAGGAGGAGAGTAATCTATGTGAAGCGTGCCAACGCGTAGATGTTCTCAATAGCGAGGCATAAAGAACGAAAATTGTACCACTAGAAAGAGAAGACAATTGAAGTATTCTCTCATATCAGCGCAAGCGCGAACAAGAGAGTAGAGGGTACACTATGGTTCAATTCCTGGTTAAGAGGTTCATCGGGCTGATCTTCGTCGTCATCGGTGTAACCTTTATTACTTTCATCCTGGGATATTTTGCTCCCGGCGACCCCATCCGCGAACTCCTGGGCAATCACTTCATACCATCAGTTTACAAATCGCTCAAACATTCTTATGGGCTGGACCTTCCCTGGTACACGCAGTACTGGAACTTCCTCACTCATTTGTTCAGACTCGATTTCGGATTCTCGTTTCACCAGCAAAACTATCCTGTCTGGAACATCCTCAGAGATGGAGTGCCAGTATCAGCAGAACTCGCATTCTGGGCGCTCATTCTTCAGCTGCTGGTAGGCATACCGATCGGCATCATCTCTGCGCTCAAAGCTAACACCTGGGTTGACACTGTCAATATGGGTCTTATGCTGGTTATGTATGCACTGCCATCGTTCGTGCTGGCAATTTTTGCCCAGGTCGTCATCGTATGGTTGGACAACTCGACCGGGGGTACCTGGCCCGTCGCAGGCTGGGGCAATGCCTGGCAATACAGTTGGAGCGATATCCAGTTCAGGATCGCGCCAATCCTGGTCTTCGCGGCGGTCGGCACCGCCCTCTTCGCTCGCATTACTCGCACCAGCATGCTGGAAGTGCTGCGCCAGGACTATGTGCGCACCGCGCGCGCGAAAGGGTTGCGCGAGCGCGTCGTAGTGTACCGCCATGCTTTCCGCAATGCGATGATCCCACTCGTTACTATTTTCGGCCTTTCCATTGGCCTGCTGGTGACGGGCGCATTCTTCATAGAGACCATCTTCAACATTCCCGGCATCGGGCAGCAGACCATTATCTCCATCACTAACCGCGACTACCCGGTCATCCAGGCTACAGTTGTGCTGCTGGCCGTTGCCGTCGTAGTAGGAAACCTGATTTCGGATATCCTGTACAGCATTGTAGACCCGCGCATTAAAGCCGAATAGGAGGCAAGTAAAATAGATGGACACGAAGGATAAAGATTTTGAGCTTGCCTCTCCGGGAGTGATACAACCAGATACGACGATGTCGCCTCTGCTGGTCGAGAATGAGGCGCTGAACAGCGATATTGCGACGATAGTGCAACAACCGGAGGAACCGGTAATTCTTCCCGGACAAAAACCTAAGAAATCGCCTACGCCCCTCCAGGAGTCGTTGCGACGCCTGCGGCGCGACAAACGCGCCATGGTCAGCGTGGGCGTGATCGTTTTCTTCATTCTGCTCCCCATTTTTGGCCCTCTCATCTACCAGCACATCGGCGGCCCCTATAACAGCAGTTTCTTCGGGAAGATCGGGCCGCAGCTTTACCACAATCCTTTCCACCAGGAACTGGATCGCGAAAATGAACTCTTCTCCAGTCAATACTGGCTCGGCACAGATGCCATCGGTCGTGACATGCTGGCTCGTCTGATGCAGGGTTTGCTTGTTTCAATCACGGTGGCTCTGCTGGTAGAAGTCGTTGATATCGTGCTGGGCATTACTATCGGCGTGCTGGCCGGTTACTATGGAGGCTGGATCGACCAGGTCCTGGCGCGTTTCACCGATATTATGTTCGCTTTCCCCGGCCTGCTGTTCGCCATCCTGCTGACGGGTATCTTTGGAACGGAGGCGGATACAGCATTCGCCAACATACCACTTATCGGGGCAAACGGGAATGCGCGCCTGCTACTGGTCTCGATGGCCCTGGCCTTCACCGCCTGGCCTTTGATGGCGCGCTATGTGCGCGGGCAAACACTTCAGCTCAAAGAGCAACAGTTTATCGAGGCAGCCCGCACAGCGGGAACGAGTGATTACAAAATCATTATGCGTCACATTATCCCGAACCTGTTCAGCATCGTGTTTGTCGCCGCCACGTTAGACATTTCCGGCACCATTATTGGTGAGGCCGGCCTGAGCCTGCTTGGCCTGGGTGTACAGTCGCCAGGCTCCAGCCTGGGATTGATGATTTCTGATGCATCCGGCAGTCTGGAGGTTTTCCCGTGGGAGGTCTTGCTGCCATCAATTGTGCTGGCTATCCTTGTGCTAGCTTTTTCGTTCCTCGGCGATGGACTGCGTGATGCCTTTGACCCTCGATCAAAAGATTAGTGAGCGGAGTGACAAGAATGACAGAAAATTTACTTGAGGTCAACCATCTCAAGACCTACTTTTTCACACGTGGCGGGGTCGTCAAGGCAGTTGACGATGTCTCATTCGCGATAAAGGCGGGCGAGACGTTGGGAGTGGTAGGTGAAAGCGGCTGTGGCAAAAGCGTCACCGCGCTCTCTATCATGCGCCTGGTGGCGAATCCTCCCGGCAAAATTGTCGACGGCGAAATCAACTTTAACGGCGAAAACATCCTTGAGAAGAACCAGGATGAGTTAACGGACCTGCGCGGCAGTAAAATTTCGATGATCTTCCAGGACCCCATGACCTCGCTAAATCCCGTGTTTACCGTCGGCTACCAGATATCAGAGACTGTGATCCGTCACCGCAAAGAGCTGAACAAAGACCAGGCCTGGAAACGCGCCGTCGAAATGCTCGACCTGGTGCGCATCCCCGATGCCAAACGACGCGCCAAGAACTATCCTCACGAGTTTAGCGGCGGCATGCGCCAGCGCGTGATGATTGCTATTGCCCTGGCATGCAACCCCAAATTGCTGATCGCGGACGAGCCGACTACGGCGCTTGACGTAACCATCCAGGCGCAAATTCTGGAACTGATTAAGGGCCTGTCAAAAGAATTCGATACCGCGGTAATGCTGATTACCCATGACCTGGGAGTAGTAGCAGGCACGTGTGGCTATGTGAATGTAATGTACGCGGGACATGTTGTAGAATCTGGCCCGGTGAGGCAGATTTATGAAACGCCCGCCCATCCATATACAGTGGGTCTGCTGCACTCTATTCCGCGCCTGGATGACCAGCGCGGCATTAAACTCAATCCCATTGCGGGTCAGCCGCCGGACCTGCTTAATCCTCCTGTGGGCTGCCCTTACGCGCCACGCTGCCCCAAAGTGCAGAGCAGATGCCGGCAAGAACGACCAGAATTGACGCTTGTTGGTCGTGGCGAACAAGTAGCGGCCTGTTTCTATCCAGACTAGGGAAAAGAGAGTAGTATGGCACAAGAAATACAAGAGACAGCGGCGGAAACAGGCACGACGCTGATCGAAGTCAAGGGCCTGAAGGTGTATTTCCCTATCAAGGGGGGTCTCCTGAATCGCACGGTAGCGCATGTCAAAGCGGTTGATGGGGTTGATCTGTTTGTCAAACGCGGCGAGACACTGGGCCTGGTAGGTGAGAGCGGCTGCGGCAAATCGACGACCGGGCGCGCGATTTTGCAATTGATTAAGCCAACAGCGGGCAGCGTAAAGCTGGATGGAACCGAGTTGACGACGCTTGAACCTAACGAGATACGTTTGAAGCGCGCAGAGATGCAGATGATCTTTCAGGACCCTTTCGGCTCACTCAACCCTCGCTTCACCATTGGGCAGACCGTCGCGGAACCACTCGAGAATTTTAACCGGGGCAGTAAGCAGGAAATTCAGACAGAGGTGGCGCACCTGTTGGAAGTTGTCGGGCTTAACCCGTTCTTTATGAACCGTTTCGCGCATGAGTTCAGTGGTGGTCAGCGACAACGCATTGGAATCGCGCGCGCCCTGGCTCTGCATCCCTCGTTTATCGTCGCCGACGAACCGGTATCCGCGCTGGACGTGTCAATTCAAGCGCAGGTGCTCAACCTGCTGGAAGACTTGCAGCACGACTTCGGCCTGACATTTCTATTTGTAGCGCACAACCTCTCGGTGGTGAAACACATCAGTGACCGTGTCGCCGTGATGTACCTGGGACGTGTGGCAGAACTGTCGGACAGTACAGACTTGTACGATAATCCGCTCCATCCATACACCCAGGCTCTACTCTCGGCGATCCCGGTGCCTGATCCTGAAAAGGAACTCAAGCGGAAACGCATCATCCTGGAGGGTGATGTGCCCAGCCCGGTGAACCCGCCCGCCGGCTGCAATTTCAATCCACGCTGCTGGAAGGCGCAGGATATCTGCCGCGAAATTGCTCCGCCCCTGGAGGAGAAGCGTCCCAACCACTATGCCGCCTGCCACTTCCCAGGGTAGGCAACAGCATCAGTCCTGGTTTTGTTCCAGGCGTTTAATACGGGAAAGCAAACGGATGCGCGCCACTAAATGGCGCGCATCAAATGGTTTTACGACGTAATCGTCAGCTCCTGCTTCAAATCCCGCGACTTTGTCCTGCAGAGTTGCGAGGGAAGTCAGCAGCATAACAGGAAGAAAATACAGGGCAGGGGTACTACGGATGTAGCGGCAGAGTTCAAGTCCACTTTCCTGGCCGATACACGCCTCGCATATCAGCACATCGGGTACACTCTCAGCGAGGTATTGCCGGGCTTCGGCAACGGTGGTCGCGCTGCGTAGCAAAATACTATCGTCCAATGCCTGCTGCAGCTTTAGGTGTGCTCCAGCGTCGCTATCAACCAGAAGCGCGTATAACTTGTGAAATCTCTGCAATGTGTACTACCACCATAGAGGCTTCATTCCCGCTCGGCCGGCGTTTGCACCAGGTGATCCATGCGCTTCTGCCGATCCGCCGGAGTCAGGCGGAGCACCCGCTCAATAGCAGCATTCAGCGCGCTTGGCTTAAAAGGCTTGATGAGATATTCGTCAACGCCGGAGAGATAGCCCGTCATCTGATCCTGGTCGCGGGTCATGGCGCTCAGAATAATTAATGGGATATCCAGGGTGCGCGCATCACCGCGCAAACAACGCACGAGTTGATATCCATCCATACGAGGCATCTTCACATCGATGATGACACAATCCGGTCGCTCCGAATAGACAGACGCCAGGCCTTGTACGCCATCGTAGGCGACAACGACATCGTAGGCCCCTTGCAGGTTCACAGCATACTTGATCAGTTCCACAATAGTCGGATTGTCGTCGATCACCAGGACTTTTTTCATTGAGTCTCCGCGCCGATTGGTTGTTTTACTTAACAAACTGTTTTCCAAATGAATCCGTCGCCTTTCAGCATTGTAACACAGTTACACCTGACTGCCAACACACTATAATCCCCGATACCATAATTACCATCGGCATATCTCCTCTTTAAGAATACACCGCCATGCGTAATCCTCGACTTGTGTTACAATACAGGTGAAAGATTGGTTCTAAGCTCTACTGATGGAGACAACGTAATGTCACAGGTATCACCATTACAAGATCGCTATTCAAGACAGACGCTGTTCAAGCCTATTGGGAAAGAGGGGCAGGAACGCCTGCGGGCCGCCTCGGTGGCTGTGGTCGGGTGCGGCGCGTTGGGTTCGACGCTGGCTAATAATCTCTGTCGCGCAGGCGTCGGAAGGCTGGTGATTGCTGACCGCGACTATATTGAAATCAACAATTTGCAGCGCCAGATACTCTTCGACGAGGAAGATATAGCGCGCAGGCTCCCCAAAGCGGTGGCTGCCGCCGAGAAGTTGCGTCGTATCAATAGCGATGTAACTATTGAGGCGCTGGTCGAAGATATCAACGCCGACGGCATTGAGGCGCTGGTGCAGGACGCAGACCTGGTACTGGATGCGACGGATAACTTTGCGACGCGCTACCTGCTCAATGATGCCTGTGTCAAATATGGACGCCCGTGGATTTATAGCGGGGTGATCGCTTCTTATGGCGTTACCATGAATATCATGCCCGGCGATACACCCTGCCTGCGCTGCATTTACCCTGAGATGCCGCTGCCCGGCACGACCGCGACCTGCGATACTGCGGGTATCTTGAACGGCATAGTGGGGGCCATCACAGGCGTTGCTTCGACCGAGGCGCTCAAAATACTGCTAAAGAGCGAGAAAGCCAGCCGGGCTATGTTCTGGATGGATGTATGGGAGAATACGAGCGAACGCATCGAACTGCCGCGCTATCCAGATTGCCCCACCTGCGGCCAGCACCATTATGAGTTTCTCGATACGCTGAGTGGGACAGGCAGCACCAGCCTGTGCGGGCGCGACGCGGTTCAGGTGCGCAGCAGCAAGCGAGGTGATAGCATTAAATTCTCTGACCTTGCCGAACGACTGCGCCCGGTTGGGCAGGTTTCATACAATGCATACCTGCTGCGTTTGCTGGTTGACGGATACGACGTGACGGTGTTTCCCGACGCCCGCGCGATCATCAAAGGGACAGACAACGAAATGGTGGCGCGTTCGATCTATGCGCGCTACATCGGCAACTAAACAGTTGCTCTCTCAGTCCGAGGCTCCTGACTGGCGCTCTCTCTCGGCATTGCTCGCCCGTAATTCGTCGATTCTGACTCCGCGCGCCATATCATTCCTCGCCAGAGCATAGCACCAACCGAGATCCGGCATGACAATCAGAGCCGTGATAGCTGTAATAATGGTTACCACTAAGCTCAGCCACAAGCCCGATGTAGGGAAAGTGGCGATTTGACCGCCAGCGGATTTGATATTCAAGTATGCCAGGAAGAAACTGCTAGCGAAGAAAATTAGCTCAAACAGAAATGCGGCCGCGAAGCTGAGCCGGATGGACAATGCCAACCAGCGATACAATAAGCGATCCTTTAAGAGGAGTAAAGCCAGCACAACCTGGACCAAACCCACAACCAGAATTGCCCAGATAAAGGGAAAGCTATAGCTATCATGCACAATCACGTTTCCACTGCCATCACTTTTTGCGATAACTTTTGTAAGGTTCAGGGTAGTTGTGCCGAGGGTGATAGCCGACACATTCACCGGGTCACCTGCAGCGGAAACACCAATCGCGGTCGCCGGTTCTCCAGTAGAAAACCAGGGCAGTAAGAAGAAGAACAGGATGAGTACCAGACCTCCAAGCGCGGGAGCCGCAATAGCATAAGGCAAACGCGCAGTATAGCGTCTTGCGCTGTAGCTTGGGTTGGATGCGATCACATTGGCGTAGGTAAGCGTTTGCATAATTCCTCCTTATGCATTGCGTTTTTGAATATATGAGGCACGCTGGTAGTTATTGATTATACGCTATCGATGCCATAAAAGACAAGCGAATGATTGCCAGGGCGACCTTTGCGGTCGCCCTGGAAGCCAAACACTCGCCGTCGGCAATAATTCACAAGCGACATGGGCGGGATACTTGTCCACTCATGTTATAATGGGCGAAGTGACGCTCACCCTGACTTTAGACACATTTTTCCGAGGGAGACGAATATCGAATGAATGAACATATTCTTGTGTGTGTGGCATGGCCTTATGCGAAAAGTTCTACGCATGTTGGTCAGATTGTAGGGGCCTATCTCCCTGCTGATACGTTTGCCCGTTATCATCGCCTGGCGGGAAATAAGGTGTTGATGGTTTCTGGCAGTGACGAACACGGAACGCCCATCCTGGTTGACTCCGAGCGCGAAGGCGCTGACCCGCGCGAGTTTGTGGCGCGCTACCACCGCCAGATTTGCGAGGTGTGGAATCGCCTGGGTATGTCCTGGGACTTGTATACTGAGACAGGCACTGAAAATCACTACCGTATCACGCAAGATTTCTTTTTGACGCTCTATGATAAGGGTTATCTCTTCAAAGATACGATGATGTCTCCCTATTGCCCGACCGACCAACGTTTCCTGCCAGATCGCTATGTTGAGGGTACATGCCCCTACTGTGGCTATACGCAGGCGCGCGGGGACCAGTGCGACAACTGCGGGCACACTCTTGACCCGGTAGACCTGATCGAGCCGCACTGCCGCCTGTGCGGGAGCAAGCAGGCTGCACTGGAGATTCGCCCGACGGAACATTTCTTTCTTGACCTGCCCAGGTTCCAGGAGCCGCTGCAACAATGGCTCTCGGAAGGAAAAGATCACTGGCGGTCCAATACGCTTACTTTTGCCATGAGCTGGCTGAAAGAGGGACTGCGTCCACGCGCCATCACGCGCGATCTGGATTGGGGCGTGCCTATCCCGCTGGACGGATACGAGGATAAACGTATCTACGTCTGGTTCGATGCTGTGATTGGCTACTTCTCAGCATCGGTGGAATGGGCGCAGCGGCAGGGAACGCCGGAAGCCTGGAAGACATGGTGGGTTCCCGATCAGACCATTCCGCCGGTAAAGTCCTACTACTTCATCGGCAAGGATAATATTCCGTTCCATACCATCATCTGGCCTGCTATGCTGATGGGCTATGGCAATCGCAATCTGCCCTACGATGTGCCTGCCAACGAGTTTATGACTATGAGCGGCCTGAAAGCTTCAACCAGCAGGGGCAATGTGATCTGGACAAAAGATGTGCTGGACCACTACGGGGCCGATACGCTGCGCTATTACCTGTCGGTAACGGCTCCCGAGGGGCGCGACACCGATTTTACTTACGAGGAATTGATTCGCCGCAATAACGACGAACTGGTCGCCACCTATGGCAACGCGGTGCATCGCACGTTGACGTTCTTACAGAGCAGGTTCGATGGCATCGTGCCAGAGCCGCAGGCGCTGCGTGAGGTGGACCGCGAAATCCTGGCGGAGGTGGATCGCGGCTTCACGCTGGTCGGGCATAACATTGCCAATTGCCACTTCAAAGAAGGCATCAACGCAGCGATGGCAGTAGCGCGCGCGGCCAACCGCTACCTGGACGAGCAGGCTCCCTGGAAGCAGATCAAGGTTGATCGCGAAGCAGCAGGAACAACCTTGTATGTAATGTTACAGGTATTGAGCGGGCTGCATATCATGTTCTGGCCCTACCTGCCATTCTCATCGCAGAAGTTGCATCGTTACCTCGGCTTCGAGGGCGATGTCAGCGCTGTTCACTGGCAGCCCACCAGCGTGCCGGAGGGATTGCATTTGCCGACTCCCGCGCCGCTCTTCCCGAAACTGGAAGAATTGACGGCTATCACCCAATAAACTCATCTCCAGTCTACTGCCGGATTGTAAAACCAGAAAATTGCGTGAGGAGAGCATGCATGGCTGATCTTGGATTCATAGGACTTGGTAAAATGGGAGGCCGCGTAGCAAAACGACTCATAGACGCGGGACATACGGTGACCGGCTACAACCGCACGAAGTCGAAGGCCCGCTGGCTGCTGGACGCAGGCCTGCAGTGGGGAGAGTCACCGCGCCAGGTTGCAGAAATGTCCGACGTGACTTTTAGTATGGTGACGAATACAGAAGCCCTGCAAGAAGTACTCTACGGCGATGACGGCATCCTGGCGGGACTGACGCCTGGCAAAGTCTACATCGACATGAGCACTATCAGCGCCAGCGCCTCGCGCGAGATCGCCGGGCAGGTTTCTGCAAAGGGAGTGCAAATGCTGGATGCACCGGTATCCGGCAATGTGATCCACGTGGAAGAGGGGACCATATCCCTGATAGCCGGGGGTGATCGAGCGACTTTCGAGAAGGTCAAGCCAATTCTACTAGATATTACATCAAAGGTGAGCTATGTAGGTGGGAACGGCCAGGCTATCTTGATGAAAATCGCTATCAACCTGAGCTTGCCTGTGCAATTTCTCGGCTTTTGTGAGGGCATACTGTTAGCTGAGAAGAATGGCATCCCCCGCGAAATAGCCGTTGAAGCCTGGCGGAACAGCGCGTTGGCTTCGCCCGCCACCTGGCACCGCGCGCCTTTCATACTCGAAAAGCCTGATGAGATCTGGTTCGATGTGAATATGATGCAGAAAGATTTGCTGCTGGCCTTAGAACTGGGAAGAACTTCGGATGTGCCACTGCCATCCGTCGCCCTCTCCAATGAACTGCTTACGGCTGCGCGCGCAATGGGCATGGCCGATGAAGATTTTGCCGTAATGTTCGATGTGCTGGCCCAGTTGTCCGGGGTGAACGCAAGCAGCGATAGCCAGCCATCGACCTGAAAGGAGTTCTCAATGCATTTTGTAGGGAACTACGATAAAGCATCTTTCCAGGTACCAGCCGCATACGAGAAGCATAGCCAGGGGTATGCGCGAGTAGCCCTGGTTGATCACAACACCACTGGCGCGGTTCATACTGGGTTGGGCCTCTGCAAACTCGATGCAGGTGGCACGCTGAACCCGCATGTCCACTTCTACGAGGAGGCCTTCTTTATACTTGAGGGGCAGGTTCTGGAGAGCATCGATGGTCATGACTATCTGCTTGGCTCAGGCGACTACGGCATTATCCAGGCCGGAGTGCCCCATTCCATGCGCAACGGAGGGGATCAACCTGCGCGCTGGTTGGAGATGCTCTCACCGCAGCCAAAGGCACCCGGTCGGGAACGCGATACTTTCTTCTTCAAAACGGAAACTGCCCCTTTCAAAGGAAGCCCGCCGGATTTCCGGGACCCGATGACGCGCTATCTTGGTCACTTTGATGACACGCAGATGCCCCCGTACAGCCAGTTGCAAATGGAGGGATACCGGGGCAGCAGCATCTCTGGCATCTCCCTGAAAATGCTGGTGGATCATATGCTTGGGGCGCAGCACCTGACCCTGTTCATGGTGGAGTTCCAGCCGGGCGGGGAGGGCAATATCCACGACCATCCCTTTGAGGAATCGTATTTCCTACTGAGCGGTGAGGCTGAAGCAATCCTGGATGGCAAAACGTATCACGTTAAAGCGGGCGACTACGTCTGGACCGGCGTTGGAGGCACGCACGGATTCTTCAACAAGGGAACGGTTCCGGTGCGCTGGATAGAAACCCAGACACCCCAGCCGCCCAATCAGCAAGGATTTCGTTTCCCGGCCGATTGGGCCTACCTGGCAGCAAAATTAGACATCTAGTTACCAGGGCGGGGGCTTACGGCCGCCCTGGTAACCGAAAGCATGCAGGAGTGCGGACGCATGAGCGTGTTTAACACGAAGCAGAATCAGCAGGCAAACCAACCAGAGAGGTTTGGTTCGCTTTGCATGCTTTTAAGCAGCTAAAAAGCAGACGTTACCAGTCGCCAGACCTCTTGAGGGGTTTGGCGTTTTTTTATGCTCTGAAACGACACTATTACTTATTACGGAGGAAAAGATGGAGGCCAGTTTCTTTTTACGCGGTTTGTTACTCGGTTTTTCGATTGCAGCAACGGTTGGCCCAATGTGCATTTTGTGTATTCAACGCACGCTGCACAAAGGCTACCTGCCCGGTCTGGTATCGGGTATGGGTATTGCGACGGCAGATGCTGTTTATGGAAGCATTGCGGCATTTGGATTGACGGTAATTACGACGTTACTGGTCAGCGAACAGAAATGGATTCGTCTGATTGGTGGGTTGTTTCTCATCTATCTCGGCATCAAGACCATGCTGACGAAACCGGCTGAACAGGCGGCTCAGGTAGAAGCAACGAACTTTGTGAGCGCGTATGTCTCCACATTTCTCCTCACCCTTACCAATCCGCTCACCATTCTCTCGTTTGCAGCCATCTTCGCGGGCATTGGCGTTGGAAGTTCGGAGGACAATTACCTGGGCGCAGCGCTGATTGTGGCAGGGGTATTCTGTGGTTCCGCGTCATGGTGGTGCATCTTGACGGGCGCGATCAGTTTGATGCGCAAGAAAATTACCCGGACGTGGCTATGGTGGCTCAATCGTGTTTCCGGGGCGATTCTCGCTGCGTTTGGCATTATTGCGCTGGTGAGTTTGCGATGGTAAAACTGTAGGGGCGAGCCCTTGTGGTCGCCCGCGATGGGGAATGATTCCTTCGCACGGGCGGGCGACCACAAGGGCTCGCCCCTACGGTGAAGCTAGCGCAGCATCTTGCCCATGAAGATCGCTACTTCGTGTTCGACAGGGCCTGGCGGGTAGTGGTGCTGGCTGATACTCCACACTTCCA
>Ga0209167_10001126_pt1 | contig 16431 bp, 15 predicted proteins | sample Coa_R1_9_FD_187154 | JGI IMG/M metagenome (GOLD analysis project Ga0209167, IMG submission 187154) | Surface soil microbial communities from Centralia Pennsylvania, which are recovering from an underground coalmine fire - Coalmine... | ecosystem: Environmental > Terrestrial > Soil >... | reverse complement strand
ACTTTACGCATACCTTCTGCTTCTGCCTGCTTAATTTGCAATATCGCGGATGCTTCACCTTCAGCTTCAATACGTTTTTTTGCTGCATCAGCTGCTGCTGCAATTTCTATTTTACGACGTTCAATCTCTTTAGGCACAATTTCTTCAGCTTCAAGTCGTTGCAACTCTGCCAAACTTGTTGCTCGGTAAATTTCTGCATACGCATTTTGTCCAGCAATTTGTCCACGACGCGTAGCATCAGCCTCTTGTTCAAGCAGTTGCGCATTCACGTTAGCTATTTTTGCTTTTGCCTCATTTTCACCCCGAACAGCATCTGCGTTATACGTAGCAACTTGGATACGACGTTCTGCTTCTGCTTGCGATTTACCAATTTCCCCACTCTTTTCTTGGTTAGCAACATCAACCTTTGCCTGATTAAGTGCAGTAGAAACCGACTTTCTCCCAATACTTTCAATGTATCCTGATTCGTCAGTGATATCGGTAATATTAACGTTCAACAGCATGAGCCCAATTTTTTTAAGCTCTGATTCAATATGCTTTCTGATTTCCATCAAAAAACGTTCTCTATCTTGATTGATCTCTTCAATCATCAATGAAGCAACAGTTAAACGTAACTGGCCAATGATAATTTCAATAGCCATCATCTCAATATCTTTGCGCGATAACGCCAAAAGACGAATCGCCGCATTATTCATCGCTTCTTGAGTAATATCAATAGCAACAGTAAAAGTGCTCGGCACATTAATACGAATATTTTGTTGAGAAAGTGCTGATTTCAGCGGAATATGCAATGTCATAGGAGTAAGATCAAGAAAAGCATAATCTTGAATAAGCGGCCAAATAAATGCACCACCACCGTGATAACAGTTGACTGACTTTTCACCACCTACTTTTCCGTATACAGCTAAAATCTGATTTGATGCACAACGTTTATAACAACATGCAAAAATAACTATCGCAAAAAAAATAGACAACGCACATGACGCTGCCACAATTATAACAAAATCTACCATAAACATTCCCTAGATTATTGGGTTACACGAACAAACACGCTTAATGATTTCCCACGCAGCCGGTAATAATGTTTTCTCTTGTAACTGCATTATGGCAAACTTAGTACAACTAACTGCATACCTGCAGTGCGCAACACCAAATAATGGACGAAGCCCTACAATCACAAAAATCACTATTTTATTGAGAAACAACATTTTCATCAGAAGCCGCCTTTTGATAAGCAGAAAGAAAAAGGCTTTTTAATTGATCAAAGGGAAGAGTAACCATCTTTTTATAAACTATAACCACACAATCAAAGTTGAGAGCGAAGAGCTTTTCTTCATAAAAAATTGATTTTATACGTCGTCGGATGAGATTACGTTCTGGAGCGTTCCCAACCTTACGTGACACAATGGTAAGAACCCTGCCAAAATCTTCTTTTTGACGCGGAGCAACAAGAATAGTACAGGCTTGGTCTCTCATAATACGCCGAGCATGCTGAAAAAGATAATCTATTTCACGTTTAGTAAATTTTGAAATCTTTCTTACAATACTCGGCATATGTTACTCAATAATCTGCTTTAGTACTTGCTTGGCGCTAAACGCTTACGACCTGAAGCGCGACGACGAGCGATGATTTTTCTACCATCTTTTGTGCTCATTCTTTTGAGAAAACCATGTTTTCTGCGGCGTTTTACATTACTTTTTTTAACAATAGTCAGTGACATAAACTTCTCCGTAATAATTGCATATATTCTATATTCTAAAGCAAAAACAATATTAATTCAAATTATTGCCAAAAAATATAGGTATTTCTCTTTGAAATTTAATTTAGCGACCTGGATACTCAGGATCATAAGGGTAAGTATTTCTTTTCCAGTCATTCCAACTAACCGTACGACCAAGATCCTCTGGCGGCGTATTACCTCCACAACAATATGGAAAATACATATTGTTTTGTGCCAACTTTTCATCCCTACGTATTTCAGCTGAACAACTCAATTTTTTATCTGAAATAATCGCTATTGCTGCAGTTAATTCTTTTGAACGAGCTTTATTCAGACCCCTACTAGGACTTTCAGAACCAATCAAACTTGACCCCTGCGCGACAACCAACCCCAACACAATCATTCGCCATCTATTCATCATGAGAAACCCCTTAAAAAATTAAAAAAAATTATAATATTTCAGATTTATCCGCCGAAGTTTTAGCAAAAGAAGAAGCTTCAACGGAGGAAGACAGATAACGTTCTGCATCAAGAGCTGCCATACATCCGGCTCCTGCAGAGGTAATCGCCTGACGATAACGGTAATCATGTACATCACCTGCAACAAATACGCCTTCAACATTAGTGTGTGTTTGATTAACAGCTTCTACAAATCCCCATTTATCACAGGTAATATGATCTTTAAATGGTGCACTGTTGGGACTTAATCCAATAGCGATAAACACTCCATCTGCCTCAAGCTTCATCGTTTCACCATTTAACTGATTGGTAATGGTAACCGCATTAACATGCTGGCCATCGCCATGAAATTCAGTAACGGTGCTACTATAATATACTTTAATATCTGGATCATTAATAACCCGCTCCTGCATTGCATGAGAAGCGGTAAATTTATCAAGAATATGAACGATCGTTATTTTTTTAGTGAATTTCTTTAAAAATGATGCATCTTCCATGGCAGTATCACCACCACCAACCACAACCACTTTTTTGTCAGGATAAAAAGCGCCGTCACATACCGCACAGGTTGTAACGCCCTTTCCCCAGTAATTTTCTTCACCGGCAACACCCAAACGTTTTGGTGTTGCTCCTGTTGCAATAATAATTGCATGAGTTTGCAATGTAGTGTGCTCATTGACGGTAATGGTCAATGGTTTTTTGGAAAAATCGACTTTTGTCACCCTACCCGCTATAAATTGCGTACCAAAAGATTTGGCGTGATCACGCATATTCGCCATAAGTTTTGGCCCGAGAATACTTTTTTCTCCTGGCCAATTTTCAACAAATGACGTCATGACCAACTGTCCGCCTGGTTCATCACCATCAATAATTATTGGTTCAAGATTTGCACGGGCTGCATAAATAGCAGCGGTTAATCCTGCAGGTCCTGAACCAATAATAATAAGTTTGTGAATCTTGTTTTCCATGATGCTTTTCTTGTTTTAAATGAAAATATTATCTATTTTTTAGTTAAATAATGAATAACATAATTGATGGCCTTTTCACGTGCACACACACGACTTAATTCATGCATTGCTAATGGCATTTCTTGTCCATAATGTTTTGAATCGGGCAAACTAAAATAAATAAACTCTTTCATTCGTGGTCGTTTGTCTAAGTTCAAATAATTCACCATATCCTCATTACTCACAACTATGTTTTCACGGTAAATCAGCTGATCAATGAGCAAAGTTTCTTTTACTTGTTTTTCAGCTAACTGATGAATCCAAAAATTAAAATCTTTCTGTTTTCTGTATACATTATAATCAGGATTAGTTTGGATTGCACCTAAAATTATTTTTTGTTGTCGTAAAACAAGATGATTTGGTGCAAAAAAACGATGGCGAGAAAGAAGCAATTTAAAAGCTTCTTCCACCATAGCAAGACGTTGAGAAACATCATTGCGATAGGAAAATACTTCAATCAATTTTTTATGCATATCTTTATTAGTTTTTACTCTGAAATGATCTTTAAATTGATCAAAACAAAAATAAGCATGTGGCACAACCTCAATAACATCCACCTTAAAATTATAAGAAGCTCGCAATTGATCACTAAAATAATCTTGCAGTCCCTTATTATGCACAACAAAACTGTCTCCCTTTTTTTTTCCAAGAAAAAGAGATCGTAAATGTCCTTCTACTTCCTCATTTCCCAACTTCAACCAAAAATTTTGCACAAAACGTTCATCCAAAAACATATGTGCTTTATCAACAATCGAAACATTAAAATTCACCCAATCACCAACAGATATACCGTTATCAATATTTTGCTTTTCAAGATTTTTTTGCTCTTCCTGAACAAATGCCTCAACCTGCCGATCAAGGTCTTTATAATTTTTCCGATTAGGTGCTTTGAAAGGAAAATACTTCCACTCATTCAAAGGTATTGCAGGAAAAACACTCAGCTCAAAAACAAAACGAGCATCATTGTCGTGCTCTAAAAAAATATCAATGAGACGCGGATCTCCTGCAACAAGAAGTTTTTGAGATCTCATTTCCTGAAAAAGAAAGTTAACAATACCAAACTTAAAAAAAAATTCTTTCAGATGCTCAGTAATATTTATTTTATATTGCTTAACAATATATTCTACCGGTACTTCACCTTGCTGAAAGCCATAAGCTTGAATGTTACCTTTTAATGCAACTGCTGTTTCTTCAAAAAAACTATTTACCAAAGACTTGGAAACAATTATTGTCGCGCGACACAATGTTGGTTGTTCATAACTGTTTTCTATACTGAAAAGAGCGCCATTATTCGACGTGACTTTTTGCTTCATGTGCAGTCTCCTTATTTTTTCTAAAGAGTGCATCACTTAAATAAAATTTGCAAGCGGATAATTATTAGTTCTAAAATTCTTTCAGAGGGGTCTTCGCCACCGTGATAACGGGGATGAGATAAAAGCCTGGTGCAAGAGGAGGGACTTGAACCCACACGCCTTTCGGCACTGGATCCTAAGTCCAGCGCGTCTGCCAATTCCGCCACTCTTGCACATTTCAATTTGGTGGGCTGCCTTGGACTCGAACCAAGAACCCACAGATTAAGAGTCTGTTGCTCTGCCAATTGAGCTAGCAACCCAAGATCAAAAACATAGATATAAATGTATCATAAAATTAAATAAAATAAAGAGATAATCTTCTTTTACTATACGGTAGAAAGCTCAATTTCTTTTTTCTTAGCCAATGCTTCTACTTTACCAATGTACGCATCAGTCACTTCTTGCAAAACATCGGCGAGTCTATTGTGAAAATTCTCAGAAACTTTTTTGTCTTTTTTTGCGTCAGTAATAAGATTTTTGAAATCTTTACGAACGTTTCTAATGGCAACTCTGCACTCTTCTAATTTTTTGTGCAACAATTTTACCAGTTCTTCACGACGATCAGAACTCATCTCAGGCAAGCGCAATCTGATAATCTTGCCATCATTGACGGGAGCAACACCAAAGCCTGATGCAACAATAGCTTTTTCAATATCAGCAATAATTGATACATCCCATGGCTGTATAGTCAGCAAACGAGGATCTGCTGCTGAAACCATACCAAGTCCTTTTAACGGTACCGGATCTTGTCCATAAACAACAACCGGAATATCTTCAATCATCGATGTATGAGCTCTACCGGTACGAATTTTTATCAACTCACGCTCAAAATGCTTGACCGGGTTTTCCATCTCAGCTTCCATAGGCTTCTGGAAACTTTTTATATCATTTTCAACTAAAATGATCTCTGCCATAGCTGTTCCTTTTATCTGATATTATTTGCCCAATTCAAAACGGCAAAATCTTCTAATGCGTATGCTTTCGCCAGTTTTAGCAATCAATTCTTGTAAAACATCTCTCACCGTGACCTGGTCATTTTTGATAAATGCTTGCTCGAGAAGACAGATGTCACTATAAAGCTTCTTAACTTTACCTTCAACAATCTGATCAATAATTTTTTCAGGTTTTCCTGAATCAGCCATTTGTTCTCTGAAAATATCTTTTTCATGAGCTAAAAATGCTTGATCAACATTCTCAGGAGCTACGTACATTGCTTTATTTGCCGCGATTTGCAAACAAAGATCTTGTGCAAACTGACGTACACTATCCGTGTTAGCAACAAAATCAGTTTCACAGTTCAGTTCAAGTAAAACACCAAGACGGTCACCAGGATGAATGTATGCTTTTATAAGCCCTTCACCCGTCTCTTTATCCGCACGTTTAGCTGCAACTGCAGCACCTTTTTTGCGCAACAGTTCCAATGCTTGATCAAAATCACCCGCAGTTTCCTCGAGTGCTTTGCGACAATCCATAAGGCCAAGACCGGTATGATCTCTTAATTCTTGCAATAATGCTTTATCTATTTTTACCATGCGATTTTCCTGTTAGAGGTAAACATCTATTATTTTTAATTGTGCCATAAATGGCCATTTTATCAATGGGATTGAAAAAAAATCCGTTTATTAGTTACATTTTTTCCGGATGACTCACGCCAAGCAGATCCAAAACAAGAGCAATAGTATTACGCAAAAGATTTATCATCAATAAGCGCCCACGGCTTTTTTCCCTGTTTTCCGGGTCAAGAACACGCACATGACTGTAATAACGATGGAATAATTGCGCAAGTTCAACAACATAGTACGTCAATAAATGTGTCTGATGATTGGTGGCAATATCCATCAATAACTGCTCAAGAAACACAATTTTTTTAAGCAAAAATGCCTCTTGCGGCCCAAGATGCTGTGCATCACTTGCATTAATATTATCTAAATGCGCTTCCTTTGCTGCTTTTTCTAAAATACTGCCCGTGCGCACATATGCATATTGCACATAATACACCGGATTTTCTTCAGTTTTTTTAAGCGCTAACCCAAGATCAAATTCAAGCTGAGCATCTGCCTTGCGATTTAAATAGAAAAAGCGAGCAACATCTTTGCCCACTGTATCAATAATATCCTGCAAGCTGACAATCGCTCCTGCACGTTTTGACATACGCACCAATGCGCCATCCTCCGATATTTTAACAAGCTGATACAAAATCACCGCCAAGGGACAATCACTATATCCCAAGCCATCTTTTACCGCATTAAGACGCATCACATAACTGTGATGATCATGTCCCAGAACAAAAATAAGATTATTAAATCCACGATCAATTTTATTTTTTAAATACGCAATATCTGCTGCAATGTATGTGTACTCACCTGTTGATTTACGCACAACGCGATCTTTATCGTCACCAAATTGCGTTGTTTTAAACCACAATGCTCCATCCTGCTCAAACAACAATGCACGCTCTTGCAATATGTTCAATGCTTTTGGAATGGCACCACTTTCATGCAATGTTTTTTCGGAAAACCAGACGTCATATTCAATACCATAACTTTGCAGCGTATTTTTTAACGCCTCAAGAAGATTCTCTTTTGCATATTCGGCAAAAAAAGAATCCGACTTATCGAACAGTTCCTGCCCGTACTCGGCAAAACAATCCTGTGCAAGATCAGTAAGATATGCGCCATGATAACCATCTTCAGGAATTGTTACATCCATCCCTGCTGCCTGCAAACAACGTATTTTAAATGATTCACCAAGCTTACAGATTTGATTGCCCGCATCATTGATATAAAACTCTTTGGTAACATTGTGCCCAACAAAACGCAAAACATTGCCAAGCACATCGCCAATAATTCCACCTCTGCCATGACCAAAATGTAATGGCCCGGTTGGGTTGGCACTCACAAATTCAAGAGAAACATTATATTTTTTATCTAACGTGTCTGGTTTAAAAAATGTTTCTTTTTGCTCATACAGCTCTTGTGCCAGTAATATAAAAGCCTCTTGCTTGAGATACATATTGATAAAACCAGGACCGGCAATTTCAATTTTCTCTACAAGAGGATGAGTGAATGAAGTGGCAATTTCTGTCGCCACTTCACGAGGCATACGTTTTAACGCTTTAGCTAACACTAATGCTACGCTTGTTGAAAGATTACCAAATGCCTGTTTTGCTTCATCAACATTAATGTGAAGACGGCAATCATGAGTGTTTATTTGGCCAAATAAATTTCTAATCTGCTCTGTAAACGATTTTTGTATACTATCGATACTATTCATACTGTTTTTCCTGATCTGCGCTCGCCCTGAACCTATTGTAGCTATATCCTTTATTTTAGCACAAATATGAACATCTCGATAGTTGCAACAAACAAAAAATCTATTTGACAGACTTCACTAATTTCATAACATAATCTTTCAAAACCTGTTTATCCGTAACCCCTTGTTCAATTTGCTTTTCATAAGCCTGTTCGAGCAACTTTCCCATCCGTGGCCCGGGAGGTACGATATCATACAAATCCGCCCCTTTTAATAATGGCTCAACACCACCGATAGAAACTCCTGCCAGCTCAACATTTTTTTGAAAAATCGCTACATCAGGAAAATGGCACGTCAGCGGCTCATGACCATTTCCATTTCTGCCTCGTTTGTCAGCAATACATAAATCAATAAGCATCAACATATTTACATTATGCGCTAACTTATTTGCCAATCGTTTATACGCAGGCAATTTTGCTTTATTCTTTACAAATTGCAGCGGCGCCATATGATGCAGCACCAACGATGATACTGCATTAATTAAATCAGCATTATGCGTAATCCGCTTCATGAGCGTGCGTGTAAATTTTTTACTATCTTTTTCATGACCAATACTTTTAATAACACCGTCGATTTCACACGAAGTTGTTACTTTACCCAAATCATGACACAACGCAGCATACAACAAAATTAACTTGTCAAACTCATTATCATATTTTTGTACGATGACCGCAGCTGCATCAACCGCTTGCATACTATGCTCAAATACATCTCCTTCAGGATGCCACTGCGGATTTTGCTTTACGCCAACCGTTGCTGCAAGCTCTGGTAATACATCATGCAGACGTCCAATTTGTTGCAACCAACGGATGCCATGCGAAGGACGAGCAGAATACAACAAAAGTTTTTTAAACTCTTCTTCTACACGTTCACGTGAAACGTGCGCAATATCCATCTCTTTACATAAAGTATTCAACTCATCATCAGGAAACATTTCAAAACGGCCGATAAATTGCATAACACGGTAAAACCGTAATGGATCTTGAATAAAAAAAGATGGATCAGGAGTACGCAATATTTTATTTTTAATATCACTCATTCCATTGCACGGATCAATTAACTCATCAGTAACCAAATCAAGAGCCATAGCATTCATCGTCAAATCCCTGCGGCGCGCGGCAACCTCAACGGACATAAAAGGATCAATAACAACCGTCGGTTTGCGACCAGGGCTGTCTGCTCGTGGCAATGACCAATCAACGTCAAGGCCATGCAAGCGCAAGACACCAAATGCTTTCCCTACCAAACTTACCGGGCCAAACTGTTTGAGTATGTTCTCTAATTGCTGTTCGGACAATCCATACACTTCAATATCAATATCTTTGACGGTGCGCCCCATAACCATATCACGTACAGCTCCACCAACTAATAATGCACGCCCTTTATTATTGCTAATTACTGCAACAATCGCGTGCACTTTATCATACTGTGTACCCAGTAACTTCATCTTTTTTCCTTATTGCAATGTAGGTGTTCTTTGAATTAGCACAACAATTTTTGTATGCTACAAACACATAAAAAATACGGATCAATTTTATAAAAGGATAACGAATGAATAAAAATGTGTACATGCTCCTTTTACTCATCATCACATCTCACCTTGTTACAACCGATTGCACCGCAAAAACACGTCTCAAAAAAATAAAATCTTTTTTTAGTAACTATAAACTTGAAAAAGTTGAACAGCGTGAACTTCCCACATTACTAATCGACAGCATTTCCATCGATAATATTAATGGTCCTATCACCATAAAAACAGGATGGAAGAAAAATTTTCTCTCACTCAAAACAACAAAACGCGCAAAAAAACAAGAAGATCTCAACAATATTGAAGTCGTTGATTTAACTACCGATAATCACATTGCAATTGCAACAAAATATATCAATCCAAAGCTTGTTGGTTCAGTTGAATATGAGCTTATCGTTCCTGCATCTCTTAATCTTACACTCACCATATCAGAAGATGGGCAAGCATCAGTCAAAGATGTTCATGGTACCATCAACATTGTGACCAATGACGCCATTCTTGTAACCAATAACAAACAGTTGGTATCAGCAAAAACACGCAAAAAGGGTACTATCACTGTTATCAATGCAGCTGGTCCAGTTGACGCTCAATCACATTACGGAAATATACAGGGAGACAATATCGCCAACAGCTTTAGCGCACATTCAACAACAGGAAAAGTCACTATTGCCTATAAAACACTACCTCCAACAAGTTCGATCGACCTCAAAACATCGGGAAACATTTGCCTTGCGCTGCCGACTGATACTAATGCAAAAATTCATGGATACACCGCTCATGGCACACTCATATCTGACCATTACATTACCCTCAAGCCGTATGCAACACAGCTTAACAGCTCCGCATGGAATAAATTTAAAAAAGAGGTTGATGGCATTCTTGGCACGGGAGAGGCGACAATTGCGCTCCATAGCACCAAAGGAAACGTGAAAATTAGTGAAATAAAGGCTACTTAGACGTATTCAGAGGGTTTTTTGACGGTAGAAGTGATATCAGCAATAGATAAGCAAAGTAAGGATAGATCCCATCCCAAGCACTAATAACAGTATATTTTTTGCGTCCATAACGATCATCCTTTTATATTTTTATATCTTAATTACAATTTTACCAATATTTTTAATTTTGGCAATAGCCAAATTGAATATTTTATGGCAAAATACCCTTTATGATGACATGGAACAATTTTTGTGGTAAAATAAATAAAGAAATTAGATAATTTTTTAAAGGAAACCATATGAAAGCGTTATTATTATTTCTGACAATCTTTTCTTTTATTACACTACACTGTGGATACACCACCACAACACTCAATGTTGGTGATAAAGCTCCAAGTTTTGAATTATTAAATCAAGATGGTGAAATAGTACATCTTTCTGATTTTATAGGAAAAAAGGTAGCTCTTTATTTTTATCCAAACGATAGCACACCAGGATGCACACAACAAGCATGCAGCTTACGTAACAGTTTTGATGCACTGCATGATGCCGATATTACTATTCTTGGTTTAAGTAAAGGATCAGTCAAAAGTAAACAAAACTTTATCAAAAAACAGCACCTTAACTTTCCGTTACTTATTGCTACAGAAGATGTTCTTAAAGCGTATGGCGTCGACACCGGATTATTGCAGCTTTACTTACCTAAAAGATGGACATTTTTAATTGATGAGAATGGGATTATTGTAGAAATTATTAAAAACGTTGATACAGAAAATCATGCTCAACAAATACTTGATGCATTTGATACGCTCAAGTAAAATAATACTCATAGGTGATCAGGGCCTCCTTTGATAATTAAAAAAGTTAACCAGCTATGAAACGGGTCTGTTTGGTCCCCCCCCTACCATCCCACCACATTCGTAAAAAAAATGACCCTTTAATAAATAAACGTTTAAAAACACCATCTAACTTTGCATCGGTAAGATCTACACCTGATAAATCCTGCCAAATCATTGCTCCACGCAAATCTGCTTGAGCTAATATAGCTCCATCCCACATTTTATAAAAGATAATTGCATCAGTTAAATCAGCCCCCGTTAAATTTGCATTACGCAAATCACTTAAAACTAACTCAGCTCCATGTAAATTTGCTCCTGTTAAATTTGCCCTCTGCAAATCCGCTGCCGCTAAAGTTGCTCCTGATAAATTTGCTTTCGTTAAATCAGCATCGGTTAAGTTAGCTCCCATTAAAAAAGCCTCTGATAAATTTGCACCAGACAAATTGATGCCTGATAGATTTGCACGACATAAATTTGATTGTGAAAGATCTATAGTCAAACCTTTACTGCGCGCTATCTGTATTTCTTGACGCAAATCTCTGTATTCTGTCTCTTTCTCCTCAAATTCAACGAATCTCCATCCCAAATCACACTTAATGCAGACACCACTATTTTTTAAAATAGTAAGATTTTGTTCGAATGTCTTAGTCTCTTCTGATGATCTTTTTTCATGTAGAATAATATTAGATAAATTAAATAAAGTTGGCTGAAAGAATGTCATATTAAGTGATACCAATACAAAAACAGACATGAGAATTATCACTCCAAGTAATAGAGCAACAACTATTCTTCGTCCCGTAAAAAAACTTTGCATAAACCCTCCTCATTAAAAATGTTCAGACCTTTGGATAAAAGCTCGCACATTCATAACAATAGATAAAAAGAGAGGTGCAATGCAACCTCTCTTTTTATCTATTGTTAAAAAATATTTATATGATGGCATGGAATAATTTTTGTAGTAAAATGAATAGAGAAATCAGATAATTTTTTAAAGGAAATCATATGAAAGCATTATTATTATTATTTTTGGCCATCTTTTCTTTTGTTACACTACACTGTGGATGCACCACCACAACACTCAATGTTGGTGATAAAGCTCCAAGTTTTGAATTATTAAATCAAGATGGTGAAATAGTACATCTTTCTGATTTTATAGGAAAAAAGGTAGCTCTTTATTTTTATCCAAAAGATAGCACACCAGGATGCACACAACAAGCATGCAGCTTACGTAACAGTTTTGATGCACTGCACGATGCCGACATTACTATTCTTGGTTTGAGTAAAGGATCAGTCAAAAGTAAACAAAACTTTATCAAAAAACAGCACATTAACTTTCCGTTACTTATTGCTACAGAAGATGTTCTTAAAGCGTATGGCGTCAACACCGGATTATTGCGGCTTTACTTACCTAAAAGATGGACATTTTTAATTGATGAGAATGGGATTATTGTAGGAATTATTAAAAACGTTGATACAAAAAATCATGCTCAACAAATACTTAATGCATTTAATGCGCTCAAGTAAAACAATACCCATATTACTTCTTACATTATTCACCATAAGCCTTGGGCAAACAACCTCAAACCTTATGACATATACTGCGACGGATATAGATCCTGCCACCAAAGAGATAACGATTACTTTTACCGTGCCAGAAAAGGATTTTATCTATAAAGATTTTATCACGTGCTCAGTGGATGCACCAACAGTTTCTTTATCACCATGGAAGGCCAATAAGCAAACCGTTGCGCACTATGACCCATCATTTAAAGAAAGTAAGCACGTTTTTAATGAAAACTTCGCCATTACCATGACAGCATCCTCCTTGCCTAAAGCTTCGACGGATAAGCAATGCTCCAGCTCCAATTCCGTACATCTCTATTGCAGTTATTACCGTCAATCAGAAAAAAAAATAAATCACGTACTGTTTCCCTTATTATTCACCGCCACCAATCCCACTCCTACAGACATGATAGATTCTACTATTGAAAAAACAGAACATAGCTACACAACAATAAAAACAAAAAAAACAACCACGTATCTTGATGATTATGTCATTACAACACTGTGCATTGCGCACATCATTGTTACATCACTACGCACTCATCATAAAAAGTATTTTGCTCTAATCATTTTTTTAATATGTGTACTCATTGCCTGTACATATTTTTTTAGAAAAAAATTACACAATCAAATAAAAATAAAAGAGTTACTTGAGATCATCATTTCACTGCTTATTGTAGCAAGCACAACGTATTTATTAATGTATGTACATGCAATAAGCATGCCACTCGTTACCATGATCATGGCGTGCGTATGTGCATTATGTGCAGGACTTTTTTATATAAAAAAAAGTACGAAGGTCAAATCAAAAAACCTCCGTACTTTTTGTACTTTTCTTGGCATAATCTGTATATGTAGTGCACTGCTTTTATCATTCAAAGCTTTGCAATGCGCTGATGAACAATTTAATTTACTGTAGCTTGCGGTAACCTACCGCTGTTTTTTAAACTCATCATGACGGCCACGTGTTTTTTCTTCATCATGATTTCTGCGTTTTCTCTCATGCAAGTTGCGATACATCACATCAATAACATGATCAAGCGTATCATAAAAACTCATGCCCTCACGTTCATAATGTGAGTTTAAATTATATTCGGCACTTTTTACATGTAATTCAACACGATGATGTTCATGAACTTTACTCGGCTCAAAATACAGATCAATATGTACCGGCCCACGATCATTTTCTAAAAAATCAATTATTTTTTCAAGCTGATCATTTGCATACGCTTCCATCACATCAGAATGTTCCATATTGCGGAAAACAATACGTTTATTCATTACACAACTCCTTTTTTTTAAATAATGACACAACAAACATATTAACGAGAGCGTACAATAAATTTAATTGGCACACCACGTAAATCATATTCTTGTCGTAAAGTCTTTTCGTAATACGCAAGTTGCGATTGCCCAAACCACATTGGTACGTTCACATGCAACACAATAGTAATTGGTGCAGTACCAACCTGATGAGCAGAATGAAACATCAATAAATTTTTATTATGATACAAAGGACGCCTGATAGACGCTTCTTTAAACAGTTGCGTTAACTCATTTTGATTGAATTGACGCGAATAACGATCCCATAACTCTTTAACGGCTGGCAATATTTTACCAACATTTTTTTCTGTTTTACAAGAAATATTAAGAGTAACTATTTTTTTCAAAAGAAAATCATATTCTGAAAGAGCTTGATCAAAACGGACTTTAGTCGCTTCATTAATGAGATCAGATTTGTTGAACAAAATCATAAGCGCTTTATATTGACTATCAAATGCATAAAAAGCAAGTTTTAACTCTTGATCAACAACGCATTCTGCACTCGCATCAATTAACAGCAACACAATATCACTGTTTTTTAATGCTTGCATAGTGCTTTGCACCATCATATCTTCAAGTGGTTCAGTGACAGAACGCATTCTGCGCACACCAGGAGTATCAGAAAGCTGTATATCTTCTTGATAAAATGTAACACGCTCAGCAAGCGCCTCTCGCGTTGTACCCGGCTCAGGCGATACAATTGATCTCTCTTTTTGCAGCAACAAATTCATCAATGAAGATTTACCAACATTAGGTTTGCCCAACAACATAACTTTATATGCAGGCTCTTCAACATCAATTAATACAGGCTCTGGTAAGTGCCCAATAATGAGTTCCAATAAATCAATAATGTTTTTGCCATGCGCAGCAGAAATGAAACAACTTTGAGGGAAACCAAGCCCCACAAAGTCATATTTATTTTCTGCGGCATCTTTAATGTCTACTTTATTAATAACCAAGAAAACCGTTTTGCCATGCTTATGTAACAACTGAGCAATTTCACGATCTTCAGTAACTAAGCCACATTCACCATCAACAACAAATAAAATAATGTCTGCTGATTCTATCATCGATAATGCAATAGCTCGTGATTGACTTAAAATAGGATCTTGAGTTTTTCGCAAACTAATACACCGGTATCAATCAGCTCAAAACTTCTGCCTTGCCATGCAATAGTATCTCTCAAGAAATCACGCGTCACTCCTTCAAGATCAAGCGCTATCGCTTTCACATTCTCAGATAAACGATTAAACAATGTGGACTTACCCACATTGGTACGACCAACAATAACGACCTGAGGAAGTTTTATTTTTTTCATTGATTTTTTTGTATTTCGGTAATAATTCCTGGAAAATGTCGCACCAACATTGAAGCTATCTTCCACCTGTTTTCATCAGAAACATCAATGCGCGGTTCTTTTTTATAAGAAGAAACAGCTGTTGTTTTTTGTGTGTTATAACGGATTCCACCACGGAACTGTTCTTGAGACTGCAATGAAACTAGTTTTTCTTTAACCTCATCGCTTTTTTGCTTTTTACTACCTACTTCAACTACTCTTTGAGCTCCGGTGAATTGTATATCAAGCAATGCCTGAGATGAGAAAAATTCTCGCAACAACGGCTGCCACAAAGCTTGACTATTTTCCAACCGTTCTTTAAAAAGAATAAAATCTTTTGACAATTCAACGGATACTTTGTGCACGTCAGGCGCATACATAACAAATCGTGCTTGCTTAAACAATGAACCAACTAATGGATCATTAATAGTTTCAACACGCGCAACAAATCGTTGCCATTGCTGATCATAACCAACTACTTCATCATCATTATGATTATCATCGGAATCTTCAACCTGATCAGAATCTTCACCCATCCCATCGTGTGCAACAACACCTAATGCACAGGGGGCAGAACCATCACCATTATCAGTTTTCTTTGTATCTTTGTAACAGAGGTCAAGCAAAATCATTTCTAAAAATATATGCTGCATCGCCGTTTTAAGAAACAGTTCTTCATGAGCATACAATGCTTCAATCATCCGATGCAGATCCGTTAACGTGCACCACTTTGCACTACTTTCAAGTAATTTTACTGATGCAACCAGTTCGTGTGGTCGCACGTCATATTTAATCCACAATAATGCGCGCAACAACATTACCATACGTTGCCATATAAATTCCGCTTTATGCTTATTAATGTCCAATAAATGCAATAATTGCACTAACTCTTTAGCCGCACCGTGCATTGTTAATTGTATAAGATTCATAATTTGTTGATCATCAACATGACCAAGCAAAGAAAGCACCGCCTCTTTATTCACTACCGAACTTGAAAATCTCACCTGCTCAAGCAAATTTAATGCATCACGCGCGGACCCTTCAGTATGTCGCACA
>Ga0209167_10001125_pt1 | contig 16434 bp, 14 predicted proteins | sample Coa_R1_9_FD_187154 | JGI IMG/M metagenome (GOLD analysis project Ga0209167, IMG submission 187154) | Surface soil microbial communities from Centralia Pennsylvania, which are recovering from an underground coalmine fire - Coalmine... | ecosystem: Environmental > Terrestrial > Soil >... | reverse complement strand
GTCCAGACGCGTCCATGATAGGACAAGGGCACGGTCCGCGCCACCGCCTGACCGTGGGGGCGGAAGGTTACGCTCAGGGTTACGCGCAAGGTTACGTTCGTGGCTCAGGCTAGGGCTGCGGGGCGGGCTGGGTTGACGCCTGGGGCTGCAAAGTGATGGTGAACTGGGCCTTGCAGGTGTTGGCCGGGTCGTCGAAGGCTTCACCGGAGCGGCCGTTGGAGGAGGCGCGGAAATAAATGCCGTGCTTCAAACGGTCGGGGAGTCCGGTAAAGCGGGCACGGCCGTCCACGTTAGTGCTGAGTTCAAGGTCGAGGCGGCGTTTGTTGAGGAATCCATAGGCGATGTGGACATTGATCTTGGCCAGGTAAACCGGGGCTCCGGCGGAGTCGTCCACGGTGAGGTCGGCCGAGCACGAGCCGATGCCGCCATCGAGTGTGGGCACGGCGTGAGGATCGGGCGCGGGAGTCTGGGAAAAGAGCGGAGTGGTCAGCATGAGAGCGCAGGCCAGTGCGGGGAAAGGATTTAGTTTCATGGCTATAAGCCTACGCCAGGGCTTGCGGAATAGAGAAGACCGATGCGAAGCGATTGATTGCGTTGGCGTTAGGGGTTCGGGTTACCAAGGTTCATTGCCCCTCGCCAAAGCGGATGAATATAATTTTTCTAACTGCCACTCCGTCAAGGGGTAATCGGAATTTTCATGCCTGAGGCCGGCACTCAATTGACGCGCCAGAGCCAGGAATTGGGGATTTTTCACGATGTGGCGAAGGCGCTCACGTCTTCGCTGGACCTCGACTCCATCCTGCAGACCATCATGGACAAGATGGCGGAATATTTCCGCCCGGATACGTGGTCGTTGCTCATGGTGGATGAGGAGCACGACGAATTGTATTTCGCGATCGCCGTGGGCGATAAGGCGGAAGCGCTAAAGGATGTCCGGCTCAAGGTGGGCGAGGGCATCGCGGGATGGGTGGCGAAAAACGGCGAGGCGCGCGTAGTGCCTGACGTGAAAAGCGATCCGTTTTTCGCGAGCCGTGTGGATGAAGCAACGAAGTGGGAGACGCGCTCGGTCATCTGCGTGCCGCTGCGCTCGAAGCTCCGGGTGCTGGGCGTGATCCAGTTAGTGAATGTGGAGATGGCGCAGTTCGGGCAGGCGGAACTGTTCTTTCTGCAGTCGCTGTGCGACTACGCCGCCATCGCAATTGAAAACGCGCGCTGGGTGGAGAAGATCCAGGAACTGACCATCACCGACGACTGCACGGGTCTCTACAACGCGCGCCATCTTTATAAGACGCTGGAGACGGAAGTCTACCGCTCGTCGCGCTTCGGATACGAGTTCAGCGTGCTGTTCATTGACCTTGACCATTTCAAGACCGTCAACGATACGCATGGGCACCTGATTGGAAGCAAGCTGCTGGCCGAGATCGGATATCTGGTGAAGGCGCAGCTGCGTCTGATTGACTTTGCCTTCCGCTATGGCGGCGACGAATTTGTGGTGCTGCTGCCGCAGACAGGCAAGGATCAGGCGCTGGTAGTAGCCAAGCGCCTGCGCGACGCGCTGCGGGCGAGCGCTTTCTGCCGCGACGAGGGTTTGAACCTGAATGTGCGCGCCTCCATCGGGCTGGCCACCTATCCGCACGACGCGCGCACTGCGCATGATGTGATTCGTCAGGCCGACGGCATGATGTACATGGTGAAGAACTCGACCCGCGACAATATCGGCGTGGCCCAGCGCGGAGTGCTGGTCTAGGAAGGCGGGGATAAGCCTCAGTTTGGCTGGGCTGGATCGGTTTTTGCTTCCGGCTTCGGCTCTTCCGGCTTCTTTTCCTCCGGCATCTTTTCCTCCGGCATCCAGGGATTAGCGTTGGCGGGAGCCTTGGGGTTTACGCCGAAATCCCAGACGTAAAGATTCATCCCTTCTTTTCCCATGAATTCCACCAGCGCATATTCTCCCGGCGCGAGGCTTTCCGCGGGCGTGATTTTCAGCCATCCGCCTTTGACCTGCGTGACGGTTGTCTTCACGAAGTGCTCCTGCTCAGTGATTTTGCCGGTGACGGCGCGCTTGACGTCGCCGACGATGCGGCGATTACCTTTCGCATCCAGGCGCACGATGCGGTAGTGGTCGAAGGGAAGCCTGGCCTGCTGCGCCTGCTGGGGCTGTTCCGGCTGCTGGGGAGATTGGGGTGCGTCGCGGGGCGCGTCGAGCGCGATATGCGGCCCCTGCGGTTCACTGCTTGCCATTTGATCGGGCGTACCTTCCACGTTCAGATACAACGAAGGGACCTCGGCGTGGGCTTGCACGCTGGCGTGGGAGCCGTCAAGCTCAATCACCTGTTTCTGGCCGGCGATGGGATTGATGGCGCCACGAAAAATATTGGCTTTGGTGCTGCGGTCCACATCGCCGGCAGTCTGATGGATCTCGACCAGCTGAGGCTCGCCTTTGAAGTTATCGAGAAGAAAAACGCCGGAATAATCGGGCAAGCGAAGTCCAGGCGCGACCTCGGGGCGGGCTTCTTGCTCGCGGGCGCGGTCGGCGGCGATTTCCTTATCGAGTTCGGCGGCGTCGGGAGCAGCAACCGCTGGATGATCGCGTTCGTACTTTTCCGTGGCACTCCAATCCACGAGGGAATAAGGCAATTCTTCCCACTCTTCGCGCTCGGCGCTCATATAGCGGACGCGGTCGCCATGCACTTCGTATTTCGACACCATCTGATAGCTGCCGTCTTTCAGGATGAGGCGGTGAGAGGTGTTCGGAGCATCCTTGCCAGGAGAATCCTGGGCAAACGCCGGTGCCGGATTCAGCGTGCCTGGGCCCGGCAGCAGGAGCGCGGCCGCAAACAGGACAACCAAGTGCGACGGAACGGAACTCCAGAGGCTGCGCATAGTCATATTCTACGATGCCCAGGCGATACCGCTACGATGTGAGGGGTACGAAAAATCGCCCCGGGTGTAGTATCCTGTTGCGCGAAACGACGCGTACACATGGACCTTTATCGAAACGCTCGCTCAGGATTTTTTTGTCTGACCATCGCGGGCTGCCTGTCGGCTGCGGCAGCGGGGCAAGGGCAGGCTCCGGAAACTCCGGTTCCGGCGGCTGAAACCCAGCGCCTTTCGACCCAAGGGCAGGCCACGAACGCGAGCGCGCCAGTCTCCTACGCGTCCATGAACGAGCTGAACGGCATCCTCGCGCAACTGGATGCTTCGGCCAAGAATACCCAGGCGGATCTGGTCAAGCTGCACATCGAGCGCTGGAAGACCGACAGCACCTACAAGAAGCAGGCACTGACCAATGTGGACGCCATTCAGCGGAATCTGCAGGGAGCGCTGCCCGAGATCATGGCGCAGCTGCGCTCGGCGCCGGAAGATCTGGGGTCAACCTTCAAGGTTTATCGCAACCTGGATGCGTTGTACGACGTGCTCGGCAGCGTGGTGGAGTCGGCGGGGGCTTTCGGATCGAAGGACGACTTTCAGTCGCTCTCGAACGACCTGAACCAGTTCGAAGGCGCGCGCAAGCAGCTGGCTTCGCGAATGGAGGGCCTGTCGTCGTCGAAGGAAGCCGAGATCGTGCGCTTGCGGACCGAGCTGAAAACGGCGCAGGCGGCGATTCCCAGCGAACCTCCGAAGAAGGTCGTAGTGGACGATACGCAGCCCGCCAAGAAGCCAGCCGCTAAGAAACCGGCGGCGAAGCCGAAGACCGCTCCAGCGAAACCCAAGCCTGCAACGCCGCCACAGGCGAACCCGCAGCCGCAAACCGCTCAACCGCAATAGCGCGGCGGATGCCGCTGCGGTGAATCTGATAGTCTTCCCGCGGCATCAAGATTTCCTCGGGCATGGCCTCACATAATCACATCACCGCGGCGGTGTTCGGCGCTCTGATCCTCTGGTCGGTGCTGCTGGACGCGTTTGAGACCGTGGTTCTCCCGCGGCGTGTGACCCGGCACTTCAAACTGACCGCCTGGTTCTATCGGCGCACCTGGATTCCGTGGCGCAGGATTGCGGGACACATCCAGACAGAATCGCGACGGCAGAATTTCCTGGGGTATTTCGGACCGCTCTCGCTGATTATGCTCCTCTTCTTCTGGGCGGGCGGGCTGATTCTGGGATTCGCGCTGATTCAGTTTGGCATCGGCGGACACGAGCAACTGGGCAACGAGCCCATCACGTTCGGACGCCTGCTCTATCACAGCGGAGAAACTTTTTTTACGCTCGGCTACGGAGATATTGTGCCGGTCTCGGCCGGAGCGCGGCTCATGTCGGTGATCGAAGCGGGGATGGGCTTTGCCTTTCTGGGCGTCGTGATCGGATACATTCCGGTGGTGTACTCGTCGTTTTCGAGGCGGGAGATCCAGATCTCGATGCTCGACGCGCGGGCCGGTTCGCCGCCAACCGCGGCTGAGTTACTCATCCGGCTGGCTGGCCGCTCAGAAGATCCAGGCGTGGACCAGAAGGTTCTTGATGAAGTCCTCCTGCAGTGGGAGCGATGGTCTTCGGAATTGCTGGAGAGCCAGATTTCGTATCCGGTGCTGTCGTTTTTCCGCTCGCAGCACAGCAATCAGTCGTGGCTGGCGGCGTTAACCACCATGCTGGATGTGACGTCGCTGGTGCTCAGCGGAATTGAAGGCGTGCATCCGGGACAGGCGAAGCTGACCTTTGCCATGGCGCGGCATGCGGCGGTGGATCTGGCCCAGGTAGTGAACGCGAGATACGACATCGAAGCGCCCGACCGGCTGCCGGATGTCGAGTACGAGGCGCTGCGCACGGAATTTGCAGCGGCCGGACTTCGGTTGAAGTCGGACGAGCTGTCACGGGCGAAACTCAACCGGCTGCGTTCGATGTATGAACCCTACGTGCACTCGACCGGACGGAATTTGATGCTCACACTACCGGCGTGGCGGCGCGCCGAAAAAGGCCGCGACAACTGGCAGGCAGGACCGTGGGACCGGCTCATCCAGGCGAAAGGGCTGGCGGTGCTGGGCCAGAAACCGCATTTGACCTCGCCCGGCATCGAACTCGATCACTTCTGAGTGACTGGTACTGAGTTGCTGGTACTGAGGTGCTGATCAAGACCGCGTGCTAACATGGCGCCACAATCCGGGCGCTTTTGCTGCGCACTTTCTGAGCGCGGTTTCAAACCGATGGGCATGAAACAGACCGGCGAAAATGTCGTGCGAATCGAAGCCGAGGCCCTACGGGCGCTGGCCGACCGCATTGGCGGCCCGATGGCGGCGGCGTTTCAACGAGCCGTGGACTTGATGTTTGAGTGTGCGGGACGTGTGGTTGTGACGGGAATGGGGAAGAGCGGCCTGATCGCGCGCAAGATCGCGGCGACGCTGAGTTCCACGGGGACTCCGGCTCTGTATCTGCATCCGGTGGAGGCTCTGCACGGGGACTTGGGAATGGTGGTGCGCGGCGATGTGGTGCTGGCTCTTTCCGCGAGCGGCGAAACCGAGGAGATTCTTGAACTGCTGGCCACGATCAAGCGACTGCAGGTTCCCCTGATCACCATGACCGGCGATGAGATTTGTGAACCCGGCAACAGCAGGTCCCTCGACTCGGATTCATCCCGCAAAAGCGCGGGACGAATCCTCGCTCAGGATGACAACCGAGGAGGAGAGGCCAGGAGTAAGGGCAAATGTTCAACCCTGGCGGCCGCGGCCGATGTGGCCCTCGATTGTTCGATTGCCCAGGAGGCGTGCTCGCTAGGGCTGGCACCGACCGCTTCAACGACCACCATGCTGGCTCTCGGGGACGCGCTGGCGGTAACTCTGAGTGAACGGCGCGGGTTCAAGGAAGAGGATTTTGCGAATCTGCATCCTGGCGGAAAGCTCGGGAAACGGCTGGCCCGCGTGGAGTCGCTCATGCACACTGGCGATGCGCTGCCGAAAGTCACTCTGCGAACGAAGATGCCCGACGTGATTTATGAAATGTCGAGCAAGCAGCTGGGTGTGACGGCCGTGGTGGAGGGCGGGAAACTGGTGGGTGTAATCAGCGACGGCGACTTGCGGCGTCTGCTCGAAAAACGCGGGAAAGATGTCATGGACCTGACCGCAGGCGAGGCCATGACGCGGAATCCAAAGACGATCGGGCGCACTGAGTTCGCGGCGACGGCGCTGGCGCTCATGGAAGAGAAAAAGATTACGTCGCTGATGGTCGTGGATGGAAGCAGCCAACTGGAAGGCGTCGTCCATCTGCACGATCTGTGGACAACTGAGTTAGTGTAGGGAGTGAGGCCTTTTCCATGTATCACTACGATCCCAATACGGCGCTGGAAGAGCTGATCGAAGATGCGACCCTGCCGAACCCGGTGCACGTGCGCGACATGATTCTGCGCCAGCATCCCTCGACCGACCAGGCGCTGGAACTCAACCGGCAGTTTGTGGAGTATCAGAAGCTTTTCGGCGAAGCGCAGAAGCTGGGAAAGCAGATTCTCAAGCAGCTGGCGACGTAAGGAGCCGCAACGATCATCTGGAGACAGTGAGGGTGGCCGTGCCGACTTGGGTATTGCCTGCGCGCCTGAGTCCCTGCAAGGAATCATTTACAATCATCAATTCCCCTTAAGGTCAGGTCAGCGACAGACTGTTATTCGGATCTCCTGACCCAGCTCAACTCTATGCATCGTTGGTCAGAACTGTTCATTCCTACCCTGCGCGAGGCGCCGGCGGACGCCGAAGTGGCCTCGCATAAATTCCTGGTGCGGTCGGGATACATCCGCCAGCTGGCGGCGGGAATTTACTCCTATCTTTTTCTGGGCAATCGCTCGTTCAACAAGATCGTGGCCATCGTGCGCGAAGAGATGGACAAGATTGGGCAGGAGTTCCTCCTGCCAGCGCTGCATCCGCGGGAAATCTGGGAGGCGAGCGGGCGCTGGGCGCTGATGGGCGACAACCTGTTCCGTCTGAAAGACCGCAAGGGCGCCGACATGTGCCTGGGCATGACGGAAGAAGAAGTCATGACCTCGATCGCGCTGAAGGAGTTGCGCAGCTACAAACAGCTGCCGCAAATCTGGTACCAGATTGCGCCCAAATTCCGCGACGAACCCCGGCCCAAGGCGGGACTGCTGCGCGTCCGGCAGTTCATGATGAAGGACGCCTATTCGTTCGACATAGACGCAGCCGGGCTCGATGTCTCCTACAAGAAGCACTACGAAACCTATTGTCGCATCTTCGACCGCTGCGGCCTGAAGTACATGGTGGTCGAAGCCGATTCGGGCGCGATGGGCGGGAAAGAGTCGCACGAGTTCATGGTCCGCACCCCGGCGGGCGAGGATCGGATTGTGAGCTGCGATGGCTGCCGCTATGCGGCAAATCTGGAGAAAGCTACGTCGAAGCTCGAAGAAGTGGCCGATCTGGCTTCTGAAGGCGACGGCAAGCCGCTGCTCGTGCATACGCCAGGGCAGAAGACGATTGAAGACGTGGCGAAGTTTCTGGGCGTGTCGCCGAAAAACAAAATCAAGACGCTGGCTTTGATGGCGGAATCGGCCGACAAGGCGGGCAAGAAGACGACGCGCGCGATCGTGGCGCTGATGCGCGGCGATCATCAACTGAACGAGGCCAAGCTGAACGCGGCCGTCGGCGCGGCGACGCGTCCGATGGAAGAGAGCGAAATTCTTGCCCTCTTTAATTCGCCGGCCGGATATCTGGGGCCGCTAGGAATCGTATGGGCGACAGGTTTGAAGGGAAACGACCTGACGAGGACTGACGCCAAAGACTCCGCGCTGCCGGTGCTGCTGGTAGATAAGGCGCTCGAAGGCCGCAAGAATCTGATTGCGGGCGCGAACAAAGAGAACTACCACATGAAAAATCTGACTCCGGGAAAGGACTTCGCTCCCACGGCGTATGCCGACCTGCGTACCGTGACGGCGGGGGAGGCCTGTCCGAATTGCGGCCAGCCGCTGCGCATAGATACCGCAGTCGAGATCGGGCACATCTTCAAGCTCGGATACAAGTACTCGGAGTCCATGGGTACGCGCGTGCTCGACAAGAACGGCAAGGAAGTCATGCCGATCATGGGCAGCTATGGCATCGGAATCGAGCGTATTCTGACCGCTGCCATCGAGCAGGGAAATGACGAAAACGGTTTCTGGCTCCCCAGGGCCATTGCGCCGTTCGACGTCGTCGTTTCGCCGGTGAATGTGAAGGACACTGCGGTCAGCGTAGCGGCGGAGGAGATTGCGACACGTCTCGAGTCCGCCGGCTGCGACGTTATTCTCGATGACCGTGACGAGCGGCCGGGAGTGAAATTCAAGGATGCCGATCTGGTCGGTATCCCTTTTAGAATCAATGTGGGAAAGAAGGTTACCGAAGGTACTGTGGAAGTGGTTTTACGTTCGACTCGGGAAGTTTGCGATGTTACGATTTCGTCAATAGTCGAGCATTTTGAACAGCGGTTCAGGCAGTCCGCCAGCGAATAAATAGACATGGGAACACTAAAGGCCGTCGTCGGGTTTCTCGTCATGATCGGGATCGCGTATTCCGGTTTCCAGATCGTGCCGCCGGAAATGACGAACTACTCGTTTACCGATGACCTGCGCAATATCGCCATGGTAGGCGGCGCGAATCCGCACGAGACTGACCAGGAACTGCTCGCGGAAGTGATGAAAAAGGCGCAAGAACGCGAGATTCCCCTGAAGCCGGAGCAGGTGACCGTGCAACGCATCGGAACTCCGGGTGCGCCCGCAGTTTATATCGCGGCGGACTACAGCGTTCCGGTGAGCCTGCCGGGTTATTCATTCATCCTGCACTTCACTCCTAGCAGCGGAAACAAAATCTAAGCAATCTTAAGATGGGCTTCGAACTGCCGTTTGTCAGTGAGGAATCGTCTGCGAGTTATCGGGCGGCTTCGCCGGAGGCGTGGCCGACTTGTCGTCTTTGAAGATGCCGGCAATCTTTCCGAAGAATCCCTTTTTCTTCTTCGGGTCCTGGGCGTTGGGGTCGGCCCCGTTGGCCGCGGCAGCGGCGTCGTTCGGCGGAGTCAGAGGCTTGTCGCCGCCTCCGAACATATGCGAGATGAACCCGCGAATGCCGCCTTGCTCATCACAGGTTTCGTGGGGCTCGGTGCCGGAGACGAAAGCCGAAGTGTAGTCGTCGGTGCAACTGGGGGTGGCCAGGCGGTTGGTGGCTTTGTCGAGTTCGACGTCCACCACGCCCGAGGGCTGCGCGAATTCGCGCATGTCGGCATATTGCGGCAGCGTGGCGGCTTTCTTCATGAATTCCGCCCAGATGGGAGCGGCGGTCACGCCGCCGGCTAACCGGAGATCGCTGTAGTCGTCGTATCCCACCCAGACGATGCAGAGCAGGTTCGAAGTGTATCCGGCGAACCAGCCGTCGTGGGAGCTACCCGTTTTTCCGGCGGCGGGCGGAGTGAAGCCGCGCCCGCGGACTGCCGAGAATCCCAGGCCGTTGTTGATGACGCCTTCCATCATGTTGGTCATGACATAGGCGACGCGAGGATCGAGCACCTGGCGCTGGTCGGTTCCGTAGTTGGCCAAAACGTCGCCTTTGGCGTTGCGGACGGACCGCACCATGATCGGTGAAATGCGCGTGCCGTTGTTGGCGAATGAAGTGTAGGCCGCAGCCATGTCGAGTGGCGAGGCGTCATAGGAGCCCAGAGCCATGGCCGGTGTCGCTTTCACTGACGTGATCCCGGCAGACCGGGCCAGATCGGCGACTTTGTCATAGCCAACTTGCTCGGCGACCTTCACCGTGGCGTTATTCAGCGACATGGCCAGCGCGTAACGCAGCGTGACGTCGCCGTGGTATTCCTCTTTGTAATTGCGCGGCTCGTAGATCTGGTCGCCGTAGGCGAAAGTCGAGGGCGCGTCGGTCACGACCGAGGCCGGAGTCAGAACATTGGTTGAGCCGTCGAGGGCGGTGTTCATGGCCGCGGCGTACACGAACGGTTTGAAAATCGAACCGGTCGGGCGCTTGGAGAGGGCATGATTGAGCTGGCTCCAGCCGTAGTCGCGTCCACCGACCAGAGCCAGAATGGACCCCGTATGCGGATCCAGCGCCACCAGCGCAACCTGCGCCTGCGGGCCCGGTTCGACCTGGGCCTCGATCTTCTTGCCTACCTTCACGCGCTTGGTGCGCAACCTTTTGACCTGATCGTCCACCAGCTTGATACCGGCTTCGACGGCCTGCGCAGCGGCCTTCTGCAGATCGGGATCGAGCGTCGTGTAGATGCGGTAGGACTGGTCGTTAATGTCGGCCTCGCTGAATTTGTTGATCAGCGTTTCCCGGACCATGTCCACGTAGTAAGGCGCGTCGCTGGCCTCCACGTTCGGCGGCGCAAGTTTAAGCGGTGTAGCCTTAGCCTTGTCTGCCTGCTCGCGAGTAATCGCATGGGTCTCGACCATGGACTCGAGCACCACGTTGCGCCGGTCGAGCGCCCTCTCCGGATGGCGGTAGGGCGAGAGGTAGCTGGGGCGCTGAATCAATCCGGCGAGCAGCGCGGCTTCCGGCAGCGTAATGTCTTTCAGGTCCTTGTTGAAGTAAGCCTTGGACGCTTCGGCGAAGCCGCTGATGGCGAAGGAACCGCGCTGTCCGAGATCCACCCAGTTGGCGTAGAACTCGAAAATCTGCTGTTTCGAGAACTTCTGCTCCAGTTCCTCGGCGATCAGCATTTCGATCAGCTTCCGCTTGATCGTCTTCTCGGGAGACAGAAAGAAGCCGCGGGAAAGCTGCATGGTGATGGTGGATCCGCCTTGCTCGTGACGGCCGCGAACAATATCAATCCAGGCGGCTTCACCCATGCGCAGGAAGTTCACGCCGCTGTGCTCGAAGAAGCGGCGGTCTTCGATGGCGAGGACGGCCTGCGTCATCATGGGCGGAATGTCGTTGTACTTCACCAGTTGGCGCTTCGAGCGCTGCTCGGCGTCGAAGAGGGCAGTGACCAGTTGCGGTTCCAGTTCGTAAGCAGAAAGGTCGTTGCCCTTGCTGGTGATGCGGTTGACCTGGCCGTCCTGGATCGTGATGTGAGCCGGTTCCGGGCTGTGATAGGACTCGGGGCCGGGCGTGATCTCAATGCCATCGCTCACCAGGCGGAAGGTGCCAAGCTGCGAAGAGCCGTCGTTCTCCGGGTGGCCGGCGTCGGAATATCCGGCGCGGCGAAGGTCGGTGGCGATGTCTTTGGCTTCAGCGGGCTCGCCATTATGGAGAGTCCGAGGCAGAGCATAAATCTTGGCGGAATTACTGAATACCGGAGTCCGAAAACGGCGCTCGATGATGCGGTCGTATTTAACGTAGTAAAAAGAGAAAACGCCGGTGAAAGCGACGGCAAGCACGAGAAAAGCCATCAGCGCAGCGCGCAGGACCGGATCGCGGGGCAGGCCGCGAACGCCTCCGCTTTTCGCCGTGCCATTCCCCTTCGGGATTTTGATCCTGATCGTCAAAGTTCGGACCGCACTTGCCGCGGACGCCGGTCAACACAACTGGCGCCGCTTGCTTTTAAGACGTGGGGACGCGCAAGAAGGTTTAACCGGTTGATGGTTTTATTGTACCCTTCGCCTGCAAAACCAAAGAGACCCGTAACCGCCCGGGTCTCTGGTTTCTAACCATCCCTGCCACGACTGCCGAAGCTCCAGGACACGTTCTATGGAGCCTTTTAGGGCACGTCAGCCACGGCGAAATAGCCACTGGTCGTGAGCGGGGTCGTGGACGTCGGCTCCGTCAGAGTGCCGTCGGCGGCCACGGCCAACACACCGAGCGTGGGATTCGGAGCCGTGCCTAGATAGGTGAATATGTACTGGCCGCTCTGGTCAAATTGGCCCCACACCGTGCTGGTCAATCCACTGAAGGGTGAATTACTCAGTTCGGCAACCTGGCCGTTGCTGGTATTGAGCGTGAAACCTTCGACCGGGTTTGTGCCGGTATTCTGGTCGTTAATGCCGAAGGTATAGATCAACTCGCTGCTCGAACTGATGGGCTGCACGGCCATATTGAACGGCGCGTATGTGGTGGCAAAAGGCGATCCGGAGACATTGGTCAGAGCGCCGGTCGAAGAATCGATGTTGAAGACGTAGATTTCCTTCAAATCAGTACCGACGTAGTATTGCGTGTCTCCGGTGATCCCGATCAGGTACTTTCCGCTGGGATCGCCCTGCATCTCCCAGATAGGAAACTCGAACTGGAAGGTGGGATTCATGAGTGTCAGAGTGCCATTGGCGCCGACGGTGTAGCCGGTGAGGAACGCGCCATTGTGGTCCGCGGACTCTTCCGAGACGTAAAGGAACTTGCCGTTTCCGTCCATGGCCAGATTCTCGGGCTCGATGCCAGCCGAGAGGGTGGAGAAAGGCGAATTCCCGCCGGGCGTCAAGGCGCCGCCGGAGCCGATCTGATAGACCAGAATGGTTTCCGATCCGGCTTCGGAAACGAATAAGAGGGTTCCGGCCGGGTTAGTCATCACCACCTGCTGGTTGTAACTGACTTGGCCGATTCCGCTGATCGGAACGGTCATGGGAAAGCCGCTGATCGTCGTGAGACTGCCATCGGCGCCGATGGTGAATCCCCAGATCTCCTGCTGCGCCTGCAGAACCACATACAGATATTTGCCCTGGGCTACGACCGCGCCTTCGCTCCCCAGATTGGTGACGAAGGTCGGCGAAGTATAGCTGGGGGTGGGGCCCAAGGTGCCGGCAGACTTGCTGAAAGTGTAGCTATCCATGGTGCCGTCTTCGTCCACGGCAAAAGCAAACGCCGTCGGCGAGCTATTGCCGCCGCCTCCACCACCTCCGCCGCTGCCGCCGCCGAAGCTGCCTGAGCCGCCGCTGCCGCTGGTGCAGGTGGAGTTGCCGAATGTCACCGGATTGCAACCGGGGGCGCCGCCGCTGCAGGCTGCCAGCACCAACAGGAGCAGAGTCATAAACAAGCCCAGCAGCCAGCGCCAGACAGGATTGGTGAGCAGCCTCTTCAGCATTACCGCCTCCAGCTTTCGCAACCGATTCGGGAGGGCTTTGCGCGAGCCCATGAGCGCAGTGGTCCCCATCGCGATACTAGGAGTGGAGTAACCCGTTGACAACGTTACGAATGTCACGGAACGATGAGAAACGGTTCATGCTCGGCGCGGCGGTTGGAGCATGGGGGACGCGCCGGGTGAGTATCCGGGGCCTGCGGCAGCCGGGCAGCGGCGAGTACCGGCGCGGGTTTTGGACAAATTTGGAGGCCCCAAGAAACGCAGATGCAGGCGCGTGGCGCCCGGCGAAATATCCGGCTGTCGTGCCCAAGGTAATCTCGGCCGAAATGCATTTTCGGGCCCGGGCAGCATTTTCCGCGAAACCTGTCAGCGCCAATGTTTACGCCCACTTGCGCGCTGAAACGCACCTTTGGACAGCCTGGAATCGGGCCGGGTGTGACCATGGGACGTGAACCGCCGTTCCTTGCCGAGAAAATTAGGAACTGCCAACATGCCTCTTGAAATCTGCGGAGGATTTTCCTGTGAAACGTGCACATCTTCTGGCCAGTTTCCTCGGCGTGCTGGCATTGCTGACAACCAGCTGCGGCACCGGGGACAAAATCGGATCTGTCAACATCACGGCTGCCGGCGCCAGCGGCGGCGTGATCAACCTTCAGGGCCTGGGCGGAACGCTGCAATTGCACGTCTACGCCAACTACACCAGCGGCAAGCAGATTGACGAAACCAACTTTGCCACTTACACGATCACGCCGGAAGGGGTCGACCAGAGCGGGGCCGCCCTGCCCACGCCTCCAAACGGCATTCAGATGAATAACACTGGCATGATAACCGCCGTCGACCCTGGCATCTGCACCTGGTATAACGGGTCGGCAACCATCACGACACCGAGCTGGTTCTTCACCGGCGACTATAAGATCGTGGCGACCTACCGGGGTTTCAGTTCGCAGCCCATCTACATCCCGGTTTCGTCGGCGGCCAGCACGCAGAGCCAGAACAACGGCCAGTGCGGACCGTAGAGCGACCCTGTTTAGGAGTCTGGTCAGGAATGCAGCCCTTGCTCCGCCGGGCTGCATTCTTGCTTTTTAGCATTGTTTTGTCTGGCTTTGGGCATAGATCGGCACGGCGTACCCGGCGGGACCGTGTTTTCCCGTGCGCGATTGGACGTTAGAGAATGACCGATAATTTCTTCGCCGGTCGGCCCGAATTGTGTCAAAATAAGCCCCGCTGGGAACGACTTGGGGGTGGTTTATGTCGTCCTGCTCCTCTGGATTCAAGGCCTCGCTCGGTTCCATTCTGCTGGTCACCGTTTGCGCTCTGACGGCCTCGACGCTGACCTTTTCGCAGCCGGTATGGGCTCAGGTTTCACACGCCGACCAGGTTCAGATCAAGCCGCCGCTGATCCGCACCATCGAGCCTCCGGCGCCGGACGCGACCGCGGCCGACCTGGAAGCGCAGGCCGACGAATTTCACTCGCAGAAACTCTTTCTCGATGCGATTGACTATTATCGTGCGGCGCTGGCCAAGTCGCCGAACAACGCCCACATCCTGAACAAGGTCTGCCGCACGCAATTGATGATGACGCGGTGGCACGAGGCCGAGAAATCGTGCCAGCGCTCGATTCGCGCCGACCGCAACTTTGCCGATCCCTATAACAACCTCGGCGTGGCCTTCTATGGCGAACTGAAGTTCCGCGCCGCGATCCGGCAGTACGAGAAAGCGATCACGCTCGACAATACTTCGGCGTCGTTCTTCAGCAATCTGGGCGCGGCCTACTTCGCTCGCAAAGATTTCGACAAGGCGGTCACGGCCTACCAGCATGCGCTGGAACTGGATCCGGGAGTGTTCGAACGCAGTTCGCGGGCCGGCGTGCAGGCGCAGTTGCCCGGCCCCTATGACCGCGCGCATTACGACTATACGGTGGCCAAGCTCTACGCCAAGATGGGACTCTCCGATCAATCGCTTGAGTATCTCAGACGCGCCATGGAAGAAGGCTACAAGGACTACAAAAACGTCTACAAGGACGAAGAGTTCGCCGCGCTGCGAAAAGACAAGCGCTTCACCGAGTTGATGGCGATGCGAACTCCGGTGCTTCCAGAGGAATAACTGCAGTAATAAATTGGGGCAAGTAACGTTTCGCGAAGGGCCACGCCACCCGTGGCCCTTTTGTATTCTTAGCGCAAATCGCGAGATTGACCACTCGCAGGAAATTACAACTCTTTACAAAATTAGACGAAACTTCAGTTGGTTCTCCGGTTTAATGAGTTCACATACTCCTGAAAACAACAGGGTGAGTAAGGAGAAACGGTAGCCCATCGGATGCTGACCCGAGCACGCCCCAAGCAAGCATCCGGTGGGTTTTTTATTTTCGGCTGACCAGCATTGTCTAACTTCAGATAGCGCCGACTTAGATTTTCGTGGCTGAGATCATGCAGTAGGTCATCGGTCCCAGAGGCGCGCTGACCAGCGGCAGCAGGACCGGCGCGATGATATTGTTCCAGCGCGCGCGGGTCATGGCGCGATGGCCGAAGACCACGTCGGTCAGCAAAAACTTCAGAGTGACCCACGGGATGTGCGCGACCGAAGGTGCGACGCGCAGCTGCAAATTCTCCACCGTTATTTCGCGGAAGCCAAGCTGCCGCAAGCATGCGGTGAACGGGGCTAACTGGGCCAGCTCCTCGATGACCCAGCACTCGCACAGTTTGCGATAGACGCGATGCTGCCGAGCGCTGGCGAAACGCCGGCTCGAAAGGAATCCATCACAGACAACGAGGCGGCCGCCGGGGCGCAGCAGGCGGTGCGCCTGTTCGAGGAGCCCAGCCTTATCGGCTCCGTGGGCGTGGCAACTGCTCTCGAGCGCATAGACACCGTCATAGCCCGATGCGGGTAGAAGCCCCGGATCTTCATAGTCGCCTTCGAGCAGGCAGACGCGCTCACCGCAGCCGGCCGCGTCGTTCAGGGCACGCGATTGCTGCACCTGCCACGGAACCCGCGTCAGTCCGAAGAGTCTGGCGTTGGGCAGGCGCCGCGCAAAGCTGCGCAGCGTAGCGCCAAGGCCGCAGCCCAGATCGAGTAGGCGCGGCTCAGCGATGCCATCCACATGCAGCCGCGTGAGGACTTCTGCATTCATTTGTTCGAGCATGGCTTCGCGATCGAGGGGATTCGCGCCCGCTTGGTAGTAGCCGAAGTGCATATTGAATTCGCGGCTCCATGCGGCGTAATCCGGTCCCGCCTCGCTGTAATACTGCTCCAGGCTGATTTCGGGTGGGCTGGCAACGGCGGGGAGGAGTTCGTCACTGGTTCTCGCGGCAAACCGGCGGATGGCATCGGATAGAAGCATCGGAGGCTCCTAAATTCTGTATGTTCAGTATATACTGAAATCATAGAATTGTCCAGCGTCCTGCAATGGCTTCCCATCAAGGAGATCCCTTGCTCCGCCTGAAGACCGGCTCCACTCCGGATGACCTCCCTCAGTGGCGACGAACCCACCCCCTTGCCTTATCCACGGCACGACTCTCCCGAAAGGCGAAT
>Ga0209167_10001124_pt1 | contig 16447 bp, 17 predicted proteins | sample Coa_R1_9_FD_187154 | JGI IMG/M metagenome (GOLD analysis project Ga0209167, IMG submission 187154) | Surface soil microbial communities from Centralia Pennsylvania, which are recovering from an underground coalmine fire - Coalmine... | ecosystem: Environmental > Terrestrial > Soil >... | reverse complement strand
CCCGCCACGGTTCCGTTATCCGGAACAGATCAGGAATCATGTTCTTTTCTATTTTGCATCATCGAAAGCCGAATGTCGGCGCTTATACCGCAATGCGGTATCATGGAGTTTTCTCCATTTTCGTGGGTATCGCCGTTGGATACGCGGATTACATCCGCGTTTATACCGCAATGCGGTATCATGAAATAAGTGGACGAAGCGCCCGAGATCACGGTTCTGCAGTTGCCGAAGTTCAAGAGCGAGGCCACCGAGTTGATTGGAGCGGAAGGGATAGAGGCAGTGGCGACCCACTTGATCGCCCATCCAAATGCGGGAGACGTGATCCCAGGAGCTGGCGCATCGCGGAAATTACGCTGGGCGGCGAAGGGCAAGGGCAAACGCGGTGGCGCCCGAATCATATATCTGTATGTCGTAATTGCCGCGCGCATTTACCTGCTCCGCTGTTATTCGAAGAACGTCAAAACAGACCTGACGGTGGATGAAAAAAAAGCATTGCGACACATTGCGGCTCATCTGAAAGGATTGCAATAAATGCCCAAGAAAGCGGCTGCCGAAAAACCGACTTTTGGAACGGACCTGATCGAGGCAATGAAGCTGGTACTGGCTCACCAGCGCGGCAAGATCGAACTGGAGCAGGTATGGCCGAGGCCTGTCGACATAAAGGCCATTCGCAAACTAGTTAAGATGTCGCAGACTGAATTCTCGCGAGCCTATCGCATCAGCAAGCGCGCGCTGCAGGAGTGGGAGCAGGGTGGACGTCAGCCGGATTCCGCTGCTCGTGCCTATCTTACCGTCATTGCTAAAGAACCGGCTGTTGTGCGTCGCGCCCTCGGCAGCGAATAGGTTGAAACATGCTTTCAAGTGACTCCCGCGCGACGACCGGATGCCGCGAACGACGTTTACCTTAGGTGTTTCCACGCTGCGGCGATCACAGCCACCATCGCGAGAACCATCAGCAGGATCTCAAAGACGCTCCAGATCGTAAACCTGATTTTGTCGAATTCGTTCTTCGTCGGAAACCGGAAGTTCATACATCCACTCGACCTATTGATTTCCTTCCGGGTCGCCTCTCGTTTGCCGTCCCTAAGTCGCGCCCTTTCCTCGCCGGGCCGATATGCTCCCTGGGCATCGATGCCTCTAGAAGACGCTCAGCGTCATTCCAGTTTGCGTCAATAATCACAGGCTGGCTGGCGCGCCATTGGATGTAGTTAAGAAACGACTGCGCCGAAATGGTCCCGCCCCGCTTGCCGTGCGGAATCGAGACCTTAAAGGTGTTGTCGTCCTCCTTTGTAATCGGGCGGATTGCGATCTTGCCGGTGACGGCGTCCCACAGTATATGAGCGAACTTCATCCCGACTCCAGCCAGAATATCGCCAGCGTCAGCGTTGAAGGCAATTTTTCCGCTGCGGATAGTCAACTGTGGTGAAGAGAACTTCGCCGCCTTATTGTGAAACAGTTCATACGCCATCTGGGACTACTCATAGAATATAGATAAGAATACAAAATAGTCAACCGCAGGGAGATTGATTTAGATTACCAGTTGGAGCTGATAGCGGAGTCAATAGCGGAGCCCAGCGACTCTGAGCTTGCAGGTGGCCGATTTGGGGTGTTTCAGCCTCCGCTCAATCCGTGTTTCTAGTCAGGCTCACCAGCATTCCGAAAAAGGCCACGCCAGCCGTCGCCAGTGCCCACGCTGCCAGCTGCCCCCGGTCAATCAGGCTGCCCGCGATAACCGGGCCGACGATTTGCGAAACGGACGTGATCGATTGCGTCAGCCCCAACACCACGCCCTGCTCGCGCCTTCCGGCCTGCTGCGTAATCAGCGATGTGACGGCGGGCCGGAGAACTCCGCTGCAGGAGTTCACGGTGCATGCGCCGAGCAGTCCCCCAACCGTTCGGGTCCAGGCGAGAAGGCCGTAGCCGGTCGCGCTGATCGCGAACCCAGTCCACACCAGCGTGCGCTCGCCGAGCAGCTTCACCAGACGGCCGATCAGCCCGCCCTGCAGGATGAGTCCCAGAAATCCAACCCACGCCAGGACGTAGCCGACTTCCTTGGCTCCGAACGGATGCCCGTTGAACGTGTATCGCCGCTGTGCGTAGAGCGCGAATCCTGAGGTAAACAGCGCAAAGGAAAACGCGAAAAAGAAAAACTGCCACAGCAGGCGACCCAGCTTCGGGCGGGCGAAATATTCGGCGTAGGATTTCCACTCGAGGATACTGAGGCGGCGGCCGCCGGGGCCGCTGTCGCCTTCGAGCATATGCGGCTCGGATTTCGGCAGAAGCGTTGCAGTGCAGACAATGCTCGAAGCAGAGAGAAAAGCCGCCGCGAAGATCGGATAAACCAGTCCATACTGAGCGAGGAATCCTGATATCGCGGGCCCGATGAGAAAGCCGATACCGAACGCAATGCCGATCACGCCGAACGATTTGGCGCGGTTCTCGGGTGTGGTCACGTCGGCGATATAAGCCTGGGCGAGAGATAGATTGCCGGCGGTCAGCCCGTCGATAATCCGCGACAGGAAGACCATCCACAGCGAACCGGCAAACGCGAGGATCAGGAAGCCGATGAGCGTCCCCAACTGGCTGACGATCAGCAGCGGCTTGCGTCCCATGTGATCCGACATCCGACCGAGAATGGGTCCGGCGATGAGTTGGCAGCATGCGTACGACGAGATCAGCAGACCAACGACGGTGGCCGACGCGCCAAAGTGTTCCGCGTAGAACGGGAGCAGCGGCAGGATGATCGTGAGGCCAAGGACGTCAACCAAAACGATCAGGAAAATGGGCAGAAGGGGGGAACGCCCCGCGGTCACTGCTTTGCCGTCTGCCATTCCTTCCAGTCTTTTGTGGTTGCCGCCGCCATTTTTTCCGCGGCCTTATGCAGCCAGTTCCCGTGTCTCTTGCCGAGATCGGCGCGGATCGCTTCCGTGCGCCGCGCTCCCAGATGCAGGTTCGCGGTTTCCCATCCCATGGCGTGGAGCAGCCGGGCTTCATCCTTCTCGCGCGGAAGAGCGGCCAAGTCGATTCTGGAACAGTCCGGCGCGAGACGCCTGACGATCCATTTGCCCTGCAGCCGAACGAACGGGTCGAGCGTTCGAACGGCCGTATCGAGAGCCTTCTGGTAACGGATTTTCTCGGAACCGCCGTTCTTTTTCAAAAGTCCGCGAGCCCAGTCCCAGGCGGAAGGCGCGAGCGCTTTGGCTTCGCGGCAAAGCATCCCGCCTTTATAATCGGCAAGGGCGACGAAGCGCTGACGCCCGAGACTTCCCAGACCTGCGATCCGATGGGCAATGCGCGGCTTCGAACATTCCCGGGGCATCATCCGTTCCAGGCCGCGGCGCGCGTTGCCGGGAATGCGGCCGGTATAGGTGGGCAGGGATTCCAGTTTTTGCCAATAAAGAGGTGGATCGCGCAAAATGGGTTTCACCATTTCGTACAACCATGCATGCTTCCCGCCGAGCACCCAGGGAAGCCCGCCCGCATCGAGGCAGGCCTTGTATCCGCCGAGGATGGCGCCGCAGGCATCCCGATGCGCGATCCTCAGCTGCTCGGTATCGATCGCCAGATGCGCGCTGGCGGCGAGGCGAATCAGATCGATGGTGTAAGGCATCCGGGTGACTTCGTCGAAGTCGTTCATCCCCCAGATGAGCCGGCCCTCGACGTCGCGCCATGTGCCGAAATTCTCCACGTGCAGATCGCCCACCGCGAGGAGTTCGGGAGCGTCGGCGCAATCCGCGCAGACTTCAGGGAACAGTTGAGACCAACGGTAAAAGGTGGCGCGGAAGAACGGAAAGATCGCCTCCCGCATCAACTTGTGCTTTTGCGCCAGATCCTCCGGAACGATTTCCAGTTCATGCGAAAGCCATTCTTCATAGGCTGCAGTCGACTTGCGAAAGTTCACGCGGTGATTGTACCGCTGCCCGTCATGTGGCGCTGATCTTTGGTACACGCGGCTTCCAGCCGCGTTTGGGCGTGGGAAAAAGGAAATGCGGCTCAAGCCGCGTGTACCAAAGACCGTCGGCGCTACACGAGCTTCGGAGTGATCATCCACCGCAGAGTGCCGTGTGGAACCGCGCCGAAGGTCTCGACATCGATCCGCACCATCGCCGCCTTCTTCATCTCGATGCGCAGCGCCGGGCTGGCGAGAAGGTAAGCGGCCAGATGGCTGAGCAGCGGTTCGTGGCCGGCAAGGAGAATGGCAGCTTCCTCGCGGTACGCGCGCAGCTCCGCCCATACTTTTTCGGGTGAGCCGTGCGGAACCAGCGTGTCGGTGCGAACGATGTCGCCTTTGAATTCGAAGCCCTGCACGGCGATCCGCGCCGTTTCGACAGCCCGCACATAGGGGCTCGAAATAATGAGCGACGGCTCCACGCCCGCGCGCCGCGCCGCCTTCACCACTTCGGCGGTTTTTCTCTTGCCCTCGTCCGTCAGTGCGCGATTCGCGTCCGGGCGTCCGGGTTTCGCGTCATCGGCGATCCCGTGGCGGAATAAATACAGCTCCATCAAACCAAACTCCGGGCGCCGTTCACCTTTTCCAGCTGCAAGGAACTAATACGGCGCTGCAACTCCTGGAATATCTTTTCGGGGGGCTTGCCGGCGTCGATGTCGATGAACCCGTAGCGGCTTGCCATGCGGTCGAGCGCACGAATCAGGCGCGTCTGATAGTTGACGAAACTCTCGTACATATCGTTGCCGAAGCGGCAGTCCATCCCGCTCTCCCAGTAGTCGAATGCGCCGCGCCCGATCACCACGCGCGAGACCAGATCCTTCACCTTCGCCCGCAGATAATAGACGGCGTGCGGGACCAGCCCAAAGCCGCAGACCCGTTCGATCCATTGCGGATCTTCGCCGCGGGCAATGGCGCGCGCCATGATGGAAAAGATATAGCGATCAGTGAGGACGATGAAGCCCGCCCGCAGCGCGGGGACGATCTCATTCTCCAGCCGGTCGGCAAAATCGGTCACGTAGTAGAGCGTCATCGTGACCGATCCCAGCGTGTTGCCCTCCTTCGCCTGCGCGATGCCCTTGCCCGCCAGCGCCGACCGGGCCATGCCTGTGTCCAAAACGGCGTGCCCCTCCTGCTCCAGCCAATAACGAAGTTGCGCGACCTGTGTCGAGCGCCCTACCGCGTCCGGTCCCTCTATCACGATGAGCTTGCCGGCGAGGTTCGTCGTATCGACGCCGGGCAGCGCCTCCGCATAGGGCTTGAGCGGCTTGGGAAGAGCCAGCTTGACGTTAGCGATCGCCATTGATCTCTCCGGGCGTTTGCCCGTTCAACGGCACAGGCGCGCGCAGCACTCTGGTCTTGAGGCTGCGCCCGAGTACCTTGAGGACGATGGCTCTCATCTGCCGCTGCTGATCCTCAATGGACTGCGTAGCGTCGATGACGTGGAACCCCATCTCCGCGGACATGGCTTCGTACTCGGCGAGAATGCGGCTCTGAAAGATCCGGAAACTCTCTTCCACATTGCCGCTGATCCCGAGATCCATGCCTGCTTCGTAGTATTTCAGGGCATCTCTTCCGCCCAGAATGCGGCTCAGCGCTACCTCGAGCGGCGTCTTGAAATAGAACGCGATGTTGGGCCGGATGGCGAAGCTGTAGAGATTGCGCACCCATTGCGGATCCACGCCGCGGGCAACGTCGCGCGCGAAGGCCGTGTAGGCGTAACGGTCGGCGCAGACGATGGCGCCCGCTCGTACCAGGGGAAGGATGTAGCGCTCCGTACGGTCCGCGAAATCGGTCGCATGGATGAGGCTGAAAGTGGTGGGAGTGAACATCTCTTTCCGCTTGCCGCGGCGCGTCGTGTCGTGCACCAACGGAGAAGAATTCCACTCACTGAACGCGACCGCATATCCGCTCGAACGGAGCCACCGGCTGAGGAGCGAGAGCTGCGTGCTCTTGCCCGAACCGTCGATTCCTTCAACGATAATCAGCTTGCCGCGATGCCGGTTGGGCGTGAACAGTGAGTCCATCGGGGGAGTAGGACAGCCGCTATTATAGCGAGGTGGTGTAGGGCGGACCCCCGGTCCGCGCGGGTCCCCCGGACCCGGAAGGCCGACGGGGGCGTCGGCTGCGGACCGAGGGGTCCGCCCCACAGCAGATGCAGACGGGGTGATGACACGGCCCCGGTATCATAGCTGAGAGACATGCCGCGCTACGCCTCGGTCGACATCGGCAGCAACTCTGTGCGCATGGAAGCAGCCGAGGTCGTCCCCGGCCAGGCTTCGCGCATTCTGGCTTCGGAAAGGCAAGTCACGCGCCTCGGCGCCAGCGTGTTCCGCACGGGCCGCATCAGCCAGGAATCCATGGATTTGATCTGCGGCGTGCTGGGCAGCATGGCGCAGCAGTATAAGCGGCTGGAGGTCAACGCCGTGCGGGCGGTGGCGACCGCGGCGGTACGCGACGCCGGCAATCAGCAGGAGTTCATCGCGCGCGCATCGGCCGCGCTGGGCACCGATGTCGAGATCGTCTCCGGCCAGGAAGAGGCGCGCCTGATTCACCTCGGCGTGAAGAGCCGCTGGCCGCATCCCAAAGAGCGGTTTCTGATCATCGACATCGGCGGCGGCAGCGCCGAGATCATTCTGAGCGAGAACGAGCGCATGGGCAAGGCATTTTCGAAACCGCTCGGGGCGTTGCGGCTGCAGGAACTGTTCCTGCGGACGGACCCGCCGCGCACCGCCGATCTGCATCGTCTCGACGAGTACATCGAAGAGCGAATCGGCTCCGCTGTGCGCCGACTGGGGCTGACGCACATCGATCGGGTGATCGGAACGTCCGCCACCGCTTCCGCCGTCGTCTGCGCCGTCAATCGAATCCCGCGCGCGCGCCGGGACGAATCCGACCGCAAGCGCGCCGCTACCGCCCAAATCCGAAAGTTCTACCGGGACGTTTCCATTCTCGATATGGGGGCGCGTCAGAGAATCACCGGCATCGGCCCGCGGCGCGCCGAAATCATCGTTCCCGGGACCGCGGTCCTGCTGCACATCCTCGAGGCCTTGCAGATGCCGGCGCTCTTCTATTCGGCTGCGGGCGTGCGCGACGGCATCATCGCGGATCTCGCCACGCGCGGTATCGACCGGGGGCTCAGCCAGCTTTCCGTCGACCAACGCAGCGTTGTGGAGGAGATGGCCGAACACTTCGGCGTCGCCCTGCGGCACGCGCGCAAAGTGGCCAGGCTGGCCAACGAACTCTTCCTCGGCTTTCAGAACGCTCACAGGCTCCCGGCGCATTTCGGACGCCTGCTGGAAGCCGCCGCGTATCTGCACGACACCGGGCACTATGTGAGCGATACGCGCCACCACAAGCATTCCTATTACCTCGTCGCGAACTCGGATCTGCCCGGTTTTACGCTGAACGAAAGGGAAATCATCGCCAACTTGTGCCGGTACCACCGCAAAGCCCTTCCCACTCCCGAGCACGAAAATCTGCAATTTCTCGACGTCGAAGATCAGCGCGCCATAACGTATCTGATCCCACTGTTGCGGATGGCGGACAGCTTGGACCGCAGCCACGGGCAGCGCATCCGTTCGGTGGAGTGCCGGCAGCGCGAGAGTGATTTTCTGATCACTCTGAATGTCGCTCCCGATACCGATATCGATCTGGAAATCTGGGCGGCGGAACGGCTCGCGGAGGTTTTCCGTCAGGTCTATAACAAGCCGACGGCGATCGTGCGCGCATGATTAAGGCGCCTAATTTTCTCGATCTGGAGTGGTTGGACCATGGTTTCGGGATGCGGGATTCCGTCCTGCCGGACGACATCCGAACGGTCAAACAAATACACTCCGGCATTGTTTTGGATGCGGCGGTTTTGGATGCAGGAGCGCCGGCAAGCGAAGCCGACGCGCTGATCTCCGACCAGGCCGGGGTGCTCGTGGGAATCAAAACCGCCGACTGTGTGCCGATCCTCATAGTCGACCCTTCGACACAGGTGGTTGCGGCAATTCACGCAGGTTGGCGCGGTTCGGCGGAAAACATTGCCGCCGCGGCGGTGCGCCGGATGGCCGCTCAGTGGAACGCGCGCCCTGAAAACCTGCGGGCGGCGATAGGCCCCGCGATCGGCGTCTGCTGCTACGAAGTAGGTCCGGAGGTGGCGAGCCAATTTGAGCGGTGGTTTACCACCAGAGCGGATCGGCATCTGGACCTGCCGGCTATCAATGAAGCGCAACTGCGCGCCGAAGGCGTAACCGACATCTGGAAATCCGGCCAGTGCACATTCTGCATGCCGAACAGGTTTTTCTCTTTCCGCCGGGAGCGCGCGCATGCCGGGCGCATGGTGTCATTTATCGGGTTGCAAAAATACGTCGGGCGGACCATTTAGCTTATTCAAGCCCAAGTCCGCCCGGAAAACCATCAGACGTTTGAAGAGTTTTGGATTCTAGGCCGCGCTCGCGAACAAGTCCGCCGAGTCCTCGACCTCGATCTCGTGACGGTCGACCTGCTCCTGGCACTTGATGCAGAACGCCGCCCACGGCACTGCGTTGATGCGCTTCGGCGAGATGTCTTCCTCGCAGTGCAGGCATACGCCATACGAGCCGTCGGCAATTCGGGCAAGTGCCCGGCGAATCTGCCGCAGCATATTCGAATCCCGGTCCAGATTGCGAATCGCCAGCTCGCGTTCGCCCGCCAATTGCACTTCATCGAGAGCGTCGGGCGCCTTCTCGATGGCAATTTCGTCCCGGTTGCGAAGCGAACCGCTCAGTTCGCGCTGCTTCGTTTCCAGTATGGTTTTAAATTTCTCCAGTTCAGCCTTGGTCATTTCAACTCCCTCGTCTCCAAACGTCTCCGTGGTTTTCTGTCTTGTTTTCTCTACTGTGGTAAAGACGAAAATTCGCTATCAAAGTTTCAAATAACTATCAGTGGCGGCGCGCCGGACTTTTTCTCAGCTCCAGCGGTTTTTTATTTCCGCACCTCACGCTTCACACCAACAAGCAACTGTCATGCCAAAAGGTTGAAGCCCTCCAAGTTTTGTATAGACTACCGCAATCCGGCGCTGGCGTCTATTACTCCGAAGATTAATTTTCGTAAGTTAATTTCTTCTAATGCCTGGGGATAGCCGGGTACTACTCAGTACCAGGTACCAGCCCCGATTCTCGTCCGCCGGTCCGCGCCGCTTTTCCGGCCAGCGAGGGCGGTACAAGAAACTGACGGCGGAAACAGTTTTCCGTCCCGCCGATTTCTTGTGTCCGCCGGTGGACTTCCATCCACCGACGAGAATAGATGCACCAAGCCACCCATCAGTTGCAAGACACCTTGAGCAGCGCGGATACTACTTGGAACCCAACAGGTGAGCGATCAGCAGACTGGCCGACTTCGGAGTATACCACAAGCCCAATGACGAACTACAGAAGATCCGGGCCGTCTTTCTCGGGACGACGCTGCAGCAGAATGGCGCCAGCTAGTCCGGCGAGCGTACACAACAGCCCGGAGTAAACCGAAAATGGGCGATACTTCATCGTCACTGTGTGACGGCCGGCGGGCACAATCACGCCCCGGATCGCCGTGTTGACCTTCCAGATATCGACCGGATTCCCGTCAACCTGGGCCTCCAGCCGGGATACCAGCTGTCGCTGATCACGAGCAGCCCCCGGCACGACATCTCGACCTGGACCTGAAGCGACGAGGTCTTGTCGTCGACAGCTGCAACGTGGTCCGCTCCGTCGCAGGAGTCGAGCTGGGGTGTCGATCCAATAGTCAGCGCCGTCGTGCGCAAATCGAACGGCCTGTTCCTGACCATTTCCGCGCCGTTCCTCTCGTCGGGGGCGACAACGGTCTGATGCACCGTCCAGGCGCGCGGGAAGGCATCAGGATCGTACCAGATCTTAATGCCGCTCCTTCCGGTAAAGACATCCTGGAGACCGGCGCGGATCGGCGTACGACTCAGCGAGTAATTCAGGCCATACATACGCCCAACCCGCTCGTCCCACCCACTGCCTAAGGCGACGCTCTCGGTGAGGATGCTGGCGCCGTAGGCGTTTGCGGTGTCCATCCTGTACCAGTCGCCGAAATTGAAGGGAACGTCTTTGTCGTTCTTCTGAATCCGCTTCGGATTCGGCTGCGCTCTCAGCCAGTCTGCCAAGTCCTGGGTATCGAGAAGGCCTTTAACCATCGCCATGCGGTTGGCGTCGCTCACATGTGCCCAGCCCCAACTCACCTCATTGCCTTGTTCGACGACCACCAGGAGGCCGACCATAGCCAGTGCCGACCGACGCCGCAGGGAATCCCGGCTCCATGCCTGGTACACGCCGGCGAGCAGAAGGGCTATCACGGCGGTCATAACAGGCCGTTGGTCGCCGTCGACCAGGCTGTTCCCGTTCAGGGCCGGCTTCAACGGGCCTATAACGAAGATCAGACCGAATATGGCCGCCCCGAACCATACCAATACCCGGACCGTTTGGCGCTCCCGCGCCGGTTCCGGACTCGAAAAGACAATCTCCGCTCCCATCGCGGCGAGCGCGGCCACCGCGAATTGAAACAGGAAAAGCGCCGCGATCGGCTCGCGAGACTTCTCGACTAAGGGCACCAGCACATACAACAGACCGTACAATGCATCGTTGCGAGCCATGGCGTAGAGCAGCGCGGCAATCCCCAGAAGGGTGAACAGCCGAACCTCCCTGCGCCGAAAGCCGCTCCGGACCGCGACAGCGGCGAGGGTCAGGCCTACCATTCCCACGAACGGATCGGCAAAGGTACCGCTGCCGCCGAATATCGCTATGTGAAGCAGATCGGGTGGCCTGAGGCTGCCTTGCTCGTGTTCGGGAACCGGTATTCTGTCCTTCCATGTCTTTGTACCGCTTGCCGTCCAGCGTGTGGAGATTTTTCCGTACTCAATGGCCGGCAGCGTTTGCACTGCGCTGACCAGCGCCATTGCGGCGAACAAAACCAGCATCCGCATGGCGGCCGCACGTCGATCCCCTTGTCGCACGATGGCGGCGAGCCCAACTCCCGCGACTATCAAAGTCAGCATGACGGCCGGCTCGTGATGGCCGCACAGCCAGGAGACTCCAAGCATTACGCCCGCCCACGCGGCACTTTTCAGAGGCGCGCGCCCCCTCAGCGAGCGCAGCAGAAAAAGGAACACCAAAGGCGTCATGATCGCGGATCCAAGGTGATTGGGCCACACTGTGTTGCCGTAGACACCCATGGTGGCAAAGAGAACGCCGCCGATTACCGCTGGCGCCGCCGAACAGCCCAGTTCACGAAACAGACGCCACGCAAAGAGCCCTCCTATGCAGTGGAGCAAGACGAACCACAGCTGAACATAGAAGAACTGGACCTGGCCGTTGTGCAACGGCGCCAACGCCAGCAGAAACGTGAATGGACTGGTAATGGCCGGCTCCACCTGACCGATCGGCGGCTCCCCGAACCACTCGTAGGGATTCCACAGCAAAATCGACCAGTGGCGAATCGCAAAGATCACGGGCTCCAGACGCGGCACCACCTCATACGCCAAGTCGGGGTTGGCGAGAAAAGTGTACTGCTTCGTCAGGGCAAGCTTCCAGAAAACCGTGACGATTCCCAAGACAACAACAGCGGGTTCACGGACAGATCGAATGAGTTCCGACAGCCCCGGCAGTCGGGCCTGTGTTGCCGCTGGCCGCGAAAGTACTCCGCTACCTGGCACTGATACCCACGGAGGCTGCGATGACGCCCAGCTCCCGTTTGTCGCCATCCGGCTGCATGGTTTTGTCGAGCGCGAAATCGACCGTGACGGATTCGGCGGTCGGTTGGGAAGCGGGAACGTCCGCGCTGAAGACGTATGCTCCGGGCGCATTGTAGGTGACCGATTTCAGAGCCATCCCGTTGATTGAGGCGGCCAGCGTAATGTTTTTGTCTTTTTGAATGACCACATCCGGGATGGTGAAAGAGAATGACAGGGTAGCGCCCTTCTGGCCGGCTCCCGGCGGCGTTGGCAGGCGAACGGAGAACTTGCCCGCTGTCCAGCGCCAGGCGTTGTTTTCGATCTGATAAAACCCGCTCAGCAACTGCACGGCGGCACTGGAATCGTTCATCGAGACGGTCGACACGAGGCGTGCAGCGGAGGGCTCCCCGGTGACCCGGTCTTGTTTGCCCGTGCAGGCGCTGCCGGCCAGACCGAGGAGTAACGTAAGGCAGACGCCAAGTTTTTTAGTCTCCAATTTTTTCCACCTGAACCAAACAACTATAGAACGTCGGACCGCCCCCCTTGTCGGTGAGCCGTTGGGAGGTCAGCATGTTCACTGAATTTCCGTCCGGCGCCAGCTTCGGCCAGCGAACGGCGGGGACGCAGACGACGCCGCTGGCGATGGTTGGCGAAACCTCCGCGAGCAGTATGCATTGGCCGCGATCGTTGAACACGCGCACGGCATCGCCGGTCGAGATGGTGCGGGGCGCCGCGTCGGCGGGATGCAGCTTGAGAGACGAGGTTTGGCAATCGGTGTCGGGGCGGATCCCGAAAGTCGAATTCATGCTGTCGTCGTTCTTGGGGGAGATCATTTCGAGCGGGAAGCGCGCGAGCAGATCCGGATTGCCCAGGCGCGATTCGACAGGCGGCTGGTAGTCGAGCGTTTCGGCGTGGAATTCGCACTTGCCGGAGGGCGTGCCGAATCCGCCCTGAGCGAACGGCAGGAACGGATCGCCGATATTGAGACGCACGGAGTGCTCGCGGTCGAGTTGCGCGAGCGTGATGCCGTCTATAAAAGGATGCCGGGTATCGAGCAGCGTCCGGATCATGTCGTCGTCGGTGTCCTGGAAGCAGGGATCTTCGAAACGCATAAACGAAGCCAATCGGCGGAAGATTTCCGTGTTCGGGAGGCACTCGCCGGGCGCTTTCAACGCGGGGCGGGCGAGTTGCAAGTGATAGTGGCCGTAGGCGAAGTAGAGGTCGGTATGTTCCAGAAAAGTGGTCACCGGCAGGACGATGTCGGCGAAATCGGCGGTGTCGGTTTGGAATTGTTCGAGGACGACGGTGAACAGATCGTCGCGCCGCAGGCCTCCGCGGACAGCGTGCTGGTCGGGCGCGATGGCGGCCGGGTTCGAATTGTAGACTACGAGGGCCTTGACACACTGGTCACCCCTCGGCCCGTCAATTTCCGTGAGAATCCGGCCCAACTCCGTCATATTCAGGATGCGAGCTTCGCGCTTCAGCGGTGAGGCGAATTGCAGGTCGGGACGTTCGAGGCCTGTCCTGTTGACCTGGAATGCCTGCGAAGTGGAAAGCTGGACGCCTCCGCCGGGATATTTCCACGCCCCGGTCAGGGCGGGCAGCAGCCCGACAGTGCGCGCCGACATAGCCCCGCGCTCGGAGCGCTGCACGCCGTAGTTCAGGCGGATCACGGCAGGATGCGTGGTGGCGTATTCGCGCGCGAGTTGCACGATATCTTCCGGGGCGAGGCCGGTCAGTTCGGAAGCTCGTTGGGGTGTCCACGGACGGACACGGTTTTTCAGATCTTCGACGCCCAGCGTGTGCTGTTCGACATAGGCGCGGTCTTCGAGGCCTTCGGACACGATGACGTGCATCATGGCGAGGGCCAGCGCGGCGTCGGTGCCGGGGCGGATGGCGTAGTGGCGGTCGGAGAGTTTTCCGGTACGATTCTGGTGCGGATCGATGGTGTAGAACTTCGCTCCGTTGCGGCGGGCTTCAACGATGAAAGGCCAGAGGTGGACGTTCGTGCCGAGGATATTCGCGCCCCAGGCGATGATCAGTTTGGCGTGGCGGAACTGCTCGGGTTCGACGCAGTGACGGACGCCCAGGGCATCGATCATCCCCGCCATGCCGGCGGAGGAGCAGATGGTGCGGTCGAGCCGGGATGCGCCGAGGCGGTGGAAGAAACGGCGGTCCATGCCGGAGCCGTTGAGGTAGCCCATAGTGCCGGCGTAGCTGTAAGGCAGGATCGATTCGGGGCCGAATTCGTTGGATATGGAATTGAGCTTTTCGGCGATTTCGCCGAGGGCTTCATTCCATGAGACGGTGATAAAACGGCCTTCACCTTTGGCGCCGATGCGGCGCAGGGGATGTTGCAGGCGCGCGGGGGAGTATTCGCGTTCGAGATAGCGCGCTACTTTGCCGCAGAGGAAGCCGCGGGTGACGGGGTGGGCGGGGTTGCCGCGCAGCTTGGAGCCGCGGCCGGTACCGTCGACGTCAATGAGGAGGGAACAGGCGTCCGGGCAATCGAGCGCACAGACGGAGTGGTGCGCCACTTTAAGCTGGCTGTCTTTAAGCTGGCTGTCGTTAACCTGGCTTTCGACGTGCATGTTTGATTGTAGTAATAGTTTCCGGCTTCAAAACGCCGACGACAAGATCGTCAGCGCCACAATTTCAAACGTCGCCTTCTGTGTCGGCGGAGCAGATACGGCCGCTGGGTTTCCAGCCACGCGATTGTCATACGGACAAGCCGCTTGAAAAGGCGGCTGCAGCCGCGATTGGCCGCCCCACGTGAGGCGTTGGGGGGTGGTTCAGGTGCCGAGCGCGAAGCCGACGAAAATCCTTGTTACACTGAATCGTTTCCGGGACGTGCGTACCATGGCGTGGTCCGAGGCGTTGAGTCCCGCTCTCCGCATGGCTGGTCCCCGCAGCACAACCGAAAGAAATCCTGTAACTTTTCCCCCAATCGGCAGTACTCCTGATTGAAGAATGACCACGGCGGAGCCCGGCACCGATCACGAACGAATGGCGGCGGTCGCGCGCGGCAATCTTGACGGCATGAATGAGATTTATCAAAACCGGCACAGGCCGCTGTTTCGCTTCTTCTTCCGCCTGACGAGCCGGCAGACGACGGCCGAAGATCTGGTTCACGAGGTGTTCCTGCGCATGATTCGCTATCGGCACACTTTCCAAGCCGAACCGGAAGGCGAAAAAGCCGCGGGCGCTTTCGAAGCCTGGATGTACCGCATCGCCCGCAATACCCTGGCGGATCACGCCCGGAAGCATCGCCACGAAATCGCACCCGGCGATGGCGAACTGGAATCGATTGCCAGCAACCGGCCGACGCCTTTCGAAACCGCGGCGAAGCGGCAGGATCTGGCCCTGCTCCACCGCGCCCTGCGCGAACTCCCGGAAGACAAACGGGAGTTGATCGTCCTCACGCGTTTTCAGGGCCTCTCATATGAGCAGATCGGCCGTATTCTCGGCTGCGAATCGGGCACGGTGAAAGGACGCGTCTTCCGCGCCATGAAGGAACTGGGATCTATCTATTCGGATTTGTGTAAGGAGAAAGCATCATGATCTGCAGCCATGCGAAGGAACTCATGGCGGCTGCCTGGCAGCGGGAACTCAACACCCCGGAACAGGCGGCGCTTCAACAGCATCTCGAAACCTGCGCCGAGTGCAGCACGGAAATGGCGTCGCTCGGGCTTTTGTGGGAACGGCTGGCCGATATGCCCGCACCGGAACCGAGCCAGGCCCTCGATGCGCGATGGCAGTCGACGCTCGAAACGCTGGTCACAGCGAACAAGCAACCGGCTTCGCGAACCTGGTCGCTCGCGGACTTCTGGCCGCGCAACCCGCTCTGGCAGGCGGCAGTCGCGTTGGCCTGCCTGTTGATCGGCATCGTTGCGGGCGCAAACCTGCCGAGCCGCAATAACGAGATCGCCAAGCTCCGCGAAGAGATAGCCGGAACCCGCGAAATGGTGGCGCTCTCGCTGCTGCAGCAGCAGTCCGCCACGGAGCGGCTTCGGGGAGTGGATTACACCGGACGCCTGAAGACCATGGAACCGGAAGTGGTTGCGGCGCTGACCCAGGCTGTAGCCCACGATCCGAGCGTCAACGTCAGGCTTGCGGCGCTCGATGCTCTGAGCAACACCGCCGTAAGCAAATCTCCGGGCAATCGGGGCGTTCTGCAATCGCTTACGCAATCTCTGCCCCGGCAGGATTCACCGATGGTTCAGGCCGCCTTGATCGACTACCTCGTGGACGCCCGGGATCGCCAGGCGGTGGGAACGCTCCGGCAGCTCGCGGCGCAACCAGACCTTAATCCAGCCGTTTTGGAGCGCGCCCGCTTCGCGCTGCAGCAACTCGGCCAGTAACTATTTTTCAGGAGAGCAGAATGTATTACGAAAAAATCGCCATAGCGGTGGCCGCGTGCGCGCTCGTTACCACGGTCCTCGATGCATCGCGCAACTGGCACAGCGAAGCTCATGAGCCATTCCACTACACTTTTTCAAACGACAAAACTCTCGATGTCGATAACGTGGACGGAACCATTCAGGTGGTGGGCGACGCTGGAAGTACGATCCGGGTCGAGGGCGAAAGAATCCTTCGCGCGCAGGACCAGCAGGCGCTCGATCGCGCCAAACGCGATGTCAAACTCGATGTCAACGAGAAGGACGGCATCGCCCAGCTTTACGTGAACGGCCCGTTCCGCCACAACCAATCGACCGAGGATCACGGCTTCCACATTCACTTCGACGACCACGAATATGAAGTGACCTATAACTTCACCATCCACGTGCCGCGCGACACCGGCTTGCGCC
>Ga0209167_10001122_pt1 | contig 16459 bp, 12 predicted proteins | sample Coa_R1_9_FD_187154 | JGI IMG/M metagenome (GOLD analysis project Ga0209167, IMG submission 187154) | Surface soil microbial communities from Centralia Pennsylvania, which are recovering from an underground coalmine fire - Coalmine... | ecosystem: Environmental > Terrestrial > Soil >... | reverse complement strand
GGTGCGTCAGCATCAGATGTTGCAGTAGGCAGTGGGAAACGGCCCGGCAAACCGCCGGGCCTCTTCTTTTCTGCGGGTTGGGTGGGTTGCCCGGGCGCGGCCGGGGTTTGCGCCTGGAAAATCTGCGGCCTATACTTTCTTAGGAACTCCGTGACGAACGTGCTTGGGCCTTTGCTTGGCCGGGAATTCGGGCAGCGACTGACTCGCGCCCGGGAGCGAACATGCCTTTATCCGCAGTGATCGTGGATGATGAGCAACTGGCCCGCGACGAACTCGCCTACCTGCTCAAGAGCGCTGGCGACGTGGACGTCGTCGCCCAGGGCAAGAACGGCCTGGAAGCGATCAACCTGATCAAGGAACATAACCCCGACCTGGTTTTTCTGGACGTGCAGATGCCGGGTCTGGACGGTTTCGGCGTCATCAAGAAGCTGCTCGACAAGAAGCTGCCGCTGCCCAAGATTGTCTTCGCCACAGCCTTTGACCAGTACGCGGTAAAGGCGTTTGAAGTCAATGCCGTGGACTACCTGCTGAAGCCTTTCGATAAGAAGCGGGTGGCGCAGTCGCTGCAAAAAGCGCGCGCCAAGCAGGATGGCGATACCCTTCCGGCGGAAAAAATTGACGCCCTGGTGCGCATGCTCGAGTCGCAGAAGCAGCCCTCCACGAAAATTCTGCTGAAGACCGTGGGGCGAATGTTTCTGGTGGACCAGCGGGAAATCTGCTATGCCTGGATCGAAGACGGCGTAATCTCCGTGGTCACGGGCGGCCCCAATAGCATGGAGGGCCAGTCCAACTGCCGCACCCTCGAGGAACTGCTGGACAGCCTGGACGGCAACCTTTTCTGGCGCGCGCACCGGTCGTATCTGGTGAACATCAACCGCATCCGCGAAGTCGTCCCCTGGTTCAAGAGTTCCTACCAGTTGCGCATGGATGACCGCAAGCAAACCGAGATTCCGGTCAGTCGGGCGCAGACGAAACGTCTGCGGGAGCTGTTCGGCCTATAGCGCCGGCGCGCTGCTTTCCTTCCTCCCGAAAACATCGTCTCAGGAAATAACCCGGAGAGCGGCTTGACCAGCGGCCGCCCTCCGGCTTCAGGGGGAAGATCAAAGGGCGGTCAGACCGCAAGCGCCTCCAGCGCCGAGCGGTCGCGAATCACCAGATTCGAGCCCTCGAACTGAATCAATCGCCGCTTTCTCAGATGACTGAGCAGGCGGGTTACAGTCTCCCGCGAGGAACCGATGCGTTGAGCCATCTCCTCATGCGTCATGGCAAGAGGAACGCGCAGCTCGGTCTCGCCTTCGCGCTGCAGCGATTGCGAGAGCAACAGGCGGGCCAGCTTGCCGGTCGAAGAGCGGGTGAGCACCAGATCGTGGATGTCGCGATAGGCGGAGTGAAATTCGCGGCTGAGCGAGTGCGCGGCGCGCATGCTGACCTCGCCGTAGGTTTGCATCAATTCGAGCAGCGATTCGCGATCCACGAAGTTGAGTTGACAGGGTGAGGCGGTTTCCGCCGTGGTTTCATAATTGCCGCCGGAAATGGCGGCGCTGAGGCCCAGAGGCTCCCCGGCTTCGGCGGTTTTCAGAATCAGAATCTTGCCTTCGCGCGAGGTCGTCGAGAGATTCACCCGCCCGGAGCACAAGACGAAGATGCCGTGGGGCGTCTGCCCCTCGACGAACAGGATGGCTCCGGCCGGCAGCGTGCTTTTATGACTGACCTGATCGAGCGCGCGCACGATGGGCGGCGGGAAGGCGCAGAAGAAACCCGGGCGCGAACACGTGCAGGTGGTGCAGTTCTCGATGATGGGCAGCCCGTAGGGGGATTTCATCTCTTCCACTCCGTCGGATCGTTTGGAGTTGGCTGGCCAGGCGGGGGCGGCGGAGGGAGCACCGCCGCCCAGGTGACGGGAACCAGCCAGCAAGGCGCGGGCATGGGCTCGCGTATCAGGGTGAGTACTCTGCGCGGCCGCCAGCAACTCCCAGGCCGAACTGGGATTCTCGCGCTTCTCCCAGTCCACCAGACAGGCGAAGAGGTAGAAAGGATCCACCTCGCAAGGGTCGGGCGAGGTAGAAGTGCAGGCAGCGGCTGTCGGGGTGACATCCTTCTGCGGGCCCCTCTGAAAACCCTTCCGAACATACTGCTCAACATCGGCGCGCAGAGCAATCTGTACCGAAAGGGGACGTGCCGGTGGGTAAGGACCCACCAGAGGTTTGTGCGCAGGCTCGAGGCTACCCAGCGCTCGTCCGAAGATAGTTGGGATTGAGGGTGCATAGCGTTTCACTAAAAGCACAAAGGCTCCGAGTCCATGGGCCGGCAAGCCGGCGCCGTATTACCGGGAGGGCTGGTCTTCGCCCATGGCGGAGTGAATCGCCCGGCCAGAGGTGAAGTAATACCGTTATTGCACTTTGGGTTCCGAAATGGTTCGAGCATTCGGGTCTCGGGATTTCCCTTATTTCGGATGGTTTTTTGTAAACGCGTGAAAACGCAGCATCTGATCTCTGCCGACAACTCGGCAAACTGCCGATTAGAGATCCAGTAGCGTCAGTTAGTGAGTCCAACGCTGGAACGGTTTGCTCATCTCGATCCCTCCGGGGCAAAAGCTGCCCCAGAAAGCAACGGCCTTATCGGAGCGCTCATGGCCTTGCGCCGCCCCAAAATCGAGTCTTTCAGCAAACAACAAAACCGATGCGATTGCTGCAGAAAAGCGTCAAGTCAAATCCGGTTAGCGTTTCGGATGGGAAGTACGTTTGCGGCTGAGTCCGAGCCGGTTCATCTTGGATTGCAAGGTAGTTCGTTTCAGGCCGAGGCGCTTGGCGGCGCCATCCGGTCCGGAAATGACGCCGCCGGTTTCATTCAGCACCTCGAGAATATATTCTCGCTCGGCGCCGTCCAGAGTGTGATCTTGCGCCTCGACCGATCCGGACACAGGCTTGCGTAATTCGAACAGCGGCACGCGTAGCGTCCGACCGTCGCTGAGGATCAGCGAGCGTTCCATCAGATTCTCGAGTTCGCGCACATTTCCCGGCCACGACCACTCCGTAAGAGCCTTCATGGTTTCGCTGGGAATGGTTTCGACATGACGCTGCATGCGGGCAGCGAACTGGCGAACAAAATGACGAACCAGGAAAGGGATGTCTTCGCGCCGTTCGCGCAGAGCCGGCAACCGTATGGGAAACACGTTGATGCGGTAGAACAAATCGTGGCGGAATTGGCCTTGGCTAACGCTGCGCGCGAGATCGCGATTGGTGGCGGCGACCAGACGCACGTTGACCTTCTGTGTGCGCGTGCTGCCCAGGCGCTCGAACTCCTGATCCTGGAGAATGCGGAGCAGTTTGGGCTGCACTTCCAGCGGAATGTCACCAATCTCGTCGAGGAACAAAGTGCCGCCGTCGGCCAGTTCCATGCGGCCGATCTTGCGCGCCACGGCCCCGGTGAAGGCTCCCTTCTCGTGGCCAAAGAGTTCGCTCTCCAGCAGTCCGGTAGGAATGGCGGCGCAGTTGAGCTTGACGAATTTGCGGTCGTGGCGGCGGCTGAGGCGGTGAATGGCGCGGGCAATCAGTTCCTTGCCGGTACCGGTTTCTCCCAGGATCAGCACGGTAGCGTCGCTGGACGCAACGATTGCCACCTGATCAAGTACGGTGCGCAGTGCGAGGCTGTCGCCGACGATCTCGTCGAACTGACCGCCGACGGGGACGTCACCTTCCAGATATTTTCGCTCGTCCGCAATGCGGTCATGCAGGGATGCGATCTCGTCGGCCAGGCGGTGGTTTTCGATGGCCAGCGCCAGCTGCGATGCCACCTGGTTCAGCACAATCAAGTCGTCGGGATGAAACGCCTCACTGCGGGTGCTGCCGAGCACCAGCATCCCGAACGGGCCGCCGGGCCGGGGCAGCGGAACGCAGCACAGAGACTGGATTCCTTCCAGCAGGAACTGGCGGGCGCCTTCGGTCTCGGAAATCTGCAGTTCCCACTTCGAGTAGATGACGGACGTGCCGATCTGGAAGGCCCGCCCCGGCGGGCTGTCATGCCCCGAGACGGCCACATTCCCAAGCAATCCCTTGCTGAGCGGGAAGTCAAGCGCCTGCCGCACCAGCAAGCCGGTGCTGGTGTCGTGAAGGGCGTAGCTGGCGTACTCCTGATGCAGCAGCCTTCGCAGACGGGCAGAAATGCTCGGGAAGGTCTGCTTCACATCCCAGTTGGCGGCTACGATGTCGCTGATTTCGCCGAGCGCCCGTCGATTTTTTGTGTCCACCTGCGAGGGGGTGGAACTGGAGGATTGACGAGAGGACTGAGGATTAGAGATTCCTGTACTCTCAGACGCAGGATAGCCAGGAGAACGGGCTTCAGAAACCATACCGAAGCCTCAGGATCGCACGAACGGGATCTACCCGACGGCGCGAAAGAGACCTCGTGGCCGAAGCGAAGAAAGCGAGCCTCAGAACGGGGTAGATTGCGTGGGGCCATCCGGGGCGAAAAATCATCGGCGGATACACCTGGACTCCAGCGGCCGCCTGCCCCCCAGAGCGGCCCACGTTTTGCCGACTTTCTGCGCTGATTATACCCATAACGTCAAGCCGGGCAGGAGGTCAGCGGAGGTTTTTCCGGATTTCGTAACAGCGGCTTTTGCCCGGCCTATAATTCCGACGTGGCCCGGGGATGGGAAAGCAAGGCGATTGAAGCGCAGCAGGCGGACGCGGCGGAGAAAAATGCGGTGCGGCGTCAGCCGCTCACTACGGAGCAGGCGGCCCGGCAGCGGGAACGAGAAACTCTGGAACTGGCGCGGCGAGGCGTTCTGCAGCAACTCGAAAGCAGCCTGAATGCGCGACACGCGCAACTGCTGCGCAACGCCCTGCGGGAGTTGGATGAAAAGCTGAAGCGGACCGAGTAAAAGCTAGGGCTTCCGCGGGTGGGTGGAGAAGAATTCCCAGACCGTATTCTGCGTGCCCGCCGGCCACTGGTGAGTGACGCCGATTTCGCGTACCGCCTTCACTTCGACTCCGCCGTTGCAGCTGACCGCGTCGAGACCGTCAACGCCCGGGGTGGGCTGTCCGTTAGTGCACAATTGAGGAACTGAATCCGTGCAGCCGTTGGCCGAACGCCAGTAGGTTGTGGTCTGGTCGAGCGAGGCGATGTCCCACTTCATTCCCCACAGCGGATAATCGCCCCCACAGTAGGGCACGGTGGGGTCGGCGTCTCCGTTGAGCGCCAGCACGGAAACCGGAGTGGTGGTCGCGGGCAAGGTGTAGGTGCCTTTCAGAGGCACCACGTCTACTTGTCCCTCGGCGGACGCGATGGCGGCAATCTGCGACGAAAAATCAATGCCGAGCCGGTGCGCCATTATCGCGCCGGAGGAAAATCCGGTGACGAAGACCTCGTTGGGATTCACCGCGTATTGTCCGCTCAGGCTGTTGATCAGCGAGCCGATGAAACCGCTGTCGTCGGGGGGAACCGGGAACGACGAGTTGGTGAAATAGGCGTCCCAATACCAGAATTTGGAGTGTGCATTGTAGGTCGCAATCGGCCAGACGGCGATGAAGCCTTTCTCGTCCGAGAGCTTTTCAAAGGGCTTGAGCTGGAACAGCGCGGGCGAAGTGACGTTGAAAACCGTGGGATGCAGAATGAACAGCAGCGCCGGATTCGTCGGCGTCTTCAGCGGAACATAGACCCAGTAAGTGCGCGTCAGGTTGTTCCAGGTGGTGGTGTATTCCGTGAGCGCTCCGGTCTGCGCCGACAAGGACGCGGCAACCAGCAGAAAAGAGATCAGAAGCTTTCTCACCGTAGCTCCATTCAGAATTTCCAGACTCGGGAATCGCACGAAATTGCCTTCGAGAAAAAACTGGTTGGGGAGTAAACCGAACTCGAAAACCGCTGACAGAACCTGCAAACTGGCTCGATTATAGCCGCATATGATCGCCTGAAACGTACGATTTTAGGGACGTGAAAGATGCAATTTCCTGCATACGACGGCTGTCCCAGAGGGAGGTCCCCGGCTCGCGAAGAGGAGCTCGGACCCTCGGGAGCACACCTGAGAAGCCTGACATGTGCCGTATAATCAATGTTCTTATGACTGCCTACGTCTACGTTTCGCTGAAGAAGAGTGTGCTCGATCCGCAGGGCAAGACGATTCAGGGTGCCCTGGCCAAGATGGGCTACAAGGGACTCGAGAGCGTGCGCCAGGGCAAGTACTTCGAACTGACGCTCGACGGCGGAATCTCTCGCGAGGCGGCGCAGGCGGAAGTCGAACGCATAGCGCGCGAAGTGCTCACCAACCCGGTCATCGAAGAGTTCCGCTTCTCCCTGAGCGAGTAACTTCGGGAAACTTCTGAGGTATTTCCATGTGCGGCATCGTCGGCTACGTCGGCAAGAAGAGCGTTGTCCCTATCATTCTGGACGGCCTGCGGAAGCTGGAGTATCGCGGCTATGACTCGGCGGGCATTGCCGTAGCCGGCAACGGAACCGGATTGCAGATACGGCGCGCCGAGGGCAAGCTGCGCAATCTGGAAGAAGCCATCCGGCAGAAGCCGCTCGACGGCACCTATGGCATCGGCCACACCCGCTGGGCCACGCATGGACGTCCCACGGAAGAAAATGCTCATCCGCATCGTGATTGCACCGGCAAGATCGTGGTGGTGCATAACGGGATCGTCGAAAACTATCTCTCCCTGAAAAAGAAGCTCATTGAGGAAGGTCACAAGTTCACGACCGAGACCGACACGGAAATCATCGCCCACCTAGTGGAAAAATATTCGAAAGCTTCAGGCAACGGCAAGCCGGTGGCGCTTGAAGATGCCGTGCGCCAGGCGGTGAAGGAGCTCAGCGGCGTCTTCGCGCTGGCCGTGATTTCAACCGACGATCCCGACAAGATTGTGGCGGCGCGCAACGGACCGCCGGCCGTGATCGGCCTCGGCAACGACGAATATTTTGTAGCCTCCGACGTGCCGGCGATTCTGTATCACACGCGCGACATTTTCTTTCTCGCCGACGGTGATATGGCTGTGGTGACGCCCCATGGCGTGCACCTGACCGACTTTGACGGCAGGCCCATCCAGCGCCAGCTGCAGCACGTGACCTGGGATCCGATCATGGCGGAAAAGGGCGGCTTCAAGCATTTCATGCTCAAGGAAATCTATGAGCAGCCACGCGCCGTACGGGACACGACACTGGGCCGCGTGTCGCAGGAGACCGGGCAAATTTTTCTGGATGCGATGGAGATCAGCGAGGCCGAGTTCCGCGCGGCCAAGAAAATCAACATCATCGCCTGCGGCACCAGCTGGCACGCCGGGCTGGCGGGAAAATTCATGATCGAATCGCTGGCACGAACGCAGGTGGAAGTGGATTACGCCAGCGAATGGCGCTACCGCAATCCGATTGTGGATCCGGAGACGATTACGCTGGTGATTTCACAATCCGGCGAAACCGCCGACACGATCGCCGCGCAGCGCGAAGCCAAGTCTCGCGGCTCGAAGACGCTGGCCATCTGCAACGTGGTCGGCTCCATGATCACGCGCGAAGCGGCCGGCACGATCTACACCCACGCCGGGCCGGAGATCGGCGTGGCTTCGACCAAGGCTTTCACCGGGCAGCTCACCGCGCTCTACATCTTTGCCATGTATCTGGCGCAAGTGCGCGGCGCGATGAGCACAGAGCAGGCACGGACCTCGATGCTGGAATTGACGCGTATTCCGGCCAAGCTCGAACACCTTCTCACTCACGACGAAGCCTGCGAGGACCTGGCCAAGCGCTATCAGCGGGCGCGCGATTTTCTTTTTCTCGGCCGCGGCATTCATTATCCGATCGCGCTCGAAGGCGCGCTCAAACTGAAGGAGATTTCCTACATCCACGCCGAGGGCTACCCGGCGGGCGAGATGAAGCACGGGCCCAACGCCCTGATTGACGAGAATCTGCCGGTCGTGATCATTGCGACGCGGGACGTGAATAATCCCGGCTCGATGGTCCGCTATGAGAAGACGATCTCGAATTTAAAGGAAGTGAAAGCGCGGTCGGGGTTGGTGATCGCCCTGGCCACCGAAGGCGACGAAGAAATTAAAGAGGCCGCGGATCATGTGCTCCATATACCGCCAGCGCCGGAAGAGTTATCGCCGATTCTGGAGATTGTCCCATTGCAGTTGCTGGCGTATCACATCGCTGTGAGAAGGGGCTGTGACGTGGACCAGCCGAGGAATCTGGCCAAGTCAGTGACGGTGGAATAAAGCTCCTTCGGCTCGCTCAGCATTTCGCCCCGCATACCTCGTCAAAAAGCCTTTACCACGCTTTATCATCTGAGCGGGGGTGAGACCATGGCTGCTTTTTCCCTGAAAGTAAACGGCCGCGTTCACACCGTGGATGCCGATCCGGAAACGCCGCTGCTCTACGTGCTCAGCGATGATTTGCAAATGCGCGGGCCCAAGTTTGGCTGCGGTCTGGCGCAGTGCGGCGCCTGCACCGTCATTATCGGAGGCGAGGCTGTGCGCTCCTGCGTGATGCCGGTCAGCGCCGTGAAGCAGCAGGAGGTTACGACGCTCGAGGGACTGGGCAGTCCCAAAAAACCGCACCCGATTCAGCAGGCATTTATTGAGGAAGGTGCAGCCCAATGCGGATTCTGCCTCAGCGGCGTGATGCTCACAGCCAAAGCGTTGCTGGATGAAAATCCGAAAGCCTCAGACGATCAGATTCGAGAGGCACTGTCGAATGTGTTGTGCCGGTGCTTTGTGCACACGCGGATGATGCGCGCCATCAAGCGCTACCAGCAAAGTCGGGGGTGAGAAAGGACTGGTGGGCCGGAAAATGACAAGAGAAATCTCCCGCCGCGACTTTGTTAAGACTTCCGGCGCGCTGGTGGTGTGCTTCGGTGCGGCATCGCTGACCGGGCCGCTGGCGCGGGCCCAAGGGCCGTTCGATACCCATCTTTCTCATATCGATCCGCAGAAGCTGGATTCATGGCTCGCGGTTGCATCGGACGGCACGGTGACCGCCTATACCGGAAAATGTGACTTCGGACAAGGCATGTATACCGCGCAAACCCAGCTGGTCGCCGAAGAGCTTTGCGTGCCGATCAGCAAAGTGAAACTGATTCAGTGCGACACATCCGTGACCCCCGATCAGGGCACGACGTCGGGAAGCCAGTCTTCTCCCACGAATTTCAATACACGAAATCTGGCTCAGGCCGCGGCGACCGCCCGCGAAGCGCTGATCGGAATGGCAGCGAAGAAGCTGGGCGTGTCTGCGGAACAGCTTAGCGTCGAGAATGGCGTGGTCAGCGCGAAAAGCGGCCGCCACGTCAGTTATGGCGAGCTGATTGGAGGGAAGCATTTCGAGATCACGTTGAGTTCGACGGCGAAACGCAGATCGCCGAGTGAATGGACCGTCCTGGGGAAGCCGGTTCCGTCGCTCGACAGAGTTGCGCTCATGACCGGCCAGTTCGAATTCGTTCACAACGTCCGCGTGCCGGGAATGGTTCACGGGCGCGTTGTGCGTCCACCGGAAGTTGGCGCCACCGTCGTGAATGTGGATGAAAAATCGGTGGAGCACATTCCCGGACTGATCAAGGTAGTGGTTCGCAATAACTTCGTGGGCGTAGTCGCGGAGAAGCAGTGGCAGGCCGCGCAGGCGGCCAAGACCTTGAAGGTGACCTGGCGTCCGGGCCCCGAACTGCCGGCGCAAAAAGATTTCTACGACTACATGCGGAAGCAGCCGTCACGCGACGTAATGCTGGTGAATTCCAAGGACGTGGACAGCCAGCTGAAGTCATCCCCGCGAGTTTTGAAAGCCACGTATCTGCATCCCTTCCAGGCGCACGGATCGATCGGATCGTCGTGCGCGGTAGCCGATGTGCAGGCGCACCAAGCGACTGTCTGGTCAGCAACCCAGTCCGTCTACCCGACGCAGCACGCGGTCTCGGCGCTCACCAGCTTGCCGCTCGAAAGCGTGCGCGTGATTTTTGTCCGCGGCTCAGGCTGCTATGGACTAAATGCCGCCGACACGGTTTCGTTCGACGCCGTCTTGCTGTCGCAAGCTGTAAAAAGGCCGGTACGCGTGCAGCTCACGCGGCAGGACGAATTCCTTTCCGAGAACTACGGCTCCGCCTGCGTGATCGAACAGCAGGCTGCGCTTGATGCCGCCGGCGCGATCGCTGCCTGGAACTGCGAGACCTGGGCGGCATCATTCGGCAACAGGCCGGGATATGACAAACCTGGAAACGTAATCACGGGCATGCTCGCCGGGTTCGATCCCGAGACGATCACTGCGCGGGCGGCGGTGGAACCGAGCGGCGATCTGCGCAACGGCAGCAATGCGGTTCCGTCGTATGTAGCGGGCTGCGTCAATGGCAAGTGTGGTGGAGCCGGAGCGATCCGCAGTGAACGAGTGTTGACTCATGCCGTGAAGTCGCCTTTCTTCACCGGGCCGCTGCGGTCGCCGCTACGCCTGCAAAATACTTTCGCGCACGAATGCTTTATGGACGAGATCAGCGCCGCGGTCAAGGCCGATCCAGTGGCCTACCGCTTGCAGCACTTGAAAGATACGCGGCTCGTTGACGTTGTGAAGGCCGCGGCCAAGGCTGCGAACTGGGATGCGCGCCCCTCGCCCAAACCCAACGCGGCTCGCAGCGGCGCAATCACGAGTGGCATAGTGACGGGACGCGGCATCGCCTGTGTCGCCTACGAGGGCGACAACGGTTACGCCGCGCTCGTCGCCGAGGTGGAAGTGGATCAGGCCAGCGGGCAAGTCCAGGCGCGAAGGTTGGTCATCGCCAACGATTGTGGGCCGATTTCCAACCCCGAGGGCTTGCGGAATCAACTCGAAGGTGGAGTTCTGCAAGGCATGAGCCGCGCCCTGGGAGAGGAAATCACCTGGGACGAGCACCAGGTGACATCAACCGATTGGCAGACTTACCACACGCTCTCGCTCGGATTTCCGGCGCCATCCATTGAATGCGTTCTGCTCAACCGCCCGGACGTGGAAGCGACGGGCGCGGGAGAAACCTCGATCACGCTGGCCGCGGCAGCGATCGGCAATGCGATTTTCGATGCTACGGGCGCGCGCCTTCGGCAAGTGCCATTCACTCCCGATCGCGTAAAAGCGGCGCTGTCGTGGCGTGCCTCCAACTAAGCCGCCACTAAGCAACTAGGGGAGTGATCTAGGTTTCCGCGGGTTCGATATCGGTGCGGCGGAAATCGTCGCCTTTGAAGAGCAACGGCTCGTCCATCTCTTTGGCCAGTGCGTAAGCGAAACAATCCCCGAAATTCAGCCCCGCCTTGTGGCGTCCCTTGCCGAAGTCACGGTAAGCGTAGCGCGCGATCTCAGCTTGGCGCGGGGTGACCGTTTCAATGCGCATTCTGACGTCGCGCAGCAGATCGTCAAACCGGCGGCTCAGTACCGGATTCCGGTTGCAATCAGTAACAACGGCAGCCTCGACGTAGGTCACCGCCGACATCCGACGAACTGGCGCCCGGCGCAGTGCCTCAGATATCGTGGCGGCATCAGGCTCGTTGCGCAGGATTGCGATGATCGCTGATGAATCAACAATCATTTGATGAGTCCTTTGGGAAGGCCGTCTTCGTCGTACAAAAGCTCGTCAATATCAATCGAGCGGTAGGGTTCCTTCCAGAGTGGGCCGCATTCCTTGGCGATGTTCATAATGCGCCTTGCCAAGTCATTTCCGGAATTCGCGCGGACTCGCTCCAGCCGCTCCCGAATCGCTTCGCTCACGGCAGCCGTCATGCTTTCGCCGGTTAGGCGTGCGAGTTCCTGGGCCAGCCGGTGAGCCTCTTCGTTTTTTATGTTCAAGCTCATTAGTCCACCATTCTACCGTTGATATCTACCATTCTACCACACGCTGCAACTTCCTCAATGTGAGCAGAAGTGCCGTGATCCCGGCGGCCCACACCGCAAAGGCAACGTCCACCGCCCAGCGCGGCGCGGTGCCGACGCGCCGCAGCAGGAACGGCAGGAAATTCCAGCAGGTGATATGTACGTAGTCCCACTGGTCGTAAGTCATGTCGTCGGTGTTCAGGCCCCAGGCGTCCATTTTGCCGAGCGCGAACGCGGCGATGTTCTTGAAGCGCAGTGCGATCACGAACGTGGGATGGCCGAAAGTATCCATCTGATAGATCTCGAGGGGCAGCCAGAACGCAAGCGAGGCAATCTGAATCACGAGGCTGACGACGATCAGTGCCAGCCCCGCCCGCCACAAGCCGGCGCCGATTTCTCCGCGATAGTGAATCAGAAGCGGGACCGCCAGCAGCGCAACGAATTGGACGGCCGCCGAGACGTAACGGTCTCCCCAGGCGAAGTCGCCGGCCCAGTAGGTATAGCGGGCGTAAAAGGCGATGTAGGCCGCGAGCATGAAAAGTGATGCAAGCGCATAGGCTCGCACTTCCGGGCGGAACCGCTTCCACAGGATCACCAGCAGAAGTAAAGCGAGCACGAGCAGCGGGTCAAAAAGAAAAATAGATTTCTCAGGTTTGAACAACGCCCCCAGCACGCCTTGGTGAAAGGGCGTGCTCCAGGGAAAGTTGGCGGGCAGAGTCGGATCCTGGGCCTTCTGCTCGCGAGCGAAGATGGGCAGATACGTCTGAGTCCAGGAACCGAAGCGCAACCAGCTATAGGCGCGCTCGATGAAAGCGAAAAATATATAGACCGGCGCGGCCACCGCGACGTATTCGAGCAGGCGTTGCCAAAGAGCTTTCCCGCGGACTTTCTCAAACCAGAGCACGAGCAGGACAAAAACGGCGGCGGCCATGAGATCGAGAGCAGTGGTGACGCGCGTGAGCAGATTCAGTCCCAGCGCGCCCGATCCGATCAGCCGGGCCCGGCGACTGCCCGTGCGCAGCCAGTCATACTGGAATGACAACCCCACCAGCGTCAGAAGCATGATGTAGTTGTTTTCCTGCAGGTTCTGCGTGTAGTGCAGATGGGTCGTGCAGAACAGCAAAGCCAGCACTCCGGCGACCGACTCCGCGCCAGTGAAGCCCAACTGCCCGAGCAATCGCAGAGCGAACCACGCGGTCAGCACATTGACCAGAATGCTGGTCGAGTAGCTGACGAGAATGCTGCGTACCGCCGGATCGTCGCCGTACCCGGAAAAAATCGCCCAGCGCGCGACCCAGGTCGAAACCACGTCGGCCGGCAGCATGAGCAGCGACTGCCCGATGCCGTACCAGCTGTAGATTCGGCCGTCCCGGCCATGCAGGCCGAACTCGGGATATTCGTTGGGAAATACCTGCGGCTCGGAAGTCCACAGCCAGTGCGTGGTCTGCAGACGGTGCATGGTGTCGGCGGTACCGAGTTCCCCGGACTGAACGACGAAAGCCAGCAGTCCCGCCGCCAGGCAAACCAGAAACACCGGATCCTGTAGCCATGAGCGCACACGTCCGAGCATGTCGTGGATGGTAATACAGAATCGTGCCGGCTCCGCGGTTTGCACCGTGTCGTCTGGAGTAGACTGGAGCGGCAAATTATGCCGACTTGTTCCAGTTGTGGGTCCCGGATCGAGGGCAACGCCCGTTTCTGCTCCTCCTGCGGAGCACCTGCGGGAGATTCCGGCAACGACGTCACGATGGATCTGGAGAGCGCTGCGCCGACGATTACTTCGCCGCTGCCGCCACGGCCTTCGTCATCTGGGCAGGGTTCTTCCCGGAATGCTTCACCCCGGCCTTCTTCTTCCGGCCATTCTTCGCGTCCCTCGAGTTATCCCGAGTTCTCCATCAGCGAAGGGCGGTTCCTGCCCGGGCGGCTGATCGCCGGACGTTACCGCATCATCGCTTTGCTCGGCAAGGGCGGCATGGGCGAAGTCTATCGCGCCGACGATCTGACGCTGGGCCAACCTGTCGCGCTCAAGTTTCTGCCTGACGAAGCCGCAGCCAGCGAAGGGATGCTGGAGCGTTTCCGCAACGAAGTGCGGGTGGCGCGAAGAGTCTCGCATCCCAATGTCTGCCGCGTGTACGACGTTGGCGAAGTGGATGGCCAGACTTTCTTCACTATGGAGTACGTGGACGGCGAAGATCTGGCCTCATTGCTGCGCCGCATCGGCCGCCTGCCCCAAGACAAGGCTCTCGAGATCGCTCGCCAGCTCTGCGCCGGACTGGCCGCGGCGCACGCGAAAGGAGTTCTGCATCGCGATCTGAAGCCGGCCAACATCATGCTCGATGGTCGGGGCCAGGTTGTGGTCACTGATTTTGGGCTGGCCGGGATCGCCGACAGCATTCGCGGCGCCGAGATCCGGAGCGGAACGCCGGCCTACATGGCGCCGGAGCAACTGGCTGGAAAAGAAGTCTCGACTCGCAGCGACATTTACGCCCTCGGCCTGGTGCTTTACGAGGTGTTCACCGGCAAACGCGCTTTCGCGGAAAAGACGGTGGGAGCGCTGCAGGCCCGTTCCGACCGCACGCCCAGCCGGCCATCTTCGGTGGTGAAGGATCTCGACCCGATTGTGGAGCGCGTCATCCTGCGCTGTCTCGAGGAAGAACCCTCGGCGCGGCCGGCCAACGCACTGGCCATCGCGGGCGCGCTGCCTGGAGGCGATCCGCTGGCAGCCGCGCTGGCGGCTGGAGAAACGCCGTCACCCCAAATGGTGGCGGCCGCCGGCGAAACTGCGGGACTGAGCCGCGGAACCGCCGTTGGTTGCCTGATCGCCATTCTGGTTGGCCTGGCGCTTGGCGTCGTGCTGAATGTTCGCTATGGCGCGACCGAACGCATGCACCTCGAACAATCGCCGGAAGTGCTTTCGAGCAAGGCCCGCGAGCTTCTCACCCGCATAGGCTATCCCGAAAAGCCTGCCGATAGCGGTTTCGGCTTCGAATACGACAACAACTTTCACGATTCCCTGGATAAGGTAAAGGAGAACTGGGATCAAGTTCTCACCAGCCGTCCCGACCTCCTGCAGTTCTGGTATCGGCAGGCACCCGACGACCTGAGTCCCGCCGGCTACCACGACATGATGCTCACGCCTGGCGCTCTTGGGCAGGAGGACCCGGAGCCCACCTTGTCGGGAATGATTAACCTCAAACTCGACGCGCACGGACGTCTGATTTATCTGCAGGCGATTCCGCCGCAGAAGGAGACCCAGAGCGCGCCGGCGGCGGCGCCGGGCTGGGCTCCGCTATTCGCCGCGGCCGAACTGGACCCCTCAAAATTGCAAGCCGCCGAGCCGCAGTGGACCTCGCTGGCCAGTTCGGATGCGCGTGCCGCGTGGACCGGCGTGTGGCCGGGATCGAGCCGGCCGCTGCGCGTCGAAGCGGCGGCATGGCACGGCAAGCCGGTCTTCTTCGCGTTGCTCGGCGACTGGGACAAACCCTGGCGGATGGTGAGTCCGACCACCGCGGATGAGCAGAAGAACCGCCTGGCCCAGGCGGTCGGGCTGGTTCTGCTGATAGCGATGCTGGTCGGCGGCGGATGGCTGGCTCGGCGAAACTACCGCCAGGGACGAGGCGACCGCGACGGCGCCTCGCGCCTGGGCGCTGTCCTATTCGTGATGGACATGGTTCTTTGGCTGTGCCGCTCTCACTTCGTGCTCGGATTTCAGACCTTCGGCTACCTGATTCTCGCCATCGCGTCGAGCCTGCTCTGGGGCGGCATGGGATGGCTGCTGTATCTGGCGATCGAGCCGTGGATTCGCCGCAACTGGCCGCAAGCCATTATTTCCTGGACCCGCCTGATCTCCGGCCAACTGCGCGATGCGGTCGTGGGACGCGACATCCTGTTCGGCGTGGCCTTCGGTACGCTCTGGATTCTGATTTTCGAACTCGGCTATATCCCGCTGGCAAGAATCGGTGCGCCGCCGCTTATGCAGTCGCCGGAGTACCTTCTCGGAGGGCGGCAGGCACTCGGCCAGGTCGTGTTGCAGGTTCCGGTATCCATTTTCGGGACGCTGCAGTTCTTCTTTCTGCTGCTGGGGCTCAAGTTTCTACTCGACTTGCTCTTCCGGATCACCAAGCTGAAGGTGGCGCAAACCAACTGGATCGCCGGCGTGCTCCTGGTGGCGATTCTGGTCGGAATGCGCTCCCTGACCAGTACCCACCCGGCCATCGAGGTTCCGACGCTTTTCTTGGTCTTCGCGCTGCTGGCGGTAATTGTGCTCCGCTTCGGACTGGTGCCGCTGGCGGTGGGCTCGTTCACCGTCAACATGCTGGCCAACGTTCCGTTCACCGCCGATTTCTCACTCTGGTACGCCGGCCCAACGCTCTTCGCGCTGTTCATTGTGGTCGCGCTGGCGGGCTGGGGATTCTACCACTGCTTGGGCAGCGGGCCGGAGTGGAAGGTGGAGATGGAGTAGGCTCCCACTTCAGAACGCTTCCCGTTGGCTTTGACCCTAGTAGCGCCGGCGAATCCTCCGGCTTCGGGGCTGGTCGATTCTTCCGCATCCGATTCTGTCCCTCCGCATCTAAACCTTGACAGCAATCCACTCAAGTCTTAGCATGGTGCTGAACGCAATCATGAGCTGATGATTGTAAAGGACTTATCGAGTTTA
>Ga0209167_10001120_pt1 | contig 16481 bp, 11 predicted proteins | sample Coa_R1_9_FD_187154 | JGI IMG/M metagenome (GOLD analysis project Ga0209167, IMG submission 187154) | Surface soil microbial communities from Centralia Pennsylvania, which are recovering from an underground coalmine fire - Coalmine... | ecosystem: Environmental > Terrestrial > Soil >... | reverse complement strand
AATGTAGCCGAGCCCTACCGCGTTCAGGAATTGCAAGCGTTCCACGATTTCATGCATGACGCGTCCGGCGATTTGCGCCTCGCGGCCCGCCAGCTTGATCCCCTGTGCAACTTCCAGCGCCCGCGACACCGGCATCGCGGTGAACTCGGCGATGGACATGCCATTCACTTTCACCGCCAGGCTTTCCGGCCGCAGCCGCTTGCCCTCACAAACCGGACACCCGGTCGCCGACATGTGATCCATCAGCCAGTCGCGGTAGCCTTCCGAAGTGGACTCCTCCAGGTTTCGCTTGAGGTAGCCGAAAATGCCGTGGAAGCCGGTTTTTCCGCCCCGTCCCGGTTCGCCGTTCAGCAGAAAATCCTGCGTCTTTTCCGGCAACTTCTCGAACGGCTTGCTCAGATCAATCCCGTAGGCCGCAGAAACAATCTGCAACTGGTGAATCAGATTCTGCGAAGCCGATCCTGGTCCGAGCCCGCCTTCCAGCAGCGGCTTCGACCAATCGGTGATGACTTTCGCCGGATCGAAATCGTACTTGCTGCCCAGGCCGTGGCACTCCGGACACGCTCCGTACATGCTGTTAAACGAAAATGACCGCGGCTCCAGTTGCGGCACGCTGATGCCGCAATCCGGACACGCCAGCTTTTCCGAATACAGATGCTCCTCGCCGCCCACCACCGCAATCTGAACCAGTCCTCCGGCCAACTTCATGGCTAGCCCGACCGACATTTCCAGCCGATGCTCAATCCCCGGCTTGACCAGCAGCCGGTCTACGACGACTTCAATGGTGTGGTTCTTGCGCTTGTCGAGCGGAATGTCGTCTTCCAGATTGACCAGTTCGCCGTCCACGCGCGCCCGCGTATAGCCATGCTTGACCAGCGTCTCCATTTCTTTCTTGAACTCACCCTTACGTCCGCGGACGATCGGCGCCATCACCATGACCCGCTCTTCCGGAGTCAGCGCCATCACCCGGGCTACGATCTGGTCGGCCGACTGCCGGCTGATGGCGCGCCCGCACTTGGGACAATGCGGCACCCCGATCGAGGCGAAGAGCAAGCGAAGATAGTCATAGATCTCTGTAATGGTCCCAACGGTCGAGCGCGGGCTGCGGCTGGTGGTCTTCTGCTCGATCGAGATGGATGGGCTAAGTCCATCAATTGCATCTACATCCGGGCGCTCCATCTGATCGAGGAACTGTCGCGCATAGGCTGAAAGCGTCTCCACGTACCGGCGCTGCCCTTCGGCATAAATCGTGTCGAAGGCGAGCGAGGACTTCCCCGATCCGCTCAGCCCGGTCACCACGGTCAAGGTGTTGCGCGGAATCTCCACGTCAATATTCTTGAGATTGTGCTGCCGGGCGCCCCGGACCGAGATTTTGGTAATCGCCATGGTGTTACTGGCCTTAAATCCACGCCAAATTTCCCTTCCGTAACGTGGACGAGGCACCAGATTTGCTTGAGAGTGGGATTGCGCAGCTCTACTCCGTATCTTAATCGTTAACAGAACGGAGCGTCAACGCAGGGTAGAGTGGGAACACAGTGCGGCGGTGAGTCAGCTCTCCCCAAACCTTGGCTTTTGCATTCAGAAAGTGCAATTCAGAAGCTGCAATTTCCAATAGAAGGGTCTTTCGAATCGTGAACGCGTTCCTGGTACCCGCCATCCTCTGCTTTACCGTGCTCGCCTCGGTCAGCCTCGGCGTCCTGTTCGCCTATGTCGCGGTCCTCACCATTCTGCACAGCTTCGGACGCAGTCAGCAGCCCCAGCCGGTCGCAGTGGCGCGCCCGCGTCTGGTGTTGGTCCCGACCCAGCATCACGCCAGCGGCGACTGAGCTGGCACGTGCCTATGTGGGAACAGCCGCCTCGGCTGTCCGGCCGACTGTAAGCTCGATCTTTTCTCGTCAACCGGCCGCTTAAGCAAACTGCACGATTACCTGGCAAATCTGGAACGCCTCACCGTGTTAGCATTTTCGCTGGGGCCGCATCCCCCTTCCGGCGCATACGATGTCCCGTCTACGTGCCATCCCGCTGGCTGGATTGCTGCTTACGCTATCTCTGTCTCCCGCCTTTGCCGCCGCCGACCAGTCCCCCTGGCTCGAAATCCACTCCGCCCACTTCACGGTCATCACCGACGCCGGTGAAAAGAAAGGACGCGAAGTGGCGTTCCGTTTCGAGCAAATGCGCGCCGTCTTCGCCAGTCTACTCGGCAGAGACCGCCTTAATCAGCCCGTTCCGCTGACCATCCTGGCGTTCAAGAGCGACAAGACCTATTACCAGCTGGCTCCGCTACGCGACGGCCAGCCCATTGCCGAGCCCGGCTTTTTTCTTCCCGGCGACGATCAGGATTTCATCGCGCTCAACCTGTTCGAAGACAACTCCTGGGATGCAGTCGCCCACGATTTCGCTCACATGCTGTTGAACTTCAATTATCCTCCGGCTCAAGGATGGTTCGATGAAGGCCTGGCCGAGTATTTTGCCGCCATCCATCTCGACAACAAACAGGTTGAGATCGGCGGCGATCCCGAACTCGGTCCTTCCGCCGCGCAGGATCTGCTGGGCAATCCCCATGAAGTGCACGCTCCACATTCTTTAACCGAGCTTCTGGGCGCGCAGGTCTGGCTCTCGCTGCCCGACCTGTTCGGCATGAAGCACGATACGGCTTCTTTTAACGAGGGAACGCATCACACGCTGTACTACGCCGAGTCCTGGATGGTCATGCACTATCTCCTGCACGAAAAGAAGCTGCCGGAGACGGGTGAGTATTTCAATCTTGTGCTGAACCAGCACATGCTGGTCGAAGACGCCATCCAGAAGGCTTTCGGCATGAGCTCGGATGATCTGGAAAAAGCCGTCAAGGACTACTTCCATTCGCTGACTGCCTTGCAAACCGCGCTCGACACCGCGCGGATCAAGAATCCCGACCCCACGCAGGCCAACTCCGCTCCGCCCGTCTACGTCACGCCGTCGCCAATCGCGCCAGACGATTCAGCGGTCGTCTCCAAGCCGATGCTTGAGGCCGATGCCCGCGCTCTTTATGCCGGCGTGCAGATTCGTATTCCCGAACGCCGCGAGCTCGGGCTGAAAGACCTGCATACACTGGCGACCGCGCCGACCCCGGCTGACGTTCGCGCCGAGGCCAAGCGTCAGGACAATGCCAAGAAAGACGACGACCCGAATAATCCTTACACGCTTCCCACCAATGCCGTCGGCAACGAACTGGCTCATCGCATGCTGGCCTGGGATCATATCCAGCATGGCGAATTCGACGACGCTGTCACCGAACTGGGCGACGCGGCCGCGCTGAATCACAACGATCTTTGGGTGCGTTATTACCTGTCCGTTCTGAAGCAGCGCATGGCTGTGGCCAAACATACCGACATGCCGGGTCTGGCCAATATGATGCTCGACTTGCGCGCCGTGCTCGAATGGTATCCAGAGTTCGCCGACGCCTACGACCTGCTGGCGCAGGCGCGCAACGAGGGCGGAAGCACACCTGCTGCAATGCAGGCCGAGCGCGCGGCCATGACGCTGAGTCCGCGCAATGAGAATTATGTGTACCATCTGGCGCTGATCTACATCGCCAGCAAGAAGTGGGAAGCCGCCGAGGCTCAACTCGAGCGCCTGCGCGCCAGCAGCAATCCGCAGATGGCGACCATGGCTCGTGAGCGCCTCGCCCAGGCCAACAGCGAACGCAAGTATGGCATCGCCGGCGCGGCGGCGGATCAGCCCAAGCTCGCTCCGCAGAAAACGCCGTTCGACATTCTGGACGAAGACGCCGCCAAGCGGGCCGCTGCGGAACAAACCGCGCAATCCGGAATCGCCGATCGCCGGCCAACGAAATTTCTGCACGGCCGATTACTGGCGGTGGACTGCAACCGTCCCCCGGCCGCAATTCTCTTGGTCGCCGGCCAGTCCGGCACCATGAAGCTCCGCGCTCCCGACTACAAGAACCTGGTGTTAATCGGCGCCGATAATTTCTCCTGCGCCTGGAAAGACCGCACCGTGAACGTCAATTACAAGCCCGGCGGTTCGGTGGACGGCGATGTGGTTTCCCTCGAAATGAAGTAGCCCGATCTTGCTGAACGCGGTCTGAACCCGGTATGAACGTGGTGTGAAAATGCAGTGAAATGTTTCGTCTGGCGAGTGTTTTTCTTCCCTCGGGGGTTCAGGTCGTGCGGGGAGTAACTACGATATGAAGCGCGCCCTTCCGGTTCTGTGTCTATGCTCTGCCACTTTCACTCTCATGTTTATGGCTTCGATTTCCGGAGCCCAGGAGACGCTTTCGCCGGAATCATCGACTCCTACCATCACCGCGACCCTTGACGGGCCGCGCGAAGCGGTGTTCGAGACGCCGCGGCAGTCCTGCGACGGCAATGATATTCCCGATGCCATGGCGCGGGCCTTTCGCGACTACACCGGCACCATCCATTTTTCGACCGCCAGCTCGGAACTGTTCGCGAGCCTCGGGCCCACGCTTGAGACGGTCGAGCACAATTGCGAACGCGCCTACAACTCGGCCAATGATCCGGACCCCGCCGACTTCAACGATCAGGTCTGGATTGACTCGTTCTACACGCTCGACGGCAAGAACATCGCCGCGCTTTCGCATACCGAATACCACGGCTGGGCGATCGCCGGCGAGTGCAACGTCCAGGGCAACAATCAATACTCGGCCTGCGAATACGATTCCGACACGTATCACTTTTCCACCGACGGCGGGTATCACTTCGAAGCCCCGAAGATTCCCGGAAATTTCCTCGCCGAAGTTCCGTGGAAGTACAAGATTGACGATGGCCCGGTCGGCTACAGCGTGGACTCCAACATCGTGGAACTCGGCGGATGGTATTACGCCATCGCCACTTCCTGGAACTGGCCTCCGAATTGCTCCGGAACCACCGGGCCAAGTCGCTGTATCACCAGCGGCGGCGCTCCGATTCGCACCCAGAATGTGTTCGATCCCACCTCCTGGCGGACCTGGAATGGAAAAGACTTCTCGGTTTCGTTCGTGGACCCGTATCCCGCCCCGGTCACAAACCCTTACGAGCATATCTTCACGCCGGTTGAGTACATGGGCTTTGTGAATGGACTGAACGTCTACGCCCCGAAGAACCTGACCTGGCAGTTCGGCAATCTTGCCGTGGCCACGCTCTGGGACTACTGGGATGACGAACTCGGCACGCCCGGCATGTATCTGACGACCTCAACCGACATGATTCACTGGACCAAGCCCACTCTGGTCGTCACCTTAAGAGACATTCTCAAGAACGATCCCAAGGGAAGCTGGCTCTACGCGTATTTTTCGCTGATTGATCCTGACGCACCCGATCTCAGCTTCTCGATCATCGGCGACCACCCCTATCTCTACTACGTCCGGCTCGACAACAACGGTCAGGACCGCGTCGTGTTCCGGCAGCGGCTCAGCCTGCAGCTGAACCAATAAGCGCACGCTTCATTCCCCTCCGCTTCGGAGGTCATCCCGAGGGAGCCGCCCTTCCGCGGAGGGAGGGACCTCCTTGCAGGGGAGATCCCTTGGCCCGCTGGTGCAAAATGCGGGCGTTCGGGATGACCTCCAGCAAGGGCAGAGATTGAATCCATCCCCTCTCTCAATCCCGCGCCCCTTGCACCTTTTCCCGGCAAGGCGCACAATCAAGGGCTGGAAATTCTGCGGCGTTCAGCGCCGCTTATGCCCTTCCCCTTCATGAAGGAGGTCTGAAATGCGCCATAGGACCCACATCTCCGCCACGCTGTTCTGCTGCGTCGCACTGACCGTACCCGGGTCGCGTCCGGCGGCATACGCCCAATCGTCTGCGAATTCGTCCGCCTCGAGTTCGAGCCAGTCCGCTTCGAGTTCTCCGCAAAGCGGAGGCTCCAGTCTTGAGCCACTGTCCGCTCCGGTCAGCACAAATTTCTGGGACGGCGACGATCCCAACCTGGTGAATCTCGTCACTCATCCCTTTGCCAATAAGAAGTATGTGCAGCGGCTGACTCGCCCCATCAAGGATCGCCTCAGCGAACTCGATGAGCTGACGACCAGCAATGCGGCCGCCATCAAGGACGTGGATGCCCGCGCCCAGCATGGCCTGCAGCTGGCTTCGGAAAAAACCAATCTCGCCGATCAGCACGCCACCGACGCCGGCGCCAAGGCCCAGACTGCCAGCCTTGCCGCCACTGACGCGTCCAACCGGGTCTCCGGCGCGGAACAGCGCGTCGGCAGCCTCGATCAATACAAAACCAGCGGTCTCACCGAGATCCGCTTTGCGCCCGGCCAGACCCTGCTCAGCAAGAACGCCAAAGACGCGCTCGATCAGCTCGCCGCCCCGCTCAAGGGCCAGCATAACTATGTAATCGAAATCCGCGGTTATTCCTCAGGCCACGGGCAAACGGCGATTGCATCCTCGCAGAAAATGGCCGACTCCGTGGTCCGCTATCTCGTGCTCAGCCACGAGATTCCCGTGTATCGCGTCTATGTTCTAGGCATGGGAGACGCTCCGATCGAGGACGGCGCCAAGCCGCAGCACATCAGCGGCGGACGCGTGGAAATCAGCCTGCTCAAGAATGATGTCGTCGCACAGCGCTGAACATCTTTCGACTTTTTAGCCAACAAAAAACCCTCCTGCCCCGGCAGGAGGGTCTCTCGGAATGGTTCGCTTTCAGGCGCGCACAACGTTGGCGGCCTGAAAGCCTTTGGGGCCTTTCAGCAGATCAAACTCCACACTTTCCCCTTCGTTCAGGGTGCGGTAGCCGTTCTCCTGGATGGCGGAGAAGTGCACAAACACGTCCTCCCCCGTGGAGCGCTGGATAAATCCATAACCCTTCGCCCCGTTGAACCACTTCACAGTTCCTTTCTCTCTCACGGAAACTACTCCTTTCGCAATCGCGAAGAATGATTCTTCCGGTATCTTCAGATCGTTCGCTCCGGTACGACCGAAGCCCCCCTCCAAGAAACCGGCCGAATGTTCGGTTGCAGTTGCGCTGCGCAAGAGAAAATCCGCTGCAAAAGACAAAGACTCCTCAGCCTTTCCCCACGGTTTTAGCGTGGCTGAGACCTCCGGAGCCCGACTCTTTGGCGCATTTCAACCACCCAACTCAACGTCAACCTAAACCGCACTGGTCTCACCACCGGACCAATCCCGGCGTTGAGCAACAGATAATAAGCACTATTAAAACGTTTCGCAAGAGGAATTAGAAAGAATTCGCAAGCGCGCGAACCGGATACTTTAACAAGGATAAAGAATCACCCCTCTGGCCCTGCTAACCCCTGTTTTTTCGCTCTGTTAGGATAGACGTAGCCCGTGCCTAATCCCCCCATTCCGGCCCCTTCCGAGGCGCAAACTCACCCGGCGAGTCCGCCCCGCTTGGCCTCCCACCCCCCTTCCGGACTGGTTCTTTCGACGTTCCGTTACCTCATGCGGACCGATGTCCACACCTTCGCCTTCTCGGTGGCAGCCAACTCCATCCTCTCGTTTTTCCCGTTCGTGGTGTTGATGATGACCCTGATCCGACACGTCTTCCACTCCCGGGTCATGGGCGACGTCGTGGTTGAGTTGCTGCGCGACTACCTTCCCGCCGGGCAGGATTTCGTCATCCGCAACCTCAACGCCATGGTCAATTCGCGGCAACAGGTTCAGATTTTATCGCTGTTGATTCTGCTGATCACATCCTCGGGCGTGTTTCTTCCGCTCGAAGTCGCGCTCAATCGCATCTGGCGCTTTGAAAGCAACCGTTCCTATCTTGGCAACCAGTTGATCTCGCTCGGGCTGGCTTTCGGCTGCGGCGCGCTGGCCCTGCTCTCGATCGCGCTCACGGCCGGTCCGGTGGTGTTCATGCAATTTCTGCTGCGCGGCTACGGCACCGGGTTTGTCCGCCTGGTGGGATTTCTGATGATGAAAGTTTTTGCCATCGCCGCCAGCATCGCGATTTTCTTTCTCATTTACTGGCTGCTGCCTAATGGCAAAGTCCCGGCGCGCGCGGTTCTACCGGCCGCCATCATCATGGGATTGCTTTCCGAGGCTCTGAAATACGCCTACATCCTGGCCTTGCCCCGGCTCAATTTTCAGGAAGTCTACGGTCCGTTTGCCCTATCCGTGAGCCTGATGTTCTGGGCGTTTCTGTCCGGCCTATTGCTGCTGGCGGGCGCCAACATTTCCGCTGAGGAACATCTGCAACACTCTGTATGACGTTCGGGCGCGGGCGCGCCGGCTATTCCTGAACCGGGACAGTCGAAAATGAGAGGCCGCGCCTGCGGTTGATACGGCAGATTACGTCTTCCAGCACTTTGGGCAGCAGGTTCACGCCGCGCGACGGCATCAACGCGTTCTTCTCCAGGTATTCCTCCGCGCCCTCCTCCAGCAACTTTTGACGGTTCTTCTCCGAAAGGCTACTGAGCACAACCACAGGAATGTCTGAGGTATCTGGATTGTCCTTTAACTGCCGCAGAACTTCGGGGCCGCTCAATTTGGGCAGGATCATATCGAGCAGAATCAGGTCCGGTTTCAGGTCCTGGGCAAAGCGCAGCGCCGACTCGCCATCCACGGCACAAATGACTTCATATCCGGCGTGAAGAAGCGCGGTTTCATTCTCCCGCCGGATCGGCTTGCTGTCCTCCACTAAGAGGATTTTCACGAGACTGGCCTCGTCGCTTCCCCACTGATCGGCAGAAGAGGTCCGGGCCATTAGCGACGCCAAGCAAAAAGAAGAGCCGTCTGCTTAACAGACGGCTCATGCAAAAAGAGTCGCGAAATAAACTCCCGTTAATCTGGTTACTTTTTCTGATCGCTCTTGGGCTCGCCGATCGAGAGCAACTCTACTTCGAAGATCAAGGTCGCATCCGGACCAATGTCGGCTCCTGCGCCGCGATCGCCATACGCCAGGTCGGGAGGGATAAATAACTCCCACTTCGATCCGACGGGCATCAACTGCAGCGCTTCCGTCCAGCCCTTGATCACTCCGTTCACCGGAAACGAAGCCGGCTCGCCGCGCTTGTACGAACTGTCGAATTCCTTGCCGTTGATCAGTGTCCCGCGATAGTTGCAGGTGACGGTATCGGTAGTCGTCGGCTTCGCGCCCGTTCCCTCTTTCAGAATCTTGTACTGTAGGCCGCTGGGCAGGGCCACAACTCCGTCCTTCGTCTTGTTGGCAGCCAGAAATGCATCGCCTTCTTTGCGATTCTCAGCGCCGGCTGTTTTCACATCGGCCTCCCGCTTCTCCTGGACTTCGCCCTGCAACTGGGTGAGCAGCTTTTTCATGTCGTCTTCGGTCATGGCGGTCTTGGAGCCGGTCATCAGGTCTTTCAAACCGCGTGCCACCATAGCGCCTTCCACCGACGCGCCCACGCCCTGGCGTTTCAGATCGGATCCGATCTTCATCCCCAGCGCGTAGCTCTCCTTGTCTTTCTGCGTCTTGAGCAGCACGCCCGGCGCGGCTTTCGAAGCCGTCGTGGTTTTCCTGGCCGTGGTCGCGGGCTTAGCCGCAGCGGAAGCCGCCGAAGAACCCGACTGTGCGGGAGTTGAGGAAGTTTGCGCGGCAGCCATTCCGCATACCAATCCGCAGGTTGCCAAACCGATCACTACTGAAGAGAGCTTATTTTGCATACGCCTATTGTCCCATTGACTGCATCGGATGGGCAAACCGGGATTCTTCTTCCTCAGCCCCGTCCATATTGGTTCGCGCCGCCCCGGTTGGTTCGCATAGCCCCGGTTCGCGCCGCCCCGGTTGGTTCGCATAGCCCAGGTTCGCGTAGCCCCGGACGCATTCGTCCGGGGGGCACTCCGGGCGGACGATTGCGTCCGCCTCACGTGATCATTTCCAGGAGGTCATCCCGAGCGCCCGCGCCCTGCTTCGCGGGTCGAGGGATCTCCCGGAACAAGACCCTCGCCTTGCTTTTGGGGAAATCCAGCACTGGAGCGCACAGGAACAATTCTCCTCCGTTTTGCGTATCTCCAAATGGCTGTCAGGGGAACGACGGTCACAGCGGTACTCAGAACCGCACCTGGAGCGAACCGAATTGGTTTGATCCCGGACGCGATCCCTAGTACCTTGCTGCTGAAGCGTTTGGGCACTCGAGGTGCATGTTGGCGATCTCCGCCGTAGATTCGATCACGCCCGCCTGGCAGCATACGCAGCGGCAGCTTTTCGGGCCGTTCCGGCTGGGCCAGTGGACGCGTCTGGCCTTCGTCGGAATGCTGGCCGGAGAGTTGGGGTCCGGCGGTTTTCGCGGCTCCAACTTCCATTTCCCTGGTAACGCCGGCGCGTCGCCCCACGTCGGAATTCCGTCTTTTCACCTTGATCCCGCGCTCATCGCACTGGCCGCTACGGGATTGATGGCAGCATTCGCCCTGGGCATCATCCTGTCTTACGTGAGCAGCGTGTTTCGCTTCATCCTTTTCGACAGCGTTGTCACCCGGGAGTGTCACATTCGCCAGAGTTGGAGCCGCCGCATGGCGGCGGGCTGGCGCTATTTCCTGTGGAAAGTTCTTTACTTTCTGTTTGTGCTGGGAGCTATCGGAGTTGCAGTGGGATTCCCCGTGGCGATCGCCCTGGGCGCCGGTTGGTTCCATCAGCCGAAGGAGCATCTTCCGGTGCTCATCCTGGGTGGCGTGCTGGTTTTCGCCGCCTTCATCATCATCGTGATCGGCAGCGGGGTCATCATCGTTCTGACCAAGGATTTCGTCATTCCGCAGATGGCGCTCGAAGAGATTGACGCATTCGAAGGCTGGCGGCGCTTCTTGCCTGTGTTGATGGCCGAGAAAGGCGCGTACTTCGTCTATGTCGTGATGAAGATCGTGCTGGCAATCGCAGCCGGCATTCTGATCGGAATCGCCTCCCTCATCGTCGGACTGTTCTTCGCGGTGCCGGCGATCGGACTCGGCGTACTCGCGTTCCTGAGCGGCAAATCGGCGGGACTGACCTGGAACGCCTACACCATCACGCTCGCCGTGGTGGTCGGCTGCATTGTTCTGGGAATCTTTCTGTTTATCGTGTCGTTGATTTCCGTGCCCGCCATCGTTTTCTTCCCGGCCTACTCGATGTATTTCTTTGCCGGACGCTATCCGAGACTGGCAGCGGCGTTGCAACAACCCGTAGCCGCGAGCCCGGGTGTTTGAAAAAACGGTCTACTTCATTCCATCCACGACAAACAGATCTGAGAGTGTGCGGTTGATCGAGTACGCGTAGGACTTCCCGTCGGCGCTGAATTTGATCCCATAGACCGCGGTTACACCTGCGGGGTCGGCGGGCCCGATCTGCTTCCACAATTCATGCTTGCCGGTGGCCAGATCCACCTTGTAGACCTGCGCCGGCAGGCTGCGGTCGCGCACGCAAAGGCTTTTCCCATCGGGGAAGAAGTCAATCACAACTTCCGTGGCCGGCAGGGTGAAGTTCAGCTTGGTCGGCTCGCCCCCGGCAATCGGATACAGCCAACGCTCATCCTTGTGCCGCGCCAATAACATCTTGCCATCCGGGCTTACGATCGTGCCCGCCGTATCGTCCGGGGTGATGGCGCGTGGGCTTCCGCCGCTCTGCACATTGAGCAAGTAGGTCCGGAAGCCATGACCGGATTCGTTCATCAAAAACACAATGCTTTTGTTGTCGGGGAGCCAGTGCGGTCCGAAGTGGTCCACCTTGTTGTCGGTCAGAACTTTGGGTTCCCCCACTCCGGTCGGCAATAGAACCAGTTTGCCTGGGGAGCCCACCGTGGCGACCACCCAACGGCCATCGGGAGAGAGATAACCAAAGCTTCCTTCCCCTAACCGCACCGCCGGAGAACCGTCGGTCTTTCGAATGAAGATGCTGTACAACGAAGCGGCAACTTCCCCCGTCTCGGAAAAGACCACCGTCTTTCCATCGGCCGACATGTCCGAGAGCAGCGACCAGTCAAACCAGGAAAGGCTGCGCTCGCGGGTCTCGCCAGGGGGCAACGCGAACAACGCGACCCTCGCCTTGTCCGACGTCATCAGGATCAGTCCCGTCCGGCTGATGTCGTGAATGTCCATTCCGGTAGGCGCCCGATAGACCAGGCGCTCCTTGCCGGAAAAATCCAGCGCATAAATCGATCGCGCGGCGCCGCTGGGAACAGCCGAGAACCACACTTCCTTCCCGCCCGGCGCCCACGCCACTCCCTGCACGCTCGAATAAAACGACGAACTGGCTTTGCGGTTGCCGTGCGCGTCAACGATCACCACTCGCCCGTCATCCCCCTGCGGGACGTGATCGGCAAAAGCCAGATAATTGCCATTAGGACTGAAGCGCACGGTGCTGACCCAGGAGACGGGCTCGTAAATGACATTGCCCGGCGGAAACTCCAGATGGCGGTTGCCCAGCGGCGGGCCCGACCGCACCAGCGCCAGCGATTGACCGTCCGGAGTCCAGTCTGCCGAGTTTACGTTGTCAAACAGTTCCCGCGGCGCGCCCCCCGCCAGCGGCACCTGGGCCAGCGTCCCGTACTCGCTAAGCCCGCTCTGCGTCGGATGCAGCAGAACCGCCATTTCTCCCTTGGACGAGACCGACAGGATGTCGGAGGAGGGGATCCCGAGCGCGCGTGAATCGGAACTGTCAAAGCGCGTCGAAAACAGCTCTACCGGCAACCCATCCCAGGCCGCGCCATAGATGATGGTCTGCCCATCGGGCGCAAAGCGCGCCTCGCGGATGGTCCCATTGCGGAATGTAATCTCGTGGAAGACCGGACTAGACGCGGTCACTCCACGGCGGGCGTAAGTGAAGATTCCCGCCCAGGAAGCCAGAATCAGAGCTCCGGCAATCACCGGCAGCAGCCAGCTTCGGGCAGTCTTCTCCTCCGGGATTGCTTTCAAACCGCCGCGGCTGATGCTTGAGACATCCGTCAGCGCTTCCAGGTTGAAGGCCACGTCCCGGGCCGACTGGAACCGCTCCGCCGGGCTTTTCTCCAGGCAATGCCGCACGATCCTTTCGAGCGCCGGTGAGATGCTGCGATTGGTCTCGCTCAGGTCGGGCGGCTCTTCCTTCAGAATCGCGCTCATCGTATCGGCGGAAGAATCACCATGGAACGCCCGCTTGCCCGAAAGCGATTCATAAAGGATCGCGCCAAAAGAGAAAATGTCGGAGCGGGAATCGGCGGGCTTGCCGCGAACCTGTTCCGGCGACATGTAGCCGGCCGTGCCCAGCACGGTTCCAACTTCGGTCGCGACCTGCATGGTGGCCGCATCGTCGGAGAGATCGGCCTCGGGACGCGTGAACTTCGCCAGCCCGAAGTCGAGAATCTTCGCCCGTCCGTCATTGGTGATGAAGATGTTCTCGGGCTTGAGATCGCGGTGAACAATCCCCTTCTCATGCGCCGCTGCCAGCCCGCGGGTAGTCTGCTGCGCGTAATCCACGGCCTTGCGTGAAGGCAGCGCGCCGTTGCGGAGACGGTCGCGCAGGGTCTCGCCCTCCAGCAACTCGGAGACGACATAGGGCGCGCCGCGGTCTTCGCCGATGTCGAAGATTGAGAGAATGTTGGGATGGTTCAGCGCGGCCGCCGCGCGCGACTCCTGCGCGAACCTCTGCAGGCGGTCCGCGTCCGCGGAAAAAGACGGGGGCAGAATCTTGATCGCGACGTCGCGGTTCAGCCGCGTGTCGCGCGCCCGATATACCTCGCCCATCCCGCCTGCGCCCAGCGGGGATTGAATTTCGTATGGGCCAAGCTTGGTACCTGGAGTTAAGGCCATTGGGCCGCAATTATAGCGGACGGGGGAAGAAATGCTTGAAAAACGCAACTGCCGCCGGCGACCTCAGTTTTCAACAGCCTGTTTGTGACATCCGTCACAGAACTTCCCTGCGAGTGGGTAGTAGGCTTGGCGCGTTTCCCCGGTAGTTGCCCTCCGAGCGATCGAACGTCCTGAAGATTTTTCATCGGGAGATTCATGTCTCGGAGAAGTACTGCCCGCCTCGCGTTGGCTGCCTGGATTCTTATCACTTCGGCGGTGGCTCAGAACTTGGCCGCGCCGCGCACTCCCCCACCTCCGCGCATTCTTCCTGCGGACGGTCTTTTCGGCTTCTCGCGCCTGGCCCGCTCCGCCGGCCTGATTTTCGCGGGACGAGTTACGGCAGTCGTCCACCTTCCCGCGGCCGCGTCGAACGGAATCGAAACCGTCGCCGTCACGTTTCAGGTGCAGCAGGCGATCCGCGGCACATCCGCCGGATCCCGGTTGACCATATCGCAGTGGAAAGGCGCATGGTCGGCGGGGCAGACCTACCGCGTCGGCGAAAACGTTCTGCTGTTTCTGTACCCACCGGGCAAGCTTGGTCTCACCAGCGTGGTCGGAGGGCGTCTCGGGCGCTTCGCTCTCGATCCTGCAGGACGCATTCCGCTTTCAGCCGAGCAGCGCGCGGCCTTTCCCGCCGATCCCCTGCTCGGCGGCCGATCCCAGGTCACTTTCGACGAAATGCAGCAGGCCGTGCGCCAGACTCGCGCCGACGGGATGGAATGACCATGACCCGCGACGAAATGAACCGGGCAAAGACCCGCGCAATACGTTGGTCGCGGCCAATCGGCGTTCTGTTCATGTGCGCCTTGCTCGCGTCCCTCGCCTATGCCGGAGGGCCGCGCTACATCGCCGGCACCAGCTATTTCGAGACTACCGCCACCGGCCAGCCGCTGGTGTGGACCGCCGGGCAGATCACTTATTTCACCGACCAGGGGGATCTCAGCCCGATTCTGCCCAACCCGGCCGCGAATTCACTGGTCGCCGATGCCTTCAGCCAGTGGACCTCGGTCCCCACCGCCGCTATCGCTGCAACCAGCGGAGGCCAGCTCGCCGAAGACGTCACCGGCGCAAATATCGCTGTCGGCGCCGACGGCCTGGTAACCGGCCCCGCCGATATCACGCCTTCGGCCACCGGCACGCCCGTCGGCATCGTCTACGACTTCGATGGCACGGTTACCGACGCCCTGCTCGGCTCCGGCGCTGGAGATCCGACCCAGTGCTTCTACAACGCGGTTTTTGGCGGCGACGACAACTACGGCGTTCCGGCAACCTATCTGCACGCCCTGATCGTTATCAACGGACAATGCGCGCTCGAATCGTCCCAACTCGTGGATGTCGAATACCGCCTGGTGCGCGTCATCGGCTCGGTCATGGGCCTGGGTTGGTCGCAGCTCAACTTGAATGTGATCACTGGCAATCCTCCGGTGACCCCGGCCGATCTCGCCGGATTTCCGGTCATGCACTATGCCGATCCCCCCAAATGCGTTCCTATCACCAACTGTTATCCCAATCCCTATCAGCTGGTTCCCGACGATCTGGCCGCGCTTTCACGCCTGTATCCCGTCACCGCCGCGAATGAGCCCGACTTCGCCGGCAAGCAGATTCTCTCCTCGACCACCGGCAGCATCCATGGATCGGTCTGGTTCACCAACCCCGCAGGCTCTGAAACCCAGCCCATGCAGGGAGTGAATGTAGTCGCGCGTCTGCTCGATCCGCAGACCGGACTGCCCTCGCGGACCTATGCCGCTTCCTCCGTCTCCGGATACCTTTTCACCGGCGACGCCGGCAATCCCGTCACCGGCTTCTTCGACACATTGGGCGACCCTCTCAGCGAGTGGGGATCCACCGAGCCCGCCCTCGAGGGCTTTTTCGACCTCGCCGGACTGCCCCTGCCAAATGGCACGACTGCGAAGTATGAACTGACGGTCGAGCCGGTTGATGCCGACTGGTCTTCCGGCGTCGGGCCCTACGCGCCCTATCTGGTGGACCCCAGCGGCTCTTTCGCAGGAATCACCGTCACGGTGCGCGCCGGGCAGGATGTCGAGCAGGACGTTCTGACGCAGTCTCCGGCCCAGCCGCTGCCACCCTGGTCCGCGTCGCAGTCCTGGACTGCTCCCGCGCCCGTCCCTCCCGCCGGCAACTGGGCCGCATCACTCGGCAGCTACGGAGAGTTCTCCTATTTCCTGCTCTCTGCCCAAGCCAACCGCACATTATCGGTCGCCGTGAGCGCCCTCGACGAAACTGGCAACCCGAGTGAATCGAAGGTGCAACCGGTCATCGCCATGTGGTCGGCCTCCGATCCCCAGGGCACGCCGCCGCCCGCCTTCACGACCTCGCCCTTTAACACCGTGAATTTTGGCGAAACCCGACTCGACGCCGTAATCGGCGATTCGGCCCAATTTCTGATCGGCATCGCCGATCTTCGCGGGGACGGCCGCCCCGATTATCACTATCAGGCCCAGGTGCTCTATGCCGACTCGGTCGCGCCCACGCGCATCTCCGCCGGCGGCGGCGCGGTCACCGTGCAGGGTATCGGGTTTTCTCCAGGACAAGATTCCAGTGTCGGCTCCAACCCCGCAGCGCCGCTGGCCGTCAACGCGGGCCAGATGATCCTCGGCGTCCCGGCCGCGAGCGACGGCCCCGAGACCCTCACCGTCACCGACCCCGTTACCGGCAGTTCCACTTCCATCAGCAATGCGCTGATTCTCGGAGCCGGCCCCACCGACACCATCTCTCTGGTCAACGCCGTAAACCCGCCAACTAGATCGG
>Ga0209167_10001119_pt1 | contig 16491 bp, 21 predicted proteins | sample Coa_R1_9_FD_187154 | JGI IMG/M metagenome (GOLD analysis project Ga0209167, IMG submission 187154) | Surface soil microbial communities from Centralia Pennsylvania, which are recovering from an underground coalmine fire - Coalmine... | ecosystem: Environmental > Terrestrial > Soil >... | reverse complement strand
TTCGCCCAATAGACTGGCGGCCTCCGCGGCCAGCGCCTACTCCTTCCAAACAAAAAGCAAGACGCAGGCGAAGCAGGACCGTTAAGACGGTAGTAGCTGGCGTACCTATAACCATTTCGATCTCGATTGATGGGCTACCCAAAGGAGACGTGAATGTTTGAGATGCAAGAACGGCCTATTACCCCTGAGCCTGTAGATCATCGGGACGCCGAGGTTGAGCGAGTGATAAACGCGAGGATGGAGTGCGAAAGAGTGTACTCGAAGGTCAATCAGGAATTTCGGAAGGCTGCATACAAATGGGAATCAGTTCAGAAACATCCAGCTCGGCCGGCCGAGTGGATTCAGGCGAGAGATCAGCACGACTATTGGCAGCAAAAGGAAGCAGATGCTCGGGCTGGTCTAGACCGTGCGGTTCGTAAGGAAGAGATCGCAAGGGACCCGGACCCGGTCGCTAGACGCAAACGCGAGTTGCTCTTCGTAAAGGACTTGCAATCCAAGATTGTGAATACGGCTAAGGACGCTATGGATCGTATCGATGCCGACTATCAGCGAATGGTTACCGAGCGTCGGATGCACGCAAACGCTTTTAATTCAGCTTTGAGGCAGTTGGCTGACATTGAGACGGCGCTTGGCGATTTGACGCGCCGACCGCAGTCCGCTGCCTAGGAAGGTAGGGATCATGAATTCGGAATGGGATGTAGTAATTGGCTCGGATGATTTGCCGGCAAGGGGACCGGCTCCTGTTGCAAAGGAATTAGCCACAGATAACGAGATGTGGCCTCTCGACGAGGCCACGGGAGCATCGGACGAACTCTGTCGTCAACTGGAACACGACTCTAAGGTTGCTGAAATCTTTGGCGATCTGGATGGAGTAGTTGAGCAGGGTGGCAATTTCATTGCAAAGCGCTATACACCCAACAGTGCCATCAGGATTAATGCGCCTCTAACCAAGCGAGAGGACGCAATTTCGTTCCTTTCCGAATGTCTGGGCATCGCTGCCGAGCGTTTGAGCAAAAGTCAAATGAAACCCGTAGCGACTCCTCCTGCCACTGAAACTTGTCCTTGCGACTGTGAAATGTGTCAGGGCGATAATTGCAAAGACTGTCAGGCCGAGACGAAATGCAAAATGTGCATGGCGAACGAAAAAGGTCTGTTCGCTGACGATGAAGATTGGCAATTCATGAAGTTAACCTGCAACTATTCCGACAGTCATCTAGCGTTTATTCGCAACAGGATGACGGCGGAACAGTGGGCGCAACGAGTCGCGGTGACTAGATATTGGAGTCAAGTTTGGTAACGATTTTTGCTTTCTGGGGTTCTTGTTGATGCCGAATTGTTACGAAGCCGTTGAGGTTGTCAGAAGTTCCGGACATGCAATGGTCCTGTCAGGATCATCAACATGCAGAGGGCAAAAAGGTTTCTCGAAGAACTACTTGCTGTGGATATTGTGAACAGGAAACACGGCAACCGCGTAGATCGGAGAGAAATCTGGCCGCCTATCGCAAGTGGAAACACTTCCGCGGCCTTCAAAGATTAGAAAGTTTTCCGTTGGTGCTAGGGCATCGAACGGGACCGGATCGGCAAATAGACATGCTTCGGACCATGATCGAAAGCCGGTCCGGGGGTTATTGGAATTGCTTACGTTGGCGGCGTACGGGTCGGCTGGTGCCTTCATTCACCAGTAATGAGGACGTAGGCATTACAGGCGCAGGGGTTCTCAAGTTTTCTTGACCTGCGCCTCAAATTTAAGTTTCGCCTAGCTCCGGTACTCCTCCTAGGCGATTTAAGGAGATGAATACGACGCCGTGTACAGTCATCGCGACGAGTTCGTTCTCGTTCCGGCCCGTTCATCTCCTTTAAAAGTTCTCCCCAGCGCGTTTTGCATTCACACGCTCAGCGACGCGTTGCCTGTGATCAGAAGTTCGCGGGCGCTGTGGAGTTGGTTGGTCTCCGCGACTGTAGGCAGGAGTTCGCTCTCGGCCCGGCCAGTCGAGTCCGCAAAAACGGCTACTTGCAGACCAGTGAGGCCAAGCCAACCAGCTGGGGCCTCCACTTCTGCATTTGCTAAGAAGGCGATATGAATATTCGTGAAAACTAAACGTAAGACGACTTTTTGGCAAATTCAAAAGTCTCTCGCGGCTGGTTACCAGATTTTGCCAACAAAGTATTACCAGTTCATGGTGCGGTATGGACCAGCCTGAGGCAGAAGTTCCAACGAAACGGAACCGCAAACCTGCATGAGATCATCTGCTTCCGCCCAATACGATGAGACACATCGGCACTCCCGTCAGTTTGACGAACTAAGCGTCACCACTGCTGTAATGGGGAACGGGACCGTTGAGCTGATGGTCAACGCAACTGGAAAGAGCCGCTTTCAATTCTGCTACTTGGCCGCGCGTCAATCGCATCGCGGATATGTGTGGGAAAGTTTTCGCATTTTGATCTACCTGTATGACCTTCTCAGTTTGGGCGCTCGGCAGGATTAGAACCAACAACAACCCGAATGTGTCCTTCAGTCTCTTTGGGGGATGGGTGGATCTGTTTGATTTGAACGCCTCCAGCAACTAAGGCTCCGATAGCAATCCCTAAATCCGAAGTTTTCGGGACCAAGGCGGTCGCGTCTGTCGTCTCTTGGCCATAGTAGTCAAGTTCTACTCCGTAAAACGTCGGGCCAGGTCCCGGGGCCATAGCGATAATAGTCTGGCCTACTTTGATTCCAGCATCGTGGAACGCGGCTCTGAGTTGATCGGCATAAGCGTAGGAGTCGGAAGCACTGACAAAGAAATAAAAATCAAGCTCGGAATTTAGGCCCTGCACCTTTTCCATAAGATTCTTCCGATCTTCTTCCGTCAGGTGCCTAGCCACGCTCCCGACGGTAATCTGGCCAACCGTCAGGCCGCCTTGTTGACCGAATGACACTGCGCTACCGGGAGCTTGATTTATGACCTGCGGCGGCATGGAAGTCGGTTTTGGAGCGGGCTTGCTTTGCCCGGACTTCAGCGCCTTGATGCAAGTTTCCATTGCATTCGAGTGCCACTTTTCTACGAATTTCTTCTGTAATGCTTCCTCACTTGCAAGACTCAGCGCCACAGATCCGCTGCCCTGAAAAACAGCGCCGCTTCCTGAACCACTCACGCTTCCAGAAGCTTTCTTGCCTTGCGCCTTTGAAACTTCCATGGAAATCTCCTCGTGATTCCCGCCGCTCGATTCGACGCAGGCAATGTAGTCGGACATATATTGACTCACGCATCGACCGGCATAGGGCTCCTGATTCTTTCCACACTTCGGCTGCTCTTCCGCCAGCGTCGTTCCTAAGAGGAAGCACAAGCAAGCGATCCCTATCAGAATGCCGTTTGACTTCATATCGCGTTTTCTTCCGATAATGCTAACGCAGGTAACAAAAATAGCAAACCGAGTTGCTACCGTGCTGCAATCCCGCGCGTGACGACAGGATGTCGGGATATGACGCCGTCATCTCTCGTACGTTTCTCCCAACCATTTATTCTTGTGACTTCGTCTCGATAGTATCCAGATTCGACTCCAAATTCTGCACCGTACCATCCAGATCGCTGGCGGCAGATTGCACATCATCACAGTCATCACAGTCGTTGGCTTTCGTTTGCACATCGTCAACGTCAGACTTGAGGGTCTCCAGTTCGCTCTGCGCGTCCTCCGCTTCGCTGTGAATCTCAGCCAGTTGGCTGTGCAGCTCTTCATTTTCTTCTTTCAGTTGTTGGTACGAACGCCTCGAAGAGACTTGTCCGAATAGAACGACTGCCAAAACCGTGACTCCCAGCAGCACCCAAACAATTCTCATGACCATAACCTCTCTGACGCTCAGATTACCTCAAAGCCATTTGTCGACCCCACCGCGATGAGAACATGTCCCACGTCTGCTCTGGCTGAAGCTGTAACTCCCGTCGCGACACTGCGCGGTAGCTCCTCTTGGTGGCCCTGAGCAGTTCTGCGGCCTAGGGACGGTTTGCCCTTTGCTGTTCACGTAGGTACCGTTGTTTGTGCATCCCGCCTTGCCTGTGTTTGCCCTGGTGTTGCTCGTGGTGGTCGTATTCGTGCTTGGCTGAGATGGAGATTGAGTCTGAGAAACGATCTGCTGAGAAAGCAGGATTGCGGCTAGCGCAAGAGCGTAGACAAACTGGCGCGAAGGGCGCATGGATCGCATAGTCCTCCCCTTTGGTCGGAGTGACTTGCTCCCCCTCAAAAACAAGTCGTAGCAATCGTTTGGATGGCGTTTCGCGAAGGATCATACCGCAGGGCACTAGCGATTCCGCAATGGCCAGAGAGTGCGGACGAAGAAACGACGAAAGGTGCTACCATGCTCCCGGCATGGACGAGGGACGGAAAGGTGTGATCGGGATCATGCCGGCGACCCTGACCAGGCCTGCTCCAGTAAACACCGGATTGTCGGACGGCAGCTTATCTGGGAGACTGCCGGCAATGACTACCAGCCAAGTTCCCAATATTCGCTTCGAAGATCGCAAGATCCTGAAGCTGCTTCAGCATTTAGCAGAACTGCAGGAAAGGCTGGTCAAGGTGCCGCGAGAGGAGCGGCTGGCAAGCTGAAGAAACTCCACCGGCAAGTGGTTGAAAGACTCTTACGTCGGCATTTTATGCGGCTTATCCTTCCTGCGAGTTGTTCGCCTCGGCCCTGATATTCTTCTCAAGCACCTTGGGGGTGGACGGGAGATATTCAGGGCCCTTTTTACTCTAGGGTGGCGAGCCGCAACGAGCGCGACTACTTCAGAAAGGATTTCGATACGGCGTCGAAGTCTACTCACAAGGGCCACCGTCTCCCACCACTCGTGATGTCGGCATCGCCAATAAGACCGATTCCAGACTGCGATTGCCTTGAGTTCAGCCAGAAGCGCTTCGGTGCGTTCGATTCTCTCGATAGCGGCTGGATTTCTCATACGTCGTCACGAACACTGGACCCCCCTGTGCAGCTGTCTAGCCGCAGGAAACACGTACTCTGTCCAGTGTTCAGCGAAACTGTCGCAAGCAATTCACCAAAAGACAAGTCGCTTAGTTGTTGAAAACACAGGCACCGAAACACGCCCTCTGCCGATGGTGGCCGAAATATCGGCGCGACGCCGGAATGTCGGCAGTTCGGCACTAAAGTTATTTTCCGTTCGGTCGATGGAATCCTGAAAAGGAGACCATATGACTGACACTCTGCCCGTTGCGGAATACCTCCGAATGTCCACCGAACACCAGCAATACTCTCTTGACAACCAGCAAGCGAGGATTGCCGCTTACGCCGAAAGGCTGGGATTTACAGTCGTGAAGACCTATAGCGATGAAGCGAAGAGTGGTGTCGGCCTGAAGCGCAGGAATGGTCTACGCCAACTGCTACAGGATGTGATGAACCGGGATGCCGGCTATCGAGCCATTCTCGTGTATGACGTGAGCCGGTGGGGGAGATTTCAAGATGCCGATGAGGCCGCCCACTATGAATTCGTCTGCAAGCAGGCTGGGGTTCCGGTCCATTACTGCGCCGAACCATTTGTCAACGATGGAGGAATCCAGAACACATTGATGAAAGCTCTGAAACGAACGATGGCCGGGGAGTACAGCCGCGAACTGGGAGTTAAAGTGTTAGCCGGGCTGAAGCGGCTGGCTACGCTGGGCTACAAACAGGGTGGAGTTCCCGGCTATGGGCTGCGCAGGATGCTTGTGTCAGCCGACGGCCGTCCGAAGCAGATACTTGCGCCGGGAGAACGGAAAAGCATCGCGACTGAGAGAGTCGTTCTGGTTCCTGGCCCGGATGATGAGGTCCGAGTGGTCCGCAGGATCTATCAGATGCTGCTGAACGAAGGGATGTCGGTTTATGCAATCGCTGGTGAGTTGAATCGTGAAGGCGTCCCCTACGGTAAATCGCGGTGGACTCATCACTCAGTCCAGCAAATCCTCTCTCACCCGAAATATTCAGGCTGTAACGTCTTCGGGCGGACGACCCAGAAGCTAGGTACTCCATCTGTTCAAGTACCAGAAAAGGAATGGGTACGAACTCCCGGCGCATTCGTTCCGGTGGTGGACGAAGAGTGGGGCCAGGAAGCTCGACGACTACTGAGCAGCCGAACCGGCAACAAGTCTGACGACGAACTTCTCGAAGCGCTGCGTCAACTGCTGGCAAAGACTGGAAGGCTGTCCCTGCAACTCATCCAAAAGAGTGCGGAAACACCGTCTCCTTCGACATACCGGAAGCGGTTTGGCAGCCTGCGGAGATCCTACGAACTGATCGGCTATGGTCTACCCGACCAATTCGCGCCAATTGATCTGCGGCGTAGGACTCAAGCCCTGCGCGATGAACTCATGGCGCTGATCGCTGAAATGTTCCCGGATGAGGTAAAGATTGTTCGGCACAGTGGACGATGGCGCAGCAGATTGAAACTGAAGAATGGGCCGATGGTTTCGGTGTTGATCGTCCGCTGCGTTCACGTCTGGAAGCAGACCGTTCGCTGGCAAATTGATCCGGTCAGGCGTGAGTGCAGGCTTGTAACCTTGCTGGCGCGGCTGGATGAAGCCAACCACTCGTTACTGGACTTCCACATTCTTCCCGGCATGGATCGCAAGCGACGATTCCGTATATCGCGGAGTGATGAATGGCTCGATCGCGGATGGCCGCTCAAGGACGTATCCGCATTCTGCGAACTCGTGAGCCGGGTTAACACCTCCAAAACTGACGGCAGCGTGTGCAATCGTTCCCGTGCGAAACATGCGATCTAACCGTCATGAGCGTAGGATTCAGACACATCAAATAGCGGAGGCCGCATGGCCACACAGATTCCCGCCGCCCAATATCTTCGAATGTCCACAGATCAGCAGAAATTGTCCTTGGTCTACCAAGCGGCGGCGATTCAACGCTACGCCGACAGGCACGGATTCACTATCGTCCAAAGCTACCGGGACGCTGGCAGAAGCGGTCTGACCCTGAGACAGCGACCCGGCTTGCGGCAGTTGCTCCAAGATGTAGTCGGTGGTTGCCTTTTCAAGGCAATACTCGTTTATGACGTGAGTCGGTGGGGGCGGTTTCAAGACACAGACGAATCTGCTTACTATGAATTCTTATGTAAGAGTGCGCGTGTGCCTGTTTATTACTGCGCTGAATTATTCAAGAACAACGGTTCTTCGCCTGCTGTGATTATGAAGACACTCAAACGGATCATGGCTGCCGAGTATAGTCGAGAACTCTCACAGCGTTTGTCCCGCTCAAAGAAGATATTGACGCAGCGCGGATTTCGGGCGGGAGGCATGGCCGGTTATGGCTTACGTCGGATGTTGCTTTCCCCGGATGGTTCTCCGAAGCGGCTCCTTACGCACGGGGAGGTGAAAGACATTGAAACTGGCAGAGTGATCCTTGTTCCGGGACCGGAGGCAGAGGTCGCAGGGGTGCGAGAAATCTATCGGCTTAGGATTTCCGAAAAGCGAACTGCAAACTGGATCGCGCGCGATTTCAATCGCAGGGGTATTACGTGTTGTGGCGCGCCGTGGACCGGCGTGCGAGTGTTAGAGGTACTGAGGAATCCCAAATACATCGGCCAAGCAGTATGGGGTCGTACGACCGGTCCCTTGTGTCGAAAGCGAGTGAATGTACCTCAAAATCAGTGGATTTCAAAATCTGGAGCGTTTGAGGCGCTTGTGGATCAGCAGACTTTCGATGCGGCTCAAGGGGCAATCCGCGATCGAACATGTAACAAGTCTGACGATGAACTATTGAACGCTCTACGTTCGCTGCTTAAGCGCAAAGGTAGACTCTCGCAACACATCATTGATGCGTCAACCCAAGTGCCCGCGACTGCTACGTACTACCACCGCTTTGGAACGCTTCGTCAGGCCTACGAGCGGATTGGCTACGACGTTTTCGACAATCATCAAGGAATGCTGAAGATGAGATTCAGTCATCGAAAGATTGAACAGGCACTCTTTCTCCGCATATCCCGGATATTCAAGGATCGAGTGAGTGTCCTTCGCGAGAGAAACGTCTGTCGCCGGGTGTTGTCTTTCCCAGGTGGCCTGAAAATATCGGTATTAATTTCTCAATGTATACCGGTAGGTAAAGGGCACCTCAGGTGGGTGATCACCGTGAACAGGTTTGAGCGGCACTACCCAACCTTGATCTGTAGATGTAATCCGAGTAACAAGTCATTCAAGGATTTCTATGTTGTTCCGAACATCGACACCCGATGCAGATGTCTCTTTCGCATACGTGAGAATGATTCGTGGCTTAAGCGAGGAAAGCGGCTGGGCGATCTATCACAGCTAGAAAGAGTTGCAGCGCAGGTCGTCCGTCTCGACGTTTAGGCAGGACTCACGCTGCAGCCCTCTTGCTGGTCCCAGGCAGACATCACCACAATATCGGCTGCTTCTTGGGTGCTATCCCGCTTTTAACCCTTCCTCATCGGCTTTCCGCTGATGCTCCTTCAATTCGTCCACAACTAATGCGGCAATGCGGTGAATCTGAGCCGTCTTTTTCTCGATCACACTGCCCGGCTCTGTCATCCCGATAAGGAGATCACATTGGCCGATGAGCGCCGATAACTTGGTGATCATCTCGTGCGCCAACATACATGTTGGTCCATGCCTCTCTTCCTTTGACTGCATACTGCAAACATCCCTTCTCGCCCCCTCGTTACGTGTAGACAGAATGACACATACTTATTGTCAACCCTGTTTTGCTTCAATGCAAGATCTGAATCTGATCCATGATGTAGTAATCGCCTTCGACCTGTGGGAGACTGTCGGGATGCCGAAAACCGACAGGTACCTGCGCTTCGGAAATCTGGAATTGAAACCGGGTGGAAGCGTCTCAGCTAGCTGTAGTGCCTGCGGCCGGCCCTTTACCGGGACGACAGGTTCGGGGGATAAGATAGACGAAGTGCTGATCCGAATGCGTGCCGAATTCGACGCGCACACCTGCGGAGAGGACACCGGCGGGATCGCGAAGGATGTTGGTCCTGCTAGAAAAGCGATGAGGAAATCGACAGATTTTACGCCCTGACTATTACGTCTGAAGTGGCGGCAGTATCAAGGATTGGTTGACAGCAAGATCGCGGCATGTGCGGCGAACGAGTTCACTCGCCGGATTTGTGGCAATGAACTCGAAGCCGTAGCGAAACGCGTTCCTTTGACGAACAATCGCCTGAATCGTGACAGGTCCCAGCGGAAGCGTGAAGTTCAAGTCTACGACCTCACCGACCGAAGCTTCAATTGTGAGCATGGCTGCAATTCCAGACTCACTAATGTCCACGGTATGACCGTTCAGCATACCGCACGTCCGGGAGTGGATAATGATGGCAACGGCGAGCTTGAATCGGGGCTGGCGACGAGCGTCATCAACTGCACTGGCAACATGGGCGGCGTGCTCTTTCTGAGCTTTCACCTTGAACCCTCCGCGATTTGCAGCACCGACCTCGCAGCACGTACATAGCAATCGCGATGCCAAAGACTCACGACCGCAATCCGCATGTTCTGAACGCGATAACCCGCGCACACTTCGGCCCTTTGTCGCAAGTCCGCAAAGTTGCTCGAAAACCAGACAAAGAGTGCTGGCCCTCAAATCACGTGTTCACGCTCATTGACTTGGATGGGGTGGCCGAGGTGGTCTACGACGTAACTATCACGCCCAACCCTTCCGCTCATGCACCGCCCAGTTGAAGACCCAAAGCACTGATGGTCAGCTCCTCATATCACTCCTGCGAGTTCGAGGCGTTCACGATGGCAGTCATCACTGCGCACAAAAGCTGTGGATTCTCGCTCTCAAGATTGGCAATGATCGCCTGAGCCAGGACCATCCTGTGGATCTCCGGCGGCTGTTTATTCATGTCAGCCTCAAACTCGGGCCATCCGTCCGCGAGCACTAGCCGGCAGGTACCTGTAAGTAGTTGCTGGTGTCGATCGAAGCCGGCTCTCCGTAACGCGTTATTGAAAATGGTCCACGCGAGGGTTTGAAGCTCCAGCACCCGCGCGCGTGTGGGCATCTCGCAAAGTGAAACGGACATTTCTTGAGCACTCCTTTCTGAGTGGAAAACTGCGTCTTTGGGATTTCCTGGGGAATGGCGGTACGGGACTGCCGCGGGCGAGGTTCAGCTCAGCAGCTCAAAGCAAACTGGGTTTACGGGGCAGTTGAACGTGGTGTAGAACCTGCCGCAGAGTCTCTTCGCAAGTTATTGAAAACACATTAAATAAAGCAGTTGCAGCAGTTTCCATTGCTGGGTACCATCGGCATTCGCATTTTGACATTTGACATTTGAGCTAAAAATGTCAGGAGGAATGATGGCAACAGGCGATCCGTGCAAGAACTACGATCAGTGCGGCAACAAGTGTGAGAAGGGAAAAGGCGGCCTCGGGCTATGCCCAAAGTGTTACCAGGCCGACAAGCAGAAGGAGTACAAGGAGGCCAAGGAGCGCCACCTCAACAACGTCTTCGGCGGCAAGAGGATCCTGTCGATGATCGACGGAGTGAAAACGGCTGCGGCCTGCTTCTATGCGGACGAACTTATGTCGGGGGAGACATATTCTCGATGGACAACGGACGTGGGGCAGATCTTGCTGCTCCTCGGCGAGCGAGATATCCAGTCGGGGGCAGCGCTGTTTGCCACGGCAGAGAAGAAACAGCTGAAAGCTGCGAATGACCTGGCAATTGACGCTCCGGTCATCGAAGCAACGGACGCCCCTCCCATCGAAGCAGTTGGAACAACACCGACTGATGAGGCAGCGCCAGCCGATGAAGCACCCTCGGCCGATGAAGTTCAGGAGCTTCGGGCGAAGCTCGCCCGTGCGGAAGCGGAGAACGCCCTGCTGCGGCAAGTGCAGCCTAAGACTGCCAAGAGAAAGAGGCCGGCGGGTGTTCCGTTCGTCTCAGGCGTGAATTATCCAGGCTTGATACCTAGCCTGAGAGGCAACAATACGGTCACTGACGCAGTTCTTAAGGAAGTGCGGGACAATCTTCCGAAGACGCGGGGGAAGAAGGCGTAAAGGTAAGGAGCTACCGCTAGATGGATTGCCGGTCCAGGTAATCCTTGATGATCTGCCTCAGGAGGCTGGACATTGAATCTTTCGTCTGAGCCAGCTTCTGGAGCTGAGCAAGCATTGTCGCTGAGAGTGAAAAACAGATGATCCGATCTCGTTTTTCTGGCATATCCGCCTCCTTTCCGAGAAGGAAATGTTGGAAAGTTGATTGCGCGCGCGTCTCAGCTCCTGCCCAGGTCTGCGAACGTCATCGAAGCGAAGGCACGGCACAGCGCACTGGTTCTTCTGCGTGCGATCCCCCTTTGACGCCAGATGTGCTTGGCAACCAGATTTCCCAGTGTGTGTCGAAGCTCTTGCGCGACCGCCACGGTCGAACTGTGGCGGCCTACTCGGCCGCAGAGCGTGAACAAGCCTCCGCACACCTTTCGTTTCGCATACGCAGGATCTACCTCAGACGTCTGTACGAGTCTGGCGTGGCTCCCGCTGCACTCCGGGAATGACTTTCCCACGTATGCGACGTTCTGCATCAACTTACCATCCGTCCCTTCTCGATCGCTCGAAGTTTGCGCAATAACCTGCCGTACCTCTTGCAGTGCCGGCACGAACAGCCCCGCGGATGCGGGTATTGCTCCGGGCGCTCTAACCTGACCGGCTGCAAGAGGAACAGGTAAGGCAGGCGCTTGCGCTCCGGTAATTTCGTGATGTCCTTGCGCATCTTCTTGCGTAACCTCTTTATTATCCCTATTTTATTAGGACCTCATAAGTCTTCGCTAAGACATTCTGTTTCGAGAGGCCCATATCTTTTACCGGATTCACCAGGGCACACCGCTGGTATAACTAGACCCGCATTGCTATACACCATCGCAGCGGTGATGCCCCAGACTTACCGGAGCCACTTACGTCTTCCCGTTTCACACTTGACAGCAATGGGAGGTTGACCATAGGCTCAGGATAGGCAGTAACGGACATTTCCGTTCTTTTTCCTTCTGACGCGCTCTCGACAAGCAATCAGAAAAGATCCTCAGCGAATGGATGCGCTGAGGATTTCTTTTCCGTTCAAAATCTGCACTTGACATTTCTCTGGCCTCCATTTAGTGGTAACCATGTCGAGAGTACCTTGCATCCATGCCAGAAATCGACAACACGACGACGGTACAGGCAGGCGGCAAGTTCCTCCTCCGACATGATGACAGCAATGTCATTCGGACGGGATGGGCAAGTAATCCGTGCGCTCGCGGCGTTCTCAAGATTGCACCCACGAAGCGTTTAGGGGATCAGGCAACCTGTAGCGATACAGGCCGACATGGGTGTCGGGTAAAAATGGTGAGGCATTGCTCTAGGAGATGGAGTAGCACAATGCACACAGTTCCTGATTGCAGCCTTCTCAGCCAGCACGGCGCGGCCGTGTATCCGGTAGGCGTGATACCTACGAATGACCAACTCTAGCGTCTGGAACCACCCAGATGGCATAGAGCCAGACAGAACGGCTGAGACATGCTTACCGGGATCCACGAGAGAGGGTTCTAGGGGACTGTAATTACGTTGGTAAATTTCAGAAGCTGGCAGAAAACAACGAATTTTTACAAGAACAAAAGCAATAGATGCTTCTACAGGTTTATCGTAGAAGCATATTTTGTTCACGTTGTTAAAATCGAAGATTTAACCTGAAATTAAGTATTCGGAAATTGAATGGCAAGCTCTATTCACTGTGAAAGCGTGAATCACTCATCTAGATGAATACGTAGATCCAGAATAGTATATCCGATTAAACTACGTTTAAGGACGGACAGTAAGTGCGCGAAACGGTAAAGCTGTTTCGCACAGGCTACTTTCTGTCTTTATTCGTCCTTTCTTTCGCCTGGACAGGTATTAGTTAACTTTCCTCTAGATACCGGCGCGACCAGGCGCCTTGAAAGAGCAGTCAGATTTAGTCTGGCAACGAGAAATACGATTGTCCGTCTAGATGCAGAGGACAGTTGCGCCTCGCCAAATGAAACTACCTGTTCCGGGAGAGGTGGGAAGAAACTATGTGGATTGAGCGAACGGAGTGAGCGTATACCAGCCACGCACCGCCACGCCTGCGAATGTTCTACAAAAGTGATTACCTGATCCAGACAGAACAACGTCATCATCTAGATGACGTTGTGATCTGTTACTACGCCTGCATCCGCTGCTCGATCTCCTGATGCTGCTTCGCCTTCTTGGCTGCAGGTGTTTCTTTCGGCTGCCCAGGTTGAGCCGGTGCAGGCTTCGCCGGTGCAGCAGCTGTGGCGACTTTCTTGGCCTCACGCTGCAACTGCTTCTGGTAAACGGCTAGGCCGTCCGTCGCCGCGTCGAACGCCTTGGCATAACTCTTCACCTGAGGCAGCTCGATGCCGCCACTGGCTCCGATCCTGATGATCGGCCAACCCTCAGCAACCACAACCAGCATAAACTTGCCATCCATCGTCGTCGTCATCTTGCTGAGGTCCACCTTTCGCTCAGCCCATGCCTCCTTCAGCCTTGCTAGCGTTACTTCTTGCTTCGACGGCGTGGCAGGCTGAGCTATAGCAGGAGTAGTCGTAGTTGTAGCTGGTACAGGTTGTGGTCTAACTTCAGGCTGTGCTGCTTGCTTCTTCGGTGTCATCTTCTTGTCCTTCCTTTCTGGCCGTCTGGCCATGTATTTACCATACTGTACATACTAATAGGAAATGGTACTGGGATCAAGCAGGAACTAATTCACAGGGCAGTGGACAGTTAGTGGCGGGCAGAGCTTAGATAACCCCGATGTTTTGTTCGAGATAAATCCTATAGAACCGAAAAGTTGAGTGGTAAGCGCTGGGCTGGGATTCTTTCTTGTAAACACCACTTTCCCACAAAGCACTTTAGGATTCCAACAATACACTTTAGGATTCCAGATCATCGCCTTTAGGACCACTTTAGGATTTCCGGTATATAGCCTAAAGGAGATCAACTCGATGCCTAAAGTGGTTAGTGTAGAGTTACCCGACCACCTCTACAGCCAGATGGAAGAAGCTAGAAAGTACGTTCAGGATGCAGACGACTATCGCGGTGGTAAATCAATCAATCAGTTCATCCGCAGAATGATAATCATGTACGTAGAGGACATCTTGAAAGAGAAGCATACCAGTAAGGCTAGTCCTTGAGGCGACGCATCCTCTCGTCCATCCTCTTCTCAGCCCTATCGAGTGCCTGCAGAACCAACTGTTCAGTCAGCATCTCAATTTCCTGTTCCGACTTTTCAGGAAACCTGCTCCTGAGACAATCGGCGACTCTTGCCATATCAAGGCCAAACTCGATGACCTGTCCTGCAGACTTTTGTGGATTCATCGGACTCCATTTTTACTTGTAGGGCGGTTTGTACGAAAAGCTCTTACCTATACCGGCCCTAGATAGTGTTTCTGGTTTGGTACCTCTTCTCCGAGGAGCATCAATAGCTGTACTCCCAGAACAGAAAGCCGATAGCAATAGTTGGTAAAAGGAGGTTGCCGGGTTTCGGAAGTGACTTCGTGCACCAGACCGAATCCTTGTAAGCGATTGCAGGCTGCATAGCCCGGCTCACGGTTGAACGTGATGTCACCTTTAGGTGGCGCGTGACCAAGCGTTTCAGCGATCTTGAAGGCAAGGTCCCCGGACCGCTTTGTAAAGGTAGTTGGATGGACCGCCCGGGAAGTCTGAGCTGGACTCATGGGCACATTCCAGTCCCCATCTTTATTCGTAACTTGGTTAATAACCTTCAGCACGGCGATGTCGCGCTCGTTTAACTGTTCAAGCGTCTGAATGAATGAGGCCACATTATGAATCTGCTCTTCGCAGCGTAGCGCGTTGCCGATTAGCTTCACGTAGTATGCGCGCTTGGCATCGTCGCGCTGCTGCGAGTCGTAAATAAACATCAACTGGATGGCCTTCTGAACATCCTCATGACTAGCTTTTGTCGTCTCGACGTGCTCGAATTCCTTGCATACCATCTCCCACATCGCCTTGAGGCGTTCTTTGGTAGAGTCCCGGTCGAAGAGTGCGTCAAAGACTTTTGTCAGGATACCCGTAGCTATGCCCCCGTCTGGAATGGCTAACGCGGTCGCCAGCTTTGCCAACTTGGCGGGTAGCTCGTGCTCGTCTTGCATGTACTGTTGATCGAACTTATTGAGCGGATCATCAATCGCCATATTGGGCGGAGTGTACCACTACTCCTCCACGCGCTGGTACTTGAAATAACCTTTGATTTCCTCTTGGAAAAACGTCCCAACAGATCCCGCCCTCTGGAACGCTTCCCAGGCAGTCTTCGGCACATGCTCATACCGATACAACTTCATACCATCTCGAAATCTGATGAAAAGTGTGGATTCTCGCTCGTCGTAGCCGATCGAATGAACGTTGCTGCTGGCCTTGGTATCCTTCATCTCGACTTTATGCGTTGCGGTTGACATGACTGATCTCCTGTGGATTGTTGACGTTGGCCACTTTGAGGATTTCTCTTCAAAGTGACAGACTTAACCGGAAATGGAATAACGTTCGATCTGCTAGCAGAATGGGCCGTAACCCCAGGTTGCTTTGAGAATGCAAGCGTTTCTTCTCGGCGTTGATACTGAGCACCATTCTTTGTTCCAACGGGTGGTTTTTTCTTCCCGACTATGCGCTTCTTGGCGTAGTACATCTTCAGAGCCTCCGAGATTTTCTGTTTGTGTTCTGGTGTCTGTGGCCCCCATCGTCTACCTTTATTCGCTGCCCGGACTTTCTCCTTAGCTTCAGGAGTGTGGTGGAAACCTGCGTTCCATCCAAGGAGTCCCTTGTTCCATGGCCGTATATAAGGCTTCGGTCCCTGGCGGCTCCGGCGGACGTTTTCCCTAATCCGCTCACGCTCTTCCTGTGAGCGGCTGTTCCAACGCGAGATAGAGGCTTCCCGCCATTGTCGCTTCCGCTCTTCCGGCCACATGTCCCAGCGGAGCCGGGCGTTCTCTGAGTAGAGGATCATCTGCTCTGGAGTCCTATCGACCCAATGGCGCTTATTGCTTTCGCTGATCCGCCGGATGGTTTCCGGAGAATGTTTTCCGCCGACGAAACCGCCGGCCTGATGGTTGTACCCAAATCGTCCGTTGGTAGCGTGGAAGATCAGAATGAAGAATTGTTCAAGTAGGTCCAATTCCTGTTGGCAACTGGCGTGGGCCAAAACGGTTCGCTTAAAGGAGTGCGCTCCGTACTTTGCGACGGCAGCGGCCAAATGAGAGTTGCGACAATTGTTCAGTGAGCGGCTCCATCTTCTGGTTAACGACGGCTGGCGTGTCTGGCCGACATAGACCTTTCCATTGATTTGATTGTGAAGCATGTACACGAGCATTTCCTCTCACCTCCCTATGGCACGGGCTTAATGTCGAGCAGGGTATGTGGCTTTATTACTTAGGCGGGATTACTTCACTCGGAGTCGTCTATACCAATTCTGTCAAAGTAACTCTTGACACGTCCGGGTGAACACATATTAGGCTCTGGATAATGTGAGACTCTTTATGC
>Ga0209167_10001118_pt1 | contig 16508 bp, 13 predicted proteins | sample Coa_R1_9_FD_187154 | JGI IMG/M metagenome (GOLD analysis project Ga0209167, IMG submission 187154) | Surface soil microbial communities from Centralia Pennsylvania, which are recovering from an underground coalmine fire - Coalmine... | ecosystem: Environmental > Terrestrial > Soil >... | reverse complement strand
GGCTGCCTCAAATAGGGAAGCCAGAAGGAAAACAGAGCCGAACCCGCGGCCAAGCCAAAGAGGAAGGTCGCTAGAAGCGTGGTAAATGAGTAGACGGTCGATCCCAGGATCTGGGTCAGCAGCCTCGTCCAGGCCACCTCGTAGACCATGGCGGCGAATCCACAGAGGGCGAAGGTGAGCAGGAGGGCGGTTCGCGGCGGGGGGCTGACCGCTGAGGCGGCCCGTTTCTTACGGACGACTTCGACCGGCGGATTCTCTTTCCGGGAGAGGAGGATCGCCCCTGCCCCGATCAGGAGGTTGACCGCCGCCGCCGAGAGGGTCGTCCGGGCGGTCCCCAGGGTCGGAAGCAGGAGAAAACCGCAGAGGAGCACCCCAACCACCGCGCCGGCCGTATTCACCGCGTAGAGTCCTCCGACCTTCGGGGCCACCGACCCCTCGGAGGATCCTCTGCGGGCGCTGTAGCTCGCCAGAAGGGGGAGGGTCCCCCCCATGCAGGTCGTCGGGACCAGGAGAATCGAGGAGACGAGGATAAACCGGACCAGGCTGAAGACATAAAAAGAGATCGGAATATGGTTCCAGAGGAGCTGATAGACGGGGACCAGGGCGCCGAAAAGGGGATGAATGATCAGGGCATAGAGGCCGATACCGATTTCCAGAAATGCATAGGTCTGAAGAGGGCGGGACAGCCGATCCGCCCGTTTTCCCAGGAGGCGGCTTCCCAGGGCCAGTCCCCCCATAAACGCCGAGAGGACGGTTGCGACGGCGAAGTTCGTCGCGCCGAAGACCAGGATCAATTCCCGGACCCACAGGATCTCATACACCAGGGCGGCAAGCCCTGATAGAAAAAAGAAAATCCAGAGCATCATAACGGCTGGAACTATAGCCGATCCAGACTAAAAATTCAAACAGAGTCGATCCCCAAATGGGGTCTGGAACCGATCGCCGGCGTGATGCTTTTGTGATAATCTATCGGTATCCTTGAACCACACGAGAGGAGCGGGCCGAGTCCCGCCAGCCAATGGCGCGTAAGATCCTGGTCATTGAAGACGATCCCGATATCGCCCATCTCCTGGAGTACCACCTTCAGGACGCGGGCCATGAGGTGACCCTCGCGTCCCACGGCCAGACCGGGTTCGAGCAGGCGACTTCGAAGCCCTTCGACCTGATTGTCTTGGACCTGATCCTTCCGGGCCTGGAGGGTCTGGAAATCTGCCGGAGATTGAGGACCCAACCCAATTATATCCCGATCCTGATGCTGACCGCGAAAACGACGGAGCTCGACCGGGTCCTGGGTCTGGAGGTCGGAGCGGATGACTACCTCACCAAGCCCTTCAGCATCCGCGAGATCTTGGCGCGGGTCAAGGCCCTGTTTCGGAGGATCGACGCCTTACACGCTCGGCGTTTACCCGAACCACCGGAAACGATTCGAACGGGAGAGCTGTCGGTCGATGTTGAGAAGCGCAGGGTCTTGCTCGGCGAGCGGTCGGTCGAGTTGACCGCGAAGGAATTCGACCTGCTCTTGCACTTTGCCCGTCATCCGGGCCGGGTCTACTCCAGGGCCCAACTCCTGGATCTGGTCTGGGGGTATGGGCACGAGGGTTATGAGCACACGGTGAATTCGCATATCAATCGGCTCAGGGGAAAAATTGAGAGGGACGTAACGAATCCCCGCTACATCCTTACGGTTTGGGGAGTCGGTTATAAGTTCGTCGAGCCGGAGCAAACGAAAGGGGCGTAACGATGCCCCGCGTCCCTCGGGGACGATGATGGGTCAACCTTCGGGTCGGTCCGGACCGAAGGGGACTCCCGTGGATGGGAGATCAATGCAGGGTGCGATGGAACCGCTTAAGGATCGATCCGGCAGAGACCCGTTGCGAGGTCCAGGAGGGGGCTGGGCCTTCCGGACGCTGTATGGAAAACTCTCCGCGGTTCTCCTGCTTCTCTTCTTGCTGATCGGGCTCCTTTACGTTCGTTTGACCCTCTACACGACGCACCGCCATTTCCAAGAGGTGAACCAGAGGCTCAACCGGTCCCTGGCCGCCTCGCTTCTCTCCGGTAAAACCTTGATGGAAGAGGGCCGTCTCCAGGCACCGGACCTCCAGGAGCTGATCGGGATCCTCAATCAGATCAATCCGGGCGTGGAGGTCTACTTGCTCGATTCCCAAGGCCGAATCCTGGGCGCCTCCGTCTCTCCTGAGAAAATTAAGCGCGACCATGTCTCCCTCAGGCCGATCGAGAACCTCTTAGGGGAGCGCGAGGCGCTTCCGATCCTGGGAGAGGATCCCAGAAACATCCACCATCAGAAGATCTTTTCGGCCGCCCCGATCGCGGGAAAGGAAGGCCCCCAGGGTTATCTCTACGTCGTCCTGAGGGGAGAAGAATTTGAATCGGCGGCAAAAATGCTCCGGGGGAGCTATATTCTCCGCCTGAGCGCCTGGGCGGCCGCCGGGGGGCTTCTCTTCGCTTTTGTGACCGGCCTGATCGTTTTCAACCTCCTCACGCGACGATTGAAGAGATTGAGCTTGGCCATGGACGCCTTTGCCCGCAGCGACTATTCGGCGCCGGTCAACCTCCCGGCGCGTCCTGAGGCGACGGGGGACGAGATCGATCGATTGGGAGAGACTTTTAGTCGAATGGCCGATCGAATCCTGCAGCAGCTCGATACACTCAAACAGACAGACACGCTGCGCAGGGAGCTGGTTGCGAATGTCTCCCATGACCTCAGGACCCCCCTCGCCTCTTTGCAAGGATATCTCGAGACCCTCCTCCTGAAAGAGGGTCACCTCTCGGAGGAGGAGCAGAGGAACTATTTGGAGATTGCCGGGAGGCATTGCGAGCGCTTAGGGAAACTGGTTTCCGAGCTCTTCGAACTTTCCAAGCTCGATTCGCACGAGGCGAAGCCTCATCGCGAGGCCTTTTCGCTGGGAGAGCTGGTCCAGGACGTCGCCCAAAAATTTCAGCTCCGGGCGGAACAGAAGCGGCTTCGGCTCGAGAACCGCTTTCAAGAGGATCCCCCGTTTGTCTTTGCGGATATCGGCATGATTGCACGCGTGCTGGAGAATCTCATCGAAAACGCGATCCGGCACACCCCGGAGAAGGGGAAGATTTCAATCGCGCTCAGCCGCCAAGGCACGAGGGTCAGAGTTCAGGTCTCTGATACCGGCTGCGGCATTGCTCCCGAGGAGATCCCCAATATCTTCGATCGGTTCTATCGGGTCCCTCAAAACAGCACGGACGGAAAGGGGGCCGGCCTGGGGCTGGCGATCACCAAGCGGATCCTGGAGCTCCATCAATCGTCGATCGAGGTCGAGAGCGTGCCCGCGCGTGGAACCCTCTTCACCTTTTACCTGCCTATTTTTGAGAGTTCCCGGCCTTAGAAACCCGCCCTCCGTGAGCGCCTCCGGGGGTCCTTTGCGCTCCTCGGCCTTTTTTTCACCCTCGGGCCGGTCGGTGCTCTAAAATGGATTGAATCGGCGCTCCACTTATGGGGATCATCAAATTCGTGCTACAATAGTCCGAAGCCCAATAACCCCCTCCAAGGAGTGGACGATGAGAGAGGTTTTCCCCGGGGTTTACGAGTGGTCGTGGATGTCTCCTGAAAAGCAGATGAACTTTAACGGCCATATCGTCTGTTCGGATAACGAGCGTATTATGGTCGATCCCCCCGAGCTCTCTGCCGAGGAAGAGGTGAAGATGCCCAAGGAGGGGATCACGCTGATCGTGATCACGAATCGGGATCATGTCCGTGAGGCCGACGCTCTGCGTAACAGGTTTCACGTCAAGGTCTTGGCCCCGGAGGCCGACGCCCCGATGATGGGCATCACGCTCGACGGCACGTTCAAGGGGGGGGACCAGCTGACCTCCGAGCTTCACGTGGTATCGGTCAGCGACGGTAAAACTCCGGGGGAGAGCGTTCTTTATCTTGAACGGGGCCAGCCGGGCGGGATTTTAATCCTGGGGGACGCGCTGATCGGCCACCCGACAGGACAGCTGAACCTCCTTCCGGCCGATAAGTTCAAGGATGTCGAAAAAGCCCGGCAAGGGATTCGAAAACTGAACTACCTTCCTTTTTTTGCGGTCCTGGTCGGGGATGGCCGTTCCATTCTCAAGAACGGCGCCGAGGCGGTTCAGAGATTTCTTGAAGGAAATCCATGAGTTCTCCGCTCTGCTGCCCTCTCCAATCCCCCCAAGGCGGGGTCTTAGAGCGCCCAAATTGGGTACGGTCCTCCAAAGGGGTGTACGCCGGGGCGCTATACTTGTGGTATAAAGACCCGATGATCGCGCCACCATGTACCCTCTCTATCGTAGCGCCGAACGACATGGCCCGGAATTAGTCAGCCGATGGTCCATCCCGAACGAGACGGCGCTGTCCGGCAAAGTCTTCGCGCCTCGATCAAGGACGGCGTTTTCTTTTCGCTGATGATCGGCTTCGGCGAGACGTATCTGGGTGCCTATGCCATCCACCTCGGCGCGTCCAATCCACAGATCGGCGTTCTCGCCTCGTTACCGCAGCTTGTCGGCGCGTTCTTTCAGTTTGTCTCGGTCCGGGTAATCCATCTCCTGCAGGCCCGGCGGATCTGTATCCTCGTCGGCGTCGCCCTCCAAGCGCTGACCTGGATCCCGATCATTGCGCTCCCTTTTCTTTTTGTCGATCACCGAGTCGATCTTCTTATCGCTCTGGTCGTTCTTTATGCAATTTCGGGCAGTGTTGCGACACCCGCTTGGACCAGCTTGATGGGGGATTTGGTCTCCCCCCGGCGCCGGGGGAGGTTCTTCGGAGAAAGAAACCGGCGGATGGGGATGACCACCTTCATTGCCCTCTGCCTCGCAGGTCTTTTTCTACAGGTAGGTCGTCAACGGGGACATGAGAATCTCTGCTATATCCTGATCTTCTCCATTGCCTTTTCGGCCCGATGGGTCTCCGCGTACTACTTAGCGAAGCACATCGATCCCCCGTACTCTCCCAAATCCGAGGATGTCTTTTCGGTCTGGGCCTTCCTAAGACGGGGGAGTCGAAGCAATTTCGGACGGTTTGTCCTTTACGTGGCGCTCATGCACTTTTCGGTTCAGGTCTCCTCCCCTTTCATCTCCCCGTACCTGCTGCGCGACCTAAAATTCTCCTACTTCCAGTTTATGGCCGTGGCCGGCGCGGCGGTGGTGGCCCAATTTCTGACCATGAACTCTTGGGGAAGGGTCGCGGATCATTTCGGAAACAAACGGGTCCTTCACCTCTCGGGGCTCCTCCTCCCGCTGATCCCGCCGTTGTGGCTCGTGACGGCCAACTTCTATGCGCTCCTTTTGATTCAGATGCTCGCCGGATTCGCCTGGGCCGGTTTTTCGCTTGCGATGGGTAATTATATCCTCGATGTGGTCACTCCCCCAAAGCGCGCCCGTTGCGCCGCGCTCTACAACTGCGCGAACGCGATCGGCATCTTCGTAGGGGCATCCCTGGGGGGGGCGCTGTCCCGATGGCTGCCGGGGGAGATCCAGTTCGGCCGATTCCACCTCACCCTGGCTTCCAATCTCCTGCTCCTGTTCCCCCTTTCGGCGCTCTTGCGCCTGGTCGCCTCCCTCCTTTTTCTTCCGACCTTTCGGGAGGTGCGGGAGGTCTCCCCATTTGCCACCCGCGCCCTCTTTGTCCAGATCGGTCAGATCCGCCCTTTTTCCGGCTTGAAGTTCGATCTCTTCGTCCCGCGGCGCGCGGGTCGGCTCCCGAGCGCGACGGGGGGAGCCCTCTTCAAGGAAGGGGGGCGCCGTCTCGCGACCCTGAAGCACAGGTTGAGAAGACCTAAAGCGGAGCCGCCGGGGAGGGGGGCCCCGGAGAGGGACATTGATCCCGGTCCCGAGGAGCAACCTTCGAAGAGGCCTTAGAGTTCGGGTTGTTCTTGGTAGAGGGCTTCGATACCCTGACGAAAGAGCTCAAAAGAGCGGGGCCCCGCAATCAGGACCTTGTCCCCTTGCGTGTTGGTGAGAATGAATGTGGGCCTGGATTCGACATTCTCCTTCTGCGCGTCGGCGACGTCACGGGCCACCTCGTCGCGCCGGGCGGGGTCCAGAAAGTCGGCCTCGAACCTCGCGAGTTCAAGGCCCGTTTCGGCGGCGCACTCCATCAAGACTTCCCGCCGTGCGATATTCCGTCCTTCGAGCAGGACGGCGATTCGAAGGCGTTTGAGAAAACGGTCGGCTGCGCGACGATCCTGCCGTTCAGCCGCCTTGACCGCCTGGCATGGGATCCAGGCCGATGCAGGGGGGTCGCGATACCAGACGGTCTCATTGATATAGATGCCGGTCTTTTTGGAGACGATCCGGTATCGATCCGCAATGTTCCAGAGGCGTGCGGGGTTGTTCATCACCTCGCGCAACTCTTCAAAGAGGGGCAAGAGCTTGTTTTGAAGCTCGATCCGCCCTTTGAAATGTTCCCGGACCTGATCGAGCATCGGCTCCGCCGCGAAACACCAGGAGCAAAGCGGATCGGTGTAGTAGTCGATATGGATGGGGATCGGCATCTCAAGCCCTGGTCGGGAGAGGATCACTCTCGGAGTGAGGCCCGGGGGCGCCATCGCCAGAGCGCAGGGGGCATGATCGATCGGGGGATCTGATTGAGGGGATCAGAACTCCGCCTTCAGGCAGCGCCCTCAGTCTGCCCGTGGGTCGACCGGCTCGGGTGACCCACGGCGGGTCGATTCCTTCCCAGCCGCGACCATCTCGTCATCGACCTTGAATGTAACGGCCACCGGACGGACATACTGTTTCACGATCGACCGGGTATTGATGACGTTGAGCTTCTTAAAGAGAAACTCGAACTTTTCCTCCAAGCTTCGCGAGATTTCTTCCCGAACTTCAGTCGGGAGGCCCCAGAATTTTTCTTTGAACGGACCCAATGCTTTCTTACGGGTTTTATAGATGAATTGCTCCTCCGTCTCTCCCGGCTTTCTCTCGTTGCCGAATGCCTGGTGCAGGTAGCGGTAGATCTCCTCTTTGAAGGGGGTGGGGAGCATGTCATAAATCATGTTCTGAAATTCCGTCGCGAGATGGATCTCGGCGGTTCCCGCTTTGGGGAAACGGTCAAAGACTTCGGACGGGAGTGTCGATGCCCCATGCTGTACGGCACCCGCCAAGCCATATTCCCGCCGCGCGACCTTCGAAATATCTTCCAGCACGTTAAAGTCGATATTGACCTTCGCAACGGTCCCGTCGGGGAGAGGGACCCCGCCGTGGCTTGTTCCCGTCTGGACCGAGATTTTGCTGATTCCCTTTAGGCTTTTCTCCCCGCCCCTGAGCGTGTCGTTGTAGTTGTCGATAAAGACGCGAAACTCCTCAACGGTGCTGTTCTTGCCGCCGACCTCGCCAATCTCCCCTCCGACGGAGATCGTGACCCCCGTGGGCTGCAGGGAGCGGATGAAGACGGTCAGGTCGGCCGCGACCTCGAAATTGTCCCGTTGCTGCTCCACCACGTTGGGACGATCGAGATCGACGAGGGTCGAGGAGTCGATGTCGATATTCAAAAAACCAGCGGAGATGGCGTCCCGGATCAGCACGCGCAGACCCTCGATCTCTTTTTGCCGGTCTTTCCTGAAGCTCTTCGAATTCGCCTGAAAATGATCGCCTTGAATAAAGAGGGGGCCCTGAAATCCTTCCCGAATGGCCCCCGCGAGCACGACGGCGGCATATTCCGAGGGGGATTGGTGGGTATATCCCATCTCGGATTTTGCAATCTCCAGAATAAAAGCCCCGACCCCGTTTTTACGGACCGCGCGGATCAGGGCACGGGAGGTGTCATAGGCCAATCCGCGGATATTGATGGCCGGAACGGTGAAGCCCCCGCATTTTTCCTGGCCCATGGCGTCGTAGAGCTCCTGAACCGAGGAGGGGTAAGCGCCCATCTGGATGGCCGCCATCTTGATGATCCAGCGGGCGGTTCCTCGGAGATCCGCCTTCTCGTGGAAGACCGCGGTGTCGACCAAAGGGCCGATGATCTGGTCACGCACCCGGTCCGGATTGAGGACCTTGACCGTTCCATTCGACAGCTCGATCGCCCCCTTGATCGTATCCCCGAGTTCGCTCATCGTTCGGAATCTCATGAAGTCCTCCGCGAGAAAAGAAAGAAAGATCGTTGCCTCAAGCTTAACAAAACCGATTTCAAAGTTCAATTCATTTCAGGGGATCTCAAATGGGGTTTCCCCGGCGACCCGTTCTGGGGCGGTCCCGGGGAAAGCTCCGGGCGCGGCCCGGGGTTCCAGGGCGCAGAGCGCTCCAGAGCAGGGTCGGCCGCTGATGCTCTTAAGGACGGATCGGCTGAACCGGGGGGAGCGGAGGATCCCCTCTCGTCCCCCGGACTCGGCCCTGCTCAAAAAAGGGCTTCCAGCCGTTCGAGCGGGAGATCTTCCAGGGTCGTCGCCACCAGATCGGCCACGGGAGAGAGTTCCCCGACCGAGTACGAATTTGCGATGGCCAGGCATCTCATCCCCGCGGCGCGCGCGGCCTGGACGCCAGCCAACGTATCCTCGATGACCAGGCACCTTTGCGCGCGGAGGGCGTCTCCCTCGTTACGGCCTTTGTTCAAAAGGGAGAGGGCCAGCAAGAAGCCCTCGGGATGGGGCTTCCCCCGAGAGACATCTTCCGCACTCACAATAGACTGAAAGGCCTGACGGATCCCCCCCCTTTGTAGAATAAATTCAATTTCAGATCGCAACGCCCCCGAGGCGATGGCCAGGGGATATCGGGCGGCCGCCCTGCGGACGAAGGTGATGACGCCCGGAAAGAAGACCAGGTGATCGCGTATATAACTCTCATAGTAACGGGCCTTCTTGGCCACAAGCTCCAGGATCTTTTGGGGTGTGACCCCCCGGCCTTGCTCGGCCAGGGCCGATTCAAAACAGCCCCGATCATCCATGCCGATGTAGGTCCGATAGTACTCCTCGCGAGAGAGGTGAATCCCCTCTTCCGCCAAGACCTTCTGGAACATCTTCAGGTGGATCGGTTCATCGTCGGCGATGACGCCGTTAAAATCGAATAAAATGGCCCCCAGCATGGATCCCCTTCTCAAGAGCGGTTCTGCTCCCTGGACGCCGGGCGGGGCGTAAAGAGAGAAAATAGGCGCGCGGCGCCCTCACCGCCTCTCCCGGGACGGGGGCGCGGAGCGGCCGGCCGCGGCCGCAATAAATTTGCGGGACATCGGTGAAAGATCGTTCGGCTGAATCTGGACCTCGATGATGACAAAGGATCGGCATTCTGCGGCGGTGTCCAAGGCCTTCGAAAGCGCGGAGGCCGTCCGGACCTTTAGTCCGATCCCTCCCCAGAGCCGGGCGAGCTCGGCGTACCGCCAGTCGGGTAGCGAGAGAAGATCCTCCCGCCGGGAGATCGGGCGAAAGATGCCCCATCCGCCGTTATTGAGGAGGATCACGATCGGATTGAGGCCATAGCGCGGGGCCTGGGCGATCTCCGGCCCCGTCATTTGAAAACCTCCGTCTCCGCACAGAACGAGCGGACGCAGCCCGGTCCCGAGCTGGGCACCGAGGGCCCCTGGAATCGCAAATCCCATCGAGGAATAGTAGCTCTGGGCCAGGTAGACGGTGCCGGCCGCGGCCCTCAGGTCGATGCCGGCGAACAGGGCATCCCCGGATTCCGTCACCACCGCGTATCCCGTTCGCCGGGCGAGAAAGTGATTGATCTCCCTCAGGACATCGGCGATGGTGACGGGCCGCCCCCGGGCCTGGGGCGGGGCGGGGAGGTGGTCGTGGTAGCGGACCTGTTCGTCGTGGTTCCTGATTTGGGTCCTTGAGAGTTCCCGGATGAAATCCGAGATGTGGACATCGTCATACCCGTGGAAACTGACGTTGACCCGCCGTTCCAGTGCCCAGATCGCTCGCTCGCGCGAGATCTGCGGGGAATGCACCCCGAGATCGACGTCGGTTAAGAGTGTTCCGAGGCTCAGGACCAGGTCGGCCTCCTCATGAACCCGCCGCTGAATCTCGGGATGGGAGAGCGGTCCGATATAAACGCCCATCAGCAGCGGGTGGTCCATGGGAAAGACACCCTTGGCCAGGACGTTCGTGAGGACGGCGCATCCCATCCGCTCGGCCAGGAGGAGGACATCCCGGGTCATCCCGAAGCGCTGGACCTCAATCCCCACAATCAGGACGGGGGCCCTCGCGCGGTTCAATCGTCCGGCGGCCTCTCGCACGGCCTCCTGGACATTGCGCATATCGGAGAGCGGCTGCGGAAGATGGCCGTCCCACTCCCGAATCTGCCGGGGAACCCGGATCGGCTGTTCAACCTGATCGCGATGGATCTCCAGGTAGCCGGGGCGACGTTCCAGCCAGATCTGCCGAACGACTTCGTCGATCTCCTGCGCGGCGCTCTCGGTCCGGCGAATGATCCGGGCGAGACAGGTCAGTTCTTTATAGATTCGATGCTGCGAATCGATCTCCTTGGCCTGGTGATGGATGAGAACCCCCAATTCCCGTTCTTCTTCGCCGGGCCCCCCGGAGATGACCAGGATCGGTACCTTTTCCGAAAAGGAACCGGCGACGGGGTTGACCATGTTGTGCCCCCCGGCGCCATAGGTGACGCAAACGACCCCCAGTTTCCCGGTGCTTCGGGCATAGCCGTCTGCGGCAAAGCCGACGCCCGGTTCGTGGGAGAAAGTCACAATCTTCAGTCCCCGCTTTTTTCCGAAGCTGAGAAAAAGCTGTATGACCAGATCGCCGGGGATTCCAAAGAGGTGACTCACGCCGGCCCTTCGGAGGTAAGCGGTCAGGAAATCACCGAGCTTCATTTGATGCCGCATCAGGATCCCTCGGCGTTGAGGATCAGCGCCTGCACCAGGATCTCGGCCGTGGAAGTCATCTCACCCACGTCGACCCATTCCTTGACCGTGTGGATATCGTGCATCCCCGTCGACAGGTTGGCGATGAGAATCCCCCTCTGGTTCAGGACATTCGCATCGCACCCCCCTCCGGTTGAACGGGTCTCCATCGCCAGGGAGATCCGCCGGGCGGCCTCCTTGACGAGGCGGACGATCGGCGCCTCCTCGGGGAGCGCCATCCGGTCATAGTCGCGCCAGATCCGCTCCTCGACGCGGGCCTCGATCGTTCTGCCGCCGGCTCGAATGCGGTGCTGCGAGGCCGCTTCTTTGAGGCACCGGTGCATGTGGGCCGTCTGCGCTTGAAGCTTCTCGTCGCTGTGGCTTCTGGCTTCTCCCTTGATGATGACCTTGTTCGGAACGATGTTGGTGGCGAGCCCTCCCGCAATGGTCCCGAGGTTGGCGGTCGTTTCCGGGTCGATCCGCCCGAGCCGCATCGCGGCGATTCCTTCGGCGGCGACTTGGATCGCGGAGATTCCTTCCTCCGGGCAGACCCCCGCGTGGGCTTCCTGTCCATGAATCGTGAACTCCATCCGGTCGGATGCCGGCGCCCGGGTGAACAGATAGCCGGAACCGGTGCAGTCCAGCACGAGACCCTGCCGGGAATGGAGGCGCGCGGTATCCAGATGCTTTGCCCCGAGAAGGCCGACCTCCTCGCAGATGGTCAGGACGACCTCGATTTCGCCGTAGGGGAGGCTCTTTTCCTGGAGGGTTCGGATCGCTTCGAGGATGCAGGCGATTCCGGATTTGTCGTCTCCCCCCAGGATCGTTGTCCCGTCCGTCCGGATGATGCGGCCGTCAACCCGGGCCCGGATCCCCTCTCCCGGTCCGACGGTATCCATATGGGCGGAGAGGAGAAAGGGAGAGGCCGATTTTCGGGTCCCGGGAAATCGTGCGATCAGATTGCCGATGTCTCCCGCCACCTGTTCGCCGGCATCGTCGAAGAAGATCTCTGCGCCGAGGGCCGCCAGCTCCGATCGTAGGACCAGGGCGATTTCCCTCTCCTTGCGCGAGAGGGAATCGATCCCCACGAGCCGCAGGAAGTGATCCAGAATCCGTTCGCTGTTGATCATGGATAAAATCCCTCGGCGATCCGCTCGGGGAGCTTTCTTGAAACCGCCGGGACCAAGGTCGTCCGGGCCCGGCTCTCCCGTTTCGGGTCGGCGGGATCCGGTCCTCCGGACGATCTGCGGCCCGGCGGGCCGGCAGGCCGAATCCGACCCGAGGTTAGTCCTGAAGGCCCTTATGGGCGTCCAAGTGAGCCCGGACGAAGTGGATGACCTCTTCGGGATGGAGGCTGCTCGGGATGTCCCGTCCGCTCGGGTCCGTAAACTTGAGGACCGCCGTGAGCCCTTGGCCCGCATAGCCGCCGGGCATCCAGCGCCCGTCAGAATTTCGCTCGTGGCGCTCGAGGTGGAGCGCGAGATCCGCCATCGGAATCGGCGTGATCTGAGGCCGCTCCACCGTATCGGCCCAGGTATAGTAGCGGTATTCCAGCTCGTAGCAGAACCCACCCTTGTCCGCCTCTCGATCCTGAACCATCAGGTAGAGGTCTCCCTGGCAGTACCGATCGACGGCCTCTCGAGCGGGACGCTTCTGATCGATGATCACGGAGAGACGTTCCTCTTCGAACTCCTCCAGAAGGATAATTCCCTTTTCAAACAGGCTGAAGGAAAGGAGGATCTCTTCAAACGGCTCCCTCCAGAGATGTTCGTGTTCCCCCTTCTTTTGCAACAGATCGGGGAGGGAGGGCAGCAGTGCGCTGTAGCAGGCGGCGTCGCGGCTTTCCTGGACCGATCGGATCGGGCTCTCCGGAGAATCCCGCAACGCCTCCACCAGCAGATGGACTTGAACCGCCTCGTCGTGGGTGAAGGTGTGGAAATCACCCGCCTCGGCCGCGCAGACCAGCAAGGGCTTCAGGCCCTCGGCCCGGTGCGGATTGAGGAGGGTCCAGACCGAAAAGAGGCCGTCGGTGTCGAAATGGTTATTGGTGATCAGGGTGACACCCGGAAAGTGGTCGCCGGCCTTTTCGGTTCCGATGAATTTGAAGGCGATTTCAGTTGAGGTGTCCGCCTTGAAGACGGAAGGGGTTAAGTTCTTTTTCCAGTGACTCAAATGGTAAGGTGTGTCGGGAACCAACCCGTCGACAGAAATTTTCTGCACCCCCCGCAGCGAGTCGTCGTAGAATCGAAAGAGCACCAGAACCTCCAGAGATTCAACGTGAAAGTCGATATTTTCTTCATGCTGCCAATATACCAAAAATCGGGCAGGAATTCAAAATAACCCGGCCGACCCTCGGAAAGTCGTCCGAAGAGATCGTCTCTGACGCCGATGAGGAGACGCACCCGTGGGTGAGGACGCGCCTCAAAAAAGGGGTTTAGACGCTTCAATCCATCCTCCCGTTTCCGGGTGAAGGAGGCTCGCTCACGTTTAGGGCGATCTTACCTAAATCATACGGGAAATTGCTACTGGATTTGTTGCCCTAAGTGTTCCACCCCGCGCCCCATTAAACGGGCGTCCTCCTGAGGGTGGGTCCCGCACAACCCGACGGGGCTCAGTTGCCCGACGGGTCATAAAGTGCTAGGATCTTCCAGGACCGGCCGGTCACGCTAACGCCATTACGGGGAACCGATGATCAAGGGTTTTGCAGGGCAATTCCCCCGGTTTGATCCGACGGTGTTTATTGAAGCGTCGGCACAAGTGATCGGGGATGTGCAGATCGGGGCATTTTCCAGTATCTGGTTTGGTGCGGTGGTGCGTGGAGACGTCCACTTCATTCAGATCGGCGCCCGCACCAATATCCAGGACGGATCGATACTGCACGTGACGAGGTTGGTTCATCCGCTCAGGGTGGGAAATGAGGTGACCGTGGGGCACGGCGTGAACCTTCACGGATGCACGGTGAAGGACCGCTGTCTCATCGGCATGGGTGCGATCCTCCTCGACGGCTCGGTGGTCGGAGAGGAATCGATCGTGGGGGCGGGGGCGCTGGTTTCGGAAGGGGCCGTGATCCCGCCGCGGGTCTTGGCCGTCGGCGTTCCGGCGAAGGTGCGCCGCGATCTCACCGCGGAGGAGGTCGATCGCCTCTCGCGCTCCGCTCAGGGCTATGTCGATCTGGCGCAGGTTTACTTAAAAGAATCGACGACCTGAGCGTTCTGGGGAGGTCTCCGAAGATGTGGCTTGATCCCCCCACGCTCTCATGATATGAATAAGGAAATGATCGGTCTGATCGAAGGACGACTCCATTCGGTCCGGGGGTATATCGATGCGCGGACTTCTCATTCGATGGTTGATGAACGCCCTGGCGCTCTTTCTACTCTCTCGTTTGATCCGAGGGATCGAGGTTGACGGGATTCTCCCCGCGTTGGTTGCCTCTGCACTCCTGGGCCTGGTGAATGCGGTGCTGCGTCCGCTCGTCATTCTGATCACCCTTCCGATCAATATCCTGACGCTAGGGCTCTTTACCTTTGTCATCAATGGGGCCCTCCTTTACCTGGTGGCCGGATTGGTCCGGGGCTTCAGCGTCAGCGGTTTTTGGCCCGCGTTTATCGCCGCGCTTTTTCTAAGCATCCTCAGCGGGCTCGTCACGATGTTTATCTCCAGCGAGGGGAAGGTCCGCTCGATTCGGGTCCATTTCGAGTCATAGGGAACGGGCCCGAAGAGAGGCTGAAGCAACAATGGGGATTATTTGTTGGCGGAGGCGGGTTCTCGTTCTTTGAATCGATCTGAAGACCCGGAGGTTCTCACCATTCGGGGTCACACCCTCCTTTGCCTCCAGGGATTCCGCGGCGAGGGGTACAGTCCCTCGTTTATCGACAATCTGGCGCGGATTCATCGCCGACTCCAAGACACGCCGGAGACACCCGTTCGGGCCGTGGTCCGGCCCGACGCGATCTGCGACTCCTGTCCTCACTTAGGGCCCTTCGGCTGCCAATTGAAGGGCGAGCGCTTCGAGCGGGAGATGCGGGCCCAAGACCGGGAGGTTCTCCGGAGGTTGGCGATTGGGGAGGGTCAGGTTTTGGCCTGGCGGGAGATTCTTAAAAAGATCGCATCCTCCCTGGGCGCAGGCGTTCTTCCCGAGATCTGCGGCTCGTGCCGGTGGCTACCCCTGGGTTACTGTCAAGAGGGGATCGACCGGCTTCGAAGGGTGGGTCTTAAATAGAACGGCGCCGACCGGGCTAAAGGAACGGACGGTCGGAGCGGAGCCGGTCGCCGGGATCGATCGAGCGGGGCGTGGTGTGTTATTCTTTCGGACCTTTACCGTATGAGCCCATTCGAAAATCAGGTCAGCGAGGGACTATTGGCCTATCTGACGATGATGGAGCCGATTACCCCGGTTTTCCATCTCGCCTATATGATCCTGTTCTTCCGCCTGATCCTTTATGCGTCGTGGGTTCGATCTCCCTTTGAATGGTTTATCACGGCCAACTATGCGATGTTTCTCTTCCTTCCCTTCGGATGGCTGTGGAATGAGTTAAAAGCGGGACGCGGACTGATCTTAAGCCAGCGCATGCCTGATCACCTTCCGATCTGGAGTTACGGAGGAGGATTTGGATTTTCGGGAATTAGCCTTGCGATCATGGCCTTGGTGGTCTATCAATGGTACCAGGAGGCGAGGGATCCCCAGAACGTCTACGAATTCCGGCACATTCCGTGGTGGCGCTGGTGGGTGATTCTGGTGATGGCGTGGGGTTTTTTCTACCCCTTCTATCCCTTTCAAGGATCCCACGAATTCCATTTCCTCGGGTGGACCTTCCCGTGGCGCTCTCCGTTCGGGGTCCTCTTTGCCCCGACCACGACCTTTTTTTTGGGCCTCCTCAGCTTGATTTTCCCCAGGGTCAACCGGCAGCTCTTTCTGGTCCTCAGTCTCGCCGGTCTCGTTGTCGCCTTACATACCTTTGGAATTTCCCCTTTTGATCTTCCCATGGGTATCATTGCCATTTTTAATCTCGGTCTTCTCTTTCTCACGCGCCACACCCGGTCGTCCTCCCTCGCTCCGATGACCGTCCTCTGACGGGTATCCCCCTCTTTTCTCTTCAGGGCCGGCGTGCGCTCTGCCAGGTCCGGGCCAACGTCGGGACGACGAAGGGCCTCAGGACCCCGTCAAAGTCAGGTTTGAGCGATAATTGAGCGGGGTTCGGGAGGCTTGAGGTTGGATGGAAGGGGTGTCGGGGGAAGGATGCGTCTGTCGTGAGATACGGAAAGGGCGGTTTTGGGCGGAGGGGTGCATTGCTCTGGGGGCTGAGGCTCAAAAGGGGGTGCCATGGGAGAGATGGGATTCAGCAGCGCAAGTCAAGGGACAAGCGAGCCGCCGATCAGCCGCCCAGCGGCGCAGGGCGGCCGTGATGTTTGGATAGCGACGCAACCGTCCGATGGCGAAGTGACGCAAGGTGGCCATCACCCGCGGGCCGTTTCTTCGGCGGATCTGCTGGCGGTCTTCATCCTAAGCCAGATCCCGCACCCAGTGGGAGCGGTTCTCGATGGCCCACTGGGCCAGCTTTAGCGCGCCGGCCTGCTGCGAGCTCAGGCTGGTGAGGCCGTAGAGCACTTCGAGTTCGGGTTTGCCGCCCGGGAGGTCGATGCGCTCACGGGTCAGTCGGAAGAGCTGGCCCACGTAGGGAAAATCCAAATGGCCCTTCAGAGC
>Ga0209167_10001115_pt1 | contig 16524 bp, 12 predicted proteins | sample Coa_R1_9_FD_187154 | JGI IMG/M metagenome (GOLD analysis project Ga0209167, IMG submission 187154) | Surface soil microbial communities from Centralia Pennsylvania, which are recovering from an underground coalmine fire - Coalmine... | ecosystem: Environmental > Terrestrial > Soil >... | reverse complement strand
TGTCCTTCTTCATACCATCGTCCTTCGACATGGTGTCTTTCTTCATCATGCCGTCTTCCTTCTTGTCCTGGGCGAAGGCCGCAGGCGCAAGCGCCAGGCTGAACGACAGAGCCGCTGCCGAAATTCCAAGCGCGATACGTGTGCTGATGGTCATAGATTCGTTATCCCTTTTTAAACCGGTTTCGATAGCGACACATGCCGCTGAGATAGAGACGATCCCGCGATCAGCTTTGTTACGGCAGGACTGAAAAAACTGTCCCGCGGTGGGGCATTTTTCTGTCGTGTCCAAGGCGGGTTATCTAAAAAAAGGAAAAATGCTGGTCGAGTTCCAGCAATTTTGCCACAGTTTGCAGCGCACCAGTGTCAGGGCTGGCAGATCCTAAAACTTTCACTTTCACGATCGGGGAAATCACGGGCCATGAGGCCCTGACACGCACTGCCCGACGACCCAATGAAATCACCCAGGGAGGGGTTCACATGTTCACGCGTCGCCACATCCTTGCATCGACACTTGCCGCGCCGGCCATCCTGCGCTTGGGGACCGGTACGGCCCATGCCGCAACGACCCTGAAAATTTCGCACCAGTTTCCCGGCGGCACGATCGACAAGGGCGATTTCCGTGACCGGTTATGCCGTATCTTCGCCGCCGAATTGGCCAAGCGGACCGGCGGCGAAATTACCGCCGAAGTCTATCCGAACTCGTCCCTGATCAAGACCAACGCCCAATTCTCGGCGATGCGCAAGGGCGCGCTGGATATCAGCCTGTATCCGCTGCCCTACGCCGGCGGCGAATTGCCTGAGACCAACATCGCCCTGATGCCCGGGCTGGTTTCGACCTATGACCAGGGCATGAGCTGGAAAAAGAATCCGGTCGGCAAGACGCTTACCGATTTCCTCGCCGACAAGGGCATCGTCATCCTGAGCTGGGTCTGGCAGGCTGGCGGCGTTGCCAGCCGTTCGCGGCCCATCGTGGCGCCGGAAGACGCCAAGGGGCTGAAGGTTCGCGGCGGTTCGCGGGAAATGGACATGGTGCTGCAGACCGCCGGTGCAGCCGTGCTCTCGGTACCGTCAAACGAAATATATGCCGCGATGCAGACCGGCGCTTGCGACGCCGGCATCACCTCCTCGACCAGCCTGATTTCATTCCGCCTCGAGGAAGTCGCGAAATCGCTGACATCAGGCGCAAAGGCTTCCTACTGGTTCATGCTCGAGCCACTGCTGATGTCGAAGTCGATTTTCGATGCCTTGCCGAAAAAGCATCAGGACATCATTCTGACGCTCGGCACTGAGCTGGAAGCCTTCGGCCGCAAGGGCGCGCAGGCCGACGACTCGGAAGTCGCGCAGGTCTATGCAAAGGCCGGCGCCAAAGTCAGCGAGCTTGACGCGGCCACCGTGAACAAGTGGCGCGACATCGCCCGCGATACCGCGTGGAAGGACTATGGCGCCAAGACCGCGACGGCCGCCAAATTGCTGAAGCTCGGATCCGATGTTTCAGCATGATGCATGGTCCAATTTCGGATCGAAATAGCCTGTCGACGACCGCGACGAGCACAGGGCTCGCCGCGGCGTTCGAGCGCGCGCTTGCATGGTGCAACACCGTCATCGTCGTCATCGCCGCCATCGCGCTGATCGCGGCCTGCGCCATCCTCAGCTACAGCGTGCTCGGACGCGCGCTGTTCCACAGCCCGAACTATTGGCAGGACGAGGCGGCGGTGTTTCTTCTGGTCGGCGCGACGTTCATGACGTCGGCCTATGTGCAGCAGCAGCGCGGCCACATCGGTATCGAGGCCTTTGTCGGTCTGCTCTCGCCGCTGGCCAACCGGATCAGACTGTGGCTGGTCGACGTCACAAGCCTGCTGTTCTGCGCGTTCTTCGCCTGGAAATCCTGGACGCTGGCGCACGAAGCCTGGGTTGACGGTCAGGTGTCGAATTCGATGTGGTCGCCGCCACTGGCAATCCCCTACGGCCTGATGGCATTGGGCATGACGCTTTTGTGCATGCAGATCCTGTCGCAGATCGTCCTTCCGATCGTCGGAGCGGCGCGCCGATGAGCGTATTTGGAATTGGCGTCAGCTACGGTGCCGCAACGCTGTTTGCGATGTTTTCCGGCATGCCGATCGCATTCGCGCTCGGCGCCGTCGCAGTCGCGTTCATGGGCATCTACATGCCCGCGGCTTCGCTCGATACGGTAACCCAGAACGTCTACGAGGAAATGGCCTCGATCACGCTGCTGTCGATCCCGCTTTTCATCCTGAAGGGAGCTGCCATCGGCAAGTCCCGCGCCGGCCAGGACCTTTATTCGGCGCTGCATGCCTGGCTGCACCGCGTTCCCGGCGGGCTTGGCGTCGCCAACGTGTTTGCGTGCGCACTGTTTGCGGCGATGGCCGGATCATCGCCCGCCACCTGTTCGGCGATCGGCTCGGCCGGCATCCCCGAAATGCGCAAGCGCGGCTATTCGGGCGGCTTTGCGGCCGGCATCATCGCCGCCGGCGGCACCCTCGGCATCCTGTTGCCGCCTTCCATCACCATGATCCTGTTTGCGGTCGCCGCGGAAAAATCGCTTGGACGGTTGTTCCTCGCGGGCATCGGACCCGGCTTCTTGCTGGTCACGCTGTTCGGCACCTATGCCGTGATCCGCTTTCGCAAGGAGTACGCGGCAGCACAAGCCGCTTACAAGCGGACTGGTGCGACTTCGGCGATCCTGACGCGCGATGAGTTCACCATGGGCGAGCGCTTCAGCGCGCTGCCGCGGGTGCTGCCGTTCGTGCTGCTGCTGACGGGCGTGATGATCGCGCTCTATGGCGGCTACGCGACGCCGTCGGAAACCGCGGGCCTCGGCGGGTTGCTCGCGCTGATGCTGATCGCCCTGATCTACAGCGTCTGGCGGCCTTCGGACCTGGCGCCGATCCTGAAATCGACGATCCGCGAATCCACCATGCTGATGATGATCATCGGCATGTCGCTGCTATATTCCTACGTGATGAGCTATTTGCACATCTCGCAATCGGCCGCCGAATCCATTGTCGCGATGCACCTGCCGCGCTGGGAATTGCTGGCGGCGATCCTTGTCCTTGTCGTGGTTCTCGGCTTCTTCCTGCCGCCGGTGTCGATCATTCTGATGACGGCGCCGATCATCCTGCCGCCGCTGCGCGCGGCAAATTTCGACATCATATGGTTCGGCATCGTCATGACCATCGTGATGGAGATGGGGCTGATTCACCCTCCCGTTGGCCTGAATATCTTCGTCATCCGCAACGTCGCGCCTGATATTTCGCTGCGCGACATCATCTTCGGCACGCTGCCCTTCGTGCTCTTGATGATGCTGGCGGTGTTGGTGCTGTGTTTGGTGCCGGGGATTGCGACCTATTTCCCCGACGCGGTGATGGGGCCGGACGGCGGACGGTGATTAGGCGGCGAATGGGGAGTGGCGAATAGCGAATGGCAAAGACCCATTCGCTACTCGCTACTCGCTACTCGCTATTCGCCTCTTCGCATTTATCGCCGCCGCCACCCGGCTCACCGGCGGCCGGCCGATGAGCCTGCTGATCTCGTTGGTTGCGGCCACGAGCTTCGGCATCTCGACGCCGGTCCCAATCCCCATGCCCTCCAGCATATAGACCACATCCTCGGTCGCGACATTGCCGGTGGCACCCGGCGCGTAAGGGCAACCGCCGAGGCCGCCGGCCGCGGAATCGATCGCGCGGGCGCCCTCCTCCAGGCCGGCATAGAGATTAGCCAGCGCCTGGCCGTAGGTATCGTGGAAATGCATCGCAAGATGCGCCATCGGCACGACACCCGCCACCGCGCGGAGCAATTGCCGCGCCTTCAGCGGCGTGCCGACGCCGATGGTGTCGCCGAGCGAAACTTCGTAACAGCCGAGATCCCAGAGCACCTTTGCGACGTCGACCACCGCCTGCGGCTTGATCTCGCCGTCATAAGGGCAACCAAGAACGCAGGAGATATAGCCGCGTACCTTGATGCCGTCGGTTCTCGCCCGCGCGATCACCGGCTTGAAGCGCTCGATCGATTCCGCCACCGAGCAATTGATATTGGCGCGCGAAAAGCCTTCAGAAGCCGACCCGAACACCGCGATCACTCTGGCGCCGGCGGCGTGCGCGGCTTCGTAGCCCTTTTCGTTGGGAACCAGCACATGGAATTCGGCGTCGGGATGATGATTGACGCCCCGCAACACCTCATCGGAGCCGATCATCTGCGGGATGGCCTTCGGCGACACGAACGCCCCGACCTCGACCGTGTGCAGTCCGGCCGCAACCAGCGCCTCGATGAAAGCGATCCGCGCCGCGACGGCGACCTGCGTCTTCTCGTTTTGAAGACCGTCGCGCGGGCCCACTTCGACGATGCGTACCTGGTCGCTCATATCGATCTCATGCGCCCGCGGGTTCGATTTCGGCCAATTCGACGCCTTCGCCCACGATGTCGCCAACCTTGCATTTGATCACCTTCAGCACACCCGCAAACGGCGCACGCAGGGTCTGCTCCATCTTCATTACTTCAAGCGTGAGGATGGGCGCGCCCTTTTCCAGATGGGCTCCCTCCTCGGCAAGCAATGCCACCACCGTCCCCGGCAACGGCGCCACGATCTTGTCTTCGCCGACCTGCTCTTCGTCGTCACCGCCGAATGGATCGACCCAATGCAGGTCGAAACGGCCGTTGCGCGTTCGCAAGTATAGCTCGTGGCCCTCCATGACCGCCACGACATGGGATTTCATGCCGTGCAATGTAAGATCGATGCCGCCGGCTGCACCGGGTGCAGCGCTGAAGGCCATTTCGCGATCGCCGATGATAAGCGTTGCCGGCCCCTTGCCATAGTGAAGGCCCACCGTGTGCGCGCCGCCCTGCCCGTGCCGAAACGTAAACAGCCGATGCCGTCGGCCAACCGGCATCCAGCCCGCCGTTCGCCAAGGGGACTGCGCCTCGGCCTGCGCTGCCTTGGCTTCTTGGTGGAGGATCGCGGCCACGGCGGCGCCGAGCTCGAGATCGTGCGGCGCCGGTGGGTTAGGCGTAAGGTGTTTCAATTCGCGTTCAATGAAACCGGTATCGATGGCGTTCGCGCGCACCGCCGTGTGCGTGACGAGCGCGGAGAGAAACGGAATGTTGGTGACGACGCCGCGAACGTCTGATTCCTCAAGCCCACGATTGAGCCGGTCGATCGCCGCATCCCGGGTCGGCGCCCAGGCGATGACTTTGGCCAGCATGGCGTCGTAGTGCGGCGACACATTATCGCCCTGGCGATATCCGGCATCGAGCCGCAGGCCGTTGGACGCCTCCGGCATGCGCCAGGTGTGTAACTTGCCAACGGACGGCATGAAATTCTTGTGTGGGTTTTCCGCGTAGATCCGCGCCTCGATGGCATGGCCGCTGAAGGCGATCTGGCCCTGCGTCAGCGGAAGCTTCTCGCCTGACGCCACGCGCAACTGCCATTCCACAAGATCAATTCCTGTAATCAGCTCGGTCACGGGATGCTCGACCTGCAACCTGGTGTTCATTTCGATGAAAAACACCTCCTTGCCGTTGGAGACAAATTCGATGGTGCCGGCGCCGACATAATCGACCGCCGCGGCCGCCTTGCGCGCCGCGGCACAAACCGCTTCGCGTTGGGTCGCATCGAGCGTCGGCGAGGGCGCTTCCTCGATCACCTTCTGATGTCGGCGCTGCAACGTGCATTCGCGCTCGAACAGCGACAAGAGATTGCCGTGACTGTCGCCGATGATCTGCACCTCAATGTGCCTGGGATTTTCGACGAATTTTTCGATCAGCACGCGATCGTCGCCGAAGGCCGCCTTGGCCTCGCGTTTGGCGCTGACCACGGCGGGCGCAAGTTCGCTCGCCGAATGCACGATGCGCATACCGCGCCCGCCGCCGCCGGCAGAGGCCTTCACCAGCACAGGAAAACCGATCTTCTTGGCGGAAGCAGCAAGGGTTGCGTCGTCCTGGGCCTCGCCATGATATCCCGGCACCAGGGGAACGCCGGCCTGCTCCATCAGCAATTTGGAGCCCGATTTCGACCCCATCAGCCTGATCATGGCTGGGGTCGGGCCGACGAATACCAGGCCGGCATCGAGGCAGGCCTGCGCGAAGTCGGCACTCTCGGACAGGAATCCATAGCCGGGATGCACGGCTTCGGCGCCGCTTTTGCGCGCCGCCTCGATCACGCGCTCGACGTTGAGATAGCTGTCGCGAGCCCGTGCCGGCCCGAGCAGAACCGCCTCATCGGCCAGCACCACGTGCATCGCATCGCGATCCGCCTCCGAATAAACCGCAACCGTCCGCAAGCCCATGGCCCTTGCGGTGCGGATCACGCGAACGGCGATCTCGCCGCGATTGGCGATCAGGAGGGTGCGAAATCGCCGGTATTGATTGGGGCGATCCATCATCACATCCTGAACAGGCCGAAACGTGTGGGCTCGATCGGCGCGTTGGCAGCCGCCGAGAGACCAAGGCCCAGCACCAGCCTGGTGTCGGCCGGATCGATGACGCCGTCGTCCCAGAGCCTGGCGGTCGCGTAATACGGACTGCCCTGGCTTTCATATTGCGCCCGGATCGGCGCGCGAAACTTCTCCTCTTCGGCGGCCGACCAGGTTTCGCCCTTGGCCTCGATATTGTCGCGGCGGACCTGACTCAAAACCATCGCCGCCTGTTCGCCGCCCATCACCGATATCCGCGCGTTCGGCCACATCCAGAGGAAGCGCGGGCTGTAGGCACGGCCGCACATCCCGTAATTTCCAGCCCCGTAGGAGCCGCCGATCACGACCGTGAATTTGGGCACGCCTGCGGTTGCGACCGCCGTCACCAGCTTGGCTCCGTCGCGCGCGATCCCGCCGGCTTCGTATTTCCTGCCGACCATGAATCCCGTGATGTTCTGCAGAAACACCAGGGGAATATTGCGCTGACAGCACAGTTCGATGAAATGCGCTCCCTTGAGCGAACTCTCGCTGAACAGGATGCCGTTGTTGGCGATAATGCCGACCGGGTAGCCCCAGATGTGAGCGAAGCCGCAGACGAGCGTTTGGCCGTATAACTTCTTGAACTCGTCGAATTCGGAAGCATCGACCAGCCGCGCGATGATATCGCGCACGTCGAACGGCTTGCGCCCGTCGGCCGAGACTACGCCGTAGATCTCCTCCTGCGCAAACAGCGGCTCGCGGGGTTCACGCATGTTCAAATGGCTGCGGGTGGGCTGCTTCAACGTGGCGACGATGCGCCGCGCAATTCCGATCGCGTGACTGTCATTTTGCGCGTAGTGATCGGTGACGCCGGACTGCCTTGAATGCACGTCGGCGCCGCCCAATTCTTCCGCCGTGACGACCTCCCCGGTCGCCGCCTTCACGAGCGGCGGTCCGCCGAGAAAGATCGTGCCCTGATTGCGAACGATGATGCTCTCGTCCGACATTGCCGGGACATAGGCCCCGCCTGCGGTGCAAGAGCCCATCACAATCGCAACCTGCGGAATTCCCAGCGCCGACATCTGCGCCTGGTTGTAGAAGATGCGGCCAAAATGCCGCTCGTCGGGAAAGATATCGTCCTGCTGCGGCAAGAATGCCCCACCGGAATCCACCATGTAGACACAGGGCAGATTGTTCTGCCGCGCAATATCCTGCGCGCGAAGGTGCTTTTTCACGGTCATCGGATAGTAGGTGCCGCCCTTGATCGTCGCATCGTTGGCGACGACCACGCATTCGCGGCCCGATATCCGCCCTACTCCCGTGACGATGCTCGCCGAATGCACATCGCCGCCATAGAGGCCAAAGGCGGCCAGCGGCGACAGTTCTAGAAAGGCCGTGCCGGGATCGATCAGCAAATCTACGCGTTGCCGCGCCAGCATCTTGCCGCGCGAGGTGTGCCGTGCGCGCGACGTTTTCCCGCCCCCATCGGCGACCTGATTGAGCTTGTCGCGGAGCTCCGCAACCAGCGCCCGCATTGCTTCGGCGTTACGGGCGAATTCAGAGGAAGCGGGGTCGGTACTGGAATGGAGCGGCATGGCCTTCAGCGGTTTTCTGGTGCGCCGCAATCTGCGCAACGGGCTTGCGCCATGGTGTCATTGCGCCGCCGCCTTGCGCAACCCAGAACTTCCCAAACCAGGCGGCTCCTCCGGAAAGTCCATTGAAGTTGCGGCTTTAGTCTCTTGTCTTGACGTCTTTTCTTCACGTAAAACCCGGCCCGCTCCCCGGATCAAATCCAACGGACCTCGCTGGCTGGAAACGGTCTAATGGGTCCAGGGCTCGCCGCGCCGGAAGGCAAAATTGTCGGCATAGGCCGCCTGCCGGCGCACCGGCTCCTTCGGCTCGAAAACCTGGTAGGGAATGCCCGCGCGCTCGCAATACGCCACCGCTTCCTCCTTGGTCTCGAAGCGAAGTGTGAGTTGCTGCTTCATATCGCCCGAACTGGTCCAGCCCATCAACGGCTCGACCACGCGCGGCTGTTCCGGCTCAAAGTCGAGCTGCCATTCTTTGGTCTGGGCGGTCCCCGATTGCATCGCGTTTTTGGCAGGCCTGAAGATGCGTGCGGTCATAGACGGTCAAACCCCCTCTTTGGGAATACGGCGCGGAGCGCGTGGTGAAAAGGGCCGGGATAGTATAGTGACACCCTTCACAAATCTCGGTGATTCCCGAGCCTCAGATGTAGCATTTGGCGGAATGGTATAATCATTATGCGGCCCGGTGACAATCTTGCCGGCTGCTGCCCTGCGGCTCGACCCCTTCGGACGAATTACCTCGAAACGGCGCCTATGAAAATCAACGCAACCTTGCCGGAGAAAGGACGCGACCTCCGCCTCGACCTGTTTCGCGGGATCGCCAACTGGGCGATTTTTCTGGATCACATTCCCGATAATGTCGTGAACTGGATCACCACGCGAAACTACGGCTTCAGCGATGCTGCCGATCTCTTCGTGTTCATTTCGGGTTACACGGCTTCCTTCGTCTACGCGCGAATGATGCTCGAGCGTGGCTTCATCATCGGCGCCACCCGCCTGACCAAGCGGGTCTGGCAGCTCTACGTCGCCCACATCATTCTGTTCGTGATCTACATCGCCTCGATCAGCTATCTCGCGCTGCGCTTTGGCGATTCCGAGATGATCAGCGAGTTCAATGTCGCGGGCCTGGTCGACCATGCGACCGAGACGCTGCGCCAGGGCCTGATTCTCAAATTCAAGCCCGTCAATCTCGACGTGCTTCCGCTCTACATCGTGCTGATGGGATTTTTCCCGCCGGTGTTGTGGATCATGCTGCGCCAACCCGATTTGACGATGATCGTATCCATCGCGTTGTGGCTGACCGCCCGGCATTTCGGTTGGAACTTCACCGCCTATCCCTCCGGCAACTGGTATTTCAACCCCTACTGCTGGCAGGTGCTCTTCGTGTTCGGCTCGTGGTGCGCGCTTGGCGGAGCCAAGAAGTCGCGCTTGATTATCGACTCGCAAATCACGCTTTATCTTTGCTTCGCCTATCTCTTCTTTGCGATGGTGATGACCATGGCGGGCAAGTTCCCCGACTTCGGCGCCATGTTCCCGGACTGGCTCTATTCGACCTTCAATCCCAACGACAAGACCAATCTCGCGCCTTACCGTTTCCTGCACTTTGTGACGATCGTGATCCTTGTCATCAGGTTCTTACCCAAGGATTGGCCGGGCCTCGAATGGAAGATGTTCGATCCTCTTATCGTCTGCGGCCAGCAGTCGCTGGCGGTTTTCTGTGTCGGTGTCTTCCTGTCCTTTGTTGGTCACTTTGAATTGATGATGAGCTCAGGCTCCTTCCTCGCACAGCTCTTTGTCAGTGTGACGGGAATAGCGATGATGACGATCGTCGCCTACTACATCTCCTGGTCGAAGCGGCAGGACAAACCGCTGCCGAAGGCGCCGGCGGCCAAGGCCGCCTGACCAATGCCCGACCGCTCCTAGCTCTCCTGCCCGGAACCAGGTGGCCGGGCGCGTCTGGGAGCCAGCAATCTGCCGCGCGAGGAAAATCCCTTCCACTCGGTAGACCAGCCGAGCCTGGAGTCATGACCTCGCTTTCCCTGCAAGGCGAACGTGGCGCCCTGCGGGTCGATGCATCGGGCGATCCAGCTACCGTTCTGCAATTCCCCCGCGTCCGCGGTGATGTGCCCGCCTCCAATCCTGACGCGCTCCACGGCCGTATCGATGTCCTCCACGTTGAAGTAGAAAAGCCAGAACGGCAGCGGGTCTTCCGGAAGCTTTGTGAACATGCCGCCGATGGTATGTCCGCCGACGGAAAACGACTGATATGAGACTGTTGGGCTGACTTCGGTACCTGCCTTCTGCCAGCCGAAAACCTCGCTATAGAAGGCGAACGCCTCCTCCCAGTCGGCGGCGTGCAGTTCGTGCCAACCGACGCGGCCGGGTTTGCCTGGCTCCACCGGCTGTCGTCGGCCGGACTTCAGCCCTTTGACCAGCCCAAATGTTGTCGTCTGCGGATCGGCGACAACGGCAATGAGCCCGATATTGGTGTTTGTTGGTGGAACATACACCGCGCCGCCAAGACGCTTGATCCGCTCAACCGTCAGTTCGATGTCGGTGACTTCGACATACCCCATCCATCTCGGATATGCGCCCTTTTTCCTGCCTTCCTCCGGCAGGTCCATCACCCCACCCAGCGGGACCTTTCCAGCGGTAAGCAGCGTGTAGGCCAGGTTCGGCGTCGAGGCATCCTGCGCCGCCCAACCCACGACGTCGCGGTAGAATGTCTCCGCCGCCGCCAGATCGGTGGTTATGAGTTCGTACCAAGCGAAGCTTCCGGGATAGTCGACCAAAACCAATTCTCCGTTCGCGCCTGCAAAATCATTGCAGCGCAACTGAACGAGCCAGCTTCTCCGGTGCGCACGACAGAAGCCCAGATCGCACCGGCTCAATAATGACCGGCCAAAGCCAATGCAAGAACATGGGCGCCTTCATTCGGCCCCCGAGCCGACGCTGCCCACCGCGAGGATGCGCCCAACTTCAAAGGTCGGCGCAAGGCTTTCTTTGGCAGTCCCGGAACTGGAGAAGCCCTTGGATCGTTGCCTGTTCTTGAGACGATCGGGGATGACGTAGATTCGCCGCCCCGAATGATGAATAGATCATGAATGAGCGACGCTATTGAGGTCGTTCATGAATGTGAAATCTTGGCCATCTGCCGGCTTCCGGCAGCCTCAAAACTGTCCTCAGCTTGCGGGTGGTCAGCCCTTGAAGTAGACTTACGGAACTCGAACCGCTTGCGAGACAATGGAGGATTCGAATATGCCACGAGTTAAACAGGCTTCGAAGCAGAAGCGAGCAAAAACCGCCCTGCCGGCATTGGGCGCGGCCGGTTTGACCTTTTCGATGGTGGGAGGCGCGTCGGCAGCGGTCGCTCCGGTAAACGATCAACCTCAGACGCCAAATTCGCCGAGCCATCAGATCACGCTTGGTGAAGAAGAAATCGCCGACGTCAGCTTGGCGACGTTCTACGTCTTCGACAAGGAGAGCTCAGCGGCGGCTAAGCACGGAGTTCAGGAAGCCCGCGGCTGTGGCTGCAGAGGCTGCGGCGGCGGCAGAGGCTGCGGCGGCAGAGGCTGTGGAGGCCGAGGGTGCGGAGGCTGCGGCGGTTGTGGCGGCTGCGGCGTCTACTGGGGTGGCGGCTGCTGCCTGTCGTGGGGAGCGTGCCGTCTCTGCTGAGCGAGACCATCGACCTACGTCGATAGATGTCAATTGTGGTGGCCGGGTTCGACAGCGTCGACCCGGCCAATACATTGTCCGCTGCAGCGTCGTCCGGGACGCGCGTTGGCTCATCCGCGCATGGCGGCCTGATCGATCTCCCGCCTCATCAAGAAACGCCCACTCTCGGACCGAAAAAGGGGAGCTTTCTGTGATCCGAGAAACGTGTTGCGCCCGCGAACCGGCGTGGTACGCAAGCTTCGTGTGCTGAAATCATGACAGGCAATCGTAAGACCTCCCCTACCCGACGCGCCGGCAAGGACATCGCGCAGTTTGCGCCGAATTTCACCGTCTATGTCTTGCCGCCGGACGCCGTCTGCCTCTACTCCGAAGACCGAAAGTTTTTTCTGCATGGCGAGCTTTATTGCGCGCTCGCCGCCGCGATCGGTAAGGGCGGAAAGAGCCTTCAGCAACTTTTCGCCGAGTTCGCCAAGCGCTTTCCGCCCGACAAGGTCGAGGAAGCTCTCAAACGGCTGATCGAACGCCGATACATCATCGAGGCATCGCCTGCGTCCACCGGCGTGGTCGCCGGTTATTGGGCGAGCCTGGGTCTGTCACCCGGACAGGCCCAGCAAAATCTTGCCAACTGCCGCGTGCGCGTCGAAGCAATCGATGTGCAGGGTGCGGCAGAGTTCTCCGGCGCGCTGAGCGAGTTCGGCGTACACGTCTCAAAGCGCGATGCGGACCTGACCGTTACCCTGGCCAACGATTACCTCGAGCGGCGGCTTGCTGAATTGAACGAGCAGCGGGTGTCGGATCGCACGCCCTGGCTTCTCGTGCAACCTTCCGGCGCTTTTCCTCTGGTTGGACCCGTGTTCGATCCGGACAAAGGCCCGTGCTGGACCTGTCTGTTCGACCGCATGATCCGCAATCGCGAGGTCAAGGGATTTCTTGAGCGCGGCGCGGCGCGCACCGTCGCCATTTCGCCGCTCGTCCGCAGTCCGCTCGGACAAGGGGCCATCCAGTTTGCGGCACTCGAGGTAGCCAAGGCAATCGCGACCGGCTTTCGGACCGATTTGAACAATCACATCATCAGCCACGATCTGCTGGGCGCGACTGTCGTCAAGCACTACGTGGCAAAACGACCGCAATGTCCGACCTGCGGCAGCAGCAAGTTGCGGAATCCCCGCCGCCCGCCCACGCCGATCAAGCTGGGCCCCGGCGCCAAACTGATGGTGACGAGCGGCGGATATCGCACCGTGTCGTCGAGAGCGACGGTTGCGCGTTTCCGTAAACACGTGAGCCCGCTTACCGGGGTGGTGACGCGGCTTGAACGGATCGAAGCCGATCTGCCGATGAACACCAATTTCTTTGCGGGACACAACTTCTCCGGACCTGCCTTGACCATCGATGCGCTCAGGGCGGGGCTGACCGGCGGCAGTTTCGGCAAGGGCTCCACGGCCGAGCAGGCGGAAGCCAGCGCGCTGATGGAAGCGATCGAGCGCTACTCGGGTATCTTCCAGGGCGACGAGATCCGAACGACCAAGCGCTTTACGGATTTTCCCGCCGGCGAAGCCATTCGCCCCAACGATGTGCAATTGTTCAGCGACGCGCAATTCCGGGCTCCGGAAAACGAGCCGGATGACAACCATCTCGTCCCGGCTCCCTTTGACCCCTCCAGAAAGATGGAGTGGACCCCAGTCTGGTCGCTTCGCGATCAGCGCTTCAAACATCTTCCTACCAGCCTGATGTATTTTTTCTATGGCAGCCGCGATCCCGGCACCTATCAGGCCGATTCCAACGGTTGTGCCGCCGGCAACACGCTGCAGGAAGCCATCGTTCAGGGATTCCTTGAACTGGTCGAGCGCGATGCGTACGCCATCTGGTGGTACAACCGATCGCAACGGGAAGAGCTCGACCTTGGCCAGTTCGACGACTCTTACGTCCGCGACCTGCACCGCCAGCTTGCGGATGAGGGGCGACGGCTTTGGGTGCTCGATATCACCAGCGATCTCGGCGTTCCGACCTATGTAGCGATGTTGCATTGGATTCAGAACGGGCATGAAAACATCGAGTTCGGCTCGGGCGCGCACTTCGACAGCCGCATCGCCTTGTTGCGCACATTGACCGAACTGAATCAGTTTCTGTCGATCGGTTTGATGGGAGGCGGAACCGGCGAGAAACCCAGTCTCGACCGGGTCAACCCGCTGCACCTGAAGGAACACCCTTTCCTAACACCGAGTGGCAAACCGGCTGCCCCTCCTGATTCAGGTTCGAAATTCGGTCCTCTCGACAACACGCTCCAGCAAGTCGAAGCCTGCGTTGCAATCGCCAAACGCGCGGGCCTTGATTTTCTTCTGCTCGACCAGACGCGGCCCGACGTCGAGGTCCCCGTCGTCAGAGTGATCGTACCCGGACTGCGGCATTTCTATCGCCGCTTCGCGCCGGGCCGGCTTTATGATGTTCCGGTAAGGCTCGGCTTGCGAGACCAGCCGGCGCCGGAAAGCGAACTCACCCAGTTCCTTCCCCATACCTAAGGGGTCTTGCCGGCTTGCCCGCTTCCGAAAAAAAAAGACGGCGTCGGATCGCGCCACCGGCCATCGCCGCCCGGCTCAGCAGCCACGTCGTACTGGACGCACAAGTGGACGGCAGTATCGTTGCCCGCTTTGCAGATTATTCGGTGGGCCTCGGGAAGTTCTCCGCCGCTGTCCGGAGCCGGTTGCAGGAGCTGCGCACCGGCCTGCCGCTCGCTTCGTTTAAGGCCGGCCGCGCGGCCGAAAAGGAAATCGATCGGTTGGTCCGGCGATTGGCCCAGGCTGGCCTGCTCGAATATCGCTTCGGGTCCGCGCGTGCCAACACGGATCAGGTCGTTATCGAGCCCCAAATTCCGGACTACTGGCCGCAGTTCGCAAAGCTCGGCAGTAGTGACGTGATCGCCCTGTCACGGTTTGCATATCTGCGGCGGCGCGGCACGGAGATGGTGCTTGAATCACCGCGCGCCGGCGCATTGTTCAGAATTTGCGACCCGAAGATCGCTGCGGCACTGACCATCCTGTCCACGCCGCAAAAGATCAGCAAGTTCCGCCGGGCGCCGGGCTTTCCCAGTTTGGAACTTCTCGCGTTACTGCTCGATTGCCGAATCCTCTTCAAGGTCTCGGCTGCCGACAAGGACGGCCTGCGACCTTCGGAGGGCGACGACAGCCTCGTCCTTTGGGACTTTCACGATCTTCTGTTCCACACCCGCAGCACCGAAGGACGGCAAGCCAACCTGATCGGCGGGATGTATTCAAATGCCGGCGTCATTGCGCCTCTACCGGCGGTGCGGCCGCCCTGGCCCGGAGAGCCGGTCGATTTGCGTAAGCTTGCAGCCTCGCCTTTTCAAGCCCCCTCGCCGTTCGTCAGACTTCTTCATGAACGCCGCTCGACGCGCGACTTCGACGACGAACGGCCCATCACTCTCCCCGAGCTTGCAAGGTTTCTCGATAGTGTGGCGCGCGTGCGGTCGAAATGGACGAGCGCCGATATGGGCGACGAGGGTCCGGAAATTTCCTACGCCGCCCGACCATATCCGTCCGGAGGCGCCGCCTATGAGCTTGAGCTTTATCTGGCGGTCGCCAATTGTGAGGGGCTTGCGCGCGGCTTCTATCACTATGACGCCGACAGGCATGCGCTGACGCCAATTCCGATAGCCGCGCGGGACCTCGAAGCCCAACTCACGGCCGCCGAGTTTGCGATGGGGGCGTCGGGCGTTCCGCAGATCCTGATCACGATTGCGGCGCGATTTGGCCGAGTCTCGTGGAAATATAATTCGGTGGCCTATTCGCTCATCCTGAAGGACGTCGGGGTGTTGATGCAGACGCTCTATCTGATGGCGACCGATCTCGGGCTGGGCGGGTGCGCGATCGGAACCAACAATATCGACCTGTTTGTCAAAATGACCGGACAGGAGTTCTATGTCGAAGGACCCGTTGGTCTGTTTGCACTCGGCCGCGGCGGGGAACCGCTGCACGGGCAGAGTTCGATCGATTGACATGAATCAATCGACCGAACTGCCGATGCGCTAAATGTCTCAACTTCAAAATCCCTATGCCCGTGTGTCTGGCGCGGAGATCAATCGACGGTCAACCGAGCGCCGGCCAGGAGAAAAGAAACATGTCGTCCCACTTCCACGCCATCGTCTGGATCGATCATTCGCAGGCCAAAGTTTTCCACATCGGCTTGTCCGGCGAAGACGAGGTGGTGCTGCATCCTCATATGCCGACACGACACCTCCATCACAAAGCCAACTCGATCGGCAGCGGCCATGCCGGGTTCGACAAGGAATTTCTTGCACAGGTGATGAATGCGGTCGCCGACGCCGGCGAGATCCTGATCATCGGCCCTGCCGGCGCGAAAACTGAACTCGCAAAATTCATCCGCGAAAAGGATTCAAAAATCGGCGACCGTATCGTTGCAGTCGAAGCCGCCGACCACCCCACCGATCGCCAAGTCGTCGCCTACGCCAAGCAGCATTTCAAAATGGCGCCGCCGCGGGTGAGCACCGCGCGCGGCTCGTTCTGAGGAACGTTAAAACGGCACACCCTACTTCGGCGATAGCGCAATGCCCGGCGAGAGACTGCGCTTCTGCATTTCCGGAACGTTGATCTTCACGCCATTGCTCATGACGACGTCGCCCGGCCGCTGGTCCGCCGCGCACTACGAGCCGAAGACCCACAAGCTGCTGCCACACTCGGCCGAATACCTTCGCAAACAAACTGGCTTGCAGGATTTCGTCGCAACCGCACCGCTCAACCTCGTCTGCGTTGCTCACGGCGAGCGCATGACCGACGTCTCACCGGAAGAGAGGCGTCTCTATGCATCGGTTGACGCCGGCTTTA
>Ga0209167_10001112_pt1 | contig 16560 bp, 17 predicted proteins | sample Coa_R1_9_FD_187154 | JGI IMG/M metagenome (GOLD analysis project Ga0209167, IMG submission 187154) | Surface soil microbial communities from Centralia Pennsylvania, which are recovering from an underground coalmine fire - Coalmine... | ecosystem: Environmental > Terrestrial > Soil >... | reverse complement strand
CTAGTGCCGGGCTGGTCAGTGCCGGACTGGTCAGTGCCGGACTGGTCAGTGCTGCTGCGCGCGCAAGCCCTCCAGCACGTACTGGTCAAAGAGTGCCGCGACCTGCTCGTCGCTGATTTGTTGCTCGCTTATGCCGGTTTGCCGTATCTGCGCGAGGGTCTGCGCCAGCGCGGTGGCCCGGCCGGCCGAAAGCCGTGCGGTCAGTTCCTCCCCGGCCGGCGGCCCGGCCATCACCGGCACCTCTTGCATCACCTGCGCGTAGGAAAGCCATTCCGTGCCCGGCCTGATGTTGACCTTGTCGTCGCTGTAGGCGTATTCATAAATACCCTGCCGGTTGGTCCGGTAGAGCATCTGCCAGTTTTCATCCCAGACGGGAGCCGAGGACTCGTACTCGATCCCCTCCTTCTGCTGCCATTCGAGCATGAGGGCGTCGGCCTGCTCCTGGCTCATCCATACGCTGGGGACGGCGGGATCCTCCCACTCATAGACTTCGTACAGATTGTCGTACCGGTAGTTCATCTCGTAGTCGTCGGACCGTTCCGGATCGCCGTACCGGTTCTCCGGAACGGACCAGAAAGCCTCTCGCTCGACTGTGGTGATCCATGGCTCACGCTCGGCTTCCTCGCTGATATCGCCAAGCTTGTCGAGCAATGCCTTTCGTGGCTGACCAGGGTCGATGAGCTGCGCCTCGTCACTGTTGAGCCAGTCGAAGAGCTCGGTCTGGCGTTCCACCGACTTGTACCAATCCGGATCTCCCCAGCCAAAATGGGCCGAGATTCCTTCCCTGGCGTTATGGATACCGGTGTCATCGGTATCTGCCATAAGCCATTGAGTCGCCAGGAACTCAGTTATATCCATGCTCGCCTCCGGTGTGGCCACAATCTCGCCGCCACGATAGACGGCCGCTGCGCCGGATGCCGTGGGAAGGCGGTCATCAATGACGCGTACCGAACTGCCGGATCGGGTAATGAGCCTGCCACTTCCGGCAGCCACCGGTCAGCTCGCGGTGCCCCGCCACCAGATCGTGACCACCTCGCGTCCCGCCGACGCCTGGCCGAGAGCGCTCTGCGGCCCGGCCCCGGCCAGCGCCTCGGCGACCTCGCCGGCCCGCTCGGGCGGCAGGCACAGCCGCCGCCTGGTGATCTCGGCCAGTTCCTCAAAGCTTTCGTAATCGGCGGCGGGCGGCCGGTGCCACCGCTGGTGACCGGGCTGCAGTCCCATGACGGTCAGGATCCGCAGCAGATCGTCAGCGGTCGGGGCCTGCGGCCGGCGCAGGCCGTGGAACCTCAGCCACAAGTCGTTGAGCATGACCAGCGGGTGCTCGGCAGTGGTCTCGGCGACAACCAGCCGCCGGGCCCGCGCGGTCAGGGTGGTGACGAACGGCGCCAGACCGGGCACGTTGTACAGCACGTGGTGGCAGGTCACCACGTCGGCGGCCGGGACCTGCCCGGCCACCTCGGGCCAGGTCCCGCACACGGTCCTGGCCGTGACACCGTGGGCCGCGGCCCGCTCGGCCAGCAGTTCCAGCATCCCCTGATCGCTGTCCACGGCGGTCAGCCCGGCCGTCCTTGGCAGCAGCGGCAGGCAGGCCGCCCCGGCGCCCGCCCCCACGTCCAGCACCGCGCCGGGCGGTTCGAGCGCCGCCCAGGCCCGCTCATAGGACGGCCCGGACGGCTCGCTGCTCACCCGGTCGGCCCGGCGCGCGAACACCGGCCGCGGCAGCACCCAGGGATCCTCGGTGGCCGCCGCCCGGATGTCCGCCGGTATCGCCCACGCCTCCAGATCCCGCCGCCATCTCGCCAGCAACCCATCCAGCTCGGTCATCGGGCGAACCTCCACATGGATGCCAGAGCGCGCCGTTCCACCATGCTGGCGTACCGGCGCGCTCTCGCGGAATCGGCCCGCCGCTACCTCAGGAAGACGATCTGAACCTTCTTGAAGGTGACGTTGAGGTGCGGGAAGCCGTCGCCGGGGCCGTTCTGGCTGTCGTCGCCGGCCGCGGCGATCTTGCGCAGCACGCTCATGCCCTGGATCACGAAGCCGAACGGCGTGTAGTTGGGGGCGAGCAGCGGGTTAGCCTCGGTGTTGAAGAAGAACTGGCTGCCGTTGGTGTTCGGGCCGGCGTTGGCCATCGCCACCATGCCTGCCGGGTAGGTGGCGCCCTTGAGGTTCTCGTCGTTGAACTTGTAGCCGGGGGCGCCGGAACCGGTGCCGGTCGGGTCGCCGCACTGCAGCACGAAGATGCCCTTGGTGACCAGCCGGTGGCAGTGCGTCCCGTTGTAGAAACCGTGCTGCGCCAGGAACCGGAACGAGAACGTGGTGCACGGCGCGGCGTCGGTGAAAGCCGACCAGACGATCAGGCCCTGGGTCGTGAACATCTTGACGATGAACGGCCGCCGCGCACTGGCCGTGGTGAAGGGGGGCAGGCCCTTGTAGCGGTCGTAGGGAACCGCGTTGACGAAGCCGCACTTGTTCGCCGCGGTCCGGATCGCCGGCAGCCCGGCGGGCGCACGCACGGTCCGCGGCAGGACGGTCGCCGACGTCACGCGGGCCGGCTGCAGGGTGAGCACCCGGTCGGTGTGCTGCGGCGAGGCCTGGGTCACGGTGCTGCCTGCCACGACGCCAGCCAGGCCGAGCGCGACGGTGGCTCCGCCGAGAGTGAAAATTCTGCGCCTTCGCATAGTGTTGCCTCTCTGTTTTCTGAGCACAGCGGCGCAAGCCTAGATCGCGCCGGCCGCCGGCCGGAAGAGCATGACGGTTAATCGCGGAGGATTGACCGGAACGGCGAACATACTGGGACAGATGGCTTCTCTCATCCCCCGCGAGCGGGCCGAGGTCGCACCCGGCGCGGTGCACATACCCGGCTGGCTGAGCCTCGGCGAGCAGCGCGGGCTGGTCGAGGCATGCCGGGAGTGGGCCCGCCCGCCGGCCGGGATGCGTGCCACCCGGCTGCCCGGCGGGGGCGTCATGTCCGTGCGCACCGTCTGCCTGGGCTGGCACTGGGTTCCCTACCGGTACTCCCGGGTTGCCGAGGACGTCGACGGCGCTCCGGTCAAGCCGTTCCCCGGCTGGCTCGCCGATCTGGGCCGCCGCGCCGCCGGTGACGGTTACCATCCCGATGTCGCTCTGATCAACTACTATGACGGCGCGGCCAAGCTGGGCATGCACGCCGACCGGGACGAGAGGTCGCTGGCACCCGTGGTATCGCTGAGCCTCGGGGACAGTTGCGTGTTCCGCTTCGGCAACACCGAGAACCGCGGCCGGCCGTGGACCGACGTGCTGCTGGAATCGGGCGACCTGTTTGTCTTCGGCGGCCCGTCCCGGCTCGCCTACCACGGCGTGCCCAAGACGATGCCCGGCACCGGCCCGGCCGGCATCGGCCTGGCCACCGGCCGCCTCAATATCACTCTGCGTGAATCGGGACTGTGATTTCTTCCTGACGATGGCAGCCAGGCTCCTCGCGCAGGCCAGCCTCGTCCACTGTCACACGGGAAAAGACCGCGCGTGCAGGCTGACCGCATAGCCGCTGCCGGTGTTGACCATCCTGGCCGGGCTGCGCCCGGCGCGAACCCGGGTCCGGCCGTGGGAGAGCGGACGGCTGCCGTGCGTAGTGTGCTCGGCCATCGCCCCGGCGACCAGGCAGGCCACCTCCCAGTCCGGCTCGTCGCCCCGGTAACCGGGCGGCAGGACGAGCAGCCACGCCGCACAATCCAGTCCCGGCGCGGCGACCGGGATATGGACCGCACGATGCGGGTCGAACCGGACCAGGCCCCACCAGCTCTCCGGATCCGCCACCAGCAGCCGCAGGCAGGCGGCCAGGGAGCCGATGGTCGCGCGGGCGCCGTGGGCGGCAGCGCCCGGTTCCCCGGCGAGCAGGGCGATCTCGGGGGCGGCAGAGGTGTCGAGCTTCATGGGGCGTCCTTCGGATGCGGGACACGGCGGTCCCGGGGCGACGAATCAGGGTCGGCTGAAGGTCGTCAGCGACAACAACACGAAGGACACATGCAGCACAGGCATGCGGCAGCGCTACCGCGGAATCCGCGGTGCGAGAGCTCGAAGTGCGCTGCCATGCCCCGTAGCACACCGCAACCACGCAGCGTTGTCAAGCTGGACGGCTAGGAAACGCTGGCAAGTTCCTGGAGCGCGGCGTCGAGCCGGACCTCCTGGCCACCGGAGAAGGCAGTGCGGAAACCCTCGTCCGGCGGAGCCCAGAACTGAGTGCGCGGCTCGTCCAGCCAGTCGCAGGCGATCTCACAGCCCCAGGAGTGCAGGTAGGTCCGCTGGCCCTCCTGGCCGCCGTGGAACAGCGGGTCACCGGCGATGGGGAAGCCGAGCCAGGCCAGGTGGACCCGGATCTGGTGCCGGCGGCCGGTGACCGGCTTGACCACCAGCAGTGTGTGGCCGCCGCAGGCCAGCGCGACCGCGAACTCCGTCACCGAGTCGTAGCTGGGCTTGGACCGGTCGATTTCCGCGGGCGGCAGCGCGAACCGGCGTGCGGAGGCGTCGTACCCGATGGCCTTCCGGTCGCCGGCGATCCGGATGGTGCCCTTCCGGCCGGGGCGAAGCGGCAGGTCGATGGTGGCGCGGGCGGGCAGCTCGGTGCCTTCCACCCAGGCCAGGTAGCGCTTGTCCGCGTCCCGGCTGGCGAACTGCCGGGTCAGCGACGCATGCGCGGTCCGGGTCTTGGCCAGCAGCAGCAGTCCCGAGGTGACCTTGTCGATGCGGTGTACCCAGTGCACCGGCTCCCCGGCGGCCTCGGCCAGGTCGACCAGGGACTCGCCGTGCCGCTCACCCATGACGGAGATGCCGGGAGCCTTGTTGAGCACGAGAAGCTGGCCGTCCTCGTAGACGGGATCCCGCCGGAGTTCGGGCCAGCTGAAGGTTGCCATCGGGTCAGGCCCGGCCGAGCTGGCGCAGCGCCGCGCTGGCAGCCTCCGGGCTGAGATCCGGGGCCGCCCAGGCCGCCGCGGCCAGCGCTCTGAGCGCGTCGATGCGGTCTCCGGAACCGGTCAGTTCCAGGCTGCCGGTGCGCGCGGTCCAGCCACCGCAGGCGTAACCACCGTCGGCCGCGGTCACCTCGGGGTGCGGGTGCAGCAGCCCGGCCAGCCCCTCGGCCAGGTAGGACGGCCGCTGGCCAGGCGGCGCGAGCAGCAGGCCGGCCGGGGTGGTCACGCCGGTCAGCACCAGCAGGCTGTCGGCGCCCACCCGGCACGCGCCCTCGATGTCGGTGTCCAGCCGGTCGCCGACGACCAGGGGGCGTTTCGCACCGGTCCGCTGCACGGACTCGGCGTGCAGCGGCGGCTCCGGCTTGCCGGCGACCAGCGGCGTGACCCCGGTGGCATTGGCGATGACCCGGATCATCGACCCGTTTCCCGGTTGCGGTCCGCGTGGCGTGGGCAGCGTGGGGTCGGCGTTGGACGCGACGAACAGCGCGCCGGCCTCGACTGCCAGCGCGCCCTCGGCCAGCTCGGCGTAGCCCACGTCGGGCGAATAACCCTGGACGACCGCGGCCGGCTTGGCCGCGGCCGCGGAGACCGGCCGCAGGCCGCGCTCCCTGACCGCGGCACGCAGCCCGGTCCCGCCGATGACCAGCACGGCAGAGCCGGCGGGCAGCCGCTCGGCCAGCAGCCGGGCCGCCGCCTGCGCCGAGGTGACGACGTCGCCGGGGCTGGCCGCCACGCCGAGCCTGGTGAGCTGTGCGGAGATGGCCGAGGGGGTGCGGTAGGCGTTGTTCGTGACGAACGCGAGGCGCAGGCCGGCCCCGGCCGCCTTGCCCAGCGCCTCGGCCGCGCCGGGGATGGCGTTGCCGCCCAGGTAGACGACGCCGTCCAGGTCAAGCAGTGCGACGTCGTAGTGCGAGCTGAGCGGCTCGGCGCAGCCTTGCAGCGCACCCTTCGGGCCGTGGCTGGTCATGCGCCCGCCGTCTGCGTACCGGGGCCGTCGTTGCCGACGCCGTCGTTGTGGCCGCCGTCGTTGTGGCCGCCGTCGTTGCCGACGCCGTCGTTGTGGCCGCCGTCGTTGTGGCCGCCGTCGTTGTGGCCGCCGTCGTTGTGGCCGCCGTCGTTGTGGCCGCCGTCGTTGTGGGCGCCGTCGGCGCGGGCGCGCAGGGTGGCCCGGACATCCCGCAGGGCGGCCGAGTAGTGCGGCAGGTCGGGGCGCATGGCGGCGGCCAGTGCGAGGTATTCCGCGGCGTGACCTGGGTCACCGCACCGGGCCAGGGCGAGGCCCAGGCCGAAGTGGGCGTAGTCGTCGGCCGGGCTGGCCTCCACGATCTTCCGGAAGTTCTGCACGGCCAGCTCGTACCATCCGGCATCGAACTGTGCCCTGGCCAGCGCCTCGCGGACCATCCGCGACCCGGGCTCGGCGTCCGCGGCGCGTTCCAGAAGCTGCGCGGCCGCCGCCGGGCTGTGCTTGCCGAGCAGCTCGATCCCACGCTGGTACCAGGCATAGGCGTCGCCCTCGGGCTGCGTTCTGCCTTCCTGGCCGGAAACACGCCCTGCGGCCTGGCCGGTGTCCTCGGGTGGCTCTTGATCTCCCTGCCGGGAATCTTGACCACCGTACGGACCTTCTGTCATGTGTGCAGACCTTTCAATCGGGCCGGACGGCCGTCCTGCGGGACCAAACCGCACTGGTCCTCGAACCCTTCCGCGGCGTCAGGTACTCTCCCGGGCGGGTGAGCGGCCTCGCTGAAGTGACCTCCCCACCGTATGACGTGATCGGGGACGCCGCCGCGACCAGGCTGCTGGCCGCGGACAGCCACAACGTGGTGCAGCTCATTGTCCCGCAAACCGGCGGGAAGCGGAGCGAGGGCAGCTACGGCGACGCCGCTGGCACCCTGCGGCGCTGGCTGGCCGAGGGCGTGCTGGTGCCCGATCCCGAGCCCGCCCTGTACGTGTATGAACAGTCGGACGCAGCGGGCAACGTGCTGCAGCGCGGCCTCATCGGCGCGCTCAGTCTCAGCCCGCCCGGCGCCGGTGTGGTGCTGCCGCACGAGGACGTGATGCCGGGGCCGGTGCGGGGCAGGCTCCAGCTCATGACGGCCACCCGGGCCAACCTGGAGCCGATCTTCCTGCTCACCGACGGCACACCCGGGGCGGCGGCCAGGCTGGTGGACCAGGTCGCCATGGAGCGGGCGCCGCTGCTCGACGTGGTGACCGAGGACGGGCTAGCGCACCGGATGTGGGCGGTCACGGACCCAGCCGAGCTGGCGGCGGTCGCCGCGGACCTCGCGCCACGGCACGCGCTGATCGCCGACGGGCATCACCGCTACGCGGCCTACCTGGAGCTGCAGGCCCGGATGCGGGCCTCCGGCGCGGGAGCGGGGCCGTGGGACCAGGGGCTCGCGCTGCTGGTCGACTCCACCGTCTACCCACCCCGGATCAATCCCATCCACCGGGTCATCCCTGGGCTGCGTCCCGCCGATGCCGTGGCGGCGGCCCGAGCGGGCTTCCGGGTGCGCGAAATCGACGGCGAACTGGCGGCCGGGCTGGCCGCGCTGCGCGATGCCGGAGCCGCGGGAGCGGCGTTCCTGGTCGGGGGAGATGGCACGCTGAACCTGCTGACCGGCCCCGATCCAGGTCAGGTGACGGCGGCCATGCCGGCCGGGCGTTCGCCACACTGGCGGGGGCTGCCTGCCTCGATCCTCCAGGAGTTCTTGCTGGAACGGCTGTGGGGGATCCGTGACGACGAAGCCGCGGTGCGCGTTGTGCACGACAACGCCGCGACCGCCTTGCGCGCCGCCGGGGAAACCGGCGGGACGGCCGTCATCTGCAACCCGGTGTCCGCGCAGGACGTACAGGCGGTCGCGGCGGATGGCGAGCGGGTGCCGAGGAAGTCGACCTCGTTTGGCCCGAAGCCACGGACCGGCCTGGTGATGCGCACCTTCGACGCTGACTGACGCGTCCCGCCGGTCAGCCGGTGCGCTTGTAGAGGTTCTTGGTGTGGCCGGGGACCGGCTGGAAGTTGGCGGCGAAGTAGGCCCGGAGCGCGGGGGTCCAGGCGATCCGCCGGGCCACCGTCTTGTCGAAGAAGCTGTTGGACAGCCAGACGTACTGGGCCTTGTGGAAGGCGGAGTCCCAGATCGCCCGGACGGCCGGGTTGTGCGACGCGCCGCTGACGCCGTTGTGGCCCTCGCTGAGTGCGAGATCGGTGCCGACGCCATCCACCAGTTGCGGGCAGCCCGGCACGCTGGAGGTGAACCGGTCGGCGGCGATCGCGAACGACACCTGATCGGTCAGCACGCACGCTCCGGGCGGGATCTCGGCGTGCGCGGAGCTGGGATCGTCGGCCGCCTTCAGCACGGCTTCGGTGTGCCCCTGGACGATGGCCATCGCCAGCAGGGCCAGCACCGCCACCCCGGCGGCGGCCGTCTCAAGGCGCAGCCCCGGCGATCGCTGCCCGGACCGCTCCTGGAGTGCGGCGGCCAGGCGGGCCACCGCAAGCCCCACTGACAGGGCGAGGAACGGGGTGAAGAAGGCCGCATAGTGGTAGTAGAAATCGGCCGGGATCAGGAAGGCGACGACCACGAGCAGGCTGGTCACCAGGGCGAACCATTCCAGTGCTGGCGGCAGCCGGCGGGTCAGCACCGACGCGGCCACGCACGAGCTCACCACCAGCAGCGCGATCAGGAGGATCACCAGCACCGTGGTGGCCGTGGCGATCGGCACCTTGGTGCGCACGGTCGAGTCGATGCCGCTGAGGTCGGCCAGCCGGGTCGCCAGCGTGGTGCGCGCCGTGTCCACCCGGACAAGCTGGGCGAGGAACACTCCCCGCCAGAACACCGACGGGGCCGCGATCAGGAACGGAAGTACGGGCACGAGGAACCCGGCGATCACGCCGGCCAGGTAGATGCCCAGGCGGCGCAGGCCCGGCAGGCACAGCACCGCGATGACGACGATCGGGAGGACCGCCCACAGCTTGATCGCCCCGGCGAACCCGAAGGCCACACCGCCCCAGGCCAGCCGCCGGCCGTTCGCCGTGAGCCGGTCATCCTCGAACACTGCCAGCAGGCCGAGCAGGATGCACAGGACGAGCCAGGGCTCCTGCAGCACGGTGTGCGCGGCCAGGATCGCATCCGGGTAGACGGCCATGATGCCGCAGGTGAGGATCACCGCGAGCAGGCCACGGCGGCGCACAAGCAGCCCGGCCAGCGGCACCGAGGCCGCACCCACGCAGGCCGTGATGAGACGGCCGATCCCCATGCCCCAGGCGCTGCCGGTCAGCTTGCTGAGCGCCGCGATGGGGGTCATCAGCACGATGAGCCCCGGCGGCTGTACGAGGATGAAGTCCTTGTACGGCATGACGCCGTTGATCAGGCGGATAGCGGACCCGAAGTACACGCCGTCGTCGTACTCGGTCACGCCGAGCAGGTGACCGGGCCGGGTGAGCTGCAGCAGCCGCAGCACGAGACCGGCCACGGTGGCCACGAGGATCGCCATGCCGACCGGGGTCAGCCGCCCCCGCTTCGCCCGGACGGACGGGCTTGCCGTCTCCGGCGACCCTGCCCCGGCCGCCTCGGCATGCAGCGGAGCCTGGCTCATGGCCGGCCGCTCGACTGGGCGATCACTGATGCTTACTCCCGGTGCTTCAGGGAACGGGTGCCTTGTTCATTTTGCCGGAACGGCACCCTACGGCTGCCACCGACGGGTTCCGCAAGACCCACGGGGCGGGCGCGCACCGCTCAGGCACACTTGGCGATGCGGCTGGCACGAGCGGGCCGAACCGGCCGCGAACCGACTCTACACGCCCAGCCACAGGGTGTGGTTCCGGCCAGGGAAGCACCGCAGGGCTGTGGTTCTGGAAAGGAAGGCTCTGACACGATGGGTCGCATGAACCAGGAAACAGGTGGCCAGCAGCGGGCGCCCGGAGCGCCGGAGGTCATCGGCCTCGGCAACGACGTCTTCCAGATCGACACGCGCATGGCAGGCTATGACGGCATCACCGCCGGGTACCTGATCAGGGGCAGCCGTCCCTGCCTGGTCGAGACCGGCACCGCCCCGTCCGCCCCCATCGTGACGGGCGCGCTGGAGACGCTGGGCATCGGACCCGGCGACCTGGCCACGATCGTGGTGACCCACATCCACCTGGACCACGCCGGCGGAACCGGTGACCTCGCCGTCCACTACCCTGGCGCCGAGATCGTGGTGCACGAACGCGGCGCGCGGCACCTGGCCGACCCGTCACGCCTCATGTCCAGCGCCCGCATGGTGTACGGCGACGCGCTGGACGCCCTGTTCGGTGAGCTGGCACCGACCCCGGCGGCCCGGATCCGGGCGGTCGAGGAGACCGGCAGCATCGACCTGGGTGACGGCCGCCGGCTGGACAGCCACTACTCCCCTGGCCACGCCAAACACCACGTCGGCCTGCTCGACTCGGTCAGCGGCGACCTGTACGTCGGCGACGCGGCCGGGATCTACCTGCAGGAGACCGGCGACATGCGGGCGGCCACCCCACCGCCGGACTTCGACCTGGACCAGGCGCTGGAGTCACTGCGCAGGTTCGCCGCCCTGCAGCCCTCTCGCCTGCTGTTCAGCCACTTCGGCCCGGTTACCGAGGTCGGCGAGACGCTCCAGCGGTCCGCCGACGAGATCCTCGTCTGGGTCGAGGAGACCCGCCACGCCCGGGGCACCGGCCAGGACCTCGACCACGCGGCCGCCATGGTCGCCGAGCGCACCAAGCACCGCTACGCCGCCTTCGCCGACGACGCCGACGAGGCCCTGGCCGCGAAGCTGCGCCGGATCAGCGGCACGACCGCCAACGTCAGCGGCATCATGCACTGGCTGGACACACAGGCCTCGCCCGGAAAATAGCCCCCCGGCCTGCGGCAATCGCCGGGCGGATATCCGGCTGACGCGGTTATCCGCAGCCCCAGCGGGCCCAGCCAGCGTCGCTCAACACGGGCGAGCCTTGGCCATAGCTGTCAAACCACTCCGAGGCCGCCTTACGGTTCCACGCCAGGGCGGCGTCGCCGGCGCCGGATTCTGAGGTGAAGGCCGCCACCCCCCACAGCGGGGCGAGCGTCGCGCCCCGGCGCACCTTGGCCTCGTAGGCCGTCGGCCCCAGGTGCAGCCGTTTCAGGCCCTGCCGGTAGGCATACCGTAGCGGCAGGTAATAGCCGAGGTTGAAGTACTCGAACGCGTCGCACAGCCGGTCATAGTCGAAGCCGCAGCGCCGCATGTACAAGGTCTCGCCATGCGGATAGCCGAGGGCGAACCCGGCCAGTGCCCCCTCCCGCCGGGCGCTGAACACGACCCCGCGCTCACCGAGCAGAGCGGCCATCTGGCCCAGTTCGCCGCGCCACACCTCGTCGTCGTCCATATGCCCATACCTGTGCTGCAGATTGCACACCAGCAAGCCCGCCTCCGGCAGGCAGTCCCTGAGCCCTACCTCGGCGGTCTCGTAACCAGCCTTCCCGAACACCCGCATCTCCCGCCTGATTTTCCGGCGGTACTGCGGCGGAATGGCCGTAAGGTAATCACCAAAACTGCTGCCTGGAACGTCGATCACACTATCTACAATGGTCAGCACAGGAACCTTAGCGGCGCATCCGTCGCGGTCGGCGGACAACAGTTCATCGGCAGCCGCAGTGGTCAAATGGAGGAACAACACACCGTCCGCGCCGCGTTCCCGCACGCGCTCTCCGATGGCCACAAGCAGCAGATGAAACGCCTCATTCCGCTGCCGTGCGGTCAGGTTCGGGGCGGCCAGAACACCATTGATGAATCCGCGCCGCGCCCCGGCGAGCAGATAATGTCCCGGCCAGCGGCCAGCGGCCAGAGAGCCGGCCTGGTAAAGCCGCAGTGGCTCAGTGTCGACGTCATATACTGGCACTGCGGCAATAATATCCTGACCGTCATTGACAAGCAGGTATTCGGCGGTGGCTGACTTGTCGGCTTCGACCATGCGCAGCCATTCATAGGAAAGATAGAAGCCACCGTCGCCGGCCAGGCTGTCCCATTCGGCAGGGTCGATCTCGTTCAGGGAACCAGCCCGCCGCACCCATAGCACAAATCGGTCTTACCCCGGCAACCCGGGCTCATGCCTTCCCAGGCCCTCCTCAGACTCACCCGGCCCACACGTCAGGTTATGATCATGAAACCCGGCGTGGGCCATGATCTGGCTCTGATCGATTGTGCATGGCGCTGACCTGCGGCTGCGCTGTTCGCGGCCACTGAAGTTGCGCACTGATCCGTCCGGTGGAGTGAGGTGCACTAAATGCCGGGCGCTGAAGTACGCCGGTGGGTCATCAGGTCAGCTTCTTCGTGCTGCCGACCGGCCTGCCGGGCATGGAGTGGCCATCCGGGCCACTGGCGGACCTGACGACGTTCCCCCGGCCCAGATCACATTTCCCCAACGGAAGCGGGCAAGACCCGGGCATAAGCGCGGCACGCCGCCAGGCCAAGGGCCATGGCAGCACCATCGCGGCTGAACCCGAGGCATGTCACTCATGAGGCATGTCACTCATAAGTCGCCCGGCCCCGGTCACGCACGCATGAGCGCCCACGCACCGGAAACTTGTGGGAGGCGCTCCGCCGCATCCCCGAGCATTCAGGGGCGCACTAATCTGGGCCCACTCAGGGCTGCAAACAGGTCAAGGACGAGCTGGGCTAGGCCGGCTTTCAGGTCCGCTCCGGCATCATAATCCGCCGCAGCCAAGAAAGCCCCGTAACGACCCACTCGCCGAGTTAAGACGAAGCTAACACGAAACGAAGTTATTACAGGAGTGCGCGATGCAAGCGTAACCTGAGTGCCCGCAGCCCACGTAGTAGAAGCAGCACTGTCCGGATGGGCACGCGCGGCCACCGTTGCAGTGGTACGGAGAGTACGTATACGAAATGCAGCAGTAGCGACGGTTCGGGCCCTTGGCTGCGGCGAACGCCGACGAAATCCCGACCGCTTCAGCGGTGCCAGAGAGTGCTGCTGCGACAGCTGCGGTGATCCCGGCGCGGCGCAGGAACTGACGCCGACTGGTATCTGGCTGATCGTCCTCGTGACTTAATGGGGTACGCGTGTCGCGGTTGCGGTGCTTGCCCAGCATGACTCGCTCCTTCCCGATGACTTCCCGGGAGCCGCCATCCGCGGGCCGGAACGGCCATCTCACTAAAGCTTAAGCTCGTTCGCTGGCGACGGCCAGAGCCGCGTCCATTGATGCCGCGCCTTTCTTACCATAGCCAAGGACCGCATGCCGATGTAGCATCGCAACTGTTCTGCACCTCCTACAGCTTGATGGCGGCTTGCCACCGGGATCCCAGGGCCGCCACTCAGCTGGTCGGTAAAGCTGAAACTGGAGCGATTGGTGGGACTTGCCCTCCTGGCGGCGCGATTGATCATCGCCGGGATTTTCCTGCGATCCGGGCTCGCCAAAGCGAACGGACTGGCGGACTTCCGTTCGGCAGTTTCGAATTACCGGCTGCTTCCGCCTTCCCTGGTAACGGTGGTGGCCGCGATCCTCCCGTTCGCCGAGATCGCGGCGGCCGTGCTGCTCGCGGCAGGCATCCTGACGGTGGTGGTGGCTAGCGTGCTGGCCCTGCTGCTGGTGGCGTTCGCGGTCGCTATCGCCGTCAACCTGGCCCGCGGGCGGGTGTTCGACTGCGGCTGCGCGGGAGCGACGGCCCCGCGCATGATCAGATGGCGCCACGTGGCGGCCGACCTGGTGCTCGCGGCGGTAGCCGCCGCGGTCGCGGTGGCACCGCCGGCCGCTGCGCAGGCCTGGCGCGGCCCAGCAGGCCTGGTCCGGCTGAGCACGCCGCCCGGTGCTACCTTCCCGATTGTTACCGCCGTCGTGGTGAGCCTGGTCATGATGGCTGTCCTGCGCCGGGCGGTGGCCGTCAGATCGCTGGCGGCCGCGGCTGCCAGGCAATCCCACGGCGATCCGTTCTCCGCGACATCCGGGAGGCACTGATGCCCGTCGGCTGGGCCATCGCCGTGATCGTCCTCGCCGTGGCTGTGGTAGCCTTGGCGGTCATCGTGCTGGGACTACTGCGGCAGGTGACCCCGGTGCTAGAGCAGGCGGCGGCCGCCACCCGGCTGGGGATGAACGTCGCCTCGCAAGGACCGGTGATCGGCGAGCCGGTCCCGCACTTCTCAGCCCGCGGGCCGGACGGCGAAGTCACCGATGACATGCTCCGCGGCCAGCCCGCCGTGCTGTTGTTCCTGAGCGTGGGATGCGGTCCGTGCCAGGCACTAGCCCAGGAGATGAGTCAGGTCGGCCTAGACGGCCTAGACGGCCAGCTCATCATCGTCACCTCGCCCGGCGCCCCGCAGGAACTCGGCCTCCCGCCAGACGTGCGGGTGCTCACCGAGCAGGACCGGGCGGTGTCGCAGGCGCTGTCGGTGCTCAGCGCCCCGTTCGCCGTCGCAGTGGATCCGGACGGGATCGTCAAGGCGGTGGACATACCCAACACCATCAAGCAGATCACCAGCCTCGTCGCTGATCGGGTGCACGACTAGTGTTCCCGCCTGCTTCTACTCGCAGGCGTAACACCAACTCGCTCCAAAGCCAGCAAATTACCGTTAGCCGCCGGGATATCTTCGTTGCCCGCTTATGCGAGTTCCTCATCGCTGCTCACCTGGACATCGTTGCGAGTCTCCAGGTCCTTCTCTTCGCTAGCTTTGGCCGCGTCGTCCTCGCTGGCCCCCGAGTGATCTCCTTCATCAGCCGTGAAAAGATCCTCGTCGTTGTCCTCAGCGAGATCCTCGATGGTGACATCGTCGAGCTCGTCGAACCGCTCCGCCGCGTCCGTCTCCCCCTCCGGATCGGCGCCCGCCGCCCGCCCGAACCACGTCCGCGCCTCGTCGACGCGGCCCGCTTCGAGAAGCACGTCTGCGTAGGCATACAGCAGCCGCGCTGACCACGGATACAGCCGTCCATCGGTCAGCTCCGGCACCTGCAACGCCAGCAGCGCAGCCTCCGGCATCCCCTGGTCCCGCCGGATCCCAGACTCCACGATCTTGAGTTCGATCTGGGTCTCCCGGTCCAGCCCGCGAACCTGCGGTCCGTGCACAATGGCCAGCGCCTTGTCCAGCCGCCCCAGTGCCCGCTCGCTGTCGGCCATGAGCGGCAAACTGCTCTCCCGCCCGGTCAGCCGCCGAGCCGCCCGCAGCTCGGCCAGCGCCTCGGCCCAGTGCCCGGCACGATAGGCCGCGATCCCGCAGGCTTCCCTGACCACACCAACCCTGGCCGCGAGCCGCCGGGCCTCCTGGGCGTGCAGGTAAGCCCGCTCAGGGTCTTCTTCAAGCCCAGCCGCCACCAGATGCCTGGCAACGCTGTCAGCCAAGTCGGCCGGCAGCGTCATCAGTTCCGCCCGCGCCCCCGGATCGAGCTGGTCCGCACTGATCTCTTCGGCCGGGCGCAACCGAGGAACCCTGTCCCCCTGCGTCCCGTGCCCCAGCCTCACACGTCCATCCCTGGCAGCCCCTCCAGCCTGCTCAGATCGCCAGCCACGGCCGGGACGGCTGCCACGGTCAGGCCGGCCGCCCTGGTCAGGCCGGCGAGTACGAGCCGGCCGTCCAGGCCCCCGGGTCGCTCCAGGCCGTCCAGCACGCTCTGGTCGCTCATCCCGGCCGGCCCACCCAGAATGCCTGCCTTCATCGGCCTGGCCGGCCTCCCGGGACCGCCCAGGCCGCGCACCCCCGTCATCCCATCCACCCATACCACGCCCGGCACGCTCAGGCCGGTCAGCTCCCGGACGCCGCCTCCACCCATCAGCCTGGCCAGGCTCCCCGGACCACCTCGGCTGTGGACCACGGCTGGCACCTGCGCCGTCGCCATTTCTGGCACGCTCCGGCCGGCCGCCTTTGCCGGCCTGTCTCGATCGCTCGGACCAGCTGGGCCGTGTTGATCGTTCATCCTGCCCGGGGGCACCACGCTCTGTTCGGGGAACGTTACTGGACCTGGCCGGTGAGTCGCTCCGGCGGCCGTCCGCTGTAGCGTCGTTCCGGCCGGCTCGCGGGACTGCGCCTGGCCGGCTTTGGCCACGGCTCCCCCTGGGACCAGCCGGACGGCCGCTACCGGGCCCGTCGCCGTAGGCGCGGCGCTGATCGTCGCCGTAACTGTCACGCGGGCCATCGCCGCGTCCCCGCGTCGCCCCTGAGCGGGAAGCGCCGGGACCCACTGCCCGGGGGCCGCGTGGCCGCCCGCCCGGCGGGCCATCGCCGCGAACACCGCGCGGCCCTCCGGCCGGCCTGGCGCGGGTTTCATCGTCTTTCGGGGTGGATCCACCTGGCCGCTGTGTATAGCCCGCTCCCCGCTCGCCGCGCTCGGCAGGTGCACCGGTGTTGCCACCGAACCGTCCGGTAGCACCGCGTCCCCCACCGGCACGCCCGGTACCTGGCCGGCCATTGACACCAGAGCGGCCGGTACCGGAGCGGCCAGCGGGTGGGCGGGGGTCGCCGGAACGACCGCTACCGGAATGACCACTGCTGGAATGACCACTGCCGGAATGACCACTGCCGGAACGGCCGGCCGCTGGACGGGTATCACCGGTGCGGGGGGCAGTGCCTCGGGGTTGCCTGGCTGACTGGGCGCCGGGTGGGTTGCTGCGTCCCTGGCGGGCGGATGGC
>Ga0209167_10001111_pt1 | contig 16560 bp, 18 predicted proteins | sample Coa_R1_9_FD_187154 | JGI IMG/M metagenome (GOLD analysis project Ga0209167, IMG submission 187154) | Surface soil microbial communities from Centralia Pennsylvania, which are recovering from an underground coalmine fire - Coalmine... | ecosystem: Environmental > Terrestrial > Soil >... | reverse complement strand
AAAGGCGCGGCCAGGACCAGCGGCGGAATCCCCGCCGCGGAAACGGGATCGACCAGAGGCAGCCACAGCAGCGGAATGGCAAAGAACGCAGACGGATCGATGAAGCGCATGCCTAGCATAAGCACAGCCATCAGCAGGAGCAGCAGGATCGGCGAGTGAGCCAGCGGAAGAATTCGCGGCGCCATGATTCCGGCCAGCCAGTCGGTGATTTTGTATTGCGGAATGATGTGGGTCAGGCTGAAGATGCCGCCCAGGAACAACAGCAGCGTCCACGAAACGCCGGTGCCGATATCCTTGTCCTCGAAAACGCCGGTGAGGGAGAGCACAGCCATCCCGAACATCCCGACCACGAAGGTGGGCAGGTGGTGCAGTTTGATTCCAGTCAAAGGCGCTCCCGCGGCGGCGGCCGTCACCCACATCGCGATCGAGCTGCCCACCACCACGGCCGTAATCAACTCGGCGCGCTTCACGCTTCCCAGCGCCTTCAGCCTTCCAGAAGCGAAGTCGCGCGAGACGTGAATGGGCTCCTCCGGCTTCAGCAGCAGTTGATTCAATACCAGAATCAAAGCGCACATGACCAGAGTGGGGAGCAGCATCACCTGTATGTAGCCGCCGTCGCTCAGGGGAATGTGTTTGCCGTCGAACATCTTCATCACCACGGGTCCGTTGAGCGAACCGAGCTTGAAGGCGAGGCCCGGGACGACCGCCATTTCAATGACCGTGATCATGATCAACGCGGAGCCGCGGCTGCGCGGCTTGAGGCTCAGCGTCTGGACCAGCGACCAGGCAATCGGCGCCATGATCGCCGTGCGCACCGTCATCGACGGGATCAGCGGCGAAAGTATCAGCCCGATCAAAAAGAAGGCCGAGAGTACGCCGCTATAGGTTCCCGGAAACAAGGACAAAATGTAGTACGCGATGCGCTCGGCGAGCCCCGTCTTCTTCATCGCGAAGCCGTAGTAGACGACAACCAGCAGAGTCCACCACGCGCCGTCGGCGAATCCACTGAGCGCGCCACTGATATCGTTGGTGACCGGGACCGTAAGCAGCGGGCGCACTCCGATGGCCATCAATGTCCCCATCATTAGGAGCGAGGACACGCCGTTATTCATGACGTCCGCGGCCCACAGGATCACGGTTCCGGCAATGACGGCGAGCACAAGCTGAGCCATGTGGTCCAGGCCCTGCGGCGCCGGCATAAACGCGACGCCGAGGCCCACCAGGATGGCGACGGCCAGCCAGCCCCACTTGATCGAATGCTTGGCGGCGGAAGCGACGGGCGGTGCGGCAACGGTTGAGGTGCTCATAGCGACCAACTATCGTATCAGGAGCCGGAGTGTGATAGGATGCCTTCATTCCGGCTCACGAAGGAACCGGAACGGGAGGTCTCATGCGAGCATTCTTAACTGCTGTTGCTGTCACGATTCTGACCGCGGCGTTGTTCGCCCAACAGAAGGGCGGTCCGGCCGCAACGGTTACGTACAAGTCCGCCGCCGACGTCGCGGCGATGATCGCGAAGGCCAAGGCCCAGAATGACGGCAAGGCCGCGGCGCTGATCTCGCAGACGATTCTTTCGCTCGCTCCCTACAAGGCCAGTCTGGAATATCGGGCGTCGGTCGGAACCGCGGCGATCCACGTTAAGGAAGCCGAGATGTTCTACGTGATTGACGGGTCGGCAACGCTGATCACCGGCGGAAAGCTGGTGGGCGAAACCAAGAATGGCGACAACCTCACCGGCTCGGCGATCGAAGGCGGGACGCCGCAGGCCGTCGCCAAGGGCGATTTCATCATCGTTCCGGAAAACACAGGGCACTGGTTCAGCGAAATCAAGAGCACACTGGTGCTGATGTCGTTCCACGTGCCTCGGCCCGTGCCCGCCGGGCAATAAAGCTTTCCCGACGGAATCTGTGATATTCTGGCGCCGATGGACGCCATATCTCGCAGAAATGCGCTCGCAAGAGCCGGTTATTTTCTGGCAATTCCATCCAGCATTTTCGCGCTGGACCAACACCCGGACACCGTCAACTTCAAGGCGAAGACTCTCGACGGAGAGACGTTCAGCACGGAATCGATTCACGGTAAGGTCGTGTTGGTGCAGTTTTGGGCGACCTGGTGTCCTTACTGCAAAAGCGACGCTCCGGTGGTGGACGCAATGCTGCGGGAATTCCGGGATCAAGGCCTGGAGGTGCTGGCGGTCAACGTCGGGGAATCGAAGAGAACCGTCACGAAGTTCCTGGCGGAGAACCCCCGCAATTGCAAAATCGTTCTGATGACCGACACCAACCTGGCGGCGTGGTTCGGACCAAAAAGCTTCCCGCATTATGCGCTGATCGGGCGGAACGGCGGCGAGGCAGGCCAGCAGAAAGGCGCGGGCGGAGAGCGATCGTTGCGGCACCTGCTGAGGCAGGCCGGGCTCCGCTCCGATGGCGCAGACACACCGGGGCAGTTGAACTCGTCGCCGCGACGGTCGTAATCTACGCTTCGGCTCGGTCGGCGGCCAGCTCGCGCTGGCGCTCAAAGGCGAGCTTGCCCTGGTACTCCTGCCACAACGTGGTGAATCCGGCCCAGTAGTAGCCGCCCACGAACAGCAGCAGGAAAGGCGCCGCGAGATAGTTGTAGGAGTTCAGCGCGTAAACCGTAATCGCCAGGAAGACGCTACCGGCCACGATCTCCGCGTAGGGCAGCCAGCCGCTGCGGCGGCGATACTTGTCATCGCGAATCTGGAGCCGTGGCTGTGTGCCGTACTTGGCAGTGCGGGCAAATTCGGTCTTGTATCCGATGAGCGCCTCGAAAACAGCGCGCGAATTGATGATGGTCAGCGCGACACCCGCGGCCATCAGCGCCGGCAAAAAGAGAAACGCCCGCTTCCAGGTTTTGGGGAACAGCTCACGATGCGCCACCACGTAAAACGCCGAAATCGACCAGAAAGAGGCTACGATCAGGGGGAAATCGATCAACAGCATCTCCAGCCAGCCCATATAGAAGCGCACGATCATCACCGGCAGCATCATCAGGCTGATGACGATCATCAGCGGGTAACTGATGTTGGGCGTCAGGTGGAAGAACGCCTCGGCTTTAATACGGAAGGGCAGATCCGATTTGAGAATGGACGGGAGCAGCTTCATCGCCACCTGCGTCAGGCCCTTGGCCCAGCGCGACTGCTGCACCTGGAATCCGTAGGTCTCCACAGGCAGTTCGGAGAGGCACTCCATCGACGGCAGATACACGAACTTCCAGCCCTTGAGCTGGGCGCGGTAGCTTAAATCGGAGTCTTCCGTGAGCGTATCGTGCTGCCAGCCGCCGGAGTCCTGGATCATGGACTTGCGAAGGACGCCCGCGGTCCCATTGAAGTTGAAGAACAGGCCGCCGCCGGCGCGCGCGACGTGTTCCAGCACAAAGTGGCCGTCCAGCAGCATCGCTTGCACTTCGGTCAGCACGCTGTGATGCCGGTTGAGGTAGCCCCAGCGGGTCTGCACCATGCCGACTTTGGAATCCACGAAATGGTGCACGGTGCGGTGCAGAAAGTCGCGCGGCGGAACGAAGTCGGCGTCAAAAATGGCGACGATCTCTCCGGTGGCGGTCTTCAAGCCGTTTTCGAGAGCGCCCGCCTTGTACCCGTGGCGGTTTTGGCGATGGATGTATTCGATCGGCAGGCCGGCCTCGCGGTAATCCTCCACCAGGGCGCGGGTGAAGGGATGCGTATCGTCGGTGGAATCGTCCAGAACCTGGATTTGGAGCAGCTCGCGCGGATAGTCGATTTTGGCGGTTTCCTCAAGCAGGCGCTCCACCACGTAGCGCTCGTTGTAGAGGGGAAGCTGGACGGTGACGCGCGGAAGGACTTCGAAACGGCCGGGAGGTTCGCCGGTGAAGCGCTTGCGATGCTTCATGTACCCGCGGATCATGGCGTAGCGATGCATCCCGTAGCAGGAAAGCACGATCAGAACACCAAAGTAGGGGACCAGCATCGCCCAGTCGAAGAGCGCCAGGTGATGAATGCCTTTGAAGGTGTCGTCCGGGAACGCTTGCACGATCCAGGTGCGGCTCGCCGTGAAGAGCGAGGAAGTCGCTGTGCTTACGATCATGAGTACAGGCCGCTGGCGCTGTTACCGGATGCGGGCGCTCGCGAACCCTCCTATTATATACTCAATCTGGAGGCCTGCCCTTATGCGATTTTTCCTCGATACCGCCAATCTGGAAGAGTTGAAAACCGGAGCCCACTGGGGCATTGTGGACGGAGTCACAACCAACCCGACGCTGATTGCGAGGGAAGGTGTGCCGATCGAACAGCAGATCGCCAGGATTTGCGAGATCGTGGACGGAGATATCAGCGCTGAAGTGGTGGCCACCGACGCCGACGGTATGCTCACCGAGGGCCGCAAGCTGGCCCGCATTCACAAGAACGTGGTGGTGAAGGTGCCGCTGACGCGCGACGGCATCCGCGCCTGCTCCGTGCTGAGCCGTGAAGGCACTCGCGTGAACGTGACGCTGTGTTTTTCCGCGGGCCAGGCGCTGCTGGCGGCGAAAGCCGGCGCGTACTTCATAAGCCCGTTCGTGGGGCGCATCGACGATTCCGGCTGGAACGGCATGGAGCTGATCCAGAATATCGTCCTGATCTACAAGAACTATGGCTACGCCACGCAGGTGCTGGCTGCCTCTCTGCGCCATTGCGGCCACGTCATCGAAGCCGCCAAGGCCGGCGCGCACGTCGGAACGATGCCGCTGAAGGTGATGGACTCGCTGTTCAACCATCCGCTGACGGACAAGGGCGTGGAGCAATTCCTCAAGGATTACGACAAGGTGTTCCACAACGCCCCCGCGGCGCGGTAGCCTGGACGCTCCGTGGACTATGGACCGGGATTGCGCTAAGCTGCTTTGAATGCCGCCCAACGGCCAGCTCGCAATCTTAGCCGGAGTAGCGCTCGCTCTGATCGCGCTGGGCGCATGGATCGCGTTGCGGATGGCGCAGCGCAATCCGGAGAAGCGCGAGAAGCGCCGCCGCCTGCGCGTGCATCAGATCGGCAGATTGGGAGACGCGCTGATCACCGAAGCCGCCGACGACCTGCTGTATTACACGTACTCGGTGCAAGGAGTGGAATACCACGCCTCGCAGGAGATCGCCGCGCTGCGGGACCTGCTTCCGGCGGAGCCTGGACGCCTGGTTGGCGTGGCGAATCTCAAATACTCGCCCAGGAATCCGGCCAACTCGATTCTGATCTGCGAGGAATGGAGCGGGCTGCGAGTGAAGGGATCGCCGAGCGCCGAACTGCCCTTTACTTCACTTCAATCGTGAACGGCATCAGCCCCATCACGCCGCCGTGGGCGAGTGCTCTGATCGGGATTTTGCCCACCATCGCGCGGATTTGCGACTCCAGTTCGGAATCGCTCTGACGGTTCCACAGCAAATCGAAGATGGACCGTCGCGGCGGATAGCTGACCAGCGTGATTTTGTCGGACGCCCCGATCTTGGCGCGCTGTTTCACCAGTTCCACGGCGCGGTCGAGACCGCCGATCTCGTCGATGAGACCGTTCTGCTTGGCCTGCGAGCCCAGCCACACCCGCCCTTGCGCCAGCGTCTCGACGTCGGCGTATTTGCGCTTGCGGCCGTCGGCCACGCGCTGCACGAACCCGCGATAGAACTCCTCGATCTCCTTGCGCAATTTGGCGCGTTGGTCGTCAGTGAGAGGGCCGTCCTCGGAATCGATGGCGGCAAAGCGCCCGCGCGTGAGGATCTCTTTCTTCATGCCGATCTTGTCATAGAGGCCCTTCAGGTTGACCTTGCCGAAGAACACGCCAATGGAACCAGTGAGCGTATTGGAGTAGGCCAGCACCGGGTCGCCGGTCATGGCGATGAAGTAGCCGCCGGAGGCCGCGTCGTCAGACATCGAAATTACGGTTGGCTTTTTCTGACTCAATCGCTTGGCTTCGTGAAGAATGTCGTCGGAGGCGATGCCGTCGCCGCCGGGAGAATTGATGCGCAAAATCACGCCTTGAATGGTCGAATCGTTCTCCACCTCGCGCATGGCCTTGACAGCGCTCGCGGAGGCGATGCCAGTCGCCTGAAGGCCGTCGGAATCGTCGCCTCGGGTGATGTCGCCTTCCTCCGTCACCAGCGCGATGCGCTTGCCCTGCTCGCTGCCAGCCTCGGCTTTGGCGTAGGACCGGTCGGCGATCTTGGAGGGATTGCCGGCCTTATCGTACATCTCATCTTCAAACAGGAGGCCGTCCACCAGGCCGCCGTCCAGCGCCTCCTTGCCGACAAAGGGCCCGTTGTCGATCAGCGCGCGGATGGCCGCTGCCGGCTTCTTGCGTCCTTGCGCGATGACGTCGATCAGGTTTCCGTAAAACTGATCCAGAATCGGGTTGATCTGTTCCAGGGTCTCGGGAGACGGCCCGGTCTTGGTGAACTGGTCGGGATAGTCCTTGTACTTGCCGACATGCTCGAACTCCATACTGACGCCCAGCTTGTCGAGCGTGCCCTTGAGATACAGCAGCTCGGCGCGCAGGCCCTTGACGTCGAGCTCATCTTCCGGGGCCATGTAGATGCTGTCGGCGGCGGAGGCGATGTAGTATTCGTGCGTCCCTGCGCCGCGCAGGTAAGCGTAGACCGGCTTGCCGGATTTCTTGAAGGCGAGAATCTGGGCGCGGATTTCCTCCAGCTTGGCCCAGCCCGTGCTCAATCCCTGCGGCTCCAGCACCAGGGCCTTGATGCGGCTGTCGGCGGCGGCCCGCTGCAACAGGCGCCAGGTATCCGCGACGGTCAACGCCGGCTGCTCCTGGAAATAGGGCAGGGTCACGTCCACCGGCGCCTGTTCCGGCACATCCCCTTCCAGATGCAGCACCAGGGCTGAATTGGCCGACACAGTGGGAACACGGCTGCCGAAGCGCATGGCGGCGAATCCCAGCAGCACCACCAGCAAGCCGACGAAAAGGATCCCGATGACGAAGCCGAGAAGAAATCTCTTCATAATAAGTAGTCGCGGCTCCAGGATAAACTACTTTGAAGGCGTTGGGGTGAAATGATCGTCGTCAGGCTCAAGGGCGGCCTTGGCAATCAGATGTTTCAGTACGCGTTGGGCCTGGCGCTGCAGCATCGGCGCGGAGATGAACTGCGTTTGGATGCGACCTACTTGATGGGCAGCTCGGTGTTCCGGTGGGACGTGCCCCGAACCTATGATCTGGACGTGTTTCATGTTGAGCCGGCCCGGGTCTACATTCCTCGTCTGCTGCGCCGCTCACCGCGGAAGTTGGGTGAAGTGGAAGCGGTCCCAAAGAGCCAGACCTACGTCGAGGAAACGCTTTTCGGATTTGATCCGAAGATTCTGGTTCTGACCGCCCCCAACGTGTATTTGGATGGATATTGGCAAAGCGAGTCTTACTTCGCCGAAATTCGGGACCAGATCCGTGACGCCTTCCAGTTCCGGGTTCCCCTATCGTCCGCGGGCCGCGAAATGGCGCAAAGAATCGCGAGCGTGAATTCGGTATGCGTGAACGTCCGCCGCGGCGACCTGATCACCGTGCCGACTTCGCGAGATGTGCTCGGTTTCGTGGGCGAGGATTACTATTGCCGGGGGATCGACTGGATCAAAGCGAACGTTCAGGATCCTCACCTCTTCATCAACTCAGACGATATGCCCTGGTGCCGCGAGCATCTCAAATTCGACCTCCCGACCACTTATCTCAACGAGGAGTACGCGGGCTGGAAGTTCGGGGAACAACTTCAGCTGATGACCATGTGTAAGCACTTTTTGATTCCGAACAGTACGTTTGCGTGGTGGGCGGCTTGGCTCGGAACCTACGCGGGAAAGCGTGTGGCGTGCCCCCGGAGATGGTTTCGCGACCCGTCCATCAGCTCTAAGGACTTAATTCCGCCGTGCTGGGTGACGCTGTGAAAACCGCGCGCCGTACATCGGCGCCGTAAACCCATGTGCTAAGCTGACGGCCATGAAGGCATCCGGCAAGCGTCCGGCCGCGGACGGCGAGTATCGCTTGTGGGTGATCGTTTGGATCGCCCTGACGTGCGCGATAGTGGCGTATTTTGTGGTGGCCCTCACGGTCAACCCGGTGGCGACCGCGGATAATCCCGTCTTTGAGCGCATCCTGATGACATTTTCCGTTGCCTATGTGATTGCCTCCGTTCCGGCCAAGAAGTGGTTACTTGTGCAGGCCGACGAGGTGGATAGCGCTGCCTTGCGGCGCGCGGCGATCATCGTCCCCCTGGTGTTGTGCGAATTCGCAGCGGTGACCGGAATCGCGCTCCGGCTTGTGATCGGCGCGCCGCACTACTACGTATTTCTAGGCCTCGGTCTGGCTGGAATGCTGCTCAATTTCCCCCGGCGCGCGAAATAACTCCCAGTGATGCACCAACGGGAAATGGTTCGCCTGACCGCTTCTCGCTTCCACGACCGTCGTCTAGCGACCGTCGTCGTCGATGGCGATCTTGAGCGCGCGCAAGAACTTTTGATCCTGGGATGTCAGCTTGATCTTCCCCACTCGCCTTCGCCCGGTCTCCGGCGGCGATTCCAGCTCGATCACTTCCCCGTTCTCTTCTTCGTCCGCGTTTTCTTCACGCTTGTTAAAGCCGATGGTTGCTTCGAGTACCAGGAAGACGTCGTAGCCGGCTCGCTTGATTTCGCCAATGGCAGCGGCAATGCGGTCGGAGTCGGACAACGACTCGTTAATCGCATTCCCTAACTCTTGCATGAGCTCCTTCAATCGATCTTCCAAAGGAATCCCCTTTTCTCCTGTGGCGGCTCCTGAACCGCTCGAAGCCACCTTCAGCATATCATCTGATGCTTCCGCAAGACACCCGGTTTCCGCCCTCCCTTCCACATATCGGACGGCCGCGCTTGATCCTATAAGCCGGCGGGAGGCGTGGATCGGGAGTCCCTTGCTAAGATGAAGGAAGCGCGCAAGATCGTGGCAAATATTGTCCGCCAGTTCATGAATCACGTAGTCCCGCAGGTCATCCGGCCTCTGCATATTCTGTGGAACGAGATCATCGGGCTCTTCTTCATCGTGTTTGCTGTAACGTTCGGTACCGCCGCGTTCCGCGGCTACCGCAATCTCGACAAGGGCGGAAGCATCTCGTTGGTAATTCTTTCCGCCGTCCTCGCTCTCCTGATGCTGTACTACGGCGTCACCTCCTTCCTCAAGGCCCGCAAAATCTCCCGCTCATGAGCGGAACCCATGAGTTGCCGGGCGAGTTCCCGTTCACTCGGGGTATTCACCCGGACATGTACCGTGCCAGGCTCTGGACCATGCGCCAGTACGCCGGTTTCGGGACGGCGGAGGAAAGTAACCGGCGCTACCGCTACTTGCTCGCCCAAGGAGTGACGGGTCTTTCAGTGGCCTTCGATCTTCCCACGCAGATGGGCATGGATTCGGATCACGCGCTGGCCTGCGGAGAGGTCGGGCGTGTCGGCGTGGCCATTTGCTCACTGGCCGACATGGAGCGGTTGTTCGACGGCATTCGCCTCGATCAGGTCACCACCTCGATGACGATCAATTCCACCGCGGCCATTCTGCTGGCGCTGTATGTGCTGGTGGCGCGGGGGCAAGGCGTGGATTTGCGAAAGCTTTCCGGGACCGTCCAGAACGACATTCTGAAGGAATACATCGCGCGAGGCACCTATATCTATCCACCGCGTCCCGCCATGCGCATCGTCACCGACCTGTTCGCGTGGGCCTGCGCGGAGATCCCCGAATGGAACGTCATCTCCATTAGCGGTTATCACATTCGCGAGGCCGGCTCCACTGCAACACAGGAAGTGGCGTTCACTTTGGCTAACGCCATCGCCTATATCGAAGCGGCGCAACGCGCCGGACTGGATGTCGATACCTTTGCGCCGCGGCTTTCGTTCTTCTTCAACGCGCACAGCGATTTTTTCGAGGAGATCGCGAAGTATCGAGCCGCCCGGCGACTATACGCGCACCTGATGAAAGATCGGTTCGGCGCCAAGAATCCCAAGTCCATGATGCTGCGCTTCCACGCGCAGACCGCCGGATCGTCGCTGACGGCGCAACAGCCCGGCGTAAACGTGGTGCGCGTGGCGCTCGAAGCTCTTGCCGCGGTGTTAGGCGGCGCGCAATCGCTGCATACGAATGGCGCGGATGAGGCGCTGGGATTGCCCACCGAAGAATCGGCTCGGCTGGCTCTGCGTACCCAGCAAGTCATCGCTTACGAGAGTGGCGTCACGCGCGAGCCCGACCCTTTGGGCGGAAGCTACTATATCGAGAAGCTGACGGACGAAATCGAACGCGGCGCACGCCAATACATCGAGCGCATTGACGCCCTCGGCGGCACTCTTGCCGCCATTGAGAAGGGCTACATTCAAGGCGAGATCCAGAACGCCGCCTACACCTATCAGCAATCGGTGGAGCGCGGCGAGACCGTCGTCGTCGGCGTGAATCGCTTTCAAGAATCGGAGCATCACGCACCGCCCGTGTTTCGCCTCGATCCGGCGTCGGAGCGCCAGCAAGTGGAACGGCTGCGGGAACTGCGCGCGACACGCAGCGCGTCGGCGGTCGAGCACAGCCTGTGCGATCTGGAGCGGGCCGCCCGAGGCTCAGAGAATCTCATGCCGCGAATCCTGGCGGCCTGCGAAGCGCATGTGACGCTGGGCGAGATTTCGGACTGTCTGAAGCGCGTGTTTGGCGAATATCGTGAGTCCTGAGGTCCACATTATCGGCGGCGGCTTGGCCGGATGCGAGGCGGCCTGGCAAGTGGCTCGCGCCGGAGTCCGCGCAGTGCTGTACGAGATGCGCCCGCACCTTCAAACCCCCGCGCACAAGACCGGCGCGCTGGCCGAGCTGGTGTGCAGCAACTCCCTCAAGAGCGAGCAGGAGAACACCGCCCCGTGGCTGCTCAAAGAAGAATTACGCCGGCTGGATTCGCTATTGATTGGCGTGATCGCCCCTCGTGCTCGCGTTCCGGCCGGCCACGCGCTGACTGTCGATCGCGAAGTTTTCGCCACGGAAGTAACCCGCGCGATGGAGAGCGATCCTCTGATCGAGATTCGCCGCGAAGAAGCGACAGTGATCGATCCATCAAAAATCTGGATCATCGCCAGCGGTCCTCTGACGTCCGACGCCCTGGCGACGGAGATCGCGCGCCTCACCGGCTCCACGCGGCTGTTCTTCTACGACAGCATCAGCCCCATCGTGGACGCCGAGACCATCGACACGACCATCGCCTTCGCGGCGTCGCGCTATGGGAAGTCGATCGACGGCACCGATGATTATCTCAACTGCCCCTTCGACAAGCCGCAGTATGAAGCGTTCCTGGATGCGCTGCTGGCGGCATCCGGCGTGCCCGCGCACATCGAAGGGGATCACGTCAGGTACTTCGAATCCTGTCTTCCGATTGAGGAGCTGGCTCGCCGTGGCCGCGAAACACTTCGCTTCGGCCCCATGAAGCCTATGGGGCTCGATGATCCGCGAACGCATCGGCGGCCTTATGCGGTCGTGCAACTGCGTAGCGAGAATATCCGTTCGGGCAGCTACAACCTGGTGGGATTCCAGAATCACATGCGCTTCGGCGACCAGCAGCGGGTCCTGCGCATGATTCCGGGTCTCGAGCATGCCGAGTTTCTGCGCTATGGCCAGGTGCATCGCAACACGTATATAAACGGTCCCGCGCTGCTCACGGAGACGCTGCGGCTCAGGGCCTCGTCTAATATTCTTTTCGCGGGGCAGATTTCGGGAGTGGAAGGCTACGTGGAATCGATTGCGACGGGGCTCATCGCGGGCCGCGCGGCGGCTGGTGAGGCGCTCGGCGAACCGATACGCGCGTTTCCGCGCCAGACCGCGCTGGGATCGCTGTGCGCGTACGTCTCCGGCGCCGATCCGGCGAATTACCAGCCCGCCAACATCACCTTCGACCTGCTGCCGAAGCTGGAGCAACCGCCGCGAGACCGCAAGCAGCGCCATACGCAGGTGTGCCAAAGGGCGCTGGCCGCACTCGAGGAGTTCCAACTTGCCCGCGTCTGAGCTAAGCTCGACCATCGAACGGTATCTCTCCGATCTACGTGTGAAGAACGCTTCTCCGCACACGCTACGCAACTACATGGTCGACCTCAAGGATTTCCTCGAATATTTTTCGCCGCCCGCCGCCGAACCGCCAGCGCCGGCTTCGATCACCGCGCTGGAGCTTCGGGAATGGCTGGGGTCGCTGTATGAGCGCGGCCTGGATCCGGTCTCGACGCGGCGAAAGCTGGCGGTGGTGCGCTCGCTGTTCCGCTTTCTGGCTCGCGAAGGATCCATCGAGACAAACGTAGCGCGCCTTGTTCGCACACCCAAATCCCCCAAGCGGATCCCCATCGTGCCGAGCGCGGAGCAGACCAACGGCCTGATCGATTCGGTTGCCACGGCCGAGCTGGATCGTACTCACCCGGAGCGCGATCTGCTTCTGTTCGAGCTTCTGTATGGCTGCGGGCTACGCATCAGCGAACTGGTGGGATTGAACCTGGATGACTTCGACCGCTCCGAACGCTGGATTCGCGTGCGCGGGAAGGGACGCAAGGAACGCCAGGTTCCGTACGGCTCGAAGGCTGCTTCCGCGCTGGACCGGTATCTGCCGAGCCGGGCCGCCGCGAAACCGGATGATCGCGCACTGCTGCTGAGCCGCCGCGGCACGCGATTGAGCGATCGCACTGCTCGAGAGGTCGTCAAGTTTTATGCGCGCATGCTGGCCGGCGACGGCTCGCTTCATCCGCACAGCTTTCGCCACGCCTACGCGACTCATCTTCTGGCCGACGGCGCGGATCTGCGAGCCATCCAGGAACTGCTGGGCCACGCAAGGTTATCCACCACGCAGAAATATACACAGGTTTCGTTGACGGATTTAATGGCGGTGTACGACCGCTCGCATCCCAAGGCGCGGGGCTAACGGAAGATCTCGGCGAGCGGAACTTCGAAGACAGGATTCACGGTTGCGAGCACGCCGGTCTTGACTTCGCGCAACCCATCGGCTGCCGTGGCGACGTAAGCCTGCTTGGTTTGCGGATCGAGGACCCACACATAAGGAACGCCCATTTCCAAATAGTCTTGGATGCGCGCTTCGATGCGGCTCATGCGATCCTCGGGTGAAAGGACCTCGACACAAAGAAACGGAGCTTTGGTCAAGATCGGTTCGTCCGAATCGTCCACCGCGATGCAAATGTCGGGGATACGGAAGCGCGACGGCTTCACCTGAACGCGGACTTCCGGAAGTACCTCGGCGTTTTGCGCGGCTTGCGCCCCCAACAAGACCCCAACTCTATATTGAAGCTTGGAATGCGGTCGTTCTCCCAAATTGCGCTCCTCGATGTGGCCATCCACATAGTCGCAATCCGGCTTATACGACGACGCCAGATATTCTTCCACCGAAATGAGCGTTCGGGCGGACATGCTTTTACGGTATCACGCGCGTTCGAGGTACGCGGATTCCGAGGTCGAGACGCGAATCTTTTCGCCCTCGGTGATGAATGGAGGCACCATCACCACCAGGCCGGTTTCGGTTTTGGCGGGCTTGGTAACGTTGGAGACGGTGGAGCCCTTCAGACTCGGCTCGGTCTCCATCACGGTCAGATCAACGGAAGGCGGAAGCTCCACGCTCATGGGTTTGCCTTCGTAAAACTCCACGTTGACCTTCAGATTGGGGATCAGGAAATTGGTCGCGTCACCCAGAAGATCCTTCATCAGGTGCAGCTGCTCGAAGGTCTCTGTGTTCATGAAGTAATAGTATTCGCCGTCGTCGTACAGATACTCCATCTCGTGCTGCTCGAGAGACGCCCGTTCTACCTTGTCTTCCGAGGAGAAGCGGTGCTCCATCATCGTGCCCGAGCTGAGCTTGCGCATCTTTACCTGGACGAAACCGCGCAGGTTACCGGGGGTGCGGTGCTCCATCTTGAAGACCGAGCACAACTCATTGTTGAACTTGATCACCATGCCGGGACGCAATTGGGTTGCAGCAATCATAAAGAAGAGGAGAAGCTTCAGTCTACCAGAGATTCCTGTTGACAATGTTCTATACAAGTAATACACTAGAACTATAAATGACTGGTACAGCAAAAGCGCCCTTCCGATTCCGCCTGGATGCGGACAGCGGGGTACCGGTGTACCGGCAGATTATCGATCAGGTGCAAGGCGGCCTGGCTTCGGGAGCTTTGGCGAGCGGGGACCAGCTCCCGACCGTTCGCCAGGTGGCCGTCGATCTGGCGATCAATCCCAACACGGTGTTGCGGGCTTACAGGGAGCTGGAAATCCGGGGAGTCCTGGACACGCAGCAGGGCACGGGAACGTTTATTTCGAATCGCAAGGTTGCGCAGGATGATACCGAGCATGGCCGCAAGCTGGACCAGCTTGTGACGGAATTTGTGGCGCGCGCGGGAGCCGGCGGGTTCACCGTTCGTGAATTGGTGGAGCGGTTGAGCGGGCTCGACGACAGGAGGAAGTGAGCAACATGTCTTCATTCAGTGGTGGGATCAGCAATCCGGGCCTGGCATTTTGGGCGGCGTGGGTTCTTGCCGGCGGACTGGGGGCCTACTTTTCTCAGCGTCCAGAGCCGGCGATTGCCGGAGCCGCGATCGCGTTCTACGGTCTCTTCGCGATCAAGGTGGTCCAGCAATGGGAGAAGGTCGCCGTCTTGCGCTTCGGCCGTTACGTCAGACTGCAAGGGCCGGGGGTGTTCTGGCTGATCCCGGTGGTGGATTCGCTGACGGAATACGTGGATCAACGCATCCGCGTCACCAGCGTGAGCGCGGAATCGACGCTGACTCGCGACACCGTGCCGACCAACGTGGATGCCATCGTATTCTGGCTGGTTTGGAATGCCGAGAAGTGCCTGCTGGAAGTCGCCGATTTCGAAAACTCCATCCTCATGAGCGCGCAGACGGCGCTGCGGGAGGCCATTGGGCGGCACGAGTTGTCGCAGATGATCGCGGAGCGGGAGACTTTGGGCAAGGAGCTCCAGCGCGTGCTGGACGAGAAAACCAATCCCTGGGGCATCACGGTGCAATCGGTGGAGATTCGGGATGTGCGGATTCCGCAGCTCCTCGAGGACGCGATGTCGCGCGAGGCTCAGGCCGACCGCGAACGCAGGGCGCGGATCATTCTGGGCGAAGCCGAGACGCAGGTCTCCGGCAAGTTCGCCGAAGCCGCAGCGATCTATCGCGACAATCCGGTCGCTTTGCACTTGCGCGCCATGAATATGTTGTACGAGGCCATCAAGGAAAAGGGCGCGATGGTGATCGTGCCATCGTCGGCAGTCGAGACGATGGGTCTGGGCGGAATGCTGGCTACGACGTCTTTGGCGAAAGGACAGTGAGATGAGCAGACTTTCCGTTGCCTTATTTGCGGCCGGCGTAGCGCTGGCTCAGACGCCTGCCGCCGCGCCGGCGTTTGAAGTAGCCGTGGTCAAGCCGTTCGTACTGAACGCGAGCTCAATTTCTTCCATGGGGATGTCCATTGACGCGGCGCGCGTGCGCTTCCGAGGGTTCCCGCTCCAGGCGGTGATCTCCAAAGCCTACAATGTCAAGCCGTATCAGATTTCAGGCCCGGCATGGCTAGCCAGCGACACGTTTGAGATTGACGCCACACTACCGGAGGGAGCCACCGAGGATCAAGTTCCCTTGATGCTCCAGGCGCTCTTGGCCGACCGGTTTCAGATGACCGCCCATCGGGAGAACCGTGAGCAGTCGGTATACGCAATCGTGGTGGATAAAGGCGGCCTCAAGCTCAAGGAAAAGGCCCCCTCGCAAGAGCCTCCGCCGCCACCGGCTCCGCTTCCTCCCGGTGCGACGGTTCTCGAAACGCCGACGGGCCGGACGGTCATGAGCAAAGGCGAAATGACGTTTACGCTCGCAGGCGGAGACTTGAAGATGCACATGACCGACAATGGTGTGCATTTTGAGGCGTCGAAAATCTCGAGTCTGGCGGAATTCCTCTCCGCGACGGGCCGGCCCGTTGTCGACAGGACCAACCTGAAGGGCAGCTATCAGATCGACTTCAATGTCTCTGACGAAGAGATGGATGATCCGGCTGCGGCCGCAGCGCTGGGGCCACCAAGCGCCGGCGCCGCGCCAACGGCTTCCCTTCCGGTAGACCCCGCGGGCTTTTTTCGAACTGTTCTGAAAAAGGTCGGCTTGAATGTGGAGTCCCGAAAGGACCAGGTAGAAATGCTGGTTATCGACCACATCGAAAAGACTCCGACCGGAAACTGAGTCCGCTGCCATGTTTAACCGGAGGAATTTCCTCAGCGCGGGGGCTGGTTTCATGGCGCTGGGGAAGGCTGCGGCGCTCAACCCGATTGTGATCAGCGTGAACGCACTGCTGGACCAAGGGGCGCACTCGGGAAAGGGTTTGGGCGAAGGCGAGATTGCCGCCTTCAGGCGATATCAGGAACGGGCGCGACGCGAATACGCAGTGAGCGGCATTCTTTTCGATTTCCGCGTTATCGAGGGCGCCTATTTACGCACGCAGGGATATTCCGAAATCCCGAACAAGTTTCTCGAGCGCAAGGCGATCAACCTCTTCGTAACCGACGCGCTGGCTTACGACATCGATAGAGATCGAACCGGTGGC
>Ga0209167_10001109_pt1 | contig 16581 bp, 12 predicted proteins | sample Coa_R1_9_FD_187154 | JGI IMG/M metagenome (GOLD analysis project Ga0209167, IMG submission 187154) | Surface soil microbial communities from Centralia Pennsylvania, which are recovering from an underground coalmine fire - Coalmine... | ecosystem: Environmental > Terrestrial > Soil >... | reverse complement strand
TCTAACTTCGCTCATCGCTGTGGTTTGTGTCCTGGGCTTCATGATCCTGATCCACGAGTTTGGCCATTTTGCCGTGGCCAAGTGGCTGGGCGTGCGGGTGGAGCAGTTCGCCATCGGATTCGGCAAACGCCTGTTCGGTTTCCGCCGCGGCGATACCGACTACCGCATGAACCTGCTGCCTCTCGGCGGCTACGTCAAGATGAGCGGCGAGAACCCGATGGACGAGCGCTCCGATGATCCCGGCGAGTTCCTGAACCATCCCCGCTGGCATCGTTTCCTGATCGCCATCGCCGGCCCCTTCATGAATATCGCCCTGGCGATCGTGCTGCTCACCACCATTTACATGGTGCATTTCGAATATCCGGCCGTGTATGACGAGCCCACCGTGATCGGCTGGGTGCTCAAGGACACTGCCGCCGCCAAAGCCGGCTTCCAGATTGGCGACCGCATCACCCGCATCGAAGAGGTGCAGAATCCCACCTGGGAGCAGGTGGACATGAAAGAAGCGCTCAGCCCAGGACAGCCGCTCAGCGTGCAGATTGACCGCAACGGCCAGAGCCTCGAAAAAACCGTCGTCCCAGAAGCCACTGGCGTGGATCAGATCGGATACGCGGGCTGGGCGCCGAAAGAAGCGAACGTCACCATCACCGACCTTACCGACGACATGCCCGCTGAAAAGGCTGGGCTGAAGGAAGGCGATCAGATCATCGCTCTCGACGACAAGCCGGTGCCCGCGCTGGCCTCGATGGTCGAGCACCTCGAGGTCACCAAGGACAAGCCCATTACGCTGACCGTCCTGCGCAATGGTCAGCCGAAGGATTTCACGGTTCAGCCGGTGCTCTATGAAAAGCACTACCGCATCGGCGTCGGCACCATGCAGATGAAGTCCAAGACCCTGCCCTTCGCCCAGGCGCTTTCCCTGTCTCTGCAGAAGAACCGGGAGAATGCCATGCTGATTCTGGAACTGGTCCGCAAGATGGCCGAGCACAAGATTTCGGTGCGCTCCATCGAGGGCCCAATCCGCATCGGCCAGGCCGCCGGCGACGCCGCGCGCAGCAAGGGCTGGACGCCGCTCATGGGACTCACCGCCGCCATCAGCTTGAACCTCGGCATCTTCAACCTGCTGCCGATTCCCATCCTCGACGGCGGAGTGATTCTCTTCCTGCTGATCGAGAGCCTCATGCGCCGCGACATCAGCATGGTGATCAAGGAGCGTGTCTATCAGGCCGCCTTCGTGTTCCTCGTCCTCTTCGCCGTGATGGTCCTCTACAACGACCTGATGAAGACGATTCCTGGCCTGGCGGATAAGCTGCCGTAGATTCAGGTTGTCTGGGGATGATAGTGTGGCGCCAGCTGATGGTGTGGCGCGGGCACTCCTGCCCGCGAAACGCCATCGCTAAAACAGAACATGCAGGCACAGCCGCCCTCGAGAGCTTACTCTGAGCGACCCCGAGCGTCCGCGACGGGAAGTCGAATGGGTCCGGGCGAGAGAATCTCGCCATCGCACGGTCATCCGTTGTCATTCGTGGAAGGGATTCACCACTCTCACTGAGCCATACTTCTGGCCATGCGAAAAATCCTCTGAGTAGAGTACGACCGCTCCCGCCGCTTCGGCAGCGTGCAGGACCAGCCCATCCCAGTACGAAACCTGATAGCGAGAAGCGACCACTAGAGCTTCGATCGCCGCCAGCGGCGTGTTCACGACCACTTCCCACGCCAGGTAAGGTTGAACAATCCGCCGGGTCTCCGCGAGCGACAGCGGGCGGGCCACCTTCCGCTGCAGGCTGACGCAAAGCTCCTGCAGGATCTGCGTGCTCAAAACACCCTGCCCCGAACTCCAAAGTTGCTCCAGCAGTGCCTTGGCCCGTTCATGCCGGATTCCGGCGGCGCTGTCGTAGGCGTATACCAGGATGTTCGTATCCAGAAAGCTCTTATCGCTCAGGCTCTTATCATTCATGGAGTTCGTCGCGGGATCCAGGCGCAAATCCCAGGTCGAGGCCCTTTCGGATCGTTCCCAGAGCTTGCCGCCTGGCCAGCTCGTATCCCTCGCGGTCCCGTATCGTTTTCTCCAGTTGCTTCGCCAACAAGGCGCTGATGGACGTCTCCTGCTCCGCTGCGAGGATTCGCGCTTGGCGCAGCAGTTGGCTCTCCAGCTTGAGGGTTATGTTTCTCTTCATCATTGTATTATAGCACCCATTCCTGTGCAGCACATGAACACGTGCATTTTCGCTCGGCATCATCCCGAGCGATTCGAGGCTCAGCCGCTGCGCTTTCCAGAACCTCCTCCGATCATCTAAACTAGAGTTTCCTCATGGCTACGATTCATCGCAGAAAAACTCATACCGCTGTCGTGGGCGGCGTGCGCGTTGGTTCGGATGCACCGGTTGTGGTGCAATCCATGACCAATACCGACACTGCCGACATTCCCGCCACCGTGCAGCAGTGCGCCGCCCTTGCCCGGGCCGGATCTGAACTCGTCCGCGTGACCGTGAACAATGACGACGCCGCAGCCGCCGTCCCCCACATCGTCGAACAGCTCGACAAGCAGGGCGTGCGCGTCCCCATCATCGGCGACTTCCACTACAACGGCCACGTTCTGCTCACCAAGTATCCTGAGTGCGCCCGCGATCTCGCGAAGTACCGCATCAATCCCGGCAACGCCTCGATCGGCGCCAAGGGCGACAACAATTTCCGCACCATGATCGAGGTTGCTGTGAAGTACCAGAAGCCAGTGCGAATCGGCGTGAACTGGGGCTCGCTCGATCAGGTCCTGCTCACCCGCATGATGGACGAAAATTCCCGCCTGGCCGAACCCAAAGATGCCCGCGAAGTCACCATGGAAGCCATGGTCGTGAGCGCGCTGAACTCGGCGGAACTGGCGGAAAAATTCGGACTGCGTCCGGATCAGATCATCCTCAGTGCCAAAGTGAGCGGCGTGCAGGATCTGATTGACGTTTACCGCGCGCTCGCCGCCCGCTGCAGCTATCCTCTTCACCTCGGCCTCACGGAGGCCGGTATGGGCGCCAAGGGCGTTGTCGCTTCAAGCGCGGCCATGGGCGTGGTTCTGCAGGAAGGCATCGGCGACACCATTCGCGTCTCGCTGACCCCTGCCCCGCTCGGCGACCGCACCGAAGAGGTCCGGGTCGCGCAACAGATTCTGCAGTCGCTCGGCATTCGCAGCTTCACGCCGCAGGTCACCGCCTGCCCCGGCTGCGGACGCACCACCAGCACCTTCTTCCAGGAAATGGCCGAACAGATCCAGACCTACCTGCGCGAGCAGATGCCCTCCTGGAAAGGCCGTTACGTCGGCGTCGAGGAGATGAAGCTCGCCGTCATGGGCTGCGTGGTCAACGGCCCCGGCGAATCCAAGCACGCCAATATCGGCATCTCGCTTCCCGGCACGTTTGAAGAGCCGAAAGCTCCCGTCTACGTGGATGGACGCCTCTTCACCACGCTAAAGGGCGATCGTATCGTCGCCGAATTCATCGAGATCCTGGACGAATACGTGGACTCGCACTACGCTTCCAAAGAATCCGTGAAAGAAGAAGTCCCCGAAAAGGTTGTGTAGGGACAGCCGCCCGGGCTGTCCCGTCGAGCGCAGCTCGACAACATCCTGCCAGATAAGCACTCATCGAATTATCGGGGAGTGTTCCGTACGGAACATTTTATGTACCGAATTGTATGTACAATGGTCTGCAGCTCGATAAGTGGTGTGGAAGCAACGGGTTGAAGGGCACACCGTGCCGCGCTTACTGCCCCACGAACAGAAACACCGGATACTGGGTTCCCGGAGGGCTGCCCGGCGGTACGGTCACGGCGCTGAAAGGCGTCGGCAGGTTGCCTTGGAGCACGTCGGGCGTGTTGTTCTGCGCCGTGGAATTCGGGCTGGTGGTCGCGGTGACGATCGCGACCAGGCCGGCGTCGCATACGCTGACATAGACGTTGCTGCTATCCAGGGCGGCCGCCGCCGACATGCGGAAGCGGGCCGCCGTCATGGGCGCGTACGGCGTCACCGGCGCGCAGAAACTGAACGGCGCAACGGCAGACGGGGGGGTAGTTGCAGTGGATGACAAGAGCTGCGTGAACAGCGGAAAGATGGTGGTCTTTACCGTCAGCGTGGGTGCGTCGAAGACTGTAATCTGCGGGATCACACAGTTGCTGGCGGTCATCTGCGGGTCCGGGCAGGTTCCTGCGACAGCATAGCTGGCTACATAGAAGCGGCTGCCATCGGGCAAGGGCGCAATCGACGACGGCATCACCGGCCCGCAAGCCCCCGGATTCGCGGTACAGAGCGGCGGCGGTGCAATGCTCAACTGCCCGGTCGGGCTTCCGATCGGCGTTGGCGGATCCGTCGTGGCGTCGAAAACATAGACCGATCCCGCGGCGGCTCCGGTGCCCGGGTTGGTGACGTACACCCGGTTGCGCTCGGCATCGAACAGAACAAAGTTTGCGCCCGGGCCGCCCACGGATTGATTGCCGATGATGGTGTTGGTGTCGGTGCGAATCGTGTGCAGCACTCCGTCGCTTTCGGTGACTACGTAGAGGCGTTTGCCATCGCTGCGCAGCCCCGCCCAGATCGGGTTGGTGCTACCCGCCGGCAGGCTGATCGTGGTCAGCAGCGACAAATCAATCGGGGAAAGGTCTGTGATATTTGGGGCGACGCTGCCGCTCCCCTGATTGAGCACGTAGAGATTCAGGCCATCCTGGGTCTCGATCATCGCCACCGGATGCGACCCTGCGGGCAGGTATTTGAGGTTGGGAATGACGTTCTGCAGCGGGCTGATCTGGGCCACCGAATCCGTGCTGGCCAGGCCGCAATTGAGCCCGGTCTCCACCCCGAAGTTGGCAACGTAGACTTCAGTGTTCTGCGATGTGGCAACGAAATCAGGCAGGTAAGGACAGTAGCTCGGAATGGTCGCGGTGCCGCCGGAAAGCGCGGACAAGCCAGAGGTCGGGTTGGTGAGCGTAATTGTCGTTCCGCCGCCGGAAACGCCCGTAATGATGTAACAGCCGTTATAAGGCGAGGCGCCGGGCGAGCCGACATTGGAAATCTCGATCGGCGTTCCCACCTGCGCGTTCGTCACCGCGGGCGTCACGGTCAGAGTGACGGTATTGCCGGCCTCGCTGATGGTCGAAACGGTGGCGCTCTGCGAGATATTCGAGTTCGGGTAACTGTAGATCTGCGGCGGTCCCAAGCCGGTTTGACCCTGGCTATCGAAGGCCGGAGTGAACGAAGTGACGATATCGGTCCCCGGCGGGCAGGACGCGCCGGCGCTGGCGGCCACGAACACACGTGTGAAGTTCGGCAGAATCGCGCCATGGACGGGATTCACTCCCATCGCGGCGGAGCCGACATTGGAGCCGCCGGAGACATCAATCTGCATGGCGGTACCCTGGTTAAAAGCCAGGTTTGAGTTTACCGAGAAGATTTCGTGGAAGCTGGCGGGGGTGGCCGGCGTGGTCGTAACGGGAAGCACAACCGGACGGTAAACGTCCCCACAGCCAAGTTCCAGAAGGGCGGCGAGTGTGGCCACCGCCACACCGCCAAAACGTCGCAGACTCATTCAGACTCCGAAGAAAAGGATGAGCTTCAAATGATTGCAATCGAAGCGATTATTGTAACGATTGCCCGCCGGATGCGCCAGCGAACGGCACGCCACTTCCGCTGTGCAGGAGGATGCAGAAAAACTGCCGAAGGGATGCCTTGCGGCGGTCGGCTTTATGTTGACTGCTCGTCTTTTTGCTTTACCTTCCGCGCCGGCCTTTGGCGGCGGCGCGAGGCCCTTCCACGTCGGCAGTGGCGGCAGGTTTCTTCTTGCCTTCCATCTGCGCCAGGCTCTGCTTTAGCGCAGCCATGAGATCCACCACCGGGGCGAGTTTTTTGGGCTTCTCGACTTCGGCGACTTCTCCGCCTTCCAGTTTAGTTTCGATGAGCTTCTTCAAGTTTTCCTGGAAGTTATCTTTGTACTTCTCCGGATCCCACTCGGCGGCCAGCGCTTCGATGAGCTGATGCGCGACTTTCACTTCCGCGTCTTTCAGTTCCACGCCCTCGGGCGCGCCGAAGCCTTCGACCTTCTTGACCTCTTCGGCATAGTACATGGTATGCAGCATCATGCCGCCCTGGGTGGGCCGCAGGAAAACGGTGTACTCGCGATTGTGCATGGTGATCTTGGCGATGGCGACGTACTCGCTCTCTTCGAGAGCCTTGGTGAGCAGCGCGTAGGGACGACGGCCGGCTTCCTCGGGCAGCATGTAGTAGGAAGATTCGAAGTAGACCGGGTCCACTTCGCTCTCTTTCACGAATTCGAGGATCTCCATGGTCTTGGCGGTCTGGGGCTCGATCTTCTTGATCTCGTCAGGCTCGATGATGATGTATTCGTCCTTGCGGAACTCATAGCCCTTGACGGTGTCGCTGCGCTCGACGACCTGGCCGTCAGCCTGGCAGATGTACTGCTGCTTGAGCCGAGACTTGTCAGTCCGATGGAGCATGTTGAAGGAGATGCTCTGGCTGCGCGCGCCCGAGAAAAGGCGCACCGGCATGGAGATGAGACCGAAGGTTAAGTGACCGGACCAGACCGAAGATGGCATGTGAGTGACCTGCCCCAGAAATGGTGCAATGCTGCTGCACCGAAAGTTTAGCCTACAACAGCCGAATCTTAGCGCCAACCCGTCAGCTGGAACCCAAAGGCCAAGCACTACGGAACGGGCCGGAAGCATCGTAGACCCAAGGGATGGTAGTTGCAAGGCTGGGTCGGGGGTTATTGCAGGAGTCTCTTGGTTGACAGGCCGCGGACCACGCGACCCATTCTGATGGGAACAACCCTCGCTCGGCTCGAAGAACGGCTTGGCTCAGGATGACGTCCCTGGACACAATCCGGCGCAGTAGCCTGTGGTAGCATCTCGCGATATGAGCCGTAAGTTGGGCAATACTCACCCTGTGATTCCAGCGCGACGTTTTTTTCTGATCGCTGGTCTTTCTCTCCTGCTCGGAGGAGTGGCCGCTTCCGGCGCGGGTCAGCAATCCCCTGACACGACGACACCACCACCACCGGCGGCGGCGCAGCCCGAGCAGTCGTCATATACAGTTCAGGTGGACGGAACCAGAGAATGGACAGATACGCGGGTTGACCTGCGCGGCGGAGAGAAACTGAAGATCACAGCCACGGGCACCATCACGTACACGAATGCGGACAAGAATAAGACCAGGAGCTTTGGTCCGACGGGGATTCCGCGCGGCTTCGCCGATCTGATTCATGAGTACGCGGTACCGAACGGAGAGCACGGCGAGTTGATCGGGCGGCTGGGATCGGGGGACACGGGGCAGGCGTTTGAAGTCGGCGAGAGCGTTGAGTACACGGCGCCGGTGGCGGACCGGCTCTATCTAGGCGTCAACCAGAACATGAAAGATGCGGGACAGGCCACGGGCAGTTTTCAGGTCACGATTACGGTACTCGAGAAAGGATCGGCAAGCGGAGTTGGCGGGCCGGCGGAGAGCGAGATCCCGGGTATCACCAGTGCCCTGCTCGATTCGCTGCCGCGCCGAGTTTCGGATCAGCAGAAGAATCCGGGCGACATGGTGAACATCCTGCTGATCGGAAGCGAGAACGACATCGTCAAGGTCTTCACCACCGCGGGCTGGGTAAAAGTGGACAAATCCGTGGGCGGCGCAATCCAGGCCGGGCTGCTCGACACCTTCGACAAGAAAGACTATCTGACCATGCCGATGAGCACGTTGTACCTGTTCGATCGGCCGCAGGATTATGGGTTTGCGCACGCGGAGCCGGTGCGGGTCTTCATGTCGCGGAATCATCTGCGAGTGTGGAAGTCGCCGTATCAAGTGAAGGGACGGCCGCTGTGGTGCGTGGCGGCGACGCATGACATCGGATTCGAACGCGACCAGCGCAACAATGGATTGACCCACAAGATTGATCCGGCGATAGACGGCGAGCGCGAATATGTCAACGAAACGCTTTCGGCGACAGGCCTGGTGTTGGCGCGCACGCATGTCACCCCGCCGAATGCTCTGACCACGGCGAAAACCGCTACCGGCGGGGAGTTTCACTCCGACGGCCGCATCCTGGTGCTCTCTCTGAAAAACGATTAGGCGGGCGCCGATGTTTTGCGTCATGCCTCGGTGTCTGGCGAGTTGTTCCCATCGTTCTGTCTTCCCGCCGGCGACCGTCTTTTTTTGGCTCTTTTTCTTGCACCCTCCGCGCGACATCGTCATCTGCTACAAGCAAAATCTTGGTTGCAGGAGAGCACAGCATGAGCGACCCGCGCTACCCCATCGGCAAGTTCAGCTACGAAGGCCCGCTGACGGAACAACAGAAACAAACCTGTCTCAACCAGATCGCCGAGGCGCCGGCGAAGCTGAGAGCGGCGGTGCAGGGGCTGACCAACGCGCAACTCGACACTCCCTATCGCGACGGCGGATGGACGGTGCGGCAGGTCGTGCATCACGTGCCCGACAGCCACATGAATTCATTCATTCGCTGCAAGCTGGCGTTAACCGAGGACGAGCCAACGATCAAGGCCTACGACGAAGCGCAGTGGGCCAAGCTGGGCGATGTGCCCGGGACCCCCGTGGAAACGTCGCTATGCCTGCTCGATTGCCTGCACCAGCGCTGGATGGTTCTGCTGCGTTCGCTGGGAGCCGCGGACTGGAAGAAAACGTTTCGCCATCCGGAGGCGGGAACGCTGACCCTGGAAAAAAATCTGGCCCTCTACGCGTGGCACGGGCGGCATCACGTGGCGCACATCACAGGTCTGAGAGAGCGGCAAGGCTGGTAGGTCGTGATTGGCGGAGCTTGAACCGGGGAGGTCCCTCGGCCCTCGAAGAAAAGCGCGGGCTCTCGGGATGACCTCCGACGAGCTTCAATCAGCGGAAGCCGATGATCCAAAGAAGATAGCTGGCGGCCTCGCGGAGGGCGGCGGCGATGCGCTGGATTCGGCTGCGCGGGCGGGAGTCGGGCCGCGGCGAGATGTAAACCGGGGCGAGGCCTTCGTGCTCAAGCAGTTTGCGGATGCGGAAGACGTGATAGGCGTCACTCACCGCGATGCAGCTGTGCAGTCCGTTGGCGCGCATGATGACGGCTACGCGGCGGGCGGACTCGGCGGTATCGGAGCCCTGAGTTTCGGAAATGAGAGCGTTTTCCGGGATGCCGCGCTTGCGCAGATAGTCTTCGCCGACTCCGCCTTCGCTGAAACTGGGATCGGCGGCCGCGCCGCCGGTAGTGATCACCACCGCCGCCAGATGCTTCTGGTAAAGATCGAAGGCGTGATCGAGGCGGGCGCGCAGCACTGGAGAGGGACGGCCGGAATATTCCGCCGCTCCGAAGACCACGATGGCGTCGGCGGGATGTGACTCCTCGGTGGACGCCGTGGTCGCAACCTGGAAGGCGATCGCCAGCAGAGCAAAGACCACGAGCAGGGCAGCGAGCGCGACGGCCCGCAGCACCGGACGCAGCCACCAGCGCCCGGATTGAGGCTGGTTGGCGGATCCGTTACTCATCCTTCCTGTTCTAAGAAGCGCGAGATTTCTTCGGTGGGAATGGCGCCTTCGCGAATGATCCGCCAGCGCCCGTCCTCGCCGCTAAGGTCAATGATGGTGGAGGCCACTTCGCGCGGCGAGGGTCCACCATCCACAATGATGTTGATGCGGCCGTGGAGCTGGTCGCGCACCTGGTCGGCGGAAGTGCATTCGGAAGCGCCGCTCAGGTTTGCCGAGGTTGCGGTGATCGGAATGGCGGCGGCGGTCACGACGGCCAGCGGAATTTTGGCGCTCGGGACGCGCAGCGCCACATTGCCCGTGTTGGCGGTGACCTTCAGGGGTAGGCGCGATCCGGCTTTGACGATGATGGTCAGCGGGCCGGGCCAGAATTTGTTGGCCAGGGCGCGAAATTCGTCGGGGAGTTCCTTGGCCAGTTCTTCGGCCTGATCCACGCTGGCAATGAGCAGGGAGAGCGGCTTGTGCCGCGAACGCGTCTTGATCTCATAGACGCGATCAACGGCGCGGAGGTTAAATGGATCGGCAGCCAGTCCGTAGAACGTGTCGGTGGGCATGCCCAGAACTTCGCCGGAACGGATCTGATCGGCCGCGTACTTGACCAGCGATACCTCCGGGATTTCAGAGTTGATTTTTACGATCTCGGCGCGCACGGCAATTCCTTCCCCATCTGAATGCAGAATTTTACAGTTTCGGTGGTGAAACCCTACATCATACGGTAAACCGGCGCAGAACGATGCGGCAAGGTATGATTCTCCAGCGAACGCGCGTGAAGCTAAGACTTCCATGAGCCGAAACTCAGAATCCGCTGGCGTGCAGCGACTCCGGCGCATCGAAGGCCGCCACAACGCGCTGGTTAAGGAACTGCGGCTGGCATTCGCGCACGGCGCTCTTACCAAGGCGGGAGATTGCGCGATCGAGGGCGTCCGGATGGTTGAGGAAGCGATTCGCAGCGGGCTGCGCTTTCATGCGATCTTCTTCCGCGAGTCGGCGCAGAACCTGGCGGAGCGCCTGCTGCCGCAGATTGCCGCTCAGGTGGAGACGCTGCTGCTGCCGGACAAGCTCTTTGACAGCGCAATGCCGAGCGAGACGCCCCAGGGCGTGGCGGCGCTGGTGAGGCTGAGGAAATTTTCGTTCGAAGATCTGATCGAACGCCTGGCGGTCGGGCCGGTGGTGGTCGCGGCCGGATTGCAGGATCCGGGAAATCTCGGGACCGTGCTGCGGTCGGCCGAAGCTTTTGGCAGCGCAGGGGTCGTGTTGGGCGAAGGCACGGTCAGCCGATTCAATTCGAAAGTGATTCGGGCATCGGCCGGATCCGCCTTCCGGCTGCCACTTGTCGCGGCGCAAGACGAGGGCGTGGAGCGCGTATGCGAGAAGCTGCGCGAAAGTGGCGCACGGCTGGCGGCGACTTCGTCGCATAAAGGCGAGGCGATTGATCGGGCCGACCTCGCGGGGCCTCTGGCGATCGTCATTGGAAGCGAAGGCGCAGGCGTGCCGCAATCACTGATGGCGCGGATGGACGCGACGCTGGCCATTCCGCACTCTGAGAACGTGGAATCGTTGAACGCCGGCATTGCCGCCAGCATCGTGCTCTATGAAGCGGCGCGGCAGCGGCGGGCCAAGTAACACGAGGCTGCCACCATCCTGAAGTAACCCCTCCGGTAACGTAACCCCGCTGAAACAAAATGAGCCTCGGAAATCGTCTGCAATGTTTCTGAAAGGCAGCATTCTTACTCAGAGCAGACAAGTGGCTCAGAACGAAACTGGGTGAATCCAAATTTCGTAGTCCCGGAATGAGGTTGGGCATGAACCTTCGAAACCGTTTTCAATTCGCGAGCCAGCGGCAGAGCTGCCTACTGGATCCGCTTTGCGTTCTGGCGGCTTTCGCGATCGTTTGCGGCGTCGCGGCTACCGCATTTTCGCAAAGCACGGAGAAAGCATCGGAGGCGACGCGCGCTGCGGGATGGGTGGTGATTCCGGTGGAGGAATATCGCATCCTGCGGGCCAAGGCATACCCGGCGGAGCACACTCCGGAGCCTTTGCCAGTCGAAGCGACGCTTTCGCGTGTGGACTACGACCTGCACATCCTGGGCGACCATGCCACCGGACGCGCCAGCCTTACAGTGGACGTGTTGAAAGACGGCTGGGTGCGCGTGCCGGTGCCGGCGGGATTGCTGGTGCGCGAGGCGCGACTCGACGGCAAGCTGGTGTCGCTGGTCACGGGCGGAGCAAGCACGACCGCGGCAACGATGAAAGGTGGAGGGCATGGGGGCCAACTTTCTGCGCTGCTCTCGCACGCCGGACGATCCGTGCTGCTGCTGGACATAGATGTGCCGGTGAGTTCGTCGGCGGGCGAACAAAGCATTTCCCTGCCCTCGACGGAATCGGGCGTGACCCGGGCGGAGTTTCTGCTGCAGCGGCGGGACATCGAATTACGAATCACGGGCGGCTTGCTGGCCGGACAAACCGAAGGCGCCGATGCGACGAAGTGGACCGCCTACGGACGCGGCAACGAACCCTTGACCCTGACCTGGCGGAGAAAATCCGAGGAACAGCACACCGAGCTTCCGCTGCGCATGCGGGGATCGCTGATCCAGTTGACCAGCCTTGCGGAGGATTCGACTTCGCTCTATGCCGAAGTGAGTCTTGAGATCGTGCAGGGCGCGGCGCGGGAGGCACGGGTCCGGTTGCCCGAAAATGTGACTGTCAATCAGGTCGCCGGGGCCAGCATCGCGGACTGGGAAGTGAAAGACGAAGAACTCGCGGTCAAGTTTCTGGAGCCGGTCGAAAAGAATGCCCGTTTTGTGATTACGGGCGAGACGCGGCTGCCGCGCGACGGAAATATTGACGTTCCGATCCTGCGGCTTATGAACATCGAGCGCGAGGAAGGCGGCGTCGCGGTCGAGGTGCAGGGCGCGGGCGAGATTAAGAGTCAAAAGTCGCAGGGACTCGAAGACGCGGACGCAACAGACCTGGGTGACACGGTCGCGAGCCGGCAATCTCCGGCGCTGGTTGCGTTTCGAGTACGACCGGGAGCGGCGGGCAACGGGCGGTCGCTGAGCGTCAACGTAGTGCGATACGACCAGCAGGCTGTACTGCTGGCCAACGTCGAGGAGGCGCGTTACCAGATTCTGCTGTGTCCGGATGGCAAGGAGCTGGTCGAGGCGCGCTACGCCGTGCGCAACAATCAACGCAATTTTGCGAAGATCACCCTGCCGGCGGGTGCGACGGTCTGGAGCGCAGCTCTCGGGGGGAAGCCGGTGCGTCCGGGGCAATCGTCGGACGGGAGCGTGCTGCTGCCGCTCGAAAAATCGCGCGGCGGCGAGGATGCACCCGCATTCGCGGTCGAGATTTTGTATCTCCTGAAAGCGACGGCGTGGGGAGAGAAGGGCCAGGCAAAGATTGCGCTGCCAGCGCTCGATCTCCCCATTTCGCGCACCGGGATGCTGCTTTACTACCCTCCGCTGTATCGCATCGCGGCCGAGCCGGGCAGTTTCCGGCAGCAGGAGTATGCCAATCCTTCATCGGCTGCGCTGCGGATGGCGGAGATGGCGGAGTCCACGGGGCCGGTTCCAGCGGTCAATATGCCGCGAGCCGAGAAATTCGACAAGAAAGACGACTCGACGGCGACGCTGCTCGACAATTTCCGCGCCAAGTCCTCGGGCGGGAAAGTCACCGGCATTCTGCCGGTCAGCGTGGACTTCCCTGCGTTTGGACCGCATGTGTTTCTGGTATCGGAATTGACCAGCGAGAATCAGTCTCCCGACGCCGCGCTCAATTTCCAGCGCGACAAGAAAGGAACCGAGCGATGAGGAACAGAATTTTCGTGGTGATGCTTTTGTGCGCGGTGTGTTCGGCGGAGGAAAATGCGGCGCTTCCTCTGCCCGCTTCGGGCAACGTCACGCTGACCCTGGATGAGTACAACCGGCTCGAAGAACTTGCGTCCCGGCCGCCGAGACCGCCGGATGGCCCGCCGCTTCCCTACTCGATCAAGCATGCCGGCCTGAAGCTGCGAGTGGAAGATGAGAGTGTGGTGGGAACGGTGCAGCTTGACGGCGAAGTCTTTCACAAGGGCGTGAGCAAAGTTCCGCTGGCGACAGGCATGACTGTGCTCGATGCGCACGAGAATGGCAAGGGTGTGCCGCTCGAGCAGGAAAACGGCACGCACACGGCGATGATTGCAGGGCCGGGAGAATTCTCGGTGGATTTGGAAACCGGCATTCCTTTGCACATCGAAGCCGGGCGCGCGTCGTTCAGCCTGCCGGCTCCGGCGGCGGGCAGCGTGGAACTTTCCCTGGAGATTCCGGGCGATCATACCTTCGCGTATCTGAACTCCGGATTGATCACGAGCCGGAGATCGGAGATCGGTCACACCTTGATCGAGGCGACGCTGGTTCCGGGACAGCCCGCGAACATATGGTGGGCAACCCGCACCGCAGTCGCGCCGGTCGTGCCGCGCGAGACCCGTTTTCTGGCCGAAGAAAAGACTCTGGTTTCGATCAGCGAGGCCGAGATGCGTGTGGCCGTGCTGGCGGATGTGACCGTGGTGCAGGGCGAACCTTCGAAGTTCGAGGTGGTGCTGCCAGAAGGATTTGAAGTCACCGGAGTGAGCGGAGCGACGGTGGATTCGGCAGAAACTCAGTCCGATGTGTTGACGGTGAGGTTAAACACTCCGAGCGTGCGAAGTCATGAGTTTCTGATTTCGATGGAGCGGCCGATCGTTTCTAGTTCAAACAGTACTGGTTCAAGCAGTGAGTCCAACGCGGCCGACGCGCCGTTCGTAAGCTTCAAGGGGGCACAGCGCGAATCCGGGGAGGTGCTGGTCGAGGGCGCGGGCACGATGGAGATCACGGCCAAGGAAGGCGGCGGGCTCAAGCGCATGGATGTGCGCGAGGCGAACCAGTATTTGCGGTCGTTGGCGCATTATCCGCCGCAGGCGGCATTCCGCTATCACCGCCAGGCCGGCGAAACGCCGACGCTAGGACTCTCGTGGGTGCGATTTCCCGACGGCGGCGTGCTGGCCGCGGTGGCGGAGAGCGCGACCGTGACTACGCTGGTGACTTCGGAAGGTAAGACGCTGACTGAAATAAAGCTGATCGTCAAGAACCAGGCGCAACCGTTCCTGAAGGTCGCGCTGCCGGCGGGGGTCACGATCCTTTCCGCTGAAGTTGCGGGCGGCCCGGTCAAGCCGGTACAAGGCGCGGATGGAAGCCGCGTGCCGTTGCTGCGTGCCGGTTTCCGGCCGACCAGTTCGTATGAAGTCTCTTTCGTGTTCATGCATTCGGGCGCCCCGTTTGCCAAGAAGGGTGGTGCCGATCTGGAACTGCCGAGCATGGACATTCCCATCAACCTGCTCAACTGGGAAGTCTTCCTGCCGGAACAGTACAAGGTGAAAGATTTCGGCGGAGACGTGATCGCGGCCAGCCGCGTGGCGGCGCCGTTTCGCGAAGAAGATGCGATACGAAGCGCGGAAATGGAATATCCGGCCGCAGGGCAGGACACTTTCGGTCCGGGAGAGATGGGAGGCGTGGTTCTCGACCCGAGCGGAGCGGTCATTTCGAATGCGCGCGTGATCGTGACTGCAGCCAACGGAGCGACGCGGAACGCAGTCACCGACGACCGAGGACGCTGGGAAATGCCGGGGCAGGCGTCCGGCCGATACACGGCCCGAGTCCAGATGCAGGGCTTTCAAACCGGAGCGTTTACGCTTAACTACGACGGGAACCAGCCATCTCTTTATAACTTCGGGCTGCAGGTGGGAGCCGTCACTGAGACGGTGGAAGTCGCAGCGGCGGCGGCTCAGCTGCTGACGCAGACCGCCCAAGTCGGAGGCGTGATCACCGCTCGCGAGGTCAATCAGTTGCCCATCGAGGGCCGCAATTTCACGGAATTAGTGGTAATGTCTCCGGGCGCGGAGGCCAAGCAGAACCGGCTGCCTCCGCCTGCGCCGAATATGGCGTCGGCCAACGTCGTCAACCTGCAGAAGCGGGTTTCGGGCGTGCTGCCGGTGCCGATTGACGTACCGCGCGCCGGCACTTCGTTCAGTTTCGTCCGGCCGCTGGTGCTGGATGAGGAAACGAAAGTGACGTTCAGCTACAAGAGCCGTTGATATGGGCGGCCGGCATGGCCGGCTGTCGCCGGACTCGATTGGGACTTTCTTGCGGTGAGCCCGCGAATGGCGCGCATTTTATGCCCTCCTGGCATGGCAAGTTTGGCGGGATGGCATAGAATGTGAAGTTCGCGGGGGAGCCCCGGTGCCGGAAACTGCGGAGTGGAAAACCTGGGAAGGCTGCGTTGTCGCGGGGAGATTTCCGCTTCATCAATGGCTCGGCGGAGCGGACGGGACCTCTGTTTTTCTCACCGAACGACCGGGACCGCTCGGCGGAAAGGCTGCTATCAAGCTGGTCGCGGCCAGCAGTGCCGAGGCCGACCGGCTGGCCGAACGCTGGAGCGCCGCAGCCCAACTTTTTCATCCCAATCTGATCCGGATTTTTGAAAGTGGGCGGGCGCAGGTCAACGGCACGCCCGTGGCTTACGTCGTAATGGAGCCAGCCGACGAGGACCTCGGGCAGATCATTCCACAGCGTGCGCTCACTCCGGATGAAGCCGGCGACCTGCTGCCGCCGTTGCTCGACGCGCTCTCCTATCTGCACAGCAAGGGCCTGGTGCATGGCCGAATCAAACCGTCGAATGTGCACGCGATCGGAGAACAGTTAAAGCTGTCATGCGACCACATCGTCGCGGCAGCGGAATCTGGATCGGACCGAGTCCGGCACGACGTTTATGATGCGCCTGAAACCGCGGCCGGGATCGTGTCGCCGGCCGGCGATATCTGGTCGCTGGGCGTGACCCTGGTAGCAGCTCTGACGAAAGGCGTGCCGTTTGTGGATGACGGGCAAAGCGATCCGGGACTTCCGGCGTCAGTTCCGGAGCCATTTCGCGGCATCGCGCGCGAGTCTCTCCATCTGGATCCCAAGCGCCGCTCGTCCATTGCGGAGATTCGGGCGCGGTTGCGACCGCCGGCGCGGACCGTGGCGGCGGAACCGGAGCCGCCTGCGATAGTTCCTCCTTCGTCT
>Ga0209167_10001108_pt1 | contig 16593 bp, 17 predicted proteins | sample Coa_R1_9_FD_187154 | JGI IMG/M metagenome (GOLD analysis project Ga0209167, IMG submission 187154) | Surface soil microbial communities from Centralia Pennsylvania, which are recovering from an underground coalmine fire - Coalmine... | ecosystem: Environmental > Terrestrial > Soil >... | reverse complement strand
CGTGAACGAAGGCGATGCGATCGCCGCCGAGCCACCGGGTAACGACTTCGAGATGTCAAAGTGGGAACCGCAGCGCATCATCTTCATCGCCGGCGGCATCGGCATCACGCCGATCCGCTCGATGATCCTGCAATGCCTTCGACACGGCAAACCGGACTTCAAGCTCTATTACTTCACAAGGAGGCCGGCGGAGATGGCGTTTCGCGAGGAATTCGCCGCGCGTGAATTTGCCGGCAGGGTCGTGCTCCATCACGACAATGGCGATCCCGACCAGGCCTACGATCTCTGGCCGGTGCTGGAAGAGCCGCGCGGCGTCCATCTTTATTGTTGCGGGCCGCGCGGCCTGATGGACGCCGTCCGCGACATGACCGGCCACTGGCCGGATTCGGCGGTGCATTTCGAGGATTTCGTCGGTGCCTCCGCCCCGCGTGCCGACGACAAACCGTTCGAGGTCAAACTTGCCAGGAGCGGCCAAAGCTACGAGGTGCCGGCAGGCGTCTCCATTCTCGATACGCTGCGCAACCACGGCCATACGCTGGCAAGCTCCTGCGAAAGCGGCACCTGCGGCACCTGCCGCACCCGCTTCACCGCAGGCAAGCCCGACCATCGCGATCTCGTGCTGTCCGAGAAGGAAAAGAGGAGCGAGATCATGATCTGCGTGTCGCGTTCGATATCCCCGACACTGACGCTGGATTTATAAGCATGATCCGAAACCTACCATGAGCGAACCGCTGAAACTGGGCGTGATCGGTCTCGGCCGCGCCTTCACGCTGATGCTGCCGACCTTTGCCGCGCATCCACGGGTCAAGATGGTGGCGGCCTGCGATCCCCGCAGCGATGCGCGCGAGCGCTTCGCCGCGGAATTTGGCGCGACCGCTTTTGAGGATGCGGAAGCGCTTTGCGCGGACCCAGAGGTTCAGGCCATCTACATCGCCTCCCCGCACCAGTTTCACCTCGACCACGTCAAGCTCGCCGCCTCGCACGGCAAGCATGTCCTGGTCGAAAAGCCGATGGCGCTTTCGGTTGACGACTGCCGAGAGATGATCGAGGCCGCGCGAAGCGCCGGCGTCAAACTGCTGGTCGGCCACAGCCACAGCTACGACCTGCCCTATTTGCGCACCCGCGACCTGATCCGCAAGCGTACTTACGGCCGCGTCCGCATGATCAATGCGCTCAACTTCACCGATTTCCTTTACCGGCCGCGCCGCCCGGAAGAACTCGACACCAAGGCCGGCGGCGGCGTCGTGTTCAGCCAGGCCGCGCATCAAGTCGATATCGTCCGGCTGCTCGCGGGCGCGAAGGCACAATCGGTGCGCGCCTTCACCGGCAACTGGGATGCCACGCGCGCAACAGATGGCGCCTACACCGCCCAGATCAAGTTCGAGGACGGCGCGTTCGCCTCCCTGACGTATAGCGGCTACGCGCATTTCGACACCGACGAGCTGATGGGATGGTCGGGCGAGCTGGGGCAAAAGCGCGATGCAGGTGCCTACGGCCGCGCGCGGCAGGCACTGCGGAACGCAAAGAGTGCGACTGATGAAATCGAAATGAAAAACGCCCGCGCCTATGGCCTCGCCGGCCGCGACGCTTTTCGTATCGAAGGCGACGCGACCCACAACCATTTCGGCCTGGTCGTCGTCAGTTGCGAAAAGGCGGACTTAAGGCCGATGCCGCAGGCCGTGATCGTCTATGGCGACGATGCCCGTCACGTCGAGGAGCTTCCCTCGCCAAAAATTCCACGGGCCGAAGTCGTCGATGAACTTTACGACGCGGCGGTGTTGGGAAAGCCGCCGCTGCATTCCGGCGAATGGGGGCTCGCAACGCTTGAAATCTGCCTCGCCATTCTCGTCTCCGCCGAAAGCGGGCGCGAGATCGCGCTGCATCATCAAATCTAGGCGCGCGCAACGAGCGCAAGCCGTGTCGATCTCAACATGTGCGAATGTTCGCCTGGCGATGGCCGGAACTATCGAGACCGCAAGGATTTGACGAAGAACCGGACGGCGGTTGAAACGCCGGATAGGCGGGATACCCGGGACGCGCGCGAAGCGCAGGACCCGGAGTTGCGGTTCTCGCTTTCGGCGCCGGCTCATGGCGCTTTTCGCACGACCCGCTCGAGTTTAAAAAGTATCCGCTGTCGCAACCGATTTGAACGCAGCGATCGCCCTCCGCGCGCTGTCCCTTGGCGCAGATCAGCGGGCAGACGCGATCCGTCTTGTCCCGGACGGCATCCAGCGCATCGAGACTCGCGAGCTTGGTGTCGAACTGGGTCTTTGCGTTCTTGTTGAAAAGCTCGAGCGCTTTTCTGGAGCTGTCGTCCCAGTTGCCGTCGACACTGCCCGAATTGCAGCCGACACGTTTCAAATGGGCCTGCAGCAACCGCGCGATATCCGCCTGATCGATTTTTGGAGAAGGGGGCGGAGCCTGTGGCGCCGTCTGGCCGGGCGCGAGCGCGGCGATCTTCTCGGCGTCTTGCTTGGCGGCGCGCTTGGCCTGCTCGACCTGGGCTTGAGCCTCCGCGATCGCCTGCCGTTTGGCTTCCTCGACCTGCTGGCGGGCGGCCTCGGCCCGCTGCTGCGCGAGCTCGATTTGCTTTTTGGCGTCGTCCAGTTCCGTCTTCGCCTGCTCGGCGAGCTTTTGTTTGGTCTCGGCGGTCTGGCGCGAGTTCTGCTCGTCGCGCTGCTTGCGCAGTTCCTCGGCTTTCCTTGCCGCCTGCTCCTCGGCCTCGCGCCGTGCGTCGTCCGCCTTGGTGCGCGCTTCCTGCGCGGCCGCAAGCTTGGCGTTCTGCGCCTTCGCGAGATTGGCGTAGAATCCGCTTGGATGGGTTGCGAGGAAGGAATCCCAGGCCTCCTTGGTGCCGACCTGCGCGGCGAGCTCGTAATCGACGCGCGCTTCGGGTTCGGTATCGACGGGCTTTGCGGCTTGCGGAACCAGCGCCATGGTTTCGCCGCCGAGCGATCCGTAGACGAAAGGCTCCTGGCGATTGCCCGTGCTCTTCAGGACATCGTCGCGAACCCGCCCGAACGCGAGCCGGACATCGAGACCGGGGACGGTCAGGTCCTTCAGCAGCGCCGCGGTGAACGGGCTGTGCTGCCCGTCGCCATCGTCCGCCGTAGAGCCGGCCTTGGCGGCAAAGGCGATCAGGGTATCGGGGCTCGTGGGTTCGACCTTGCCAAGACCCGCGGTGACCGCGCGATTGGCGCGTTCCCTGCGCATGGTCGTGGCGAAGGGGTTGTCGCGGCAGGCATCGAGAATGACGAGGTGCAGTCGTTTGGCGCCGTCGGTCGACGATACCAGCCGTTCGAGCTGGATCGCTTCATCGTCGGCATCGCGGTCGCTGGCAAGTTTCGCATCCACCGGGATGAGATAATTGGTGCCGCCGATTTCGATGCCGTGGCCGGCATAGTAGACAACGGCGATATCGGCCTGATCGGCCATCGCCTCGAAGGCGCGGATTGCACGCTTGAGCTCAAGATTGCCGATGTTGAGCCGGACATCGACGGTGTCGAAGCCGGCATCCCTGAACATTTTCGCAACCGCACCCGCATCCCGCGACGGGTTGGGAAGCTGAGGAACGTTTTGGTAAGTCGAATTCCCCACGATCAGCGCGACGCGCTTGCCGGCAAAGGCGGGGCCGCTCGCGAGAACCATCGAGAGGATGGCCCCTCCAATCACTGCCGCCCATGAGACCGGACGCCTGGTCATCGTGATTCCCGCGGGGATAAGCGAGACGACGGGCCATCTCGCCGCTTTCCGTCCCGGCGCATTTTGCAACGGAACTGAGCCACAATACCAGAATAAAGTGTCGCCAAAATGTGACCTGTATCACGCCTCGCGACGGTCTCCACTCAACCGAGGGCTGGCCGGGCCTAGCGTGCAGACGGCGAATTATTCGCGCGGCTCGCGATGATCGCGATGACGTCGTTCTCGGCGGCGGCCGCCGTCTTGTAGCGCGGTTCGGTGGTGACGAAGGGCTGCTCGGACTCGGAGGGGTGAAAAATCTCCAGATAAAAAAGATCGGTCGAAGGGTCTTTTTTCGGCTCGATACGAATGAGTGCCATCGTTGCGATCCCTTATCCGCCGGCTTCCGTCGAAGCAGGAAACAACACCGTCCGGAGCTTGCCCGCAAGCGCATCGCTCGCCAAGCCCGATACTTCGGCCGCGCTCCCCATGCCAAGATAGCGCTCTGCGATGTCAGGCGAATTCAGCAAATCCACCGCAGGCCCTTCGAGCGTGACCTTGCCGTTTTCGAAGACGTAGCCGCGGTCGGCGATCGACAGCGCCTGACGCGCGTTCTGCTCGACGAGCAGGATGGTGATGCCTTGCGTGCGCAAGGCCGTGATGAGGTGGAAAATTTCGCTGACCAGAAGCGGCGCCACGCCGAGCGAGGGCTCATCCAGCAACAGGATCTTCGGCTTCGACATCAACCCGCGCGCGATCGCTAGCATTTGTTGCTGCCCGCCGGAGAAATTGCCGGCGAGATCCTTCATGCGCTCGCGCAGGACCGGAAACAGCATCCAGACAAATTCAAGCCGTTCGGCACGATCCGCTTCCGACACGGCATAAGCGCCGAGTTCGAGATTTTCCGCAACCGTCATGCCGGCAAAAATCTGCCGGCCCTCGGGCACATGCGCAATCCCGCGGCGCAAGCGCTCGGCGGGCGGCAGCGCCTCGATTGGTTCGCCGTCGAGGAGAATGGTCCCCGCGTCATTGCGGAGCAGACCCGAGATCGACTTCGCCAGCGTCGATTTCCCCGCGCCATTGGCGCCGAGAAGCGCAACGATCTCCCCGCGATCGAGCGTCAAATTGACGTTCTGCAACACGCGATTGCGCCCGTAGCCGACCGAGACCGATTTGAGTTCAAGAAGCGGCATGGCCCTCGCGTCCCAGATAGGCCTCGATCACCCGGCTGTCATTCTGAATCTCGGTTGGCGTTCCCGTGGCGATGATGGCGCCGGAATCGATGACGACGACGGAATCGGCCACGTTCATCACCAACGACATGTTGTGCTCGACGAGCAGGACGGGAACGCCAAGCGTGCGGACCGCGCGCAGTAAATTCGCAAGCTCCTGCGTTTCGGTGTCGTTGAGCCCGGCCGCCGGCTCGTCGAGGCACAGGAGCTTTGGTTGCGCCATCAGGGCGCGGACGACTTCGAGCAGCTTTTGCGCGCCCATCGGCAGTTCGGTGGCGTGGGTATTTCTGAACGGCGCCAGTCCGACCAGTTCGAGCATCTCCTCGGCGCGATTGAGAATGCGGCGTTCCTCGTGTCTTGCTCCTCGCAACCAAAGCGTTTGGCTTGCGCCGGAGCGTGGGCTAAGCCGATGGCCGCCGACCATCACGTTTTCGATCGCGGTCATGCCGGGAAAGACGCGCGCCGACTGGAAAGTGCGGATCAGCCCCAGCCCTGCGATTTTCACTGCCGGCATGCGAGCGAGATCGCGCCCGAGAAAGCGCACCTGTCCGGCATCCTTGGAGAGAATGTTGGTGATGAGATTAAAGACGGTGGTTTTACCGGCGCCGTTGGGACCGATCATCGCGGTGACCTGATTGGGCGCGGCATCGAACGACACGTCGTTGACCGCCTTCAAGCCGCCAAAAACCTTGGTGAGATGGCGCACGCTGAGCACGGCGGCTAGCTCCGCCGACGCATTCACCTGGTCCTCCGTCATGACCATCAAAGTGCCCTCGCCGTGGTCTTGGTGGCGCTCTTCTTCGCTTTGCCGCGCTGCCGCGCCAGCCAGACCGCCATTCGCACGAACGCGCCGTAAAGGCCTTGCGGCAGATAGAGGAAGCTTGCGACCAGCAGCGCACCCGACGCAAACGTCTTGTAGACTGCCAAGGGCTGAAACGCTGTCGGCAGCAGCGTCAGGAGCAGCGCGCCGAACAGGCCGCCGACCAGCGTGCTTTCGCCGCCAACGATCAGCATCGCGACCAGTTCGAGCGAGCGTCCGGTGCCAACCATTTCCGGCGACAGGAAATTGAAAAAGAATGCGTACAGGCTGCCTGCGATAGAGGCCAGCGTGACGCTGATCATGAAGGCGGCGAGCTTGTAGCGAACCGTGTTGATGCCAAGCGCCGCCGCCGCCATCTGGTCGGAACGGATCGCCTTGAGCGCCCGCCCGAAGCCGGAGCGCATGGCGCCGGCTAACCCAACCATGATGATCGCATCGAGCGCGAGCACCACATAATACATCGCGCGCGGTGTGGCGAACTCAAATCCCGCGACCGCGAAAGACGGAATGCCGACGAGTCCGGACGGCCCGCCGGTGATATCGAGGAAGCCGACCGCGCAGGAATCGACCAGGAGCCCGAACGCCAGCGTGGCCAGCGCCAGATAAAGTCCCCTCAGGCGAAGCGTCACCACCGACAGCACCAGCGCGCAGAGGAGCGAAACGCCGATGCCGGCGAGGATCGAAAGCACGGCTGAAAGTTCGTAATTGGTCGAGAGATAGCCGGAGGTGTAACCGCCGATCGCCATGAAGCCGGCCTGGCCGAGGCTGACCTGCCCGGCATAGCCCATGAGAACGTCGAGCCCCATCAGCGTCATGAACAGGATGAGGGCGATAACAAGCCCTGAGAGGATGCCGTTGTCGGTCACCACCAACGGAACGAGCGCGGCCGCCGCCAAAGCTATCGCCGCGAAAAGCCACGCCAGATTCGGCGGAAGCCTGGCGGCGTGTCCGACCGCCTTCACCTCGTCGCGCGTGTCCTGGCGTTTCCCCGCGCCGCCCCCGACAAGGCCCGAGGGTCGCCAGATCAGCACCGCGAGCAGAATGAGGAGCGCAATCGCGGTCGAGAACAGCGAGGAGATGTAGGCGGTCGCCAACTGGGTCGCGAGCCCGAGAAAAATCCCGCCGATAATCGCGCCGGGGAAAGAGGCGATGCCGCCGATCGCGGCGGCCACGAAGCCTGAGATCGTGAACAGCCTTCCGGTGTCGAATTGCAGTGAGGTGGTCGGCGCGACGATGACGCCGGCGATCGCCGCGATCAAAGTTGCGAGCGCAAAGCTCAAAAGCGTCATCTGCGCAACGTCGATTCCCATCAGGCCGGCGGCGGTGGGATTTTCCGCGCAGGCGCGCAAGCCTTTGCCGAGTTTCGTCCTTGCGATCAGAAACCAAAGCGCGGCGATGCAAAGCGCGGTCGCGCCGAACACCCAGAACGCCTGCGTCGGCACACGGACGGCGCCGAACACCAGCGGCTCCTCGCCCGAGAAAGGCGGCATGGCGTAGGGCTGGCTGCCCCAGACGATGAGCGCCGCGCCCTCGATCGCCGTCAGCAGGCCTGCGGTGAGCATCAGGACATTGGCGTTCGACAGCCGCCCGAGCGCGGGCACGAAGGTGAAAGCGCCGATCATGGTTCCGATCGCAACCGTCGCGGCGACCGCGGCCGGAATCGCGACCCACAGCGGCCAGCCAAAGGAGACACCAAGCGTATAACCGATCATCGCGGCGATGATGGCAAAGCCGCCTTGCGAGAGATTGATCGCGCCGGTGACGCGAAACACCAGCGAGAAGCCGAGCGCGATCGCGGCGTAGATGGCGCCGACCACCAACCCGCCGATGCAGATCTGCAGGAATTCAAGCAATGTTCGATACCGTCCGGTTCACTCTGCACGCGGGATGCCGAGCGGATCGCTGACAACAGCCCAGGTCTGCGCGGCAGGGTCCCAGCGGGTGATGACGACGTTGGACTCATCGAGGCCGCGATTGGGCACTGCCTTGAAATCGTAGTAGCCGTTGATGCCGGCAAAACCCTTCAGCTCGCGCAAGTAGGCGCGCAAGTCCTCCGCCGTCGCCTCCGGCTTGAGCTTCCGCAAGGCCTTGACCACGAGCAGCGCCGGGTCCCAGGCGTAGGTCGAAGGGCCGTCCGGCTTGATGTCGGTGCCCTCGAATGCGTTGAAAAACATCTCCCGCGCCGCTGAGGCGTCATCGGCCTTGGCCGGGCGTGAAGACTTCAGGAAGTCCGCCGCCGGAATGTACAATTCCTTCGGCAGGAAGGCCGCGTATTGCGCCATCTGCGCATAGGTCATATTGCCATTGGTAGTTGCGACCGGACCCTCGAAGCCGGCGTCATGCACGGCTTTCAGGATGGTGCCGATCGGCCCGCCGGTCGACCACGCCACCAGCACGTCGGGGTTTGCCCCTTTCAACCGCTCGATCTGCGCCGCGGCGCTGACGTCTGAAGGATTCAACTGCGCTTCCGCGACCAGCTCCACATCCTTGTGGCCTTCGGCGCCCACCAGCGCCTTGAAATTCCGGTAAGCGTCCTGTCCGCTCGCATCGGTGGAGGTGATCAGCGCGACTTTCCTCCAGCCCTTGCGGCCGAAATATCGCAAGAGCGAAGCCGCAAGCTCCTTGGTCGAAATGCTCGAACTGTAGACGAAACTACCGCTGGCCGGGTGGATCCCTGGCGAGAAGCAGTAGAGAACCGGCCCCTCTTTCATCAGGGGCGCGATCGCGTTGCAAAGCGCAACCAGCGCCGAGCCGAGAATAACGGGCGGATTGGCGGCCTTGACCTGATTGGCGAGCTGCACGGCCACCTGCGGACTGCTCTGGTCGTCGTGGAATACAAATTTGAGCGGCCTGCCGTGAATGCCGCCGGTCGAATTCACCACCTTCTCGTATTGCGTCAGCGCCTGCTGCTCCGCCTTGCCGAGAAACGCGCCGCCGCCCGTGAGCGGCAGGATCACGTTGATGTCCTGGGTGTCCGCCGCGTGCGCAAAGGTCACGCAAGAGAACAGCGCAGCGGCAACAAGAATGGTGCGGACGCCCATCGATCCTCCCCGGGTCGCTTTTCGTCGTTGGCTTTTCTTCTAGTATTTTATTGGCGCGCGCGCTACGCCGCAGCGCCCGCCATTTTCTTGTCCGTCTCGTCTTCTTCCAGGCCTGAGAGAACCGTCGCCTCCTCGTCCGAGGCGCCGAGCGTCCGCCACGGCACCGATTTCTCGACCACGCCCTGGTAAGAGCGGAGCTTGGCTTGCGGAAGCCGCGGCGCGATATGGCCAATCACCCGGTCCTCTTCTTCGAAGGCTCTTAACGCATCGATGATCAGACGGCGGAACTGGACGATCGCGATGTCGCTTGCGCCGAGACGCTCCTGCGTCCGGTCGGCGATCGGTCCCATCGATTCCCACATCGCGATGTCCTGATTGGGAATGCCGAGAATGCCGGTGAAACTGCCGTTCTCCATCGCCACGCGGTCCTGGAGATAGTCGTTATGCGCGTGGCGCTTGATCGGGCGAAATTGCGCATCGACGTCTTCGCCGACGACCAGCACGCAGAACCTTCTCCAGGCTTCCGTGTCGATCCCGGCCTGTTCGCCCTCGGCCCAGGCGATGAAGTGGAAGGTGCTGGAAGTGTCGCCGCGCGGCACGATTACGCTAGCGACGTTATAGGTGCTGTTGGGCGGAATCAGCGCGGTGAAGGGCGCGACGAAGGTCGTGATACGGACGTAGTCATGCGAATTCGCGTTCACGATCGGACGCCTTATCGCGGCATAGCGCATGCCGTAATTGGTGAGCTGCACCTGGATGCGCGGGTTCTTGTCGGTCGAGGGACGGACCCAGTGATCGCCCTTGGCGGTGGCCTCGCCCTTGGCCGGGCGCATGTCGGAGGAATGCAGCGTGGAGGAATGCGCCGAGTCGATCTGGCCCTCCATGATCTGCGCCCAGTTGCAGGGCAACTCGACCTTGGCAATCGCAACCCTCACTTCTGCGTGCGGTGCCCAGGGCGGCGCCTCGAATTCCGGCATTGTCTCGGGCGGTCCCATATAGGTCCAGACGAATCCACCGGCCTCGCGCGTCGGATAGGAGGGATGTCTGGCCTTCTCGGGCAGCGCGCTTGCTTTCGGCTCCGACGGCATGTCGACGACGGTGCCTTCGGTATCGAATTTCCAGCCGTGGTAGAGGCAACGCAGGCCGCATTCCTCGTTGCGGCCGAAGGCGAGCGAGGCCTTGCGGTGCGGACAGAACTCGCCGAGCAGGCCGAGCTTGCCGTCGCTGTCGCGAAAGGCCACGAGCTTCTCGCCAAACAACTGCACCCTTACCGGCGCGCCGTTTGGCCTTGCGACCTGCTCGGACAGAAGCGCCGGCACCCAGTGACGCCGCATCAGGCGGCCCATCGGGGCATCGCCTTCGACCCGGCACAGCAATTCGTTTTCGGCTACCGTCAGCATGCTTGCGTCTCCCTGAAACTCGGGGCCAGGGCACCGGAGGCAACTGGCCCCGCAAAACCCTTAGGTTCCTAAGCATATACATAATCCAGGGAACGCCGCCGCGTCCAGTGCGCGCCGGTTGCGAGTCAATGGGCACGGATTTTCGTCCGGCTTCAGACGTCGCCTGCGGATAAAGCATCATTTAGGGAATTTGACGCCTCCAGGTTTGTTATTCCTTGGAACCTAGTTGCGGCGAGCAGGTTAGGTTTCAAATCGGAGGGGACGGCATATGTGGATCAGGTGGATATGCGTCGCTGCGTTTGCCGCGGCGCTTTTTTCGGCAACGTTGCCACAAGCGGAAGCGGCCGAGCGCTCAGGCGTGTTCCACCGTGCTTCCTGCAGCCTCATCCGGTTCTATGTCGCGAAATATTCGGCCGACGCCGCCGAAGCCTGGGCGCGAAGCCATGGCGCCACCGAGGCCGAGATTGAAACCGCCCGGCGCTGCCTGCCGGCGTCGCCGGTACAGTCGGCGAGCGTCGTTGGCGTCACGGCTCGCTAGCGCGATTTTTGCCGGCGGTCCCAGACCGCCGCTTGTTACCTTGGCAGGCTTATGGCCGGGCTAAATGCCGAGTACCCAGACTGCAACGATAGCGCCCAGAACGGCAAGACCCGACAGGGTCCATCCCGCGGCGTAAGCCGCTCCATCTTCCTCAGGCCTGTCCACCATTGAATCGTGCCAGCGGGCCATGTTGGCCTCCTCGCGAACGCCTCTGGTCAATAGGTCGCGACCAGGGGTCCAAGGTTCAACGCCCTCCACTCGATCTAATTGCGGCTGGGCCGGCGGGTTCCAATTTCCCGCAAACAAGCGATCCCGCACCGCAGCAAGCCGAGCGCTGGTATCCGTCTTGACCCCTATACAAGCCGGGCCAAGGCTGCCGCGAAACGGTCGGCGTCCTCTTCGTCGTTGAAGACGTGGGGCGAGATGCGCATCCGGCCAAGACGCGCCGCGACGTGAATGCCCTCGCGCGCCAGTTCCTCGACCAGCCCTGCCGGCAAACCGCCGTCGAAGCCGATGCTCAGGATGTGCGGGGCGCGCAGGCGACGATCCGGCAGATGCACGCCGGTGCCGCGCAGGCCGTTCGCAATGCGTTCCGTCAGCATGGCAAGGCGCTCCGTCACGGCGACCGCGCCCCATTCGGCCATCATCTCCATGCCGATCGCGGCCATCTCCAAAGAGATGAAATGGTCGCGCTCGCCCATGTCGAAACGCCGCGCGTCGGCCACGTAGTTCAAGTCGGCGAAATAAACCGCATCCTCCGAGCGGACGCCGCGGCGGCCGAACGCGGTCTGCTCGAGCGGAATGCCATTCTGATGGCGCTTGGCAATGTAGATGAAGGCCCGGCCGTAAGGCCCGAGCAGCCATTTGTAAGTCGGGAAAAGCACAAAATCCGGATCGAGGTTTTTGACATCCATCGCCAGCACGCCGGTGCCGTGCGTGGCATCGATGAGAAAGACCGCGCCTTGCCGCCGCAACGCGGCGCCAACTTTTTCGATGTCGATCAGCCCACCATCCGACCAGTGCACCGAGGAGATCGACGCCAAGGCGACCGGCGGCGCACCTTTTCGTTCGATAGCCTCGAGCACCGCCGAGGTCCAGTCGCCATCGTCCGGCCGGCGGACGGTCTCGACGACAAAGCCTTGCGCGTCGGCCCGAGTCTGCCATTCCAGCACCGGCGAGGAATGGTCGTTTTCCAGAACAAGGACGCGCGCGCCGCGCGGAATGGTCAGGAGTTTTGCCGCGGTCGCCACGCCGTAGCTGATCGAGGAGATCAGCGCGACATCGCCCGCGTCGGCGTTGATCAGGCGGGCGGCCGCCTGCCGCGCGCGTTCATGCTGGCGGTTGGCAAAGGAAGCCTCCAGCGTCCACGGCGCGCCCTTGCGGCCGACGGCGGCGCGGGCGGCTTCCTGGGTTCGAAGCGGCAAGGGGCTATAGGAGGCCGAATTCAGATAGCAGATATCGCGCGGGATATCGAACAGGCCGCGCTGCGAGGCAAGCATGCGAATCTCGTCGTTGGGATCACATCATAGCGGCCTTGGCGGCGGTAGCCAATCGGCGGGTAGCAGAGCAGCCCCTCGCTCATTTGAGGCACCGACGCGGCGGCGTGTTCAATCGATGTGCACAAGCCCCGCACGCCGCCAGATCGCCGCTGGTCCGCCGCCAATTGGCCCAGCGACTCAGGTGACGGATTTCTCGCCACGTCCTGGGGAGGTCAACAGTGTGTCGCCTGGAGTTGCTTGATGTACAAAGCGTCGAAACGATCTCTGACTGTATCCGTGAGCGCGCTAATCGTCGCCACTATGTGTTTGCTGGTTGCGATACTGGTCCGCAGCGTCGTGACCCCTGAGATGGACGGCAAAATGACCGCGGATGGTACGGCCCTGGAATTGAAAAGGTCGCTGCCGTAGGCTCTGCGGCGGCACGCCGAGGCAGCCTTTTAGTGCGACGGAGGAAGTCGTGCCTTGGCCATGGCGACAAGGCAGGCGTCCTGCGAGGTCGAGAATGTCCTGTCGCTGCATTCGAATCTGGGAGGCGCGTCGGCCACCTCGGGTGGATTTGCCGCGGCGGCTTGCTGAGGCGTAGGCGCCTGCGCCGCCTGCTTGAGCAGGTCCGCGCAGCCGGTGCATGCGAACACGATCAAGAGAGCAAGGCGTAACCGCACCCGCGCGGCCTGCGGCAATACTCCAGCGGGAAATCAGGCTCGCTTCGCTTCCTAAGACCAACCCGCCAGCCTGCGACCGTCCCAGCATATAACGGCCGCGTGTGATTCGGATACCTGCTCCGGGTCCTCAGCCCATCCGGTGAAGGGCGCAGATCTTGTTGCCGTCGAGATCACGTAGATAAGCGAGATAGAATTTGCCCGTTGGGCTTTCGCGCACGCCCGGGGGGTCTTCACATGAGGTCCCGCCATTGGCGATGCCAGCGGCGTGCCACGCGTCGGCTTGTTGGGTCGAGCTGCAGGCAAAACCGATAGTGCCGCCATTGGCTGGCGTCGCCGGCTGGCCGTTGATCGGCTTCGATACTGAAAAGACGCCGGTCTTGGTTCGGTAGAAAATGCGATGGCGGTCGACCATCGCGGGCGCTACGCCGAGCGTACCCAGTAGCGCATCATAGAATGTCTTGGCTTTTTCCAGATCGTTGGTTCCGATCATCACATGCGAAAACACGGCATTTTCCTCCCAGCCTCGCCTGAATGAACGAGCAATGCCGCTTCGCGCGTCATGCCACCTCAGGTTCAGCAGACGTTAGCAGCGCATGCCGGGATGGGAAAGCGTCGCGACGGGGCCGATAATCGCTCAGGGTCAAAAGCGGGCACCAAAAGATTCGGTGTCCGCGACACCCACCATCGCCGAACCTCGCCCGCGTGACCAATCAGGTCGACCTAACCGCCGCCGTCGGAGCCTGAAACCTTTCGATCGGGATCCTCATCAAATGGGGGAGGCCACACCCTGCAGTCGAAGCTTCGGGCGAGGCCCGGGCAGACCGGCCCCGGCGGACTGTAAGACCTGGCGGCAGGCCACGCCTCACCGGCCGACCAGCCGTAGCTGATACGCGGGCTCCTGTACGCAATTCTCTTCTTGAAGTGCTTGCTGCTGTGTGCGGCCTCGGCCGGTGCGGCCATCGGCACCATCGCCAGCGCCGTCGCGAACGCGGCTAGTGTCAAAAGCCTTATCGCAAATTTGCTCATGCTTCTCTCCTGTCCCGTCAGGACAATTTACGCAGCCTACAACTTCTTCCGCGGGTACCGTGTCCGCACCGGCAGCGAAGCGGGAGGTCCAAGGCTTTAGCCGCCGCCGCCATCGCCATCCTTCCGATCAGAATCCTCATCGAACGGTGGTGGCCACGTCCTGCAGTCGAAACTTCGGGCAAGGCCTGGGCAGACCCCGCCGGCCTGACTGGAGGGACTGGCCTGACCGGCAGACCAGGGATCGAGGGAGCCATAGCTGTTTCGGTGACTCCAATCGGTCATCCTCCAATGTTTCTTTGCATGTTTGCCGTTCGTCGCGGCCTCGGACAGTGCGGTCATCGGCACCATCGCCAGCGCCGTCGCGAACACGGCCAGTGTCAAAAGCCTTATCGCAAATTTGCTCATGGTCCCCTCCTGTCCGGGCAATCCCGCGTAGAGGCTCCGCATGGTACACCGCGCAGTTGAAATCATTCCAGCGCTATCGCACCGTTTAATAATTCTTTAGAGAGCGATGCGCGACCTCACGCTTGAGTGAACTGAATATCTGCCGCGATGGTAATCCATCGCGCCATGCACGTGCCTAACGCTTGACCCACAGGCTCTTGGGGACGAGGCAATGCACGCCCTTCTCCGGCGCATCCATCTCGCCCACCCTGCAATCCATCGTCATGCTGGCGAGCGAATAGGCATCGAGCCGCGAGAGCGATTTCTGCTTTTGCAGAAGTTCGATCATGCTCCATGACGCGGCGTCCATGGCCTTGTTCATGTCGCTGTTGCTGGCATAGGTCACCAGATACTCCGCGGTCTCGGCCGTCGGCAGGCTCGCCGCAAGCGGTTTGCCCTGATCCTTCGAACTGATGCAGTGGACGCCCTTCTTGATGTCCACGACCTGCGTCACGCGGCAATCGGACGCCGCCGAAACCAGCGTCAGCGCCTGCTCGGGCGAGATATTGCGTTTCTCGGCCAGCAACTTTGCCGTCTCCAATCTGGCGTTGACGAGTGCCTTGGTGAGATCTTCATCGAACCCCATCGTGATCCATTCCGTTGGCGTCTCGATCCGCGGCCATTGCAGCCTGGCGGCTTTGTCGACCGTGATGGTCAGCACGATCTCCTGGAAGGCAGTTTCGAGTGCGGTGAGGTTGATCTCGCCATTCCCCTGCGCGGCGTGGGAATCGCCGGTCCAGACCAGCGCGCCGCGAACGAACACGGGGACGTACAAGGTCGTGCCCTCGACGAGATCGCGGTTGTCGAGGTTGCCGGCGAAAGGTCCCGGCGGAACGGCGTTGTAGCGCCCCGGCTCGGTGCGCGCAACGCCGAGCGTTCCGGGAAACGGCCGGAGCGGGATTTCAATGCCGGGCGCAAATTCGGCGGTCTTGCGATCGCCATCGAGGTAGAAATATTTGACCTGGCCGTCGGGGAAATCCTTCGGGAATTCGCCGAACATCCCGGGCACGTTGAAATTCGCCGCCCATGAACGCGGAACGATCTTCTGGATCTTGATCCGCAAGGTGTCGCCCGGCTCGGCACCATTGACGAAGATCGGCCCCGTGAGCGACATCGGCCCTCGTCCCGGCCAATCGGTACGCAGCTTCTTCAATTCCTCGATCGTCGTGCCGGGCCAAAGCCGGCCATGGGAGTGCGACATCGTTTCAACAACGACGGTGTCACCGGAATCGATCACCAGCCGCGGCAGTTCGGCATTGTCGAACCATCCCCACTGCGTCGTCTCCAGTGTCGCCGGCAGGACGTAGACGTGACCGGGGTACTTCGAGGCCGGCACGGCCATCAGCTTCTGCGCGCCCGAAATTGCCGACGGCGGTTGCTGCGCCAGGGATCCTGCAATTGCAAGTGCCGTGATGCAAATGGCCGCCGCTGGAACGTACCGGAATTGCCGCATGGCCATCTCCTCCAGCGGAGGCCGCGCCGTTGCCACGGCCTGATATGGAACAAGCGTCGCTGCTCAGAGCATCAGTATCGCACCGATGCCGCGCAAGCAGCAACTCCGGGATGGCCGCTCGCGGTTCAAGTGGCGTCCCGACCAGCCTCAAACAGCCTTTTCAATAGCACCGCGTGATGTTGACGGTCTGCTCATTGCCGTCGTGTCCCGGGACCTTGACCGTTTCCGCGGGGCAGCTCGGCACGTAGGGCCGATCTGACGGCGCCACCGCCGGCGGATATCGATGCGCCCAATCCCAGGGAATATCATAGGCATTGGTGTTGCGGATATCCCCCGGGAGCGGTTGCGTCACATCGACCGCTGGCTCGCCATATGACGGGGCATACTCACCCCCTGGCCAGACGAACCCGAAATCGTTTCTGCGGTGATGCCGGTGAAAATGAGCAATCGACGGGTGGGAAATCGAATGCCGCGAAGTAAACCCGCGATTTGCTGTTCCCGACCTTGCGGATGTTTCGTTCGCGGCAAACAAAAACGCTACTACGCTGAGAGAGGCGACAAACGCCCAATGCATTCTATACGCCAGCATTCTATACGCCATGACACGCACCCAATTCGTTGTTACCGAGCAGCCCTGCAATGCACGCTAGGCTGCGCCCTTTGGGCCGGCAAATATATAACTAATTTTTAGTTAAGGCGTAACATTAATAGGCCGCTGCATCGCGGCGAATACATGTGTGGACCACGATCAGCGGGGTTGCGGGGCGTTTATTCAGCGCAGATTACGCCGAAGTCGCCAG
>Ga0209167_10001107_pt1 | contig 16593 bp, 17 predicted proteins | sample Coa_R1_9_FD_187154 | JGI IMG/M metagenome (GOLD analysis project Ga0209167, IMG submission 187154) | Surface soil microbial communities from Centralia Pennsylvania, which are recovering from an underground coalmine fire - Coalmine... | ecosystem: Environmental > Terrestrial > Soil >... | reverse complement strand
CGCACATAGGCAAACCCGGCACGATGCGCGAGCGCTCCCAGCGCATCCGCGCCGAGCGTCAAGTGACGCAAGCGGAGCGCGCGGCCTACGGAGTGCAATGGCGTGGGTCCCGTGGTGTCAAAGGAATGTTCGAGAACGAGCGTGCCCGGCGTAGCGGCGAGCCGCGTGACAAGCGCGTCGAGAACCAAGCTGGTCCCGGCCTGCATTCGCGCACCACCGGGATCGGTAGTGGAATCAACCCCGGCATGCGCATAGCTGATCAAGTCGAGCGAGGGATCAAAACCGAGATCGTCGGCAGGCGTTCCCGCAACCGTCTCGTCCTGCGGCGTAGTGCCGTCGAGCGCGATCGCGGTCCCAGTGGGCAGCGTCGCCGGCACGATACGGATGGGGCACTGTGCCACCTGTGTCGGTTGGTTCGCCTCGACCAAAATGTACGGCTCCTGGTCACCTGTGGGCGGTGCCACTGCTTTGTTGATCATCGCGATGACGTTCGCCGGTGTCGGCAGCACCCAGCGCCGGAAGATCTGCAGCCTTTTACGATAGGCCTCATCGTCTTCGCCCAGTGCTGGGTGGAACGTCGCACGCGCGACACGCGAGATCCGAACCTCGTCGACAGTCCCGCTCAGGTTGTTGCCGGTAGTGGTCGAGCCGAACCGGACGCCATCGGCTGGCGCCACTGCACCGAGTGCATCGATCGGCGCCGTCGCGCGCTGTACCCCGTCGACGAAGAGCCGCGCCTGCTTGCGTGTGCGGTCGACGATGCCCGCTACATGGTGGAATCTCCCGTCGGCGACCGACAGGTCGGCGAACAGCTGGACCTCGGGCGTGCCGTCGCACAGCGCGAAGAGGATGTTGGCATTGAAGCCGCGCGCGTTGACCACGCAGAGTGACCAGCCGGGGGTACTCGATTGGGCAATGATCTGGGCCGCGCGGCGGACGATGATTGCGCGTGGCGTTGTATCGGAATCAATCGGAGCCCTGGTGAAGAAAGCTTCGATTGTCGCGTCGGCATTGGCGGCGATGTCGAAGTCGGCCGTCGGAGCGACAGTGATCGCACTGCCGGTTGTCACGAAGCCGAACCCGGTGTCGTACTTGCCCGGCACGCCGGGAATCGCGGCCACCACCGTCCCGGGGTGCGCAGGCGTCGCCTGGTCGGCAACCGTCGTCACCGGTCCGCCGTTCGCCACCTCGTCCAGATGCCACAGCGCGACGGTGTCGTTATCGATCGAGTAGGGGCGTGGCGGGAAGCGCGGAACGCGCATATCCTTGCCCAGCGCGTCGAGCCCAGCGGCGAAGGCCGATTCGACGAAGCGCATGTTTCGAACGTCTTGGCGCACCCGGGCCAGCGCGTCCTTTTCCGAGCCGAGGACCCACAGTACTTTCGCGATTGTGCCTAGCAGCGCTACGACGTCCCACGCCTCTCTGCCAGCAATGCCAAGCAACGGCTCGACCGTCAGCGAGGTGAGCCGCAGCGTTGCGTCCGCACCGGACGCCAGCGGGATAGGGAAGCCCGTCCCGGCGCGTGTGCCGCGCGGGATCGTCAGCTTCGCCAGCCCGGTGCCGCCGAAGGCATAAGCGATCTTTAATTCAAGGTCGTCGCCCGCCACGTCGTTTTGCGGCGCGATTACATAAAAGGGCGCCGTTGGGTCTTGCCCCCAGCGCGCCCGGTATTCCGCGAAGTTATAGGGGGCGAACGGCGTTGCACCAGCCGCATCGGCACCGAGCGGTATGGCGGTAAACTCGGCGCCGCGCCTATAGGGAAGGGTCAGCCGCCGGGAGAGTGCCTCAAGCGCGATCATCGATCGCTCACCCGTAAGTCGATGAGTTTTGAGTCGTACTGAAATGTCGCGATTTCGTTGGAGGCGAGCGAGAGGTTCGCGCCCAGATCGCCTTCTATAACCGCCCCCTGGAACTGCTCGCGGTCGCCAAAAACAATCGAGCCGAAGGTTGGCGGATCTCGCCGCAGGTGCAGGTTCTGCACATCGACAACCCCCGATACGTTCAAGAGATCGCGAAGCACCTCGGATGCGAGCACCGGACCGCCCAGAGCCAGACCGGTGACACGCTGCTCAAAAGCCTGTTTGAGAGCTGCGTCGACCGCGACCAAATCTATTCCGGGTCGGGTGGTAATGTTCGCGCGCACACCGACGACGACAAGGTCGGCAAGCCGAATATTGGGGAAAATCCCAATCGGCCGTACCGTGTCGACTGCCATAGCGACTTGATCGCGCAGACCAGTGACTGGGCCAATTGTCTCCCAGGCGTAACCTGTTTGGGGCGCAACAAGCACGTCGAAAAAGTAGGGTGTACCGAGAAAGCGTGCCTGACCGAAGCGGCGCCTGTCGAAGACGAACGACTTAAAGATGCTGAGCGAAACATCCACGCCGCCGAGTGGATCACTAACTCTGCAGTCGCGCACGCCGTCGACATTGAGTACCGCGCCAGTGAGAGCCTGAACGGTGAAGAGGGTCCGCGGGAGGCGCAGCAGCTGCGAACGATAGGTCTCGTCGTCCGCCAGCAGATCGCCGCCAGTAAAGGGCGCGGAATTCGTCGCCGCGATACTCGCAGTGCCGAGCGACAGGTAATGGCTGGCGTAGATCGGATTGATCTGAACGATCGCGCTGGTGACGATGTTGCCGCTCGGGCCGGACAGCACCGAAGTGGCGTGGACTGTAGCGGTTTTCTGCGCGCTCGAGAGTATCGCAATGTCGGTAGTGCGGAACCGGGTCACTGGAGCCGCGGTTTCGACCAAGGTTCCGATCGGCAGGATATAGCTGCGCCCAGCCGCTTCGTTGGAAAGGGTGAAAGTCACTTCTCCGGTCGCCTGCTGATTCTCGCGCTGCCGCCCGAGATCGTCGCCGAGCAGATTGAGGGCGTCGCCGCTCGCGGTCGAGATGAAATTCGCATAATAGGCGCTTTCAAGCGCCTTCCAGTGTTCCTGGTCCTCTGCACTGGCGACATCGAGAATTTTGCGCAGTGCGCTCGTCGAGCGGAGGTCCACGTCCGGGCCGAAGACCGAACGCGCCAAATCGAGCTTGGCGCTCAGGATGTCGGCGAACGGCTTGACGACAAAGCCGGTCCGCGTCACCCCGTAATCGGTCATGGCAACGCCCCCGAGACGATCACTTGCTGCTGGCTTCCAGCCACCGTAGTCAACGCGATCACCGCATGCCAGACGCGCCCGTGCCGCGCGATCGCTCCGGGGTTCCCGCCAGCGAACTCCGGCGCAAGCGCTGCGAACCCGGCTTCGTCGTCAAATAAGATCTCGTCGATTTCGCGGATGCGGTTGTCGGTACTGAGCGACTTGACGAGGTTGAGCCGGATGACGTCCTTGACCGCGCGGATGCTGTTCGCGACCGTGAAGATAGCAGCGATATCGAGGCCATAATTGACGTTGATCTGGTCACTGCCAAACGGGGTCTCGACGATTACCTGCAGAGCCTGCCCGAAATTGGCTGTGCCAGAGACCATCGCGAGATCGCCGTTGACCAAAGTGAAATCGCCGTCGACGAGCGCAATGCTTGTCCCGAAAAAGCTGGTCGGAACGTCGGGCATGGCTCACAGCACCTTGAGCTTAGACTGGCCGGCGCTCTGCACCGACCACGTCTGGACGACGCCGCCAATCGACCCGGAGGTCTCGCCCTTGACGTTGTCAAGCAAAACGCCCGTGCCGGCGACCTTCAGCTTGGTCGCCACGCCGTCCTGTACTGACGTTATTGTGAGGCATTTAACAGTGCTGGTATTTGGGTCGGGAACGGTCAAACAACCGCTGATCGGCGCGCTCGTCAGGTCACCGGTAACGAGCACTTTCGCGCCTGCGACCGTGACCTTCGACTGCCTCGCGGTCACCTGTATGGTACCTTGATTGGCACAGGTGAGGGAGGATTTGTCTGTTAAGACCAGCGACATATGCAGATGACCTTTGCCCGGGGAGGATTATTTGATCTCCAGACTGCCTTCGATGACCACATCACCTTTGATTGTCATCGACGTTTTGCTGGCGTCGATCGTCAACGCCCCGCTGGAGTCGATGTGCACGCTCGTTCCCGATGCATGCTCAATGAGAAAATCATCGTCAGGCCCCTCACTTGGACGCGTTCCGACAGGGGCGAGCTTGGCGGCGCCAACCGTGATTTTAAGACCCTTGAGTTCAATGACACGGCGACCGTTGTTCGCCGTAATATCGTTGACCGCCTTCGTTGAATCACTCGGCGGTTGTGTCGCATCGAAATCGATTGGAAGACAGAGCCACCAGTCGCCGCTTTGGTTCGGTGGCGGAGGAGCATCCGGCTGCTGCGACCAAATATAGCCGGTGACGATAGCGTCGCTCGGCTGCGCCCGATTGTGGACTACAACCGCTTTCATTCCCTGGTAGACCGGGGTGACGAGACCACACTTGCGCCAGGCAAAGGGCGAGGCGATAGGCTTGTCCTGATACACGTGGTCGTTTTGTTGATTGATTGCGACGTTGATCGAAGCTTGAGTCTCATTGCCCGGCGCCTGCTGCCCGTAATAGAGGCTTGCCTGGTAGTTATCTACCGCGCTCTTGACTGCGGTAACCTCTATTACCGGGTTCTCGGCAGGTTGCGAACGAATGCGATCGGTGAAGCGCGTTAGGGCGGACGCCGGGGAGGGGTCAATCACGGCGTCAATCGATCGCGCAGTCTCGCCGTTCACGAGTTGCTCTGTCGCGACGCCCATGCAAGCGTAGCCCGCTGAAGAGCTGAACGAATGTTCGACGTGGCGGATGCGGAACTCCGAACTTTTGTAATCCTCGATTTGGTTGACGACGACCTTTTGACCAGGACGCATTTTGGGGTCGCCGATCACCGTGAATTTGAAGCCGTTGACCGGTATCTCGGGGTTAGAATCGCGCGGATCGCCGTTGCCGCCTATTAGCATACTTGTGATCCGATCAAATTTCGCCAAATTCACCGCATATTCCAACTGCGCGGGATTAACGAGGTCATTAAGCACGGGCTTGCCGAAGAAGACTTTGCCGTCCGCGATCAAGAATTCCGCGTTGGCGCATTTAGCGAGCTTATCGATATCAAAGAGAACCTTGCCCGGAAATGTGAAGGTGTCCAGCAGCTCGCCGGGTAGGTTGTCATTAACCTGAGGTTTGGTGCTGATGAGGTCCTTTGGCAGCGGCGCCTGCGAGAGAAGATCATCTATCGCCACCTTGTAAGAGCTTTTACCCTTCAGGGTGCCGGTGTAGGAGGTCGTCGCGCAGGCAAAAAAAGCGGCTTCGCGGCCCTTGATCGTAGTCACCAGCTTGTCCCCGAGAGGTTCCGCGTTTACCTCCTCGTAAACTCCATCGAGCACCACCTGAACCGAAGTATCAAAATACCCTAACGAGATTTTTAGTCTTCGCGATTTCTGCGGGGTTTGCTGGAGGGCGCTCACCTTCGGCTCGGGTAAATCGTATAGTTTTATCTCGAAATTCGAGCCCGCGGCCCATCGGTGCATTTTGACAGATATATCCGCGTCGATGCAGAAGTCGGCGGCGAGGACGTCATTTGAGACTGTGAGTTTTGTTGTTGCGCCTGCCCCGGTAGCGAGTGCAGCTGCGCCTGCTATGGCTCCAGCTACTGCACCAGCCCCACCGGGCGCGATTGTAAACTCGATCACATATTTGATGAAGACTCCGCTGCGCCCGTTCATAACGAAGTTACTCCGCCTACGACCTTAGAGCCGAAGTTTCCCGGGTTGTTGAGATTGCGGCGTGCAACAATCTGTGTGGGAAAGGTGAGCATCAGTCCGCCTGCGCGATACTCGAGGGATGGCACCACCTTGCGGAGGAAAACCGTCTGCTGTGTTCCATCTGTGCCTAACACGTCGACCCGTACAACGAGAAACCGCTGGCCGTCTGGCAAGGCCATCAACTCATTGTTGAACTCGATCTTATCGCCGCTGCGAACGCCAGCCCCGATAGTATTTTGGCTCATCACGACCGTCGCGGTAGTTGTCGAGACGACAGTAGTGCCGGCCGGGATGACGGTTGCGGCGGTAACGTCAACGATCAGCATGCCCGGCAGGATGGTTCCCGGGATGGCGGCGAAACGCAGTGTTGCGTTTGCAGGGAGAGTTGGCCCGGTTGTGGTCAGCGTTGGATTAGGACCGAGCGTCGGCTCCGGCGCGTTGGCGTAAAGCAAAAACGCATAACGAACGCCATTCAGCAGAAGCGGGAAGCGCTGCGGGAATCCGGCCGTATTGTCGATCGGGAGCGGGTCGTAAGTTCGACCTGAGGGTCCAATAATCATCAGAGGAAAGCCGATCCTGCGCCGAGCGCCACATCAGCGAGACCGAGCAGGCCACCGAGCTTGGGGCGCGGGACGTTGGTAAGTTGCATACTGACCTTGAGCGCGTTGCGATTCTGATTGTCCTGCGTAAAGGTCAGGCTGGTGATTTGCATGTCCAGGTGAATGAAATTTTTCGATATGACCGGGATGCCGGCGACCGACATCAGCGGCGCCGTCACCGACGCGAGGGCCCGCGAAGTCAACGCCAATGCCTCGAGCGCGGGCCGAAAGGCGCGTTCCTGGTCTATGAGGAAAGCCTCGATCGCGACCGTTTTGGTCGTCGGCGAGACCATCTGGACCAGCGAACTGCCGGCAATTGAGGCGGCTTTGTAGCCCTCATTGACGACGAGCGACTGGACCTTGAGTAACGGCACCACGCCGATCAGCACGGGAACGTTGACTGCCATTACGGGGCCTCGATATCGGTATCCGCCGTAAAGCCCAGGACGATCCCGCTGATCGTAGCGATCGGCACGCCGTCCATCACCGCATTACTCGGGTTCATCGAGGTAATGGCGCAGTCGCGGAATAGCAGCTTCTTGAACGTCCAGTCGGTGCCCTTCTGTTCGGCGAGCTGGATATTGAACTTCGTGCCTGCGATAGCCATTTTGGCAAGGCTAGCGACGCTCGCGCCGATCGCCTTGACTGTCATCGTAAACGTCGCCACTTGGGGGTGATATATCGCTCCGACATTGTCTGCTTCGATTGAGTGATGCGGAGTGACGGGAGTCGTTACGGTTGGCGTGAACGACTCAATCGGCGTGACGGTTGTGCCATTGACTGTTAGCACTAGGCGGGAATTCCAATCAGGCATGGCGTTGGCTCCTTATTCGAACTTGAGCGTGATATTGAGGCGGTGGATTGCACCAGCGTACTGGACGGTGACTATAGAATTGATGGTTCGCGTCGCCTGCGCATTATGAATTTCCTGCAGCTCCACGTCGGTGAGCTTTGCTGGATCTTTGTCGAGCAATACCAGCAATGGAAAGAAGACTAGATAACTGTCGATGACGCCGTCGTCTTGCAACGGCTGCAAGACCGCGCTCATCTCAGAGACCAGCGCACGCAGCCCTGCGCGGGTCACCCGCAGCACGCCAATAGAGCGAATTAATGCTGCCTTGAGATCGAAGGAGATCTCGTCGATGGTGCGGACGATGTCGATATAGGGCTGATCCGCGCCTAGCGTATAACCCTCGCCCATATAGAACGCAGCGCCGGGGATCAGCGGGGTGCGCGTTACCCAGTTAATGCGTGCGGTGTTGAACGCATCGATCTGACTGTCGGAAAACACCCTGTCCATGTCGAGGTTAATCTGCTTGAGCAACAGCGAAATGTGCGGCGAGTATCCCGCGATCACACCCGCAGCAGCTGCCGCCGCATCCGCGGTCGAGTAGTGTGCAATCATGGTCATGCGATTCTGCGACATGGTCGGGGTGATCAGCGTGGGGTCCGGGTCAGTTTTGCCGTCGCCGAGCATCGCGACGCCGATGCGCTCTTTGCCGTCGCCGCCGGTGTTCGAGACGGTATTGCAGTGGTTAGCAAGCGCCTCGATGTCGGTTCTTCCTTGCGGAGCAGCAGAGGTTCCCGCCACGGGCGTGCTGGCGACCACAACGATCTGAACGTTAATTTTGGCCACCTCGTCCAAGCCCTTGGCGAGCGTGTTGGCCCCGTCGGCGGGGTCGGTGGCGATCGCCCAGACTGTCGTCGGACCGGGTGACTGCGAGAACGTCGTCGTGATCGATTGACCCAGAGCGCCTTTGAACCAACCGATATCATCGACCGGTTTGCCGTCGCGGATATAGGTAAACTGAATCGAATCGGCATTTCCAACGCCAGCTCCCACGGCATTCTGGCTCATCACGACGGTCGTGGCGGTCTTTGACTTGACGGTCGTGCCCGCGGGGATGACCGATCCCGTGGTGAGATCGACAATCGTACTGCCCACCAGGATGGCCCCAGGAACAGCGGCGAAATTCAGCGTCGCACTGCCGGCCGCAGTCGTGCCGTTGGTGGTCAGACTCGCGGTCGGAGCGGGGGCCTGAAAGGACACTTGGAGCGGGTTGGTGATTGGGACGGGCACTTTTTTAGGTCCCAGTGCGTCGGCGTCGACAGCGCCCACAATGGCGATGTCGCCGAACGATCGAGTAGCCGGTACGAACAGGTTCGTGATCGGCGTGACCGTGATGTATCTGACCGGCATGGTGCCTCCTTAGCGCGCGTGCGCCACCTCAGTGGAACCTTCCTTGCAGCCGCGAGCGCAACGCCTCCAGCTCGGTACGGGTCAGCGTGCGCGGAGGCGGTACCGGGCGTCGCGCCGGAGGCTTGTCGGCTGTGCCGGCGTCGCCTCGATCGCGAGGGGCGGGCGCTTCAGCTGCAACTTTGGGTTTGTCGTTATCGGCCATGAATACCACTCCTTAGGTGATGAATTGCGCGAACATGCGCTCTCCGGCGAATACGGCGGCAACCGCGGTCTTCGCCTGGGCCGCCGTCAGGCCGGGAAGCGAGGCGTCGGTTACGGCTGCATCGGCGAAGACGGTGACCAAGGCATAAGGGATGGTTCTTTCGACGCCGTCGAGGGTATCTGGCATTGACTCATGTTCGAGGATACTGCGGCAGAGCTTCGCCGATTGGAGGGCCCCGGCGACGTCGAAGCCGTCGGCAATCTTTACGCGCAAGTAGACGGTGAAGTCCCGCGCTGCAGCGGGATCATTCGGGTCAAACGCGGGTGGCGCCGCCCCGATCAGCTCGATGAACAGATGACGCTGGCGCTCGAAATCGTCTATTGTCGAAATCTTCAGCTCGGCGAACAGAGCGTCGATGATGCTTGGTGCGTAAAGTGCGAGCAATTTCGCACGCAAATCGGCAATCGAGGCGATCGCTCCCAGCTTCTGCTCGAGCGTCTGCGATGTCACACTCTGGAGCGGCGCTACGAGGGTCTGAACCTTGGTGTTGAGGACAGCATCAAAAGCCACATCGATCCAATCAAGCCGACCGAACCGCGCTATTACGCGCTCCTTTCGGACCCGCTGGCTGTCCGGGACGATGCGCTCATCCGTCCCGCTGCTGCGGATGCTTTCGAACGCCGGTACCTTGTACGATCGAGTGGAGACTGGACCAAGGGCGACCGACTGCAACGCAATGTCGGTCGCATCGAATGTGGCGTTGAAGAGTGCCGTCAGACCGAGACCGTTCAGTAGATTGCTCACAAATGCATCTTGCGCAAAACGCAGCAGCGTGGCATCGACGAAAGTGCTCATTGCTTTGCTACCGCGCTGTCGCCGAAGCTCTTCCGCCGGAGATTGCCGCGATGAGGCTTTCCGCGGATAAGTCCCGGATCGCTCTTACGTGCGGTCGCAACTCGTAAAGCAACCCGCGCCGGCCGTCGGCCGAGATCGCAAAGATCTTAAGGCGCGGTCGTCGACACAGAACTTGATAGCAGTTCTCAGTCGACACCCCCTCGTCGCTGAGAATGATGACATCCGCTCTCGTTGCGGCTGCTTCGCGGAATATTTCGGTTCGCCTCATAGTTTCGCCCACAATATGAATGTCTTCGCTGGAAACAATCACCGCCTTAATCATGTCAAACAAGAGTTTTGGCAAATCCATTAATAACACCCGAGTCGGTTTCGAACGCCTTACTCTTTTCACCTGTACATCTTTCATAATGCCGGGAGTCAAGTTCCCGAGTGTGATTCAGTTCGAAACATACTCCAGCGGGGACTTCGTTCGTCAATGGATCTATTCGACTAAGAAGTATTCAGACGATGGTACAGAACATGTAGACCGATAGGTCTAGCTCTTGAGGCGCGTAGATGAACCATCAGAATCATGGCGGTAATAGTCGGAGAGGCGTGAAAGGCTTACTTGCCGAGGCAGAATGCGCCATGCTACTTGGCCGGGTGCTTTCGGTTCCGTATAGAAAGCTGAGAGTTTGTGTCGTGAGCCGCCGCGTTGTCTGGCCAAACCCAAGTCTGCGCGATTGCAGCAAGCGGTTCAGGGCGGAGTGGGCCGTATCAGAAGGGGCAGGAGCATCGCCACTTTAGCGATTAAATTCACAGCGATTACTCGAGTTGTTCAAAGGTCACGGGCTCGAAGGAGAAGGAGATATCTTCTGGCCGAGACCTATCTTTGAACGAACATGTCTCCAGCACGAGCTGCTGGTGCCCGAAATCGAGCGACGGCTTCGCCGCGCCGACGCACCTGGAGCTTCTCAAGAATGTTGTGCACGTGATTTTTGACCGTAGCGTCGCCAATTCGTAGCGCGCACCCTATCTCTTTATTCGACAATCCCTCTCCGACCAGATTAAGGATTTGATGCTCCCGCTGTGTTAAACGCGGGTGCTGATCGGGTCGGGAAGACTGCGTAGAGAGTACGACGACATGACGAGACAGAAGCCCGGCAATGCGTTTCGAGCAATACAGCTCCCCCCGCAAGGCACATTCGACTGCAGTTACTAAATCCTGTTCTGAACCGTTGCGGCCCACATAGCCTGCGATGCCGGCTTCTGCGCAGGCGATTACGAGGTGGTCGATCTCGCTCACAGCAAAGGCGACCACCCTTACCATTGGCAGACTGATACCAAGGAACCTTGCTGTAGCGAGGCTTTCAACTGCGCTGATATCAAGGATGATGGCGTCGGGATGGAGACCAATAACTCGCGCCACCGCCGCGTGGGAGAGATCCTCAACGCCAAGCATTTCGAAGGCCTGTAGGCGCGCAAGGGCCATCAGCAGAGCCTCTCGATATAGGCGCACATCGCTCAGAATAAACACGCGAGCCTTCCGTACCGGCGAGTTGATCGCACGACTGGGTATCGCACCGTCGCTATGCATCGTTGGTCTCCTCCCCAAGCCTTCGGGCATTGCTGGTCGCGCTAGACTTGCTCAATATCTTTACCCAGAGTGTCGACCGCGTGGCGCGGGCCCGTCCCCGGATTGTTGCGCTCATCGGTTCCCCTCCCCGCCCGAGATGGAGTCGATTGTCGGCCCCTTTGGGTTAATCAGTATAACTGCGCTCGCCCGCTAACCGTCGGTTATCTAACATATGGAAACCTAAAATACCTAGCAGGCTGTTGAAAAAGGATTTTCACCGCCGGCTCGCCCCTCTGTAATCTCCCCTAAAGGAGAGAACTAAAGGAAAGCAGCCAGCTTTTCGCAGGGTGTTGAGAACCAGAAGTGTGGTCATGCTCCAAAACCCAGCCTTTCTCAACACCCTGCTAGGCAGCGATCCTATGCGTTAGCTTGCTAAAGCAAGCTAACGCCGCCGCCATGTCCGGAATGGGTCAGGACTGCCCGATTTTCGCCCCTGCGCGCAAGGTCCAGAGGTCCGCTGTCGGACCAGGTAGCGGACGCCCGACCAACTCGGGGCATTAGGCGATCTGCCATGGGATCTCCGAGTAGGGTCGCGAAGAGAAGTTCAAGGCGGCTACTATCAAGGCCGCCGTACATCGCCATCGTTTGTTCAAGGAAGGGCTTGACCACTGCGGCCGAGACTCCCACGCGTGAGATCGTCGAAAGGATCAGAGATGTTGGTGGTGGGATCTGAGCGGCATTGGCGCGATGAGTTTGACGATGTTGACTACGGTTGGTCGGATTTCGGCCGCTGCCCGGGCTGACGGCCCAGTAGCGGATAACAAATCGCGCTTGCGGGTAACTGTAGCTGCTGCCATGGCGCTGGGACCGTCAAGGACGGTCGCCTACGGCTCCCGCCGCTAGGGAGTGCTAGCAGACGCGACCGTGGAGGAAGTCCGGGCATTGCGTTAGGGAGACAGTGGTCGGACCTATTTGGCTCTCAGAGCGCCGAGCAAACTTCGGGGTGCTGCTCGACGTAGATCTGTGCCTTTTGAAGCATGCTGTCGCACTCTGGACGGAGTTCGGCTTGCCGCTTGCGGATGGGATTGAACTCACCCTTCATGCCCCCGTGCTTGCGGAGCACGACCGCGCCGTATTCCGTCGCGAACGCCGGGCAGCTCTTGGTCAGCTTCTGCCAGTCCGCGCCAGGACCCGTTCCCGCCACGTCGCTAGTCGCTGACGGGCAATCGGGATTGTGGCTCGTTACGATCCGGCACATCGGTCCCTGAAAGACGTCCAGCAGGCAGCGATTCTGGTTGGCGTTGTAATTCTGAAACAACTCGTTTAGAGCCGGGCTGAAACGGCGAGCGCCGTACGAGGTCTGAAAGAGCCCGGCTTCGGCGCTGTCGGCTGTCGTGAAGCACTCGCTGACGTCACGACCTTCGCAGTACTTGCCCGAGCTTTCCATCATGCCGAGCCCGATCAGGAGCGCGTAGCTGTGCCGGAGCGTGTCGACGCCCCGCCTTGCGTTCCGCACGCCGCTCGCCTGAAAGGCTGACTGATAGAGCGAGAGCGCGTCGTCGCTGTTGGGCGACGTACCTACTGGGGCCGAGACGATCTGCACGTCAGCACGCTGCGGCTGGCAGACCGATCGAGCGAACACCAGCGTCACGCCCTCGATGTAGGAGCGCGGTGCTCTTCCCCGTGCCGTCCAGTTGTGAGCCGCGCATTGTGACTGGGATGCGATGGTCCGGAGCGCCGTGATCCCGTCCGGGCCCGCAGATGCAGGTGCGTTTTGTGCCAGCGAGGAGGGAGTTCCACCCGCCGCGAGCCCGGCAGCGATTCCAGCTGCGAAAAGTAAAGTCTTTTTCATGCCGGTTCCTTCCCATCTTTTCGCTAATTACTCAGCGGGAATTTCCTTTTTAGGTCCTGATACATACTCGCACCGAGACTAGGTTTGCAAACGCAAAGGTCGCGTCCGGAGACCGCTCAGGTCGCAACTTAACCGCCTGCACCCTGGTCCAATTCACCGCCTGCTAGGTGTCCAGCCAGAAGGGTTCACTCCAGTTTTTTAGCGTTATCTCCAACTGCAACCGTACGCCGCTCTCGTAGGCCCGCTGGTCAAGCTCTCGGCCGCATAGCATGGGACATGGTACATATGGTACATATAAATGTCCTAGCCGGAGATTGTTAATCCTTCGCGAAAGTGCCTCTGACCCACGCCGGATGCTGCGCAAGGATCGTCGACTTTGGCTGGGCTTTGGCTTTTTTCTCGTCGGCGGCTGAAGGTTTCCAGCGCGCAATTACCGTACATGCAGGCGGCGTTAAATGGTCCGCCAAGTCCGTCGCTGTGGGCGGTTCCCAGCGATATCGCGGAGAACCGCAGAAATCTAGGATCTCTTAGATGTTACACAGTCTCTGCGGCTTCCTGCAGACGGTGGTTGACGGTGACGAGCTCGAGATCTTCGATTTTTTCTCTCGCCAAAACGAAACGTGGCGAGATGAAGGGCGTCCAAGGCACGGAGTGGTTTGCCGGGGGCGACTTGACGAGCCGTCTCGCACACCGCTGGCGTCAATTCCCAAAGTTCGCAGCGCGCCCAAAGCGAGGTGACCTCGCGGTGCGCGTCGGCAAGCTGCGCCTCGCTGACTTGCCCGAGCTGTCGCAGACGGTGTAACGCACGCGAAGACTCAACAAGAGCGAGACGCGATGTGATCAATGCGGGTGCGGCAGCGATTTTCGCTTCCACTTCCGGGCTGATGCCGTTTTCGAGAACTGCGCGCAGAACCGCAGACGTATCCAGATAAAGGCAAGCGGACATCGTTCCTCGTCACCGGTCGCTCCGAATTTCGTCGAGCAGCGCTAGTGCGGAACCCGCGGCAAGGCCCAAGCCTTTCGCACTCCACTTGCCGCGTCGCTTGCGCAGGCTTGCTCGCGTAATGTCGCCGCGCTCGGCCAGCGACTCCAAGAGCTCATCAAGCGAATCCCCAGTATTAAGCCGCCGACGCGTAGGCCGGAGTTCCGCCACTACCTCATCACGATCGGTGACAAACACGATCTCGCCGCTTCGGACGAGACGTAGGTATTCTGAGAGTCTCGATTTGAGTTGCTTGATCCCGACCGACTTCATCCTTCTATAGTAGCTACTGGTAGTCACCTTGGCAAGGAGACTCCAGACCGTTTCACGCCTGTGGCGTTGTAGCTGGTCCGCTCCCAGATGCTCCGGCAAAGCGGAATCCGGCCCATCCGCAGCCGCATAGATCGTGGCCTTGCTCAAGCGGCAGGGTTGTCGTGCCGACTTGTCGCGGATCGGCCAATAGATACGCGGCGGCGGTTCCGACAGCCGTTTAACCAGCAGCCCACGACATTTCAAGGTTAGCTGGGTTTCAACTCCGGCGAAATCATACTCGAATAGTTATTCCAGTATGATGGGTCGCTGGCGACGCCACAGGTCCGTCGGCGGCGGCCGCGAGACTCGGCAATCTGCCGCACCAAAACAGCGAGTTTCACCGGACTAACGGTAAGGGCCCACCACAAACGTGAGGTTCAGGCATTTGTGCCCCGAGGAGTCCGTCGGGAAACTCCGCAGAGAACTCGATAAGTTTCAACGGTCGCTCGCAGCCTAATCCTTGGTCTTCGCAACCTCGTTTTTTCGCCGCTTTATCGGCACAACCTTCGGGCGCCCGTTCTTCTCCAATGCGTGGAATGCTGCCAGTTTGATGGCGCCTTCCTTTAGCATCGCTTCATCGGCGATCGCATAGCGACGATAGATCGCTTCCGTACGGTGGCCCACCATGGCCATCGCGGCTGATCGAGGGACTCCCGCACGCTCGAGATTGCGGACGGCCGTACGCCGGAAGTCATGTGGAATCCGCCCCGGAACTCCCGCTCCCTTGCAGGCCGATGCCCATACCCAACGAAAGTCCCTTATCGGGTTACCGTCGCGGTGGAAGAGCCAGGGGATTATCCGTCCGGTCGCTTGCTCAAGCTCCCTTGTACGTTCGAGCTGCCGCTCCAACACCTCCCGCAATTCCGGCGTCAGAGGAAAATTGCGCCCCTCACCGTTCTTCGTTTCCCCCGGTTCAAGCCGCAGCCATTCCGCTCCCAGATTCACATGATGCTTCTGGCGGGTGAGAATTTCCGACGTGATCCGCCATCCGGTGATGTAGGCTGTCTGAATGACCGGCTTCAATTCTTCAGGCAGGCGTTCGAGGACGGCGCGATATTCTTCCGTCTCGAAGAACCCCTTCCGCCGATTGTCCTCGCGCAGCATCGAGACTTCCGGCCGCTGGATGACTTTCCCGACCCTCTCACCGAGGCGGAATGCACGCTTGAGAGCGGCCAGCTCCCGGTTGATCGTAGCCGGAGCAGCGTTCTCGTCTCGTCGATACACGACGTAACTGGCAACGCGATCTCCGGTGATATCGATCGCTAGGTCGTCGCCAAAAAAAGCCGCCAAATGACGAATCGAAGCGTTGAGCCGCTTCAGGCTGCGACGCTGGTTAGCACGATAGTCATCGATCAGCATCTGCGTCAGCTGCCGGAACCTCGTCTTCTCGGCCTCGGAGGCAACTGGCCGTCCCTGGCCGGCTTCGCCAATTCGATGCTTAAGGAGCTTGACTGCGTCCGTTCGGTTCGCCGATCCCGAAGACTCGCGAAATCTTTTGCCGCGAACCGAGTATTGAATCCACCAAGTCGCGGCGGTTTTTCGATCGCCAGTGTGCTTGTCGAGGTACACGGGCTGATATACCAACCCCAATCCGCGCGTCTTCATCGAGTGTTTGCGCCAGAACCTTGATCCATTGGGATCAGGCTACTGACTGGACGCGACGAGGATCAACACTGGTTTGACAAACTTATCCCAGTCTTGGGGACAACTCCGAACAACGCAGTGCCGCACGGCAGAGCATTTTCACAGTGCTTTCTCGCGAGATCCTTGTGCACTTGATCGGCAGTTTCGCGGCTGTGGGCGAGACGCCAACCATCGCCTAAATCCACTCTTCGAGCAAACGTAATTCTTCCGGGATACGCGGATCACAAATGGCCAATCGCGAGCCTTCCGAAGGATCGCGGCGCGGTCCTTGCCAAGCACGCGCGCGAGTTCCTCGATTGGGATGAAGTCGCTTAAGTCTAGTCCATCGCGACCGTTTCCGGTCGGCTCATGGCCGCTGGCCGTTGCGTCGGCCACCTCGAACAACCGGCCGAGCGTTGCTGCGAACAACCCCAAAGTTTTCGCCGCAACGATTCGCGCCGTTCGCGCATCGAGCACCCCCGCCTTGCGGGGGTCATCCACCAACTCCTCCCACCGTGGGACCTCGTACAATCCCGCCTCACCCGACCTGCGCGGTACACGTGATTCTTTTGTGTCCCGCATACAAACACCCCGGTAGTGTCGGTCAAGTGGTGGAAAAGCAGTAAGCATCGGCCAGGCGACGAGTTGAGCGGTTGAAGTATCAACTTGCTATTACGCTGCCTCCGGTTGTTCGCTGATTGTGGTCAGGT
>Ga0209167_10001106_pt1 | contig 16596 bp, 20 predicted proteins | sample Coa_R1_9_FD_187154 | JGI IMG/M metagenome (GOLD analysis project Ga0209167, IMG submission 187154) | Surface soil microbial communities from Centralia Pennsylvania, which are recovering from an underground coalmine fire - Coalmine... | ecosystem: Environmental > Terrestrial > Soil >... | reverse complement strand
ATTCCTTGTAGAATGCCTTTTTTTTAAACCCAATATTTCGCCGTAAAATCCTTCTATATCACTTTTTTTAAAATAGTATTGATTAATTGAACTTAAACAAACTATTCTTGTAATGGGATTAATAATTTTTCGCATAAAAGATTATAATGATTATTATGAATATTTCAAAAAAATTACTTCTCATTAGCGCATTACTGTTAGGCATACAACCCACCACTTACGCTTTTACTGGCAGTGGTTATGGTGATGTGTTCAACTTAATGTTCTATGGAAGTATTGCTGCTACCATTGCAACTACTGCTGCAGCAATTTTCGCACTAACAGGGAATCAACAACCAATAAAACCGATAATTAATGAAATTCTTGCCAAAAACGACTATGTCTCACGTAGTGCAGAGAGCACAATAATGGACAAAATAGGTCTAGCTGTTTTATTTGGTACAATAGTTGCTGGCATAGGCAAATATTGGTATGAAAACTATAAATTTAATAACTTTATAAAACTATTGCATCAAAAAGACAAAGAGGAAAACCTAAAGCTTCTTGCCCAATGGATTGAATATAGGGATAACTATGAGTACTCAATGACTAACTCGCAGCGCACCATAAAATATACATTGCATGAAATAATTAATAATACAAAATCAACATTTGAAAATAAAATAGAGTCATTGTCAAAATTAATGAATGAATTTCCTATAAAGGAACCTATAAAAGAATAATAATCAAAAAAAGTAAATTGCCGATTATTTCAAACATTTGGGATGATTCTCACGAATCATCCCTCTTTTTTTGGGGTCCCCATCGCAGGAAACCGTAGATAGGGGTAAAAATCACCCTTTTTTTTATACCTATATTTCCATTTAATGGGCCATTTGACGAATTTAATTACATTTGGTATTATTAACAATAATATGAAACATTCATCATAAACAAGGGATTTACGTATGACATTTTCAAAAAAACTACTTTTAATAGCCATTTTAAGCTTAGGCATGCCGTTTTTTATGCAATCGTCATCAACATACAATTTCCCAAGAAACCGAAAAATCCCGCGTTATGGCATTATTGCCATATTCAGGACCTGCATTCTAAGATTACGAGCCTTTTTTTGATGATATTTAAGGGTGATTCCGCAAGGTTTCACCCCTTTTTGTGCCTTTTTACCGCATTCCAAGCAAACGCTTATAAGCCAAATCTGAATATTAATCAAATAGTAAATCACCCCATTTGACACCCTGAAATTAACATGGTAAACTTACAAGTAGAAATAAGTATTGTGTATAGCAACTAAATTACGGAGACTTTTATAATGACAATATCAAAAAAATTGTTTTTAATAGCTGCTTTAGGTTTAAGCATGCCGTTTTTTATGCAGTCAGCATTCAATGATCCCTCTTTTGCATCTAACGAACGGACCATTATTGCAGGATATATGCCAATACTACGCACCCAAACAACCATCGATGCAAAAAGTGTGGTGCAATGGTTAGACAAAAAACTACGCAACGAATCACTCAACAAATATGATGCTGCAACTATTGCTAATATACTGGAGTCATCTACAACAATTGAAACTAAAATAACTGATATACTCCACATAATAACATTGAGAAAAGCTGCAAAAGCAGGACAAAAAGTTAATAAGACCATCAAGAAAACTTTAAATCCATCTGTATGGGAAAGACGTAAAGAAAAGTTTGCACAAGTTCTTGGCTGCATTGGTCTTGTTACATTAGCTGGGTTAATTATAGCACTTGATGCAACAGTTAATCCCCATCCTCGATGCCACGCATGCATATGCAATTATCCTTTTTACTACAACGGTAATCCTTGTGGCTATATACATACATGCAATCCACTACATGAATACGATCTACTTCGCCCAACCTTACACGTACGCTTTAGAATGTAATTTCAATTTTAATACTAAAACACGGAGGTTTTTATAATGACTATTTCAAAAAAACTCTTATTACTCGCTACATTAAGCCTAACGCTAGGCTCACAACTTGGTGCATCGGATTATCAAACCAAACAACAAAACATTTTTAATTTTGCTCTTACATTAAAACAACAAAATAATGAACAGGCGCAAATAGCAGCTAATTGGTTGGAAGAAAAACTTTTCTATTCTAACGGTGGCTGGTATTTCAACACCGATGCAGTAACAGTGATACTTAATGCTCATTTAACACCTGCAGAAAAAATAGCGTATATCTTAAAATTAAAAACAAAAGAAGAAGAACTAAAAATAGAACAAGAAGAAAAAGAAAAAGAGTTTAGAAAAAAAGTTGCTAAAGAGCACAGAGAGTACGATAACAGACTTAAAAAAGAAGAAACAAAAAAAATCATGGTGGCAGGATTATGTGGAATCGCCGCATGTATAACAATACCAGCCTTATGCATTTTTTCTGAACTCGCCGGTAGAAAAATAGCCTTAGCTATTTTAGGTGCATAATTTCTATAACAATTAATGAGGCTTTTATCATGACTATTTCAAAAAAACTCTTATTACTCGCTACATTAAGCTTAACACTAGGCTCACACCTTGGTGCATCGGATTGTACACCAACCACAGAAATCCAACAACAAAATAATGAACAAGCGCAAATAGCAGTTAATTGGTTGGGAAAAAACCTTTTATCTTTTAACGGCGACTGGTATTTCAACACAGATGCATTAGAATTGATACTTCATGCTCATTTAACACCCGCAGAAACAATAGCGTTTATAGAAAAAATAGCGTATATCTCGAAATTAAAAACAAAAGCAGAAGAAGAACGAAAAATAAAACAAAAAGAAAAAACAAAAAAAATCCTAGCAACAGGATTAGATATAATCTCCGCATGTATAACAATTTCAGGCTTAGTCATTTTTACTAAAGGCTTAGTCATTCTTACTAAATTTGCGGGTCAAAAAATAACCTCAGCTACTTTAGGTGCATAATTTCTATAACAATTAATGAGCTACTCAAGTAAAAAAAACCCTGGAAATTCTAGGGTTTTTTTTACTATTTTATGGTATCCTATCTCTATATAATCTCTCGCGCTCTGTCTCCAAATATGGATTTGAGCGCAGTTACTTTTTCAACAGGTTCTAGAATGAGCGCGAAACAGGTTTCAATAAACACGAAAATCATAAAAACATACAAATTAATTATAGCGTATGATGGTTCAGATTATTTTGGCTGGCAAGATCAGCCAGAAAAACCTTCCGTTGCTGCCGCATTAAACCAAGCATTTGCTACGGTGTTTAAATCTGAAATGAAAATTCTTGGAGCGTCCCGCACTGATGCAGGAGTTCACGCACTTGGACAAGTTGCACGTATCAAAACCGATCTTGCCATTACACCTGACCGCCTTAAGTGGGCATGGAACAATGCATTACCGGCGGATATTATGATTCGCTCACTGGAACTTGTTGATGATTCATTCAATCCATTCTGCCAAGTTTCACAAAAAACATATTATTATCATTTTTTTACCGAGCGACCATTACCATTTACCCAGCGTTACGGTTATTTTTACCCATACAAAATAGATTTTGATATACTCAAAAAAGTGTTACAGTTTTTTGTCGGCACGCATGATTTTTGTTCATTTAAAAACAGTGAAGATACGCGCACCAACACTGTCCGGACCATTGATGCAATTACCCTTGAATATTTACCGCGGTATAAAATGCATCGCATCACCATTAAAGGACAAAAATTTTTACGGCATATGATTCGGCGTATTGTTGGCGCAAGTTTATCTGTTGCATCAAAAAACAACCATACTTTGGAATCAGTACAAACTATCATGGCTGCATGTGACCCACGACATACTTTACCCAATGCCCCTGCGCAGGGATTAATGCTCCATAAAATTATTTATAAATAACCAAAGGATTATCTATGTTGACCAATCGCATAAAGAAAATAATTTTTTTAATCAGTCTCACACTCGCTGCATGTGGGGGAGTTGGCGCGTATGTTTATTACATTAATGCCAACCAAGGTCCCATCTATGATTTTAACGCTGCACGAGATACACAACCAATAATGGATATATTTAATCAAAATTGGTACTGGCTTCTTGCAAGTCCTGATTCTTCACCTTCCTTTATGATTAAACACCGCACCTATGATACTAATCCTATCCATTTTGGATCATTGCATTTAAAAGTAGTCCGTGAACAAGATAAACTCGCTGGATTTACTGCGTATTATATGGAAAACCCACAACAAGGACGGCTCCTCTTTTTAGCAGTTGATCAAAATTTCCGCGGCAAAGGATATGGTAAAATGCTCGCGCAACGTGCTATGCAGGAACTATTTGCAATGGGCGCTGATCATATTGCTTTGTGGACACGTGTCAGTAATCTTCCTGCGCAACGTATTTATAAAGAGCTTGGTTTTAAAGAGATGTTTGATGACAATGGTTATGTTTTCTTTGAATATTGGCCTGATAAATAAAATTTATCCCCTCCGTTCGTCCTGAGTGCCCCGTAGGGGTGTATCGAAGGATACAAAAATAACTCATTTCTTCATCTCATCCGGCACCGGTAAATCCATATTTTTCAAAATAAAAGGCGCAATCTGAGACAATTGCGTAACTGGTAACGTGCAATCAGAACCTTGCAACTCTTTTTTCATCATAATAAATGGTACTGGGTTACTTGTATGCGCAGTCCGTGGTTGCTCTAAATTATCATCATACATCTGCTCCGCTTTACCATGATCAGCAGTAACATACAATGTACCATCCATTTGTTGTACAATGACGTCATACAATTTTTGCAATTGTGTATCAAGACATTCTACCGCTTTTACCGTTGCATCAAAATCACCCGAATGGCCGACCATATCAGCATTAGCATAATTTATTACATAAAAATCGTACTTGTTGCTATGCAGTGCTGCAACTACTGCATCTGTAATTTCCCCAGCTGACATTTCTGGATGATCAATATAATTTTGTACAGGAATTGAATGAATCATGAGTTGTGTTTCAGTCGCAACCGGCTCCTCATTCTCTCCTCTAAAAAAATAAGTAACATGCGCATATTTTTCCGTTTCAGCAATAGCAAAAATAGTTTTACCATTGTTCGTCAAAACATCTTTGAGCGTGTTACTGACCGGAAGTCGTGGAAACAGTATCATCGTTGGCAAATGCACATCATACACAACAGGGGTCATGAAAAAAGTAAGATTAAGAGGTTTAACAACAAACAAAGCAAAATTCTGCTGCACAAACACTGATGTCAGTTCACGCGCTCGATCAGGACGAACATTGCAAAACAAAATGCCATCACCATTATGCATTATTCCTTCAGCACTCAGCTGCGTTGGTGGAATAAATTCATCACTAATATTATGTGCATAATTACGTTCAAGAACTTTTTCCCATAATACATACGGACCATCTTGCTTTTCAGTCAACACGCGATAACTTTTTTCTATACGCTCCCAATTATTATCACGATCCATTGCATAAAAACGTCCATGAACCGACCCAAGAATAACACGACCATTGTTATATGGCTTTATGTAATCCATGAGACGACTTAAATAAAGATGAGCTGACTGTGGTGCAACATCACGTCCATCCAAAAAAGGATGTATCACAATTTTTTTTATTCCCGCATGTACCGCTGCAGTAATCACTGCGTACATTTCTTTTTCATGCGCATGAACTCCGGCATCAGAAAGCAGTCCCATGATATGCAATGCACCACCAACAGATTGCAACTGCCGCAAGCCTTCAACTAGTACGGCGTTATGTGGAAATGAACCATCTTCAATACTCTCCAACCACAACGTCATTGGTTGTTGTATTATACGCCCAGCGCCAAGCGTCAGATGACCAACTTCAGAGTTGCCATCAAAACCATCTGGCAAACCTACTGCTTTGCCCGCTGCTTGTATAATGCTATGCGGATACTCCCGCCACCATTGGTTAAAATATGGCATATGAGCATGTGTAATTGCGTTGTATTTTTTTTCTGCTGAATAGCCAAACCATCAAGAACCACCAGCGCAACAGGATGAATAACTTTCATACGTACACCTACTGTTTTTTTGGTTGTTCTTGCTTAGGCTGTTGCTGTTTTTCTAATTCTTTTTTCTGTGCTTCTCTTTTTTGAATGGTTTGATCAACAAGAGGATCCAACAACTTGTTATCATCAGGTATAATCGTCAAATTAGCTAACCCTTCATCAATTTTTTGTGTGTCCTGCTTAATTGCTTGCTGGTCCTGCTTGGCAAAAAATAAAAATGTTGCTTTATCAAAACTATGAAGAATCTCTCCATGATGCTCTAAACAATGGAGCGCCAATTCAGCTCGATCAGCATGATTGGTAATCGTCTTATGGTAAAAAGCCAATAATACCTGCCGACAATAGTAAACAATACGATCAACAGCGACACAATCATCTAAATAATCTTCTGAACTACAATTTTTCAAAAAAGTATTACACCTTTTATAAATATCCTTACTTTTTTGTAATTCTTGTTGAGCAATGTCGTCTGAAAGTGGCCATCCCAATTTTCTAAAAACCATTTGATTGAACATTATATGAGGTACCGCATTTTTTAATGCAGCTTTATCAAAACTATTCATAACTGTCTCATGATGCTCTAAACAGTGCAATGCCAAAGTAGCTCGATCAGAATCATTAGCAATAGTATTATTGTGTAAAGCCAATATCACCCGCTGACAATACTCATATCTACGACTTACAGCACACAAATCCTCAAAATAGCCTGAATAACTTTCCTTATTTTTATAAAAACCATTAACCCTACCATACATTTCCTTACTTTTTTGCAATTCTTGACAAGCAATTTTATCTGGAAATGGCCATCCTAATTTTTGAAAAGCCGCCTTATCGGATAATTTGTTAGTAAGTGTAGTTGTTAACGAATCAAGACTATTGGATACATATTCAAACGCACCACTGAAACTTGGAATAGGAATAAAATAAGAAGAAGAACTTTGTAACTCTTCAGATGATAATGATTTTTCTGATAATGATTTTTCAAGATTTGATTTATCTTCCATAGCAAACGATACAGTAGTCACGAGCCCCAACAAACTACTCATTATTATTTTATTATTAATCCTCATTCTTTTCCTTCAAAAAATAGTATGCAGATAAATTTTCATATCGCAGATAAACTAACAGAGAAGAACGGCTTTATCAAAAAAAATAAGAGCCAGGAAATATTTCCCAGCTCTTATTTTAAATAATTACAATCTACTTTCTAGCGCGTGTAACTGACCGTAACCTCTACCTCACGGCAAGGAGCAGTATTACAGTGCCGCCCATTGTACAATCTTTGTTGTTCTATGCGATTACGTTCACTGAGAATCATATTTTGTTGATATATTGCATAAGCCTGTTGACGCTCAGCACGTGCTTGAGCTTCAAGAGCTTCAATATGCAAACGTTGTAACCGAGCTTGCTCCCATTGGTACAGTTCTTGTTGATAACGAGGATCAGCAGTAACAATATTTTTTATCATAACAAGACAGTTAATAAGACCATTAGCATACTGTCTTCTTGCATTATAACTATACGCAAGAGAATGCACGCCTGATTGTAACGTAGCAATATCACGTTCAATCTTATTCACAAACGTTTTGAATACATATTGTCCACTATCACAGCTCATGATGTAACATTTAATATCCGCAGAACTATTATAACTTCCTGATTCCAACAAAGTAATTTCTTGCAGATAACGTGTACGAATAGTATCTATTGAATCATACAAATCAAAATATGTTTTATGATGATCAAGGCAATCAGCAAACAATGTCATATTAAATAAAAACTCTTCAGCGCTATGCAATATCGTACGCATATTAAGTAACATACGTTGCTCTTCATACTTATAACATTTGCCTTCAAGACTATGAATACGCTTACGCAAACTCTGCACGCATGCTTTTAACTCATTTTTTGCTGAAACTAGATTGGAGCGATAGGTATATTGCTCACAATTGTTATTCCACAGATATGTAGCAAATTCATATAAAACTGATTCTGGAATAGAGCTCAATGGTTTATAACCAGCAGATACATGATTCATCCCTGAAATTCTTCCAAAATAGGCAATTGTATCATTGTACTCGGAATATGCCGTGCGATATTGAGCGTCTACACGAGCAATAAGCTGAGCATCAGTTTCTGAACAACACCAATCAGCCAGGGCAACGGCTCCTGCAACACCAAACAATGCCGCTCCTATTGCACATGCCCCCGCTATAAATCCATCATGCTTGCCTGCCAAACTATTACTACTACTGCAACAAAGCGATGCTACTAAAAGCCCCGTTATTGCCATGCTATTTCTTCTTTTCATCATAAATCCTTTCACGTTAGATAACGTTACACGATGTTTTCTATACACAATTATCATAACACAGCTCATTTTGGGTGTAAAAGGCCCTGTTTTTTGCTATGACAAATAGAAAAACAACACTCGGCTTGCAGTAACTTTTTACCTATAAATCATCATTTTTAATCTGTTGACTTAATTCAAATAGTGTATAAACTTATAAATAGAAAATGTTAGAAATCAAAAATAGATCAATTATATGAGAAAGAAGGTAATCAATGAAAACTAAAAATATACCTTTTATAATTTTAACGCTCTTAGCTTTTGGTGCACAATGCAGCATCCATGGTATGCTTTCCCGCACGCAACACATTGTTACACCTCTACAACTTCGCTTCTCGCATGACTTCTCGCATGATATGATACGACCTTATGAAACTAATGATGAAAAATTCATTAGGCCGATAGCATTACAACATATAGACAAGTTAACATCTGATGTTACAGACCACAATAAATTAGAAATAGTTGAAAAAGAGATTATCTCTTCCTTCAATTTGGATAAGGCACTAACAACTAAAGTATACCAAAAAAATGGTATACCAATTGGATTTATCAACTATTATATCAATCATACACCACCATGCTACCAACAACTTATTCCATATCCACTAGGACCAAATGCACATATTAATTATCTTGCAGTTGAAGATACATATCAAAACCAAGGGATTGGAACGGCATTACTGCAACACGCATTGGACGATTGTCACCATAACTCCGTTAATCTTGTTACGCTAAAAACCACTGGACATGATGAAATTCTCAAAAAATATTATTGCAATAAATTTAAATTTGAAGTTGGAAGAACATCAAAATCTACTGGTGTTACCAATTTTAAAAAACGATTAAAACCACATCCTATGAGTATACTCAGCAAGGAATTTTTTGATTGGTTACGCAAGTTTGGTGAATAGTTAATTTGCTAGCAAAGTCTGTAAGCGCTCTATTATTTTTTGCATAAACTCATAATATCCAGGCGTCACATGCGCAATTTCATCTGCCATCACCTCATGATATGTATGTGATGTTTTATTCCGTGCATCTACCATATCCATACATTCATCTCCTTCAATATCTGATAATATGCGCGCTTTAACAGCTTCTCGTACAATTGTCCGTGGAGCATTTACCGGCACATCTAACTTTTCAACATCCTCTAAATATAATTTAACCACTTTCCAAAAAAGATCTGTGCAATACTTGAAACGTCGAATCAAAGAATCTCGCATACTTCGAAATAATTGCCCATTTTCATCAGTAGGATTTTTATCAAAAAGACTTTCGTACTTATAAAATAGTTCAATCCCCTCTTCAAGAGTTCCTAATGCATCTAAAAATACTGTAATCTTTTTGTTTATTGCTTCCATGCAATGCCATCCTTCAAAATCTCTTTTTGCATATCTTCCGACTCATTTATCTGCTCCGCAAAACTACAAAAATACAAGTTCACACATAAACATGGATCATCCTCGTTTTTTAGATAAAATGTATGTACTATGAGCATCATAAGTAATTTTCATATAATAATGGAGTAGAATTGTGTGGTATTGTTATAAACTTCTTTTAAATGTGCTAACAATATATACGTTTATGTTCACATCAGTCGAAATATTTACAATGAAAGATAGATCAACAGTTGATAAACAAAGTGAACTCTTAAAACTCTTAAGTCAATTTGATGAATCTCTCAATGAATTGGAAACGCACATTGAACTTCAAAATGTCATTGATCAATGTCGATATAAACTATTTAATAATCGCTTTGACCAATTCATGGAAACAGTTAAACATCATAATAAAACCGTCAATCAATATTCCATACCACAAGAAAAAATTGATTCTTCTTCTCATTTTTAGAAAAAAATAACCCTAGCATCAGGACGAATGGGATGAGAATTCTTTTCCCCGTTCGTGGTGAGTTTGTCGAACCATACGAACATTTTTCTTTTAGTGTGAATATAAGTTCGTATCCTTCGACAAGCTCAGGACGAACGGGAATGGAACCACCACAAATAATGAAAACTGTTTTCGTTCGTCCTGATGCTTCTCCCGTTCGTCCTGAGCCTGTCGAAGGATACAAACCTATTAAAATAAAAGATTAATCATTCCTCTGGCGCATAAACGTTGGTATATCAAGATCTTTAGAATCTACTGCGCAACCAAACGTATCAGCCTGATCAAAAAAATCTGAGCGATGCTGTTTTTGAACATCATGTTTATCGGCAATAACTGCAGCAACTTCAATCTCTTTGACTTCTACCACAACTGGTTCCGGTGCAGCTTGCTTATCCTCCAACTTGTACTCAGATATTTTCTCTTGAGCTTGTACCGGAGAGACAGACCGTTCGAAATCAGTTGCAATAATAGTAACAATAACCTCATCGTGCAAATTTTCATCAATCACGGAACCTATGATAATATTGGCATCTTCATGGGCTTGCTCATACACAACTGATGCAGCTTCACTGATTTCATGCAATCCAAGACCCTTACCGCCAGTGATGTTACACAACACACCATGAGCACCAACAACAGACATATTTTCCAACAATGGTGATGATATTGCTTGTAATGCTGCTGCACGTGCACGCCCAACTCCTGATGCTTTTCCCGTACCCATCACTGCAAGACCACGATCTTTCATGATAGTGCGTATATCAGCATAATCAACATTGATATGTCCTGGTCGCGTGATAATATCAGAAAGTCCACGTACTGACTGACTCAACACACCTTCATTAATCATTGCAAAAGCATCAATCATAGAAACATGCTCATCAACAACTTCAAGTAATTTTTGATTAGGTATTATGATGAGCGTATCAACATCATTTTTAAGTCTATCAATGGCTGCATCTGCTACCGCTGCACGTCGCTTACCTTCAAATAAAAATGGGCGCGTTACAATTGCTATTGATAAAATACCTTTTTCACGCAATGCACGCGCAATTACCGGTAATCCACCAGAACCTGTTCCGCCTCCCATACCACCGACGATAAACACAATGTCAGCTCCACTAATAGCTTCCATCACTTTATCTAAATCTTCTTCTGCTGCTCGTTTGCCAATCTCCGGATTTGCCCCAGCCCCCAACCCTTTAGTAGACTTAACACCAATTTGGATTTTATGCTGTGCTTTTGAAAATTCCAGTGCCTGTGCATCAGTGTTTGCAACAACAAATCCAATTCCCTGACACCCTGATTCTATGATACTGTTAACCGCATTACCGCCAGCGCCGCCAACACCAATTACTTTAATTGATACCATTGACTTTTGACGCTGCAACGCTTCTTGTTCAAACTCTATCATCTTTTCTCCTTATACCCCAATTCCGCTGTGCTACACTGGGGACCCCTGGTTAAAAAAAATATTTTTACTAAAAAAAATCTGATACCCATGATTTCATTCGCTCAAGAACACGCCGCGTCAATGGCTCATCATTCATATGCATTTTTATCTTTTTTTCATTCTGCAAAACATGCACCAATAAGCCATACCCTGTTGCATACAATGGACTTTGCAATGTTTCAACCAAATCAAACAATACACGCGGTTTGCCAACACGCACCGGACAATCAAAAATTTCCTCTGCCAGTTCTCGTGCACCGGTGAGCAATGCACCACCACCAGTGAGCACAATTCCATTGGTCATAAACTGTTGTAAATGATGTTTAACAATATCATCATTCACTAAACAGAAGAGCTCTCTCATGCGTGATTCAATAATAAGAACAAGATCAGAAAGGCGCACAACTTGCAAATCCTCTCCATGCATCATTTCAACTTCGACAAGCTCTTCAGTTTCCACCAGGTTACTGATTGCAAACCCATAACGTTTTTTTATTCTTTCTGCTTCATGTTTCATAATCCGCAGCCCAATCGCTATGTCATTGGTTACATGATTACCTGCCACCGGAAGTACCATGGTGTGTCGCACGGTGCCATTTTTATAAAAAGCTACATCTGACGTGCCCCCACCAATATCAATAACGCCAACACCCAATTCTCGTTCATCTTCACTCAAGACAGCGTCAGCTGATGCAAGCTGTTCTAATATAATATCATTAACGTTAACACCAGCACTTTGACAACAATTTAATAAATTTTGAACTGATGAGACTGATCCCATGATAATATGGGCACTCACTTCAAGACGAACCCCATGCATACCTATAGGGTCTTGTACCCTATCTTGCCCATTAATAATAAAATATTGTGGTAAAATATGTAGAATCTGACGCCCCTCAGGAACAGCAATTGCTTTTGCCGATTCAAGAACATTATCAACATCAGACTGTCGAATCTGGCCATGCTTAATGGGTACCACGCCACTTGAATTGACTGAAATGATATGTGCACCAGAAATACCAATATACGCTGATTCTATCGGCACACCCGCCATCATCTCTGCTTCTTTTACCGCAGAAGAAATTGAGCTAATCGTTTTTGCAATATCAACAACCACTCCTTTTTGCAGACCATGCGATGGAGATTTTCCTATCCCAACAATCTCAATCTGGTCTCCCATCTTTCGCGCAACGAGAACACAAATTTTTGTTGTACCAACATCAATCGATGCAATAATATTGTCCTTGATCAGTCGTGCCATAACCGTTCCCCCCTTTTTTATGTCTTATAAGCAACAATGTAATGAGCAAACCGTGTGTCTGCTATCCATTTTGCCCCTTTATCAAATCCCTTTCGTTCACCAATATTTTTTTTAACCAATGCACACTGAGTTAATAACATTGGTGATTTTTCTTGAGCAACCGTAAGAGTAACAACAAAATTGGATTCTTCTTTATCAACTAAGTGAACACAATGCTCATTCACCAACTCAAGATTGTACTGTTGATTAAAATCAGATGGTAATTCACGCAATAAAGAAGATACACAAACGGGAATGTTGACCATCCCATCCTGAGCAACCGCAATTTTAGCAATGTCCGCAACTGCATCTGCTGAAAAAACATCTTTAGGTAATAGTTCATTATGCGCTGTCAACACCAATGAATTATTAATACAACAAACTGGCTGATAGGGATATAACATGACGTGAGTGGCTGATGGCCGATATGATATGATAATTTTATCAAGCACCGGAAACTGTTTTTTTAACCGATCAATCAGTTCATACGCTGCAACATTATCACCAATTAATGCTGCCAATGTACTGTTGATAGAAGCAAAATGATCATCAGAAAGGAGCACTGATTTAACACAACAATAGTTTTGTGCCGAAAAAAAGGGGGCTGAATTTCTTCTCAGCCCAACAAAAACCAATAATGGAATTACTGCACATACAAACAACAAACTTTTTTTCATTGCATACTCCCCCTTTTCTTTCTCTTCTTACTCTTTTTCGGGGAAAATAGTCAATAATTTAAGTTTAAAGCTTGTTTTGGCGTGCTGAAATTAAGAAAAGTAAAATACCAGCAGCAACAGATGCATTGTAAGAAATGTCGCTTGTTTTTTGTGGTAATGTCACATGAATACCTGATGATAAGATTGATTTGGAAATACCAGTTCCCTCACCACCAATGACTGCACACAGTGGCACCTTATAATTACAGCTTGTTGCATTCTCACCATCAAATGTTGCCAAGTAAACGGTATATCCAGCATTTTTCAGTTCTATAATTGCTGCTGCAGCTGATTGCGCTGCATAGATTTCAAGGTGCTCACTCAAGCCAGCTGATGATTTAATTGCAACGCCAGTCAATTGAGCTCCTCCACGTTTTATGACAATAGCTCCATCAACACCTGTGCAATATGCTGAACGTAAGATAGCTCCCAGATTACGCGGATCTTGAACTCCATCAATCATGACCAGGAATTTATGCTTTTTAGGATCAAAAAAGGTTTTTCGGTATGGAAATGCATGCGTCCATGCAACAACATTCTGATGATCAGTAGTGCCAACCATACGATCAAGCACATCTCGTGCAACATACTGAATGGCTACCGGATATTTTGGCCACACCTTCTGAATCTCTTCAAATGCCTGTGGCGTTGGTTTTGTTGTATAAACAGAAATAAGCTTACGTCTTTTTGCCTTGAGGAGCTCTACAACGGGATGAATACCAAAAATAAGTTCGCCTTTTGTTTCTTTATCTTTTTTCTTAATCATGAGAAAGGTTCCTTAAAAATTCCTTGATTGTTTGTGCAATTACACAAAAAAGTGAGATTATTATAAATTAAAATATACTATAAACAACATAATTTGCCTATAACTAAACAAAAAAAACGGATAAATAATGATTATACATAACAATAAAACTCTCACCTCTCACAAAACAACAGATATCAATTCTTCTAACACACCACAAACATACGTTGAAATCAGCACCAGTGCATTTAATCACAATGTTGCCTATTATAAAAACCTTATTGGTCAACATAACAAACTGGCGGCAGTCATCAAAGGCAACGGTTATGGTCATGGATTGCATCACATGGCTTATCTTTGCGAACAACATAACCTTGTTGATTGGTTACTCGTTGCTCAACTCTCAGAAGCTCTCGTCTTACAAAACATCACCAAACCTATCCTCGTCCTCGGCTATAGTGACGTGAGCCCCGAATATGCTATTGGCAAAAATATTCATTTTATCGTTGACCATCTTGAATACGCACACAACCTCAATACTATCGGCAAAAAACATTCATACCAATTCAGCGTTCACGTAAAAGTAGATACAGGACTATCCCGCATGGGAATCCCTGCTGATGAAGCATTAACTTTTATTACCCAACTACGGCAATTAAAATATCTCCAAATAATCGGCATTTGCAGCCATTTTGCCGCTTCTGACAGTGACCCGGAGTTTACTGCGCAACAATACGCAAAATTCAATAATGTTCTTGCCGATCTCCACAGCAACAACATCAATATTCCACTTATTCACATGAGCAACTCTGCCGCAATCTCCACCGTTACCTACAAACCGCACTTTAATCTCTTTCGTATGGGTGTTGGCCTCTACGGCCTTGGACAGGCACAAGCCCATCTGCAAACCGTTATGACATGGAAAACGCATATAGCCAATATTAAAACCATCCCTGCCAACTCTTACGTGAGCTATGCTGGTACCTATCAAACAAAAAGAATCAGTCGCATTGCAGTGCTGCCAATTGGTTATGTTGATGGCTACAAATTCCAGCTTTCTAACAAAAGTTCTGTGTTGATTAATGGTTCATACGCTCCTATCATTGGTCGCGTTGCAATGAATATGACCATTATTGATGTAACTGATATAACTGCTAACATTAATGATGAGGTTATTCTTATGGGAGCATATCCCGGTATTGGCGCACATGATCTTGCACGGATTGGTGATATTAAAAATGTAAGAGAAATTATCTCAGGAATAAATTCAGCGCTCACGCGCATTATTAAGGAGTAATCATGCTCATTCTTGATGGCACCATTGGTGCGGATGCACCTCTCTTTTTGGCACAACTTAACCAAGACACGCCCCCCTGCACAATCATAATGTATGCAGAATGGCTTGCAACACATGCATCCTGCTCAGGACATCACGACACACACCACCCTGATGGCATAATCTACCTACGCGTATCGCCAGAAATTGCTTTTGCGCGCATACAAAAACAAGCACTTCCTGCTCAATCAGAAATAACCCTCAATTATATTCAACAGGTCTATCAACAAAAAGAGGAGCTCTTTATAGAAAATAAAAACAGTCCTGCACTATTACAAAATCTTCCCGTCCTGGTGCTCAACGGCAACATAGATTTTCAAACAGATTTTGCCCAATTTTACAATCATCTTTTTTATATTAAAAGAATGATAAACCACATTCAGGAAAAAAAAGATATCGCTCGTGGCATTCATAAAGAAAAATCCCACCAACGACATTGCTGTTAAATTAACTCACAACAGATAAACATCTCTTATTAAAAAGTGCTCATGGTTTACACCAAGAGCACTTTTCATTTTTTAACCTACTATTATTGGCCCTGACGATATGGCCAACCCATTGGAATTGGACTTTGCTGAGGCGATTGTTGATACTGTTGTGAAGGTTGATACTGTTGTAAAGATGGATAACCTTGATACTGTTGATACTGTGGCTGCATCGGAGGAGTTACTGTAGGATACTGTTGTTGAGATGGGTAAACAAACCCCAATGGTTGTTGATATGTCGTAGTTGGATTATACTGTTCGGCTGTGATGGAG
>Ga0209167_10001103_pt1 | contig 16626 bp, 21 predicted proteins | sample Coa_R1_9_FD_187154 | JGI IMG/M metagenome (GOLD analysis project Ga0209167, IMG submission 187154) | Surface soil microbial communities from Centralia Pennsylvania, which are recovering from an underground coalmine fire - Coalmine... | ecosystem: Environmental > Terrestrial > Soil >... | reverse complement strand
GTCCACCACCATCGGACCGCCTGAAAATACTGATGGCGAGGTGCTGAATTGACGGACCACGACCACGACCACGAACGCCTCAAGAAGTTGCGCGCCCGCGTCCACAGGTTGGAGGCCCGCTTCTCACAATTCGAGAAAAACGTGATTCGGGCGATTGAACTATTGCATCAGGAGCAGCAAGTAAAAAAGGCGGCTGTCGTGCAACGGAAGAAGCCATGATCCAGCCGACCGTGGAAATCCCCCGCTGCCCTCTGCATCTGCGACCCATGCGTGAGATTCCACAGAAGCAGCGCCGCACCCGATTCTCGCAAAAGCGGCTCCCGGCCTTGGACGTTCGCTTCCGATGCCCCGTGGACGGCTGTTTTCAAGTGCAATTGGTTGTGCTGCGCGAGAAGTACCAAGCGCCGCAGGTCATTCTGCCCCTCTGGGTCACGCATCCACGCCCAAAATATCGGGGCACGTATGATCCATACAACGGTGGCCATCACCACACAAAGGGCGGACCGAAACGCAGCCCGTCCAAAGCAACACGCCAGCGCATCGGCGCAGCATCACGCCTTGTTTGGGAGCGTGCCGGCTATCGTGAAATGCAGTCCAAAGCACACCGCAAGGAGGAAAAATCGTGAGCCTCCGCATCAACGGGACACGGGTTGAGATTGGTGATCCACTTCGGATTGTCTTCGGCCACCACCGCAACACGCCCTGCACGTTCTATGGCAGGCAATCTGGAAAACACAACACATTCTTGGTGCGCGTGGAACTGGCTAAACAGCAGTTCAAGATCATGGCCGTTAAACTGGACCAGCTGGCTCTCCCGAAACGAGAGAGCAGCATGTTGGAAGCCATAGAAGCCGTGGAATCTCGGGCAACAGCGGGAAAGGGCCTATCCGACCCGGAAAGTCAGCCCTAGGCCCCCGGAACCATGGTTTCCGATGGCTCTACGGGGTGGTTCGGACGTAGATTTTCTGACGGAAAAGGAGAAATCGAATGGGATACAACAAACAGTTGCCGAGATCGCAGACAAGCAGCGGCACAGAACTAGACACGAATTGCGAGATGACCACAAGCCCGATTGCCAACGACGCTCGCCAGATCTTCCGCAGAGCGAACCGCGATCAATTGGAAGAAGCACTGGGCAATGCATCCGTCGAAGGTGCTAATGCGGTCGGAGCCGCCGTCCACGGTGCAGCCAGTCTTGCGGGAGAAGCAGATGGTTTGGGTGCCGTTCTAGAACCGGCAGCCGTGGGCACCGTGATTGCCCCCGTTGCCAGTGCTGTTGGCGCTGCTGCTGGGCAAGGTGCCGCGGCATATCAGGAAGCCGGAGGAGATCGTCGCAAGAAGCGCAGCAAGGACACGGAAGCCAAGAAGTGGAATCAAGCAAATGCGACTGAGGAAGAACAGGAGAAGGAGTATAGCGCTGGCGAGGGTGACCAGATGACGGACCCCAATGACCCGGACAGCAATTTGGCATATCGCGAGTTTCATGGTGAGCCCATCGGTGATCTCACCGCGCAGCGTCCCGAACTCCTCAAAAGATTGGAGGGCTTGACGCCAGAGGCAGAAAAAGCAGAGGCAAACGTAGGTCCACTGTCGGCTTTTGAAATCCATCAAAAAGCAATGGATGCCCACGCGAAGAAGGCAGGCGCACACGTGGATTGGCGCGCCACGAAAATTGCGGGGAGGTAAACATGAAAATCTTTTTGAAACAACCAACACGATCCGTAGCAATGGATGCAGCAAAATCTAACGCACTGCGGCAAGTGGATTGGACGAAGACGGCGATTGGTGATCGTCCGTATGGCGGCTTCTTCGATGTCAGCGATTTGTCCCAGCGCGTGTCTGCCTTCGACTCAGGCCGCCGGAACGAAAGCGAGGATGAGCCGGACGAAGAAGATACAGAGCCGATCCGCCGCAGACTACATCGCGCGGTAGAACGGATGACAGAGGACCGAATCCGCCGCAGTTATGGAAAAGATTCTGGCAAGTGTACAGCGTGCCAAATCGCTGCGCCTCGTGCTCGCATCGTGAAATCATCGGTGCCAGCGAGTCACCACATCAGGTCCGCAATCGCAAGGCTGCAAGACCGCCTGGCCGAAGAGCTAGCAGAACACCCTGAGAATTAACAAACCGAAGGAGGAGAGCCGATGCATAGCAGAATGAATAGCATGAACAGAATGGTGCACTTTGGCGCGGTCGTGCCTTTGACGATTGACCCGAGCATGATCTTGTCGAAACCGGAACTGCAAACCGTTGCGACCCCGAGTCCATACACCCACCAAGAGATTCCCGACGGTGATGAGAACATGGGGCCGCCGCCTGTTGGCCTGCACCCCAAGAGCACAGAGCCAGCGGAAGGCCGAGCCAAACGGCTCTTGCTCGATGCCTTCGTTCATTTGACGGATTTGCGGAGCAAGGTTCCGGCTGTGGGCACGAAGCTCGATTCCTTGATTGAGAAGGTGTCGGCTGCCCTTTTGGAAGTGGATGCCGAATTGGTAGCGCAGCAGTGCTTCCTCGCAGACCTGGAGCAGCGGCACGAAGCCGTCCTCGCCAAGGGCCAGAAGCAGTTGCGGATCGTCCTCGCCGCCAAGCAAAAAACCGACCAGCTCTATGTCGTAGCAGAAAACACGATTTCTGTCGAAACCTCCGCACGCCGTGAGTTAAAAAACATCAGTGACACTCCGCTGGGCCGTTGGGCCACGCGAGCGGACATGGCTGCTTTGGAGAAGAAAATCGCAGCGTCAAAGGCAGTCCTCCATGAAGCAGTGCAAGCCAGCCGCAGCGCGGTCGCAGATTTCAACGCGGCCAAGGCGGAACTGGAAGAAGCACAGGTGGCATATCGCACGCTCGACTTGGAAGAGCGGAAGTTGCGACAGGCCATTGCGGGCGACCTGACGGCCTTCGATCCAGAGACAGGGCTGGCGCACGCTCCAGGCAGTTACGTCGCCCAGCCCGAGTGATTGACGAGTTTGTCGTGCGCGCCCTCCAACGCGCTCGGCAATAGGCAGCACCCCGTTTTGCCTCCTTCAAAAGGGGTGCGCCGCGCATGATCGGGGCCGGTTGTTCGTCCATGACTGGTCTGCAACCGGCTCCGATTCCCTCACGAAAAATAAAAAAGGCCCGGAGCCGTAAAGCACTCCGGGCCGTCGTTGAGTCCGATGCAGGTTCTTTACGCGGCTTTCCGAAACACGCCCTCGAACGGAACGCGGATTTCCACGATAGGCGGCAGGGATTGAATCCCGCCCTCGGCACCATCCCAAGGTGCTAACCCGCCGTCAAGCAGTTCCGCACGCAACTGGCAGTCCACCCGGCACCTTTTCGACCAAGCGGCCTAGGCATCGCCTTCCTGTGACTGAAAATCGGCAGGCTGAGACGCTTTACGAGACGCCACCTTTTGGCATTCGCGGAGGATAACCCGCGACGGCTCGAGACCGCGAGTGAAGGCGACCTTGCGTAAGCCGCTGAATTTCTCGCATTGGCTTGGGTTTTCCTCTTGCTGCGTGAATCATTCATGTGCGTGAAATTCCAGACACTCCCGGGACATTCGAGCCCGGGGGCGATGAATCAACGCTACAATCGCAGGCAGGGGCTGAAGGCGACCGGAGCGGGGGTGTGAGACACGCGATTGCCAGTGAAGCGATCACATAGGACAGCGATCAGAGGACCACGCATTATCTGGCGAGACGGTCTCCGGCCGACAGTCTGTGTTTCTCGTGAGAAAGCGATACGCCAAGCCGCTTTGCGGCCAAAAGCAGCTTGTGAAACGTCGCCGGTTTTTCAATGACGGCATCGGCCTGAAACTTCATGGCAGTCTGAATGTCCAGGTCCGAGGCCGAGGAGATGAGCACAACCACGGGGATGTGCCGGGTGCGCGGGTCAGCTTTAATGATCCGCAAGACTTCCAGTCCACCGATTATCGGCAGCACAAGGGAAAGCAGGATGAGAGATGGCTGGGCCTCAGACCGGGTTGCGAGCGCCTCCCGAGAGAGGAGAAAATCCAGAGCCTCCGGGCCCTCGCTTGCGAGGTGAATCCCGTTGACCAGACCGTGCACTTTGAAAGATTGCAGCGCAGTTCGTGCATCCTGAAGATTGCCTTCGACTAAGAGGATGTCCTGCATGGGCACCGCCGCTAAATCCAGCTCGCACGGAAGTACATAAAAGTCTCGGCGCTTGACCCGCTCACGAAGACGTGGAAATTACGCAGCACTTCTGTTATTGTCTTTGGTTCGATTGTCGCCAGGTACTCCAGTAACAGTGAACCGGGTAATGTCCTCGATAGTGCCGTACTCATTGAAGCTAGGCTTGAGATAGGGTTTCTTGGAGGAAGCTCGGTGAGTAGCCTCGACGGTTGCATCCACTGCCGGAACCTCCTGCATCAGGGGGCTGCGGTCTTTGGAACTGGCTCGGGCAAGGCGTGCATTCTGCACTTCGATCAGGCCGCACGTCCGCATTTTCCCCAGCAGCTCGACGAGATCTTTTTCCGTTCGCTCCTCTCCCACTTCGTATTTCTCGAGGATGGAGTCTCGAAGCTCGGCGACAGTCCAGGATCTCCGACCCTGCAACAAACCCCACACATGGGCCGCGGAGTGCTTCAACCCATAGTAATAACAGCGCTGCATGTCTAAAACGGCGAACTCTTCCCCCAGTTTGCAGGAAACTTGATCCTTCGCCGCAACGACAATCGAGTGTGTAAGGACCGCCTGGTCCAGTTGGGGTTCGCCCCTGGCTGCAGACTGACTCCTTGGCAGCAGGTCCACCACTACCTCCTGTTCCCGAGAAGGCTGACTAACTCCGGCGTAGGATCGAGCCTTCTGAGCGTGGGCGTCTCATATTGTTTCTTCATCTCGGCCCCACAGCAGCATCTTGGATTCGACACACCCTCCACGGAATCATCGATCACCTGAATTTCAGCCCCACATTGGGAATTTACACAATGGTAGATCTGGCCTTTTCGAAGAACCATGACACTTGAAAATCTACCCTTTGGAGCCCATCCGATGTCCGTTCGGTCGATCCTGATCGCTTTTCCGATCAGTCGTAGCCTTGACGGTGGTCTCGGTTCTAGAACCCCCTATTTGTCAGTGCCTTCCGTTTCAGGGGCAGCGCCGTGGACCGTCGCCCAACGAGCAACGATTTGATCGGTTAACCGATCAATGCAGAATTCTCACTCGCCGCTTTCCATTCATCCGATAGGCTGCCCGCGACCCTAGTAGGCACCCCGGTCCGGTGGGTTTCCCGAAATTTCATTCAAAGGAGAAAATAATGATCTTCAAGAAATGGATCTGCTTGCTTCTTTTTGTGGCAGGAAGTGTTCTTCCTTCCGTTGCTTTGGACCACCACACAAAGATTGCTACCCCCACGGTTTTGGCTGATGGAGGAGCGCCCCCGGCGCCCCCCATCCCGTACGGAAAAACCTATTCCGCTTAGCCATTTCCTGAAAAGCAAAAAAAAGAAGGGGGGGCTTACGCCTCCCCCTTTTTTTGTGTTAACATTCGCGCACTTTCCGGAAGGATAATGTGACCGCTACTTTGCTCTGCTTCACGGCCGTGGCGCTCGAAATGGTGCTGCTGGGGCGGGCAGTCCGGGGCAAACTCCTAAAGCGCTATAAGTTCTTCTATTGTTACCTCGCGGTTGTGCTCGTGGGAGATCTGTTCCTTTTGTGCATCTATCACCTATACCCAAGAATCTACGCGCCGGCTTATTGGGGCACTGAACTCATCGGTGTCCTTGTGGGATGCGGGTTGGTTTGGGAAGTGTACAAGATCGCGTTCGCCCGGTATCCAGGCGCATCCCATGTGGCGCGCGACACGCTGATTCTCGTCTTCATTTTCGCCATCAGCAGGGTCTTAGTGGAGGCGTCAGGCAATCCGAACTGGACGATTGGACGATCCACGTTGGAAACGGAACTCAGTTTGCGGACCGTACAAACGGCATTATTGGCGGGTCTCGTCATTCTTTTCGCCTATTACGAGATCCCTCTTGGCCGCAATCTCAAGGGGATTATTTACGGGTATGGACTCTTTCTCGTAACCAGCATCGCCAATCTTACGTTGAGGAACGATCTCGGTTCGAGCTTTCAGCATATTTGGGAGACAATTCAGCCGGCTTGCTACATCCTCGTCTTGTTCGGTTGGTGTTTGACTCTTTGGTCGTACTCTCCAGTTCCTGATCAGGAATCTGAACCGCGACTGGAGGCTGATTATCGGGCTCTGGTGGCGAGAACGAGAGCGAAGCTACGTTCGACGCGCGCCCGTCTGCTGAAGGATATCCGCCCGTGACCCCCTCAGCGTGGCTATTTCTCGCGAGCCTGGCCGTGGCCGCGATTTCGGCTCTGCTTTTCCAGCGAGCCCAGCGAAGGACCGCCGCGATCGGAACTTCCTGGATCGCCTGCTGCACTTGGCTCAACGAAGAACAGGATCCACTTGTCCTAGAACTTGGCAAAAGGATTTTCAGCGTGGAGGACCGCTGCCTGGTGGCGAGCGAGACGCCAAGCCAGTTTGCGAGCGGCTTTCATGACGAACGCACTCTTCTAGCACTCGAGTGGGTACGTCAAGTACGAGTCCGGGTGAGGGGCGTTATCAAGGAACATCGCCGGGCCGCCCGAGTGCGTTCGGACGTCAGAACGGCAAGCGAACTGAAGCTGGCTTCCGAGTTCCTCACTTTCGAACTGGCGAGTGGGGTTCTGTACTGTCTCATTGTGGTTCGCGGTCTTTCAGGCGCAGCGAAGGTACTCGACTGGTATCTCCGCTCGGCGTTGAAGCTGCGGGGTATGATGCAACAAATTGCTCCAGGCTCCGACGCAACGCTGATGGGGATTGTGAAACCAATTCGCAGGTGACGCCAGCAATACCCAGGGATTGATCTGCACGGCGAAGCACAATCCGCAGCGTTCGAAGCCGCATGTCGGGATCTCCGGGCGCGGACCTTGGCGAATATCCCCGGAGACTTCGCCCGGTTGATCTATTTGGCCTCGACGCGGGATTACAACAGCGGCGGATATCACCATGCCGGACTTACGCGCCAATTCGACGAACAGGTCGCGCAGCAGGCGCTCGCAGCTTGCCACAAGGAGATCTTCAGGCGCCTGGTGCTGCACTCTGTTGCTGAACTCGTCGAGGAAGTCGAGATCTATGTCCGATCCACGCGGTTGCCTCTGTCCACCGTTGTGCGCGCCTGGAGTCGACTCCAGCCCTACCAGGTTACGATTCCGGCGGACTGCAGCTCACTGACAGCGCGGTTGTTCGCTTCGAACGTCATGGCTGCCCTGGCAGTCTTGGCGTCGCGCGAGGGCCTGGTCCGGCCAGATCCACAATCCGCATCGCGACGCCCGTAACCTGACCGACGATAACCGCGTCGCGAGGAAACTCGTACTGGCGAATGCTGCACGACGACAAGGGATGCGGGACCACCATCAAACGAGTTCCCTGCAACTCGCACCAGGAACACAGGTAGCCATCGTGCAGCTCGATGAAATAGATCGGCCGCTCGTATTCTGAGTGCCAGCTCGTCGGCCGTATTCGTTTGACGGATTGATCGATCTGGACGAACGAGCCGGGACGTAAGAGCGGGTACAGCGTGAAGTCTTCCAAACCGATATAACCGTAGAGCTGATTTCGAATGTCGAGGTGCTGGATCAGACCGATGGGCACCTCTCCCCAAACGTCTATCATTCGGGCAAGCAGGTTGGTCCTTTCTATGTCAAATCCCTGGTCGAAGTGAACGGGAAAGATTGTGGCCTTATCCTCGTCATAGACCTCGACCGGAGTCAGATGTGTGTGATCCGCAGGCATCAACATCCGCTCCCTTGAAATGCTCTCAAGATCGACATCGTAAAGCAGGAGCAGATCCGTGAATTTGATGTGATAGATGACGCTCAGGCTGTAGAGCTTGTAAATGCTAGGGATGCCGTCCGAGTTTTCGATATCTGTAAGCCACGCGATAGAAATTTTGAACCCCTCGTTCGCTTTGTTTCGGGCGATCCGCTCACTCCTCTCTGCCACATCTCGTGTGGTCATGCCCAACTGGGATCGGAATTCTTGAAGTCGCGTGCCCGCCTGCATCCCCCGCCCCCTCCGATACGAATGGCCATTGACGATATCATTTCGCCTTCCATTCACCGTAACGAAATTGCTGGCGCGTGGAGTGGTCAGAATGGACCTGAGGCTGTCGCGAGTCGCTCATGGCCACGCCCCTGCTGCCACTCGACCTGCGCATCCGACTGTCCTGAAGCGAAAATGCGCCTTCGGTAGCTGTGCGATTCGAGAAGTTCGCGCGGGAACGGGTTGTAATTCTGCGCGAACGGATGGCGAAAGCCCCTGGACGCGACGAAAGTACGCTCCAAAGTAGCGGTTGATTCGCCTCTCCATCCACAGTAGTATCCGAAGCAAGACGTCGAGAACGTGCCTTCGCCCTTCCCGGAGGTGCTATGCGTGTAGTGCGGCTGCTGTTGGTGCTAGGCGTTCTGTCCGTGTGCGCGATTCCCGCGATGGCGGACAGTATATTCAACGTTACTGGAACTCTTACCATCGCCGGAAACAATGTCTGCGGTGGGGGCCCCTGCGTCGAGACGTTGGGGTTTTCGTTCGATGTCACGTGGGACGAGTTCGCGCCGGGACAATTCAATCCTGTGATTCTGCCGGGCACCGAGGTCACATCATCGGGTCCGCTCGGATCGTTTGCTTTGGGCGCTGGCTCGGTGGGAAACACGTTCATCCAGTTCTTCGATAACGGCGGCCCTATCAGCGGCGATGAGATCGACATCGACGTTGCTAACGCTCCAGTTGCCTCCTCTCCCCAACCCCTTCAGCTTTTGGACTCCTACCTGTACTCATGCCTCACAACTACTTGCGCCACTGACTTTGCCTCTCCGCCATTCGAAGTGCCGTCATACGGGATCTTTCTTCCGGGGACCATACAATTCAAGGAAACCGCGGTTGCGGAAACGGGCACGCTTTCCTATCTTCTGCTCGCGCTGGGACTCGGTCTGGTTGGTGCGTTCGCACGCAGGCCGATGAGGCGAGGCTTGCGTGAGGGAGCGCAGCAGGCATTTCGCGACTGAAAACCGGAAGACCATCACGCTCGCCGCAAAGGCGCTTCCGGAACGTTGAAACGTCTTCGGATGAGACGGCGGAATTGAATCACGCCGTAAAATGATCGAGATTCCCAGTGATTTACCTTCCTTCGGACTCCTTCGCTATACTCCGGCCGTTGAACTTGCGCTGATGACGCAAAGGCGGGGCGCTTGTCTGCACGAGGAGGTAAACCAAGACACGGCTGCGCCGCCGTTGGAGAAGGGCCGTTTATATGCCTGCGGTGCTCGCGAGGTGTTCGAGCTGTTGGACGATGGCTTCGAGATCCGGGTAACCTGCTCCAAACCGGCGTGTGAGCCAATTCCCACCGCGCTGGGCAATTGTCTGACCGTCGGCGATGACGTCGAACTGACCGATCTTGCCCGGTGTAACTGCAGGGTCGACGCCGAGCCGCTTTTGAATGAGGGCCGCGAGACTCGTGGCCTTCCCCTTGTTGCCCTGTCATGTCGGGCAGTGGACAATCTCGATCTTCATTGTGTTCTCCAGTCCCTTCTGTTTTCCAATTTTCGTGCGGCAACTCAGTCACCCGGCCGGCGCGTCGGGTTCCATGATCATAGTTGAAGCCTGCGATCTCGTAAATGATCGCCCTCGACGCGGCGTGGCCATCCGGACCCTCAGCCGGCAACCGGACAATGATCCATCTGAAGGGTGCGCGCCAGAGGTTCTTTGAAATTTGTGTGATGCTCGCTTGGCTTTGGCTCCCGTGGCGTGGATAATTCACGTTCGTGAAACTCGAGGCCCACAAACGATGAGCAAGCGATACGAGCGACGGCAAGTGTTGAAGGGGATAGGCGCGGCGTGCGGGGCTGCGCTTGTGCCGGACATGCTCTCCGCCGCGACCGGCGCGGCGCGCATTGCGGGGCAGGACGTTGAAATCCAGATCGGGGTGGTCAGCGAGCACACGTTTCGGCTCAGCATTCTGCCCGTCGCCGGCAGCCGGCCGGCCAGCATTCCTCACGACGGATCGCTCGTACGCCAATCCTGGGGAGCGCCGGTCGTCATGATACGCGGCGAGATTTCCGCGCGAACGGTTCGCTGCGGAAATCTGCGCGTGCGGATCGAGCCCGAACCGCTGGCGTTTGTCGTGGCGCCGGCGAACGGCGAGGAGATTCAGCGGCTGCGCATAGATGAAGCGACCGGCGCGGTCTCGTTCACAACGGGCAATGCGCCCCTTCTCGGCTTGGGCGAGGGCGGAACGCAGTTCGACCGGCGCGGCTCGGTGGACTCGATGCGCAACGGCGAAAGCGTGCGCGACTTGGCCACGGCCGGCGCACGCGTACCGATTCCCTGGATCGTCGGCACGGCAGGATGGGCGATCTTCTTTCATCAGCCGTACGGCACATTCGATTTCAGCGGCGCGGAAAGCAAGTTCGAGCCGCCGCCGGCTTCGCCGCTGCCGCTCGATTTATTCTTCGTGGGCGCGGGCGAGCCGGCGACCATCCTCCAAGAATATGCGCGGCTGACCGGACTTCCCGAGATGCCGCCCGTATGGAGTTTGGGCTACCAGCAGTCACATCGCACGCTGGCGAGCCGCGAGGAAATTCTCGACGAGGCGGCGACCTTCCGGAGCAAGAAGCTGCCCTGCGATGCGCTGATCTATCTTGGCACGGGCTTTTGCCCCTCGGGATGGAACACGGCCAATGGCTCGTTCGACTGGAACGAGCGCGTGTTCGACGATCCGCCGGCGATTCTTAAGAAATTTCACGAGCAGAATTTTCGCGTCGTACCCCATGTTGTGATCCTGTCGCCGAAACTTTCCGGGACGGTGCGCGATCCCTGTCAGGTGACGCGCTTCGACGACGAGCAGGCGGGTTGCTACTGGGATCAGCACCTCCGCGATTTCGCGATGGGCGTTGACGGCTGGTGGCCGGACGAAGGCGACCCGCTCGACATTCCGTCACGGCTAAATCGCAACCGGATGTACTGGGAAGGTCCACAACAGGCACGGCCCAACGTGCGCCCGTACGCGTTGCATCGCAACGGCTATGCCGGAATGCAGCGCTACGCTTCGTTTCTGTGGTCGGGCGACACACTCTCGACTTGGGAAACGTTGAAGACGCAAGTCGCCGTCGGCATCAACACGTCGCTGACCGGCGTTCCTTACTGGGGCACGGACATCGGCGGATTCGTTCCCACGAAGGAATTCAGAGCCGAGCTTTATCTGCGCTGGTTCCAATACGGAGCGTTCTGCACGCTGTTTCGGAGTCACGGGCGCGCGTGGAAGCTGCGCCTGCCCTGGGGCTGGGACATGGGGACTACCGGCCCGCCAGAGATGGGCCCCCGTTCGAACGACGTGCTTCCGGCTGAGAGCGAACTGCACAATACGCAGGTCGAGCCAATTTGCCGCAAGTATCTGAACTTGCGCTACCAGATGCTGCCGTACCTTTACAGCGCGGTCCGGGAGTGTGCCGCCACCGGAATGCCCGTGATGCGCTCGCTGTGGCTGCACGATCCGAGTGATCCAGCGGGAGTGGCGCGCGACGACGAATATCTATGGGGCAAGGACATTCTCGTCGCTCCCGTTTTCGAGGCGGGCGCCACGTCGCGGCGCCTCTATTTGCCGCGCGGCGTGTGGCACGATTTCTGGAATGGCGAACGGCTGGAGGGCGGGCGCGAGATCACGAAGACCGTCGACCTGGAGACGATTCCACTCTACGCGCGCGCGGGGACGATTCTGCCGCTCGGCCCGGTGAAGCAGTTCGTCGCGGAAACAGTCGACGCGCCGTTAACGATCATGATTTATCCGGGCGCCGATGGCTCGTTCCTGCTGTACGAAGACGATGGCGAGTCGTTCGATTACCGTCACGGCCAGTGGATGGGCATCGACATGAGGTGGGACGACCAGGAGCGCAGGCTACGACTGAGTCTGGCGAGAGGATCGCGCATGTTGCCTCCGCTGCGGCGCGACCTCGAAGTGAATTTGCAGGGGAAGAAGCGCCAGATCGTCTTCGAGAGCCGGCCAGTCGAAGTGACTTTATAACCTGGGGTAGGTGTCGTACACGATGCGCTTACCATCATAAGTTAATAGCTCTCGTCCGGTGGCGGATGTACCGGCGGAACCGGCCCGCCAGCGGGAGTAACTGATTGACACCCCGGCGAGATTTTGATTTTCTCGCGACCCCCGCTGGCTTATGCTCGCCAAAACAGTTTGAGAGGTACTGCATTGGCTAGCAACGCAGCGAACGAATCGGCTCGACCCCTTCGGCGTAGCAGCCGCATCGATTGTGCCGTCGCGATGACCGTGATGGGAGTGGATGCGTGGCGCGGTCCGTACACGGAGAACGTCCGCACCGTCAACGTCAGCGCGCACGGTTGCAAGTACGAATCGGCGCACCAGGTGCTCAACGATTCCCTTGTGATTCTCGAGTTCAAGGGCGAGCAGGAAAAGACAGCCCGTTCTGCGCGCGGCCGCGTGAAATACGTCAAGCGCCCCTCGGCGGCGGGCAAATCCTTTGAGACTGCGATCGAACTCGAAAGCCCGGGCAATGTCTGGGGAGTCGACAGCCCGCCCACGGACTGGGCTTCATTCAACTTGCCCAAGCAGGTCGAGCTGGACACCTCAAAGTCGAAACCGTTTGCACTGCCCCGCCCCGAGATCAAGCCGGCCCCGGCGCCAGCCAAGCCAGAAGCGAAAGGCGATCAAACGATGAGCCAAGCCGCCGCGGGAGCGATCCTGCCTCTGTCGGCCAACACGAGCGGAGTCGCTCACGTGATGGGCGGATTCCAGCAGCAGCTCGAAAGAACGCTGTCCGACGCCGCGGCCATCGCCGCTCAGGAGCGGACGCGGGCCGCATTCGAGGAAATGCGCGGCCAGATGCGCGAAGAGGCGCGCAAGATTGTCGCGGACACGATTCGCACGACGCTCAACGGCGCCATTGAAACCGCTCTGAGTCACCTGAAGTCCACCGCCCAGGCCGACACGGCAGCGCTCCACGCCAAGTGGGCGGAGACAATGAAATCGGAGTTGCAGGCCGCCTGCGAGCAGATCCACACGCGCCGGCACGAAATGGAGGACGTGGCGGAATCGCTGTCCGCCAGCGCTCTCGACAAGCTGCAGAGCGCCATGGAAACCTCGCGGCGCGATTCGGTGGACCGCATCATCGCGCGCCTGAAGGAGCAATCGGCGCCCGTTCTCGGAAACGCGCAAAGCGTTCTTGGACAACTGAGCCAGGGCACGCAAGACCTTTCGGCGGCGCTCGCCCGCTCGATCGAGGAAAGCACTGCGCGAATCCAGGAGGCGCACGCGCAGCTGGAGAAGCAGTTCGACAAAATGATTCGCGAACGCCTCGAAGCGGCGCAAACCGAATTCGCCCGTTCCACGCGAGCCGCCTCGATCGAAGCGCTCCACGATCTGCGCAGCCTCTCGCAAAAATACGAAAATGAAGCAAGGGCGCGCCTGCAAGGCTCTCTCGACCCGATCGTGGACGAGAAGCTTTCCGGGCTGAAGGAGCAGGTGTCCACCATTTGCGCGCAGGTGGAGACGGACCTGGAGCAGCACAGCCGGAGCCACCTGGAGCTCGTTGGTGGCGCAATTTCGGAACTAGCAAAGGGCCTTGGGAAGAAAGCGAGAGAATAGAGACAGGGCTGTTCGAGGAACCTGGAATGGAAGGTCAGTTGGACACGCCGGCTTCCACGCCGGTCGTCGAATTCAACCGGTGTTCCGCCGATGCGTGCGCGGAGCCGGCTACGACGCGATTCGAAGCGCGCCCGCTGTGCGTCGCGCATTTCATCCAATGCTCCATGAGCGCAATGGAGGCTCGCAATCGCGAGCTTCAAAGCGAACTCTGGGACCCGTCGGCAATCACCGTATTCCGTGAACTCCTCGCGAGCTGCTCGGCGCGGGCCAAGGAACTTCTCGATTCGCAGGAAACTTCGCCTTCCCCGGCAAAGGATCGACTGCTCGGCCTCCTGCTGCTGATCTCGCAATTGAGCCAGCGCCTGCGACGCAGCCCGCGCTTTTCAAAAAGCGTGGTCGTCTGGCTACGGCGCGAGGATCCCACGCAAACGTGGGAAGAAGAGGCGTGGACCTCGAGTATCAGCCGCCACGGCGCCGGCCTGACGTGCCGCCATCGCGTCGAGCCCGGCCAGACCGTGTTTCTCTGCCGGAAGGACAAAGGCGGGCGCGCCCGCGCGCGCATCGTTTACTCTCATTTCGATTCGGCCGGCGACCGCCAGATTGGCGTCGAACTCCTGGACCGCGACGATTTCTGGGAGGCGTCCGAACTCGCGGACCTCAAGGAAACCGCGCCGACCGCGACGGTTCAGCCGGATGCGCCGACCCGCCGGGATTCCCCTTCGGCAACAATCCGCGCGGATGTGGAAATTCACGTTGGAAGCCGGACCACGCGCTACAACAACGTCGCGTTCGAAGTGACGTCTGAGAAGAGCGAAGCCCGGCTCTTCGGGACGATCCCGGACTCGTTGGCCGATCTGAAAATCGATCCGGCGCTACTGGCCTCGCTGGGCGCCGGCGACGCACCGGTTCGAATTGAGATTGCGCTGCGAAAGAAGCGATAGCGAGCATTACCTCGTTTCTCCGGCACCCTTTGCGATCAGTTTTCCCCGCTTGCAGGCCGGGCAGGTAAATTTCCGCGACGCGCTGAGCGATTTTGCCGGGATCGGAGTGCGCCAAGCCCCGGGGTCGTGAGAACGATCACCGGCAACCGGTCGTCCACGTAGCGCGCGATGTGGGTCGTAAATCCCTGCCACGCGCCGTCATGCTCCACCAGCCGATGGCCATTCAGCTTGTGGATCGCCCAGCCAAACCCATACGGTTTCGTGCTGCCGTCGTTGAGCCGCACGGGCGTCCACATCTCATTAAGGCTCGACTTCTTCAGCAATTGTTCCGTGTCGAGGGCCCTCCAATTGTGCATTGAGTGCCTCGGACAGACGCCCGAGTATCCAGGGGACTGCGCCACAGGTCGGCGCACGTGCGAGCGCGATGGCCAGCGACTTCAGCTCGTGATGGATCGGGAATGCGCGGAGCGGAATTACGCTTCGATAATGCGGTTTCGGACGGCGTAGAGAACGAGCCCCGTGACCGAGTGAACTTGCAGCTTGCGCATCACGTTGGCCCGGTGAGTCTCGGCTGTTTTGACGCTGATGCCCAGTGCCGCCGCAGCCTCTTTGGTGGTTTTACCTTCAGAGAGGAGCTGGATGATTTCCCGCTCGCGAGCCGTGGGCCGGTCTGCGGATGACTCGGGCCCGACTGCTCCATTTTCGTCAGGGCGGTGACCGACATTGTTCAAGATCAGCTCGGTGGCTCGCGGCGTAAAGAAGGGCTTGTGGTTGGACAGCGCTTCGACCGCGCCGATCAGGTCGTGCGCCGCGTCTGATTTCACGACGTATCCTCTTGCCCCCGCGTCCAGCACGTCGCGAATCAACTGATCGGAGTAATGCATCGAGAAAATCAGAACTTCCGTGCGGGACGAGGCCTTGCGAATCCGCCGGGCCGCTTCGAGGCCGTTCAGTTCCGGCATGGTAATGTCCACGATGGCGATGTTCGGCCTCAGCTGTTCGGCCTTCCGCACCGCCTCCCACCCCGTGTTTGCTTCGCCGCAAACCTCCCAGCCGGGATGAGCCTCCAGTAGCGCCTTCACACCTCGACGGATGAGGTCATGATCGTCTGCCAGTAAGATTCGAACAGGAGTCATCCCACGGTTATGCTATGCGCCCGGGCGCTACGTTTGTAATACCGATTTGTCGGTATTTCTGCATTCCTGTGGCACTACGTGTGCGGAAAGCGAATCCAGAGGGTGTCAGGCCTCAATGAGCTTGTTGCGCAGTGCATAGCGCACCAGCTCACTGACCGTGTGGACCTGTAGCTTACGCATGATGTTTGCGCGATGCGTCTCCGCCGTCTTAACGCTGATCCCCAAAAAGCCGGCAACGTCCTTGCTGTTCCGGCCCTGGGCGATCAGTTGAACGATTTCGCGCTCGCGAGGCGTCAAGCGTTCGCGCATGGCGCCCGCGCCATCGAGAGCATGCATGCGAGGATCGCGCACGCTGTTCAGCATCAGTTCGGTGGCATGGGGAGTGAAGAACGGTTTGTGGTTGGCCAGCGCCCGCACCGCTACGACGAGGTCGCGGTCCGAGTCCGACTTGACCACGTACCCACGCACGCCCGCGTCCACTACATCGCGTATCAGCTGGTCGGAATAATGCATCGACAGAACCAGAATTTCCGTTTTCGAGGACGCCTGCTGGATCTGCTTGGCGGCCTCGAGCCCGTTCATTTCGGGCATGGAGATGTCCAATATGGCGACGTTGGGCTGCAGCTTCTGCGCCATCTCGACCGCTTCTGTCCCGGTATGCGCCTCGGCACACACCTGCCAGCCGGGCTGCGCTTCAAGGACGGACCGGAGCCCGCGCCGCATCAGATCGTGATCGTCGGCGACCAAAATTTGCAGTGCGTTCACGCTTGCCTCCGTAGTTGAACTCCACAATTCATGGAGCCCGCAGTTTTCTTTTCAAGGTTGGCCGATTACAACAAATAACCGTCTGCCTCCACTCTCGGGCCCCTGGGGTTCAGTGCGTTACG